>Ga0255057_10001618_pt1 | contig 12508 bp, 11 predicted proteins | sample Cases_109_6_MG_FD_189022 | JGI IMG/M metagenome (GOLD analysis project Ga0255057, IMG submission 189022) | Seawater microbial communities from Amundsen Gulf, Northwest Territories, Canada - Cases_109_6 | ecosystem: Environmental > Aquatic > Marine > Gulf | place: Canada: Northwest Territories... | reverse complement strand
CCTTGGCTTGTCGGCCCGCCTGCCCTCCCCGATACTTACACTCGCAGCAAGTGAACCCGGAGCCGGGCAATGGAGATCAACACAGAGCCCGTCGACGGGCCCACAGAGCGCCGGGACCTCGTCGGCTACGGGCAGGAACCTCTGGCGCCGGATTGGCCGGGGGGAGCGCGGATCGCCGTGCAATTCGTAATCAACTACGAGGAGGGCGGTGAGCGTTCATTGGTGAACGGCGACGAGGAATCGGAGGCGTTCCTGAGCGACGCGACCACGGCCGTTCCGTTGAGAGGCCGGCGCAATCTAACCGTCGAGTCGCTCTACGAGTACGGCAGTCGAGTGGGTTTCTGGCGATTGCGAGAGCTGTTCACGCAGCGGGGCTTGCCGACCACAGTATTCGCGGTTGGCCTCGCACTCGAGCAGCATCCCGAAGCAGGCGCGGCAATGGTCGAGGCGGGATTCGAGGTCGCGAGCCACGGTTACCGCTGGATCGATTACCAAGACGTACCCCTTGAGGTGGAACGGGAGCATATTCGCCAGTCGGTCACGGCGATCGAGCGCGCCTGTGGAGTCGCCCCAGTTGGCTGGTACACCGGCCGCACCGGGCCGAACACCCGCCGTCTCGTTGTCGAACATGGTGGCTTTCTCTACGACGCCGACTCTTACGCCGACGACCTGCCGTACTGGGTGGACGTTGAGGGAACGTCGCACCTTGTCGTGCCATACACCCTCGACAACAACGACATGCGATTCGTCACAACGCCCGGCTTCGCGACAGGTCGCGAGTTCGGGTCCTACCTGTGTGATGCCTTTGACGTGCTCTATGCCGAGGGTGCAGAGCGACCTCGGATGATTTCGATTGGCCTGCACTGTCGGCTCGCAGGCCGCCCTGGTCGAGCTGGGGCCGTGGCCACGTTCCTCGACCACGTTCAAAGCCACGACGAGATTTGGATCTGTAGCCGAGCTGACATTGCTCGGCATTGGCTACGTCGTTTTCCGGCGCAATGACCGGCGACGGAGGCGACTTACGCCGTCGACTGATGGGCGGTTCAGTCATCGATGCATTCGTTGCCCAGGTGGAAGCTGCGCCGACTGCGCCCGCAATTCGTGAGCGCACAGACACGATCTCTTACTCGGAGATCGCTCAGGCCGCATTCGGAATTGGAAATCAGGTCGTCGATCGGCTCGGTGGTGAGTCGGAGCCGGTCTTGCTGCTCATGGCTCAGGGCGTCCGCGCTATCGCATCCACGCTCGCAGTGCTATCGGCAGGTAAATATTACGTTCCGTTCGATCAGCGCAGCCCTATAGGGCTCATCCACGATGTCGTTGCACGCGTGCAGCCCACCCTGATTCTCACCGAGCCCGAGCATTTGGAGCTTGCCCGGGCCCTCGGCGTGGCATCAGTGCTTGTTGTAGATCAGATCGACCGAGCCTTGGGATCAGTCCCCCCCGTCACTGATATCGATCCCAACGCTAAAGCGTACGTGTACTTCACGTCAGGCTCGACTGGAGCGCCGAAGGGCGTCATAGACACTCATCGCAACGTACTCAACAACAGCTTCAGATATGCGACGACGCTCGGGTTCGACGCCTCCGACTGCATGAGCCTCATACAGTCACCAAGTAGCAGCGGAGTCGTCGGCACCCAGTTTGGTGCTCTGTGCAGCGGTGGCGCCCTCTGTCCGGTCGACATTTTTGGCCGGGACGCGCCGGAAGAAATTGCGATTTCCCTGAGGAAGAACGCGATCACCGTGTTCCACGCCAACCCCTCCCTGTTTCAGTTTTTTACAGAGCTCAGGTTGGGAGAAACCGAATCGCTGCGCCTGGTTCGTCTAGAGGGCGACCGCGCCACCAGCGCCGATGTTGGCCTTCTCCGACAGGCTTATGGATCCGATGTCACCCTTGTGAACGGTCTCGGGGCCACGGAGTGCGGCCTAATCCGACAGTTATTCGTCAGGCCAGGCGAGCAGGTGTCATCAGGACCGCTGCCGGTCGGCTATGCCGTTCCCGACACCGAGGTTGAGGTTCTGGGTCCCGACGGCGCCAAGATTGCTACGGGCGAGGAAGGCGAGGTAGTTGTGCGTTCGGACTACCTGGCCGCGGGTTATTGGAATGACGCGGTGCTGACCGCTGACAGGTTCCGTCGCGATGTTGACGGCGGGAGGGTGTACCACACAGGCGACGTCGGCCGGCTCGGTCCTGACGGCCTCCTTGAGCTCATCGGTCGAACGGACGATCAGGTGAAGGTTCGCGGAGCCACGCTTAATCTCGGTGCCGTCGAAGCCATCATTCTTGCTCAACCCGGGGTCACGGGAGCGTTGGTTGGGGTTGAGGACAGTCCGCGTCCTCGCCGGCTGGTCGCCAGCGTGACGTGTGAGCCCGGAGCCGAGCCTGACAACGATCGGATCCGACAAGCGATTCTCGAGCGACTCCCAACTGCAGCGATACCGACTATCCGGCATGTCGAGTCGCTGCCGACCACCTCGGCCGGAAAGCTGGAACGCAGCAAAGGCGGTTGAGCCCACTGGATGCTGGATTCATGGGCCGCAGTCAGCGATCCAAGTACATCCGCCCCAGATCCCAGGGCAGGTCGAGCAGGCTTGAAGCACCGGCGTGGTATGTGCTGACGTAGCTTGCGCACACGGTCGAGGAATCCTACGTTTCGGCGCCGCCACCTCGAAGCTCACGCGGATGCAGGCAATGTATTCGGGCCGCTAGAACCCAATGGCCCTTCCGACTCCGCCGCCGGGGAGTTCTGGGCCTCCAAAGTCGCCTGGGCCAATGCCGGTATCGGCGGCAGCCGCGTCAGATAGTCCACAAATCGATTGGGCCCGCGTTTCGTAAAGAATCGGCACCGCTACCTGGCACCTTGATTTCCGGATCAACAAACCCAACCGCACATAACCGGCAATATCTAGCGCCCAAATCCTGGAATCCCGAGAACCCAAGGGCGCTCTATATGTGCCGTTATGTGCGGTTGGGGGATGCGCTCGCCTTGGCACATATCGGGTGATCTGGGTGCCGTAGCGTCTGCCTCCGCTTGGAGGTTTTGGGCCTCACTGGGACTCCTGGACCGGGCTCAGGTCTGTCCACGTGTTGGCGTTGAGGTCGTACGCCCATATCTCGTTGCTATGGATAAAAGAATCGGAGTCATCACCGCCGAAGAGGACAACCCTGTCCGACTCGGCGTCATACGCCAGGCTGTGTGCAGCTAGCTTGAGGGGCTGCGTGGTCGGCTCCATCTTCGTCCACGTGTTGGTGTTGAAGTCGTAGGCCCATGTCTCGTCGCTATGGACAGCGAACTGGTGACCGCCGAAGAGGACAACCCGATCCGACTCGGCGTCGTAGGCCAGGGCATGCGAATGTCGGGGAGTGGGGCGGGCGGCGGGCTCCATGTTCGTCCACGTGTTGGTGTTGAAGTCATAAGCCCATGTCTCATCGTTATCCCCTTCCGTGATGCCGCCGAAGAGGATCACTCTGTCCGACTCCGCGTCGTACGCCATAGGGGACCAAGTTCGGGGGGAAGGCCTCGTGGTGGGCTCCATCTTCGTCCACGTGTTCGAGTTGAAGTCGTAAGTCCAAGTCTCGTTATCAGGAGCACCCGTCCAAACGAGGAAGAGGACGACCCTGTCCGATTCGGCGTCATACACCATGGGGCCTGCTCCGGCTGATGGGCTCGTCACCGGGCTCATGTTGCTCCACGTGTTGGTGTTGAAGTCGTAGGCCCAGGTCGTTCCAAAGCGCCCTCGGCCGCCGCCGCCGAAGGCGACAATCCGATCCGACTCCGCGTCGTAGGCCATGGCGAAATCCGATCGGGGGGAGGGCGCTTCAGCCGGGTTCATGTCGATCCACGTGTTCAAGTTGAGGTCGTAGGACCACGTGTCGCTGTAGAGATCCCCTCCAATATTTTCCGAAGTCGTCCCCCCGAATAAGATGATCCGGTTCGACTCCGCGTCGTACGCCATACCGGATTGAATTCGAGGGGATGGGGTGGGTGTGGTTGGCGTGGGCACAGTTGTCGGCGTGGGCACAGTTGTCGGCGTGGGCACAGTTGTCGGCGTCGGAACCGGTGCCTCTGTCAGTACCGGCACACTCTCTCCACCGAAGAAAGGATCCAGCCAGGCTATTCCCCCTATCAGCAGCAGCACCACCACGCCAGCCGCCAACCCAATCGCCCAGCGGGGGAGACGTCGCTTCGGTTCCCGGGGACGAATAGGACGCACCGGCTCCGGGCCCCCCGGCTCGGCGATGATCTCCTCCATCTCCACGGGAGGGGTGGTGGCAACGAAGTAATCGTGAAGCTGTGTTCTCAGATCAGACATCAATCTCCACCCCCAATGCCGTTCGCAATTTGCTGAGCGCCCGCTGCACGTGAGCGTTCACCGCCGACACCGAGATGCCCAACAACTCGGCGACCTCGGGGCGGGTCCACCCAAACCCGTGGACCAGCACCACCGCCACCCGCTGTCTCTCCGATAGCCGTGCTACTGCGCGAGGCAGGTGGGGTTCCACCGCTGGCTGATGGTTGGACGGCACCTCGGCAAAGACCCGCCGGCGGCGACGGAACCTACCCCGGCTCCTGCCCACTCGATACAGATACCCTGCTGGGTTGTCCATCGGCTGTATCTCCTCCCAATGTTCCCACGCATATGCCAACGCCTCGGCCGTCGCTTCTCGACCCTGCTCCTGACCTAACGCGGCAGCTAGGGCAAACCTCAGACGAGGTTCTGTTTCCTCGACGAAGTCAGTAAAACGATCTCCTCGGGCCTGTTCTGCCTGCACGTTTCCTCCGTGCCTCTCACCTAGTAAAGGCACAGCGAAGCCATTTCGGCTACAGGTAACTCAAAATTTTTTCGTAACCTCGGCACCAGCTTGTTACATCGAGTAGCTGCTCTGCGCACATATCAACGAATAATCCCATTGCTAATCGGGGCTGTACACCGCACAAAACCGGCAATATCGAGCGCCTCAGACAAGCGATTCAAGTGACCTGAAGCCGCTCCATATGTGCCGATATGTGCGGGTAGGGGATGCGGGGCGATATGGCGCATATCCGGTGATCTGATTGGGATGGTGCTTGCCGCGCGCCCGTCGACGCTGTACCGGCCGCGCTATGTGGACGACTTTGCGCCAGAGAAGGGGCGCGGTAGGGGAGCTGGTGGTGGCGGTTTGCGAGTCCCGCCCACGTTGCCATCGTCTGAGGCCAACTAGAGGTCCCAACGTTCATGCTGCGGGACATCTTTTCGCGTTGATTCGGCTACTCCTTAGGGATGAACTCCCAAACACGTTGAGAACCCCACATGGGTTCCGGGCTTGTGCCCACCATTGCCGAGGCACCTGCCTTTAACTCAGTGATTTGGTTTTTTGCGTAATCACATCCGGTCATGTTTGTAATTGCACGGCCCCGTGCGGTCTGCTGAAGCGGGTAGCGCCATTGTCAGGCTTCTTCAGTAGGACTGGTCAATGTGGTTCGACTGGCTCGTATGTCCTCTACCGATTGACCAGCACGGAGGGCTTTGAAGAAGGCGAGGAATTCGGGTAGCAGTAACCCGACCTCCCGGAGACCTGGGCGTGGATCGCGCCAATCCAGAACGTCGAACTGCATGCCCGGCCTGAGATCGCGGAGGAAGTCGAGTATCGCTCGTCCCTTGCTGGGAAGAGGCGCTAGAAAACCAGGAGTCTTGCCCGCAAGAAGCAAACCCAGCGCGATCAATTCCCCGCGCAGATACATGTTCCTTGTTCCGTAAGGGTACGGCCCAAAAACTGTCTCGCACTCCCCCTGCGCGAGATACCTATAGAACGCGTACGGGTAGTTCAATCGAAGCTTATTGGCGGCCGAAAGCGGAGCCCAAAATCTTCCATTCACTTCTAGGAGCACCCTATTTCCCCCCCGTTCATCTACCCGATACTCCATCATTGCCGGACCTTCCCACCCTATTTCCTTGAGCATCGTTTCGCTCCATCCGCGGAGCTCTCGGTCAACTGGCACGCTGACATGCAGGCAGGTCTGCCCACCGGTGAGAGGGAATTCGCGGGCAGCCTGATACTGGTAGAGACCAACGAGCCGCCCGCCGGAGATCAGTATCCCTTGGTTCACCTTGCGGCCCGAGTAGAACTTTTGCAGTAGCGGAAAGACACCAGCATCGGCAAAAGGCTGAAGTACGGATTCCAGCTCACGGCGATCCCGCGCATATTGAACCTTGAAGTAGTACGGAAGATCGACCGGAAGTGCACCCTTTAGGGAGCGAGGCTTGATAACGACGGGGAACCCGACTTCTTCGGCGAAGCTTGCTGCGGCGGCAATCGAGGTGGGCTCTGTCGTTTCCGGCATCGGAATTCCCAGCCGGCTCGCGATTTCACTCGTGCGCTGTTTGTCGAAGGCTGCGCGCAGAGCATCGGGTGGAGCGATGGCGAGCTGAGCCAGCCCCTCGAACTCGGTTCGAAACCTGTCGATCGCAAGAACTGCGTAGTCCTGGACGGGCAATACCAGAGGAATTTCGCGCTTCTCAACCACGTCACGAACCCCGAGTGCAAACGCTTTAGGACTGAGGTAGGGCGACGGGAGCTGCAGGCGTTCAGCCGCATAGCGGGATGCGAAGCCAAGACTCTTGGCATTCGCGCCCACAGCGAGGACGCGGATACCTTTGCTGCCCAAGGCGCGGATTACGGCCAGCCCCGCCCTAAGTTCGGCATCGGTGACCACAACGTCGATGGGCTTTTCTGCTGATCGGTTGCCCATATGCCTGTTCCGTGAAGTCTTCTGCGATGAGTCTATGTCTGTTTGTCCCTACACCGCTGGGACGGAACATCAGCCCTCTTCGTTTTTGCTAGTTCGCCGGGATCACGACTACGACGGGGAGGATCCGACGCCATCCCTCCGGCGGCGGCCAGCCTCAGGGGAGTTCTCTTTCCCTTGGCCGGGACCCTGCCCCGCCGGGGTCTCACTGGGGCCTGGACCCGTCGAGCAAACATCACGCAACGCACAGAACGCGCACGGCCGTCGCGTCCACTAATGCCAGAGACACGCTAGATAACCGGCAATCTCGAGCGCCCTCTCAGGAGCGACCGACCTCAACTACCCCGCACAAGATGTGCCGATATGTGCGGATTTTCTCATTGGTCGATGACAGAGACGGTGTCTCCCCTGAAGCGTGTCTGGTAGGTTCAGAAAAGAGAGGCCACGGGAGAGGGAAGTAGGCCTCCAATCCTGGGCGTTTAGGCATTATTCACCTACCGGTCGTGCAGGAACGCCGAACGCTTTGCAATCCGCTGGCAAGTCACTCACCACCGCCGCCCCAGCTCCCACGACAGCCCAGTCACCGATGTGAGCGTTGGGAACTACGACGCTTCCGATGCCGAGCATTACGCCGACTCCCACTTGGGCTCCGCCACCGACTTGGACGCCCGGACCCAACTGGGCAAAGTCGCCTAACACAGCTTCATGACCCACTGCGCCACTTATCACCACGTGGGCTCCCACTTCCGCTTCAGCACCTACGAGCGCACCGGGGAAGACGACAGTACCCGCGCCGAGCTGTGCTGTTGGGTTCACATACGCGTCGGGGTAGACCAATGTCAGCCAAGCAATGTGATCGAATCGCGACGCCACCTCGCGTCTGGCTGCGTTGTCACCGACCGCCACGACACCGGTCAAGCCAGGACGAGCGAGCAGCTCATTGTCGAATCCGTACACGGAGAAACCGAGGCATTTCTCCCCCTGCTTGCTCGGATCGTCGTCGAATACCCCGCTCACCGAATACCCGGACGCTCGCAAGACGCTTATGACCGCCTTGCCGTGCCCACCAGCACCAAACACAATCACGGGTCCGACGTTCATTCTCTAGGCCCACACAGCAGAAAAACAACCGAGAGAAAAACTGCAAATCTCATAGCACGGTTCATCGGTACCCAACAAACCCAGCTTGAACCGCTGGGGTTGGCCGCGCACATAACCGGCTGGGAGGGATGATGTTGACTGGTGTGGCACGCACCGGTCGGGCGGTGGAACACCTGTTGAGCTGAATCAAGCAGCTCGGTCGGGTCACGTCCGCCGTCCCGGTGGTGCATGCCACCCCTTCGCCTTTAAGCAACAGAAAGGGGCGGTCATGTCAATCGTAGGAGTCATTGGTGGAGTCGACACGCATGCTGATGTCCATGTGGCAGCAGCGGTCGATCACAACGGCGGTGTGTTGGGAATCGAATCGTTTCCCACCACCCAAGCGGGTTATGAAGAGCTGGCTGGTTGGATGGCCGGGCACGGCCTCATCGAAAGGGTTGGAGTAGAGGGAACCGGATCTTATGGGGTTGGCTTGGCTCGGTTCCTGGCCACAACCGGTATCGACGTGGTGGAGGTGGATCGACCTAACCGTCAGACTCGCCGCAAGTACGGCAAGTCCGATCCCATCGATGCGGTAGCTGAGCCTCAGGAAATCTTGTTGTTAGTTGATTATTTTCCGACTTGAGCCATTCTGACTAGTGACCATTGGGAAGGACGACCCATGGACAAGATCATTAGGCGCAGTGTTTGGCCATTGTTGTTGGTGGGAGCATTGTTGGTCGTGCCGGTTGGGTGCACCTAGTGGCGTGTGCGATATCGCCGAGAACTCTGTGATCTGTACGGTGCCTGCCCGCATCGGCACCTAGTTGTGATAACCGGGGAGGTTGTCCCCGGCGGGATGGTGTGATGGGTTGAGCCCTTCGAGCGAGACAGTGGGTTGTCTCAAATCACCTCGCCCGGACATCGCCCCCACCATTCTCGCGCCCTGCCCGCGACGGTCTTGCCATCGTAGAAATCCGCTTCGGCCCGGTGCCCGTCGTGAGAACCGCACCACAAAGTCCTGGATTCGGAATCGCGGCAGATAGCCGTCAGGGGCCCTGGTCGCAGTGCCGGCCCGACGATCTCGAACAAGCGAGGCCCTCTCCGCTCACAGACCAAGGTTATGGGTGTCCAGCCTGGTATGCGAGTTGTATCGAATTCGCTCTGGGCCCGACCCCGCAGATGCTCAAGAGCATTCGACAGGGGCGAAGTACCATCTCCCCGGCACGGGCTGGGTCGAAAAATGGAGGACGTCATGGATCAGATCCCGACTGCATCCGATCGGGCGGCACTTCTTATTGCGGTCCCGTCGGCCCTGCTGGCCTTCTGGATCGGGTTCAACCTTGGTGCGTTCGACGACATCTTCTTCGACCAGGTCCTGGCCGTGTGGGTCGTTGCGACCATCGTTTTGGTCGCATCCCTCGTCAGCAATCTTCCCCCGCGCAGCTGGTCGGGGCGGCTGGTGCTGCTGGTGCCGACGGTGTGGCTCATCGTGGCAACCCTCATCGATCCGGGAGGGCGCAGTGGGTCGACGGACGTCCTCTTCATCATCACTATGGTGGTGACCATCGTCACCTTGCCGTTCATCGGCTGGATCCTGGTCACGACGATCAATCCCGACTTCCTGGGCCTTCCCCACGCCAACAAGAGCGCCGTCATCGCAGCAGCATTAGTTTTCTTTCTCGCGGGATGGGTCCTGGGAACCGCCAACGACCAGTTCCTCACCTGTGACGATTTCAAGGTGAGCGGAAGCGACCTCCCGGCCGGCTGCACACCGGGGCCGGGCTCCCAATAGGCCCCTGGACTGGGTCGACCCTGAGCCGATTTAGTGCCGTCCAATACCGTTAGGTAGTGTGAGCGGCGAACAGAGAGGGGACAGGCCGTGGCGGACAAGCCGAATATCTTGATTTTGTGGGGCGACGACATCGGCTGGTACAACATCAGCCAGAACAACAAGGGGGCGATGGGATACAAGACCCCCAACATCGATCGCATCGCCCGTGAAGGCATCGATTTCACCGACTTCTATGCTCAACAGTCGTGCACTGCCGGTCGGGCGTCCTTCATTACCGGACAGAACCCGGTCAGAACCGGGCTCACCAAGGTTGGCATGCCCGGTTCCGATCTGGGCCTCCAGGCTGAAGATCCAACGATCGCCGAATTGCTCAAACCACTCGGCTACGTCACCGGCCAGTTCGGCAAGAACCACCTGGGCGACAGGGACAAGTACCTTCCGTCGAACCACGGCTTCGATGAGTTCTACGGCAACCTCTACCATCTCAACGCCCAGGATGAGCCGGAGCACCCCGACTATCCCCAAAACCCTGCCTTCCAGGAAAGATTCGGACCCCGGGGGGTCATCCACTCTTTTGCCGATGGACGGATCGAGGACACCGGGCATCGGTCGCCGCAGTCACTGGTCCGTCTCCCACAATTCGCGCCCTTGGAACCTAGCAATGGTGTCCCTGGCTGAACCAGTCCGCACTCCGGTTCACGTGAGGCTCCGGCCGCAGAGCAGGTCCGCGAACCGAGGATACGGTTGATATCCCGTCGCTCGGATCCGGAAACCCTCGATACTGCGGACCCTGAGACGTCGCGCTAGAGACGCTGCGCGTGACTGACTGACCGGTTGCCGACCGTCAGCATCGCCATCGTGGTTGCCAGCAACGCGGGCACGATCAGACCTGGCTGGCCGGTGAGCTCGGCGATGATTATGACGCCGGTGAGGGGCGCGGCGTAACCGGCGCCGAGCATGGCTGCGCCGCCGACTAACACGAAGAGGGTGAGGTCCTCGACGTTTCCAACGTCAGCGAAGATGCGGCCGACGATGGCGCCGGTAGCGATGAGGGGCACGAAGAGTCCACCGGCGCCACCGCCGCCTATGGCAACGGAGGTGCCGAACGTGCGGACCAGAAGCACGGCAACTAGCAGCCAAAACGAGTGGCCAGGTTCGAGCGCCCAGTCCACGACGGGGAAGCCCGCCGTGATGGCAACGTCCTCGCCAGTCAGCCCCCGCCCCAGGGCAAACAGTCCAGCCAAGCCCAGCCCGGCCGCCAGACCGCGAACCAGCGGGATCCCCCTTGCGTTGTACTGCTCGGCGAGGCGGATGAGCGCAATGATCCCTCTGGCTACCAGTCCCACGATCGCTCCGAGTAGCAATGCTGCCACGGCACGACCGAAGCTGATTTGCACCTCGGCGACGCCTAGTTCCTTGTCGATACCCTCAATCGCGGTGAGGGTGAGATAGCCGGCGGCCGAGCCGAACAGTGCCGGCAGCAGCCGTTCCCCTGCGAACTTATTTCGGAACGGCACCTCGAGTGCGAAAATGGCGCCCGCCACTGGGGCTTTGAACACCGCGGAGACACCAGCGGCGGCTGCCGCAGCCATCAAAGCGTTAGCTTCGATCCCACGAGCCCATTTCCAGTGACCGCGAAGGAAGGTGGCGATCACCGCCCCGCTGTAGACGGCCGGACCCTCCAGGCCAAGCGGGGCACCGCTACCGAGGCTCGCCACTGACGCTCCCAGCCGACCGGGAGCATACCGGGGCTCCAGGGGCGGCTCTGGGTCGTGAAACTTCTCAACGTAGGTCTCAGTAGTCGAGCTGGACCGTCCCCCCAAGAACTGCACCAATAGGGCTGCGACCACCGCCCCCGCTACCAAGACGAGGGCAATGACCCAGGGGCTTCCTTTTTGAACCTCGTGCAGCAGGTCCTCGACTGCATGCTCGATAGCGATGACGACTACTCCGGTGAAAATTCCGACGACCGTAGCCACCGCCAGCCGGGTCCCGTTCTCCTTCAGCGTGCTCTGCATCGGCTCATTATGACCGGAAGCGATTGAGGCCGCCCCCGGGATTGAGGGTGTTTCGGATTTCCTGCTGAGGCGTACCGCGCACACCGCTGGGGACGCTGCAAACGAAGCCTTTCGACTTTCTTCTCAGGACTCGTCGGGAGGCACTGCCTCGCTGATCTCGAATAGCTCGTCCCGGAAAACCACCTGATGGTCTTCATCGGGGTCGACCGCCCGGCCGGCCGGGACCCCGAACAGTCCGAGACCCGAGGTCGCCAGGTAGGCGACGACCACAGCGACGGCTGCTGGGGCGGCGTCGCCCGGGCCCACTCCCACAGTGAGAACGGCGAGCAGGACCATACTGAACGGCGCCTTGATCGAGGTGCCGGGTACCGCCACCAGCATGGCTGAGAAGGTCAGCGCCAGAGGTAGCTCAGGGATCAGCAGATGGATTGCCAGCCCGGCCGACCCTCCGAGGAAGAGGGTGGGCATCACGGGACCGCCGATGAACCCGGTGCCCAGGCTGATGGCAATCGCGACGATCTTGCCAAGCACGACTGCGATCATCAGCGCCGCCCCAAACTCGTCAAGACGCTCCACACCCACCGACAGCTGCTCCTTACCCGCTGCGAGCGTGAGTGGAACTACCACGCCGATCAACCCGAAGGCCAGTCCCCCAACTGCTGCCCGGGCCACGGAGTTGGGGACAAACCGAACGGCAATCCGGCGGACGGTCACCACGCTGACCCCCAACATCCAAGAAATCGCAGCCGCCACGAAACCCAGCACGACCGCCACGCCGAAGTGCCAGACCCGCAGGTCGTAGGTGGGTACCGCGAACACTCCCAGGAACGTGTCGCCGGTGATGCTGAAAAAGACGAAGAAGCCGAAGATCGCTCCGACCAAGTT
>Ga0255057_10001617_pt1 | contig 12509 bp, 12 predicted proteins | sample Cases_109_6_MG_FD_189022 | JGI IMG/M metagenome (GOLD analysis project Ga0255057, IMG submission 189022) | Seawater microbial communities from Amundsen Gulf, Northwest Territories, Canada - Cases_109_6 | ecosystem: Environmental > Aquatic > Marine > Gulf | place: Canada: Northwest Territories... | reverse complement strand
CCGATCTGATCCTCGACACCCATACTGAGCCCCCGGCTGACGTCGTAGAAGCGATCTGTCGCCACAAGGCGGAGATCATCGAACTACTCGCACCACCCAAAAACAGGTGGTCAGCGCGGGACTGGCTGGCGTTCTTCGACGAGCGCGCCGGGATCGCCGAGTTCGACAGCGGGCAGACCCGGGCGGAAGCGGCGGCCTTCGCCTTCGAGTGCTGCATCGTCGAATGGCTCAACCGCCATCCGCAACATTCCGACCCCGACCGCTGTGCTTGGTGCGAGAAGCCGGATCGGGACGGGCATTCCATCGTTCCCTTTGGGACGGAGAGCCATGGCCACACTTGGCTGCATCCCGAGTGCTGGAACGATTGGAGCCAGGACCGGCGGGAAACAGGGCAACGGTCTCTCGCGGCCATGGGGCTGAAGGCTCCTCTAAAATGTGCCGAAGGCACCAATTAGCTGCACGATTTGAGAAAACCGGTGGCATATGATGGGCGACTTCAGATCGGGACAGCCGTGCGGGTAGGGGGGCTTCAATCTCTGGGGGCTCGTTTGACAGGACCGATGTCTACCCTCAAATTTAGCGGCCGCAGTTGGAGGGTAGGGGGGGATGCACTTGCAAATTGACCATCGTAAAGTCGCGGATCTGCTCCCCTATGTGAACAATGCGCGGACCCATAGTGCGGGCCAGATCGCGCAGGTCGCGGCGAGCATCAAGGAGTTCGGATTCAACAATCCGATCCTGGTCGACGGCGACCGGACGATCATCGCCGGCCATGCCCGTTTGGCCGCGGCGCGCAAGCTCGACCTTGAGACGGTTCCGTGCGTCGAGATCTCGCACCTGTCGGACGCGCAGCGCCGGGCTTACATCCTGGCCGACAATCGCCTCGCCGAGTTGGCGGGCTGGGACGACGAGCTTCTGCGGGCCGAGCTGCAGGATTTGCAAGCGCTTGGCGTTGACTGTGAGTTGATCGGCTTTGACGACAGTTTCTTTGTCCTGACGCAGGGTTTGACCGACGAGGACGAGGCGCCCGAGGTCCAGCCGGACGCGGTTACGGTGCCCGGCGATCTTTGGGAGCTGGGCGGTCACCGGCTGCTCTGCGGGGATTGCACCGCCGCGGACGATGTGGCGAAGGTGCTTGCCGGCGAGAAGCCGCGGTTGATGGTGACGGATCCGCCTTATGGCGTGAACTACGATCCGTCGTGGCGGGTCAAGTCCGGGGTGGCCTCGAAGGGGGCGGCGACCGGGAAGGTCAAGAACGACGATCGGGCAGACTGGCGCGAGGCTTGGTCGCTTTTCCCTGGCGGCGTTGCTTACGTTTGGCACCAGGGGCTCGCTGCCCCGGTGGTGGCCGACTCTCTGGCGAGCATTAGCTTCACGCTCCGGGCGCAGATCATTTGGGTGAAGTCGCGGCACGCGATGTCGCGGGGGCACTATCACTGGCAGCATGAGCATTGCTTCTATGCCGTGGAGGAGGGTGCCGACGACGGCTGGCGGTTCCTCGAGGACCACGAGGCGGCGGCCTATGCGGTGAAGAAGGGCGACACGGCCAACTGGAAAGGCGGCCGGAAACAATCGACGGTCTGGTTTATCGAGCACATCAAAAACGAGACCGGGCACGGCACGCAGAAGCCGGTTGAATGCATGCGCCGGCCGATCCGCAACAACAGCCAGCGGGGCGACGCGGTCTATGATCCGTTTGTCGGGTCGGGGACCACTATCATTGCGGCGCAGACGACCGAGCGGCGGTGTCTGGCGATGGAAATCGACCCGCATTATTGCGACGTGGTGATCCGGCGCTGGCAGGACTTCATCGGGGCCGAGGCGATTATGAATGCGGGCACGACGTCGACGCTCGAGGGCAAATCCTTTGAGCAGGTCGCGCGGGAAAGGACCAGCGGTGGTTGACCCGGATAGGTTCGCCGTGAGCCGCCGCTCCGGCAAAGCCAAGCGGCAGACCATTCGGGCGTTCAACGGCGAAACAGCTCGCCGGGCGCTTGAGGGGTGCGGCTGGGGGCCGGGTCGCGAGGCCTTCGGCTTCAACAAAGGGCAGTTCAGCCTGGTCGATCTGATCGACGCGGTGCTGGACTTCACCGGGCCGGCCGAGGGCGTGATTTCCACCTGGACCGCGGCGACGGCCGACCTTCGACGGGTGCATCTGTTCATCGAGCGCCGGCGCCTGCTGTCGGTGAAGTGGATCGTCGATTTCTCGTTTGAAAACCGCGCGCCGGAGTTTGCCAAGCTGCTGCGCGAGGTTTTCGGCGACGAGAACATCCGCACGTTCCGAACGCATGCCAAATTTGCGCTTTTGAGCGCCGGCGACTGGCGCGTCGTGCTGCAGACCAGCATGAACCTGAACCAGAATCCGCGGATCGAGAACTTCTGGCTTGCCGATGACCCCGAGCTTTACGCCGAGTTTTCGAGCCTGGTCGACGAGGTTTTCGACTTTCAGGGCGCGGGCAAGGGGTTTGGCGAGGCGCCGGGCGTTCGCAAGGCCGAGTTTAAGCGGTTTGGCACGGCTGAGGGATCGAATTTCTACGACCTGAAAAGCGGGGCTGATATTTTCTGATGCCAATCAAGCCGAAGCCGACAGCGCTGAAAGTCTTGCAGGGCAATCCCGGCAAGCGGGCGATGCGAAAGCGCGAGCCGCAGTCTGGGGCGCTCGGTGCGCCACCTGCCGACCTCTGCGAGGTGGCGCGGGCAAAGTGGGCCGATCTGATCCGGCTCGAGGCGTGGGGCCTGGTGGTCACCGCGGCCGACGCGGATATGCTCGAGCAATATTGCCGGATTCATGCGCAGTTAAAGAAAGCCGAGGGCAAGGTCGCGGAGTTCGGCGAACTCGTGAAAGCGCCGACCGGCCTTCCCTGCCAGTCTCCTTGGCTGAACATCGTGAACCGCTGCCGGGCTGATATGTTTCGGATCGCGCTCGAGTTCGGCGGATCGCCGTCGTCGCGCACGCGGTTGTCGACCGGGCCGACAGCCGATGGTACTAGCGGTAAATGGTCCGGTCTGCTCGCGTCATAAAGTTCATCGAAGGGCTGACGATTACCAGCGGCGAGCTGGCCGGCCAGCCCTTCAAGCTTCGTAAATGGCAGAAGGACTTCATCCGCGCGATCTATGATCCGGTGGATGAGGACGGGCTGCGTCAGGTCCGCACGGCGCTCCTGACGATGGGGCGCAAGAACGGCAAGACGACGCTGGCCGCGGCGCTTGTTCTGGTGCACCTGGTCGGGCCTGAGAACGAAATGCGCGGCCAGGTGTACAGCGCGGCGGCGGATCGCAAGCAGTCGGCGCTGATCTTCGAGGAGGCCGCGGCGATGGTGCGCGCCGATCCAGAACTGGCTGCGCACCTGCATATCCTCGGCTCGCAGAAGCGCATTGTGCATTACCCGAGCGGGTCGTTTTTCGTGTCAATCCCGGCGGTCGAGCGCACGACACATGGCTTCAATGCGTCGTTCGTGGTCTACGACGAACTGGCCCAGGCGCCTAACCGCAAGCTGTTCGACGTGCTGACGACGTCATTCGGGGCGCGGGCCGAGCCGTTGACGGTGGTGATCTCGACGCAGTCGCCGGACCCGCACTCGATCATGTCGGAGATTGTCGATTACGGTGAGAAGGTTCGCGATGGCGTGATCGACGACCCGAGCTTCGTGCCGGCGACCCGGCCATAGACCTCGCCGACCTCGTCGACGACGCACACCGCCGTCTCCTTCACCGAAACATCTAGACCTACAAAATGTGCCATCGTCGTCGCTCCTTCCTCGATGTCCGAGGTCAGGGCGACCCCGATTTTACGATCATACGTGGAGGGGCTGCGCTCATCCTGATATCAGGGGGTACAGCCGCCGCGATATACCATCTTTCACAGGTTGGCCAAATCCGCCGCTGATCTATTTCCGCATTCAGGGGTAAAGCCGACGCTTAGGGAGGTGGGCGGTTTCGTCTGCTCATAGCTGAGGCTGTCGAAGAAGTCGGAGCCGACAGAATTTGGGCAACTATCGATCTTGTACGCTGGACTTGGAGCAACAATGATTCAGCACCGCTTCGGGTTTCGAATCATTGTTTCAAAAATTCCGGATCTCGGGACTTTTTCAACAGCCTCAGCCACAAGCTGTCCTACAAGGCAAGCGTCCGGCGTCCCCGACCTTGCGGTTTTTCCACTGATGCTGAGTCTTTGGCCTGATAGCGGGCGATGGTGTCCATTACCCTGATTGAAACGGCAAAGCTCAACGGCGTCGATCCGCAAACCTGACTCACCGACACCGTTGGCCGCATCGCAGATCACCAAATCAACCGTATCGACGAGCTCCTACCTTGGCGTTACACTCAGCTCAGCTGAGTGTAACAAAGGCCCTTCGGCAGCGTTAGATACGGATCACCGGAGAGTCATCATGTGTCCGCTGTTCGGACGCTTCGTACCGGTAATAATGGGGACAGTATTTACTGATACAGTTGCCGAAATTGGGTCGATTCGCGTCGCGGGCGGTGCACCTTCCGCGTTTTTTTAAGAGAGTGAGGAGTCGATCCTATGCTGTCCCAGTCCGTTTACTTGTCGCGTGTCGTCGCCGGGGCGAATTTCTCGGAAAAAATTGCGCCGGGGCGCGTCGCGCCGATCGCGGCACATCTACTCCTTACGGAAAATTGCCAAGCGAAGTGCATCACCTGCGATTATTGGAAATCCACATGGGCCAACGCGATCTCTACGGACATTGCCGTTGAAACCATAAATCGCCTTGCTCAGGTGGGCGTCCGCTACCTCCGATTTACGGGTGGCGAACCCTTGCTCCGCCGCGACCTGTTTCAGATATTGGAAGACGCACATTCGCATAAACTGAAGCGAATTCGGCTGCAAACGAACGGCCTTTTACTCAAGAAGCGAGCCGAAAACATCAATGCCTCACCGATTACCCATGTCACCATATCGCTGGATGCCATGGGCGAGGAAAACGATAGGCTTCGCGGAGTATCCGGGTACTACGGAACAGCAATCGAAGGGGCGTCCAAACTGGAAGGAAAATGCATCTCCATAGCCTGCACGCTCACAGGGCCTGGCGCCGGTCACCTGGTGTCACTTATAGACGAATCAAAACGCCGGGGTTGGTCGTTTTCATACAATCTCTTGAACAACAGCATCTTTAAATTTTCGAACGCGAACCTTGACTGTTGGCCGAATGACCATGAGCTGCAAGAAATTCTGCAGGTGCTAAATCGTCACCTCGACAGACCGAAATACGAGCTCGACTATGTACGAAGGCATTACCAGGAAGGGCCATCCCGCCGATTTGACGACGGTGAGCCGCCTTGCGTGCTCGGCTACATCTATATCTACGTCACCTCAAACGGAGATATTTTGACAGGCTGCTACAGCCTTTCCCGACTGGGCAATATCCTGGAAGACGACATAAGAGAAATTGTCAGGTCGCAGGCATATCGGGAGCGCTGTCGGTCTATGATGCGCCGGGAGTGTGATGGGTGCACATGTAGTATTTCGTATAGCCTCGATTCTCAGAACACTTTTGGCTGGCTCGCGCATCGAATTGTCACGTGATCACGGCAGACTCTGCCGGCATTGATGGCGCTGGACAATGAAGACCGCTGGACCCGTCGAGATTTTCTGAATTCTTTGGGAAAGATCGGCCCCGCCGTAGAGGCCGCCATCCCCCGAGCTAACGGACCTGCTGGATGACTGACCCTTCAGTTGGTCGCCTTCCAGCCAAGAGATGGAATGGCCTTTGTGGCCGACGCACAATTTAGCCCCACACTCGGCCTAAGATCAGTCAGAAATTTCCGCGTAAGAAGCCTGTGCACGCTCATTATGGTTACAAATCATAGTAAATATAATAGATCAGATTCGGTCAAATTCAATTTTAGCGCACCTTTTTGCATAGTTATTGTACATATGCTAGCTTTAGTTTTATACCTGAACCACGAATAAAACAAAAATTATTGAAGCTACAAAATATTGTATCGATGAATGCGGCCGGATCATGCGAATCCTGAAACTGTGCTACGAATATCCACCTTTGGGCGGCGGTGGTGCCAAGGTGGTCTTTGGTCTCTCACACGAATTGGTCCGCCTCGGGCATGACGTAGACATAGTGACCATGGGCTATGGCGATTTGCCGCGGCGCGAGGGCTCGGATGGTGTCACCGTTCATCGGATGCGTCCGATCAGGCGTGACAACATCACCTGTCGGACCTGGGAGATGGTTCGTCACGAGCTGCGTGGCTTCCCATTCGCGCTCCGGCTGATCAAGGAGAACCACTACGATTTCAACCACACTCATTTCATATTTCCCGACGGTTTGAGTGCCCTGGCAGTGCAGAAATTCACGGGCCTGCCCTACATCATCACCGCTCATGGGTCGGACGTGCCGAGTTACAATCCCGACCGCTTCATCAACGAGCACAAGATCTTGGCTCCCATATGGCAGGTCATTGTCGGCAACGCCGAGCGTGTCGTCTGCCCAAGCGAGCACCTCAAGTCTCTCGTGCTGGCGCAACGCCAAACGGCGAACACCTGCGTCATTCCCAACGGCTTGGATCCCGGGAAGTTCAACCCCGGCCGCAAGAAGGACCCGCGGATCCTGGTAGTCACGCGCATGCTGAGGCGCAAGGGCGTCCAAAAACTGCTGAAGGCCGTCGAGACTTGGGATCTGCCATACGAGATCAACATCGTCGGGGACGGACCCTATCTGCCGAGATTGCGCGAGATCGCGGCCGGCTCCTCCGCGCGCATCAAGTTCTGGGGATGGCTTGAGAACGACTCGAAAGAGCTGAAAGATCTTTATGAGACGTCCCAAGTCTTCGTTTTTCTCTCGGCCGAAGAAAACTTCCCGATCAACTTGCTTGAGGCAATGGCGGCGGGCATGGCGATCGTAACGAACCCTGAGACCGGGTGTGGCGAGGTTGTCGGCGATTGCGCGCTCAAGGTCGACCCGGACGCGCCGGAAGATATCCGCAACGCCTTGAGCAAACTCATCGATACCCCCGAACTGAGCGGAGAGCTGGGCCGTCGCGCACGCCAACGGTTCGAGCGCCATTTCACCTGGCGCGCCATCGCCGCGCAGTACGACAGCCTTTATCGGAAGCTCGCGATGGGCCGCTGTCCAAAACTGCAGGGGTTGCCCTAATACGGGGGCCAACAATGACCATCCCGGATTTGAGCGAGCCGCGGCACGAGCGAACCCTGAGACTTTCGGGTGGGCCATCATGAACTGGTGGCACGCCGCGGTTGCCGCCACGGGCTCACCCGGGGCGCGGCTCGGGATCAAGGTGGTGATCAGCTTCGGTCTGCTTGCCTACATCATCTCGAGGTTGCCGCTGGACCAGTTGGGGAGCGCCCTCGCGAATGCGGAGCTTTGGTTGGTCGGAATTGGGATCGGACTGACCATCCTTATGCGCCTGCTCTCGGCGGAGCGAATGCGTCTGATCCTGTTGGCGCAAGGTTTGGCGCTTTCGCTATGGTCGGTCTTCGCCGTCAATTTCCGCAGCTCTTTCTTCAGTAGTGTACTGCCCGGGCAGGTGTCCGGAGCGGCTAGCCGCTGGTTGCTCTTGAAGAGTCGTGGTGGCGACAGTGCTGGCATGGTGCTGGCGATCGTCTTCGATCGTCTGAACGACCTATTGGTGGTCGTCGGCCTGGGCCTGGCCGGGTCTCTCTACGCGCGGCCCGCGCCATTGGAGGGCATCATGAGCCTGGTCTTCGCGGCCATGCTGCTCGGCCTACTGACAATTCAGTTCGCGGCATCGAGCGCGTTCTGCTTGGATGTATATGAGCGGCTGGGCGCCCGCTTGGGTCTCGAACGGATCGGCGCTCTCCATCGGCTCTCGCGAAAGCTCATCGAGAGCGCGCGACAGTATCACAAGTTGCCCCGCGCGACGCGCGCGCGTCTGTGGTTCTTGTCGCTGGTCTCGAACATCACCGGTATTTGCGCTTACGCGGCAATGGCCGGTGCTCTCGACATGACCATCGGGCTCGTCAGCCTGCTATGGCTGCGCAGCGTGCTGATAATCTTGGTTTTCCTGCCGATATCGGTGTCCGGTATCGGCGTGCGGGATGGGGCCTTGATCGTCCTGTTGGGCGAGTACGGAGTGCTTCCCACCTTGGCCGTCGCTCTATCCGTTCTGCTGCTGCTGCGCAGCGTTATTTCGGCGATGATCGGCGGCGCCCTGCTGGCCTGGGACTGGTTGCTTTTATCGGCTGCAAGCGGTCCGGCGCGCGGGAAGGAGAGTCGATGAAGGTCTGCCTCGTCTGTATAGAGTTCTTCGGCTGGGGCAAATGTGGCGGCTTCGGCCGCGCAACCCGCATGCTCGGCCGCGAACTCACACGTCGAGGGATCGAGACCGTGGTCGTAGTGCCGCGTCGACAAGATCAGCCGGCCGAGACCTGGGTCGATGGCATGCAGATCCTTGCCTATACGTGGTGGCGTCCGTGGCGCTCCTTGGAGATTTTTCGCCGCTGCGATGCCAATATCTATCATTCACAGGAAACCTCGATGGGCACGGTATTGGCCATGATCGCCATGCCCAAGCGCCGCCACATCATCACCTTTCGTGATCACAAGTCCCTGTCGGATTGGCTGATCGAACTGCGCTACCCGTCGCGCCACCGCTTGGCCACGCTCCTTGCCTGGGTCTACGAGCGCAATCTCCTGATCAGCTGGGCGGTTCGAAGAGCCGATGGCCTTTATTGCTGTGCGCCTCATATGACAGACGAGATACAACGCATTTATCGGCTCAAGCGCCCGCCAGGCGTCCTGGCGACGGCGGTCGAGGTGCCGGAGGAACGATCTCGGAAGAGCGACCATCCCCTGGTGGTGTTCGTGTCACGTTGGGACCGCCGCAAGCGCCCTCAGCTATTCTTCGAGCTGGCGAAACTCTTTCCACAGGTCCAATTCCTCGCCTTCGGCCGCAGCCAGGACGAGGACTGGGACCAGGCCTTACGCGCGCGTCATAGCGGCACCACGAATTTGACATTCGCCGGTTTCGTCGATCAGTTCGAGGACGATCATATCTGGCGAGCCCTCTCCGAGGCCTGGATTCTTGTCAACACGTCGGCACGCGAAGGCCTGCCGACAGCGATGCTGGAAGCCCTGGCCCACCGGTGCGCCATCCTAAGCCATATCAACACCGATCGGATCGCGTCGCGATTCGGATTTCACGCCGGCGAAGACGACCTCGCGGCTGGCTTGAAGGCGCTATTGCGAGCCGACGTGTGGCGCGAGAAGGGTGAGGCCGGATATCTTTGGGTCCGTGAGAATTTCGAGTTGGACCAGGTGATTGACCAACACGTCGCTGTTTACCAGCAGTTGAATGCGTTAAAGGCATAAAAAATGTCGAATGACGGAAATCGCACCCCACGAGTTCTGGTGATCGCCTTGGCCGAGGCTGCGCCGGACCTAGTGTTCAATTGGGCGCGCCAAGGAATTCTGCCTTTTCTTGGCGAGCTCATCCGTGTTGGTGTCAGCGGAACGACCGTCTGTCCTGAACCTTTTATCACGCCCCAAATGTGGGGCAGCATACTGACCGGAACCGGTCCGGGTCACCACGGCGTGTTCGACTTCTGGCAGCGTCGCGCGGATGGACGCTTTGGCGAGATCGATAGCACACATCTCAAAGCGCCCCCTTTCTGGCACCGGATCGCAGCGGCCGGATTGCGGTGCGGTATCGTCAATCTTCCCTTGACCTACCCTCCGGACGACCTGCCCGGGTTCATGATCTCTGGGCAGGACGCGCCGGGAGCGTATCGCTTGATCGCCAGGCCAATGGGCCTATTTGATCAGTTGGTCGCCCGCTTCGGCCCTTATCCGCTGAAGGAGATCTTTCCGGGTGGCCGGCGCAAGGACGAATATCTGAACCTGTTGGAGTCGAATACCCAACGCTGGTCCGACATTCTCGAATATTTGGTGGGACGCTCGGACTGGGATTTCTTCATGACCTTTTCCAGTACCACCGCGATGGCACAGCACTATTTCTGGGCTGACATGGAGTCGAACGACCCGGATAACCCTTTCGCCACCGTCGTCCAGCAAGCCTACGTCGCGCTCGATCGGATGATCGGTCGGCTCACAGAAGCGGCGGGGCCGAATACTCAGGTCTTCGTCATATCCGAATGCGGCGCCGGGCCGCTCAGATTTGGTGTCGAGATCAACAATTGGTTGGAACACGAAGGTTTCCTGGTTCACAAACAAGGGCTAGGCCCCGACAGCGGCGTGGAACGGCGGTCGTTATTTGCGGCACTCAGACGCGAGGCGCAGGCGCGATTGCCGCTCTCCGCGCAGGCGCGGCTCAATCGTCACCTTAGGCCCCTCAACACTTGGCTCGAGAATCGGATCTATGCCAGCGATATCGACTGGACTCGGACCACGGCCTATGCGCGCGGTAAGGAGGGTCAAATCTTCATCAACCTGAAAGGTCGCGAGCCCCATGGAATTGTCGCTCCGGGCCGGGAGTACGAACAGGTTCGAGATCGATTAATCGAACAACTGCTCGCCCTGGAGGATCCAGATGATGGGACAGCCGCGGTCACCGCGGCTGTCCGCAGCGAGGATTACTATGACGGCTCCTATGTTCGTCTGGCACCGGACGTGGTGGTTTGCTGGCGAAACGGCGAGTACATGCCCAATGAGAGCCGGTCCAGGGGCCGAGGGGTGTTCGTCGAACGGTGGCGGGATTCCATGTCCTGGCCGACCAGCGGCAGTCACCGCGCCGGAGGTCTGCTCATAGCCGCCGGGCCGGATATTCGCCGCGGGGCGGATCTGAGTGGCGCCGGAATTCTGGATCTTGCGCCGACCTGGCTAGCCGCCTTGGGTCTTTCCGCACCCGAGTCCTTTCACGGCCGCGTTCTGTCGCAGGTGTTCGAGCCCACGGCGTCCGCGCGGATCACCGCCAGCACGGAGGTAGGTTGATGGAGTATCGAAAGTTTCCCGGCACCAACTTCGAGGTTTCGGCCCTTGGCCTGGGCACCTCGCCCCTGGGTGGTGGCTATTTTCACCGCGATGACGATGAGGCCTTGCGCGTCATCCAGGAAGCTTTCGATCAGGGCATTACATTTTTCGATACCTCGGACAACTATACCGTGGGCCGAGCGGAAACTTTACTGGGTCGAGCTCTTCGCGGACATCGCGATAAGGTGATCCTCTCGAGCAAGGGTGCCGTCGTATTCAGACCGCTCGGCACGATTTTCAACTTGGCGCGTCCGGTGATTGGTCCCGTCATTCGCCCGGCCCGTGAAGCCTTGTTCAAGCGTGGGCGTCGCGCCATCGCCATGACGCGCAATCGGCAAAAACGGTTTTCGTTCGAGCCCAAGGATCTCGCCCGGGCTGTGGAAGGCAGCCTGCGCCGGCTTAACACGGACTATCTGGACATTTACCAGCTTCACAATCCACGCGTCGCCGACTTCCGTGACGGAGACGTCATGGAGGGTCTTGCCCTGCTGAAGCAAGCGGGCAAGATTCGCTACGTGGGTATCGCCGTGCTCAATGTCGAAGACGCCTTGGCCGGGCTGGAGTATGGCTCCGTGCTCGATTCCCTTCAGCTGCCGATAAACCTCTTCGAACGGGAGGCGATTCAGGAGGTTCTCCCGCTTGCGAAGCAACGTGGAATTGGCGTCATCGCTCGCTCTCCACTGGCCCAGGGTATTCTGACCGATCGTGTCGGACACGTGATGGCAGACGAGTCCATCTGGCATACCCCGACTGAGCTCGCCGGTCGCAAATCATGGGCGGCCGAGTGGCGCCGCCGCAATGCCGACGATGATCGCTCTCTAGCTCAGACGGCCTTGCGCTTCCTGCTTCAGACGGATGGAATCGCCACCACCATTTTCTCCGCCTTACGGCGCTCGGAATTGCAGCAAAACCTCAGCGCATTGGTCGCCACGCCCTTGTCCGACGACGACTACACAGCCTTGTCATCCCTCGGGACCGGGGAGTTGAAGAGTGCCGGAGTGAGAAGCTAGAGCAGATGGCAGCCCGTTCGCGACCACACCGACGATCAAGACGGATACGCAAGTCAGTTGGATATGTGGAGGTTACAACACCCACCAGCTTGATGGCTTTCCAGGCGCACGTCTTCCAGCCCTGTACCGGCTCAATTGCCGCAATGTCCAATCCGGCAAGAAAATCGGCGCGTTGTCTGCCGAACTATGACCGGATGTTCACTAGGCGGCGAAATCCGCACCGATCAACTGCTTCCGCTTCGAGATCGCAAATCCGACGTAGCCTACGAAGAGATAATTGTGCACCGCAGCGATTGGCTCGATTGTCCGTTTTCTGGTCCGGAAGCGGACCTTGGGCATGGTCCCAGTCAATGACCGTTTGTGGCCGAACCCCGTCATTGGTACTCGATCAACCCGAATGACGCCTAGGGGTCAGGTTCGGACTATCGGCCCCGCCATACTGGTGAAGTTCCTCCTCGATCACGTGTTGGAGGGGGAGAAGCCGAACTACGTCGTCGATTGGGTGCTCATGCCGGCAGTCAAGGACTATGCCGCTCTGTGGCTCACCGAAGAGGCA
>Ga0255057_10001616_pt1 | contig 12512 bp, 7 predicted proteins | sample Cases_109_6_MG_FD_189022 | JGI IMG/M metagenome (GOLD analysis project Ga0255057, IMG submission 189022) | Seawater microbial communities from Amundsen Gulf, Northwest Territories, Canada - Cases_109_6 | ecosystem: Environmental > Aquatic > Marine > Gulf | place: Canada: Northwest Territories... | reverse complement strand
CGAGGGGCGCGCTCAAGAAAGCGCTGCAGCGTATTATCGTTCTCAAGAAAATGGCCAAGAGACCTGAGGCAGGCGATTTGAACGTCAGGGTGGTGGATGCGACAAGAATGCCCGCCGAGATCGACTTGTTGTGGAAAAAAGTCGAAGGAGAGTACTCGAAGATAGTCGTAAGGGACTATTCCTATATGAGCTGGAAATACAGCCGTCACCCTCTGGCAAAATACAGCCTGATATTGGTGGAAGAGGGTAGCGAGATCGTTGGAGTAGGTGTTTTCAGAAAAAACGCGGCCAAGTCGAGACTGGTCGACTACGTGGGTCCCGCCAACGACCTTCGGATCAAGTTCCTGATCGCGGAGGCCTTCAAGCGCACATGCTCTGATTCTGATTCTCTGGAGTGCGTTTGTTCAGACAAAGAGCTCAAGACGGCGCTGTCATTTCTGGGTTTCAGGCGATATGGCGATATAGAAAGATTCTACGTCTATTCCAAGATAGAGGGCGACCAGGACTGGGAGAAGAACTGGTTCATAATGGGTGGCGAATCCGACAACGACACCGGCGACTACCTAGCGGAATATGGGGGCCAGGAGGGGTGAGGCGTTCCATATAGATCTTGACGTCGCCACTAGATTGCACAAATCTGCGCGTGAAGCCGCCACCCCGATAGGCGCGTCGACTCCATGTTCTTGACACTTCTCGCTTGCGTTGCTGTCGGTGCTACGTTCTTCGTTGCCGAAGCGCTGGTTGCCGGCACTGCCAATTGGTCCAGTCTCTCCAAGGCGCCAATGGTGGCGTGGTGCTTCGGCGCTGTGTTTGGGGCCACCTGGGGAATCCTCTCCGCTCGATCGCGATTAGGTGTCGCTGCTGCCAGGACTCTCTTCCTAGCTCTTGCCTTGGCTCTCGTGGTTCAGATCAACTATCGGTATCTCCCCGACTCCCGGGATCCAATGAGCTTGGCAGCGACCGCATTGCTAGTCGCCCTAGTTCTCGTTGGGTGGCGAATGGTGGGGAAGCGGGTGGCAGAGATCCTCGAGCGGGCCTTTGGAGTAAGGCCCCACAGGGTGATCGCCGGTCTCGCTGGAACTCTGTTGGTTGCGGTGGTCGCGTCCTACTCCACGAAAGCAGCCCAGGGCGTGGTCAGCCGATGGAGCCCGAGGGAACCGAGACTGTCCCAGTCCCAACAAGACATTGAAGGCGACAGGAAACTCCTTTTGGTAGGGATCGACGGAGCGAGATGGGACATCATCGATCCTCTGATAGAGGCCGAACGCATGCCAAATCTGGCAGCGCTGGTCGCCCGAGGACGACGCGGCATTCTCACTTCGTCCATTGACTCTGCCTCTCCGGTGGTCTGGACCACCATCATGACGGGGCGCCAGCCGGCGGTACACGGCATTACCGGTTGGGAGGTCGCCGTCTCCACCAATCGCAGGATCAAAGCGCTCTGGAACATAACAGGCGAAGCGGGCCTGGCGACCCACGTGCAGAACGTTCCGGGGTCGTACCCGGCGGAAGAGCTCAACGGCCGAATGATTGCCGGATTCCCCATTCCACAGGGTTCGAGATCCAATCGGGGGTGGATCATCACAGATCTCCCCTCGACCGATCCGTGGGGTCCCAGAGCGGTGCTGCTGAGTGATCTGACGAGCGAGCCAACGATCGTCGCCCTGAAGGACCTGCCACCGAGCTCGCCTTTGGAGGAGACGACGCCATATCTCCTGGTGCGTCGACTGAGCGAGCCACTGAGCCGGGAGATTGCGCACAGATGCTGCATTCGGACATTCCTGAATCTCAAGATCTGGACCGAGGGTACGGGGGACGACCGGAGGCTCTACGGCGCCTCCGACAGCGGCGAGGAGTTGTTTGCCCTCAAGGAGGGTGATTGGGGTCCGTGGCTACGGATAAGGGTTACCGGTAGGGACCTGCTGACTCGTGCCCACGCGGCAAGGGTGAGGAGTGGTGAGATCGCTCTCTTTCTGACAGCTCTTTTTCGAGAAGATGCGGAAGGTTTGTCGAGTCCGCCCGACTTTGTTGCCAGCCTGGCTTCAGTGGGCGAGCCCTACATCGCAGAGGGGACCGGCTGGCAGATCTTCTTCGAACCCGTGGTTCTCGGTTCACTGGAACAGCATCAGTTGCAGCTGGCTTCGGCGCGCGCCGCCGCTGCGGCTCTGCTGATGCAGAGTGTTCCTTGGGATGTCTACATTTACATTTTCACTGTCACCGACCGGATTCAGCACAGCATGTGGAAGTTCCGCGAACCCGATCTTTACGCTCGGATTCCCGAGGAGTTGGCGGATCCGAACAGGGCGGAGCTTTTCACGCGCCACTTGCCAACCCCCGAGGAGATCCGCTCTTTCGCCGAGGCCATCGATCGGATGTACGAGGCCGTGGATCGATGGCTTGGCAACCTTCTGCAGCAAACATCAAACTCGACCCTGGTGGTGCTGGTCTCGGATCATGGTGGTCAAGGAGGGGCGCACAACAGCGCACCGACAGCTGGAGTACACCACGAGAACGGGATCTATCTGTTGGCCGGGCCTACGGTGATCCCAAGAGCTCCAGGCGACGCCGAGCTAGAGGAGTCTCTCGAGCTGGTCGATATCGTGCCGCTCCTTCTGGCACATCTTGGACTTCCGGGCGCCAAGGATCTCCCAGGACGAGTGCCTGCGGGGCTGCTTCCACGTGGCGCGGATGGGGCCCTTCTCCAAATCCCGCCGCCGGTAGACAGCTATGAGACCGGAATCGGCCTCGAGTCGTCGAAGGTTGAAATCGACGCGGCAACTGAGGACCAGCTCAGAAGCCTGGGCTATTTGGATTGAGCCCGGAAGCTGCCCCGAGCCTGTGTCACGAGTGACGATCAGGGCCGGGTCAACCAGCGTGAGGAGTCTCCCGACTCGAACCCATCGGCGAAGATCGCGCCCAGTCCCTCGTAGACACCGATGTCGTAGGCCGGTCCGATGGGGCGTGGTGTACCCTCGATATCGGTGGGCACCTCCGGCAGCGTTTCGCCGCTGTCCAGCGCTGGACTGCCTTCCCGGTGGTGATAGTCGTCGGTGTCCGGATCGACAAACAGATCGTCGGGGGTGGTCAGAAAAGAGCTCTGATCCTGACCCGTTAGCTGCCGCCACTGCGCCAGGGTCAGCACCGTGTTGCCATCATCGACCGTGAAGCGATCCATCACCGCGTTGTGATCGCTGCTGAAGTCTGCCAGCGAGTCGGTGGCCACATGCATGCTGCCCCGAAACGCGTGGAAATTGTAGAAGACGTTGTTGCGCACCTTGTTGTCGGTGGAACCGTCGCGAATATTCAGCGCCCAGCGGCCGTCAGAGGCGACCAGCACCGTGTTGTTGTAGATCCGGTTGCCGCTCGACGGACCGCCGCCATCGATGCGAAAGACCGAGATCCCGCTGGCATGGTTGTCGTACAGCAGGTTGTTGCGGATCAGAGAATCCTGCACGCCGTCCATGTTGATCCCCGAGGCACCGCCCTCCCCGTTGTCGAAGATGACGTTGGCTTCGATGACCGCCTCGCTGATGATGCCATCGCCGCCCTGGGAGGCATCGCCGTTGACATGAATTCCAGCATGGTTGTTACCCCAGATCCGATTGCCTCGAATCACCGGCCGGTCCCCACTGTTGCTGGCGTAGATGCCGTGCTGATCATTGCTGTTCGAAGCGTGATTGTCCTCGATCAGCAGATCGTCGCAGAAAGCGGTGAAAATACCCCATTTGCCATTGCCGTCCACTCGATTCCCACGCAGGGTGACATGCTCGCACAGCACGGCCCGAATGCCGGCCCGGGTGCGCCCATCGACGCGCAGACCCTCGACCACCATGTAGCTGGCGCCCTCGAGATTGATGCCGTCGGGTGTTGACGCGTTGTTGGCGGTGATTCGCACCTCCTCACCCGGGAAGGCCTTGAGCTCGATCGGCAGCTCGGCGGTGCCGGAGGTCGTAAACTGGGCACCGGCGTAGCTGCCGGCCCGCACCAGAATCTTGTCGCCCGGCTGCACGGTTTGGGCAGCGTGCTGCAGCGTTGCCCAGGGAGATTCGACGGTCCCGGGGTTGGCGTCATCGCCAACGGGCGGCGGAGCCACATAGTAGTCGGTGGCGTGGGTGGGTCCGGTCAGCCCTGCTCCAAATGCAGCAAGAAACGCTACGAGCCAGATCAGCCGACGAACTCCGGCCCAAGATACTCCTGGCCACCGGTCTTGATCTGCTTTTCCGGAAAAGGTCATGGAGCCTGGACCCGCCGGTTCTCGCCCACGAGCCTTGCGTGAGGCCCTCGTCGACGTGCCGACCTCGCGTCCATCGCGAGGCGACAAGGGATCCGCTTCGCGACGGCCTGGAAGTCAGTAGCCTAGCATGTCCGGACGGTGTGGCCGCTTTGCTCTTGACACGATGGTTGGGTCAGAAAATGTAAGGTGGAAAACGGATTTTGCTATTCAGTGGAGGCTGGATGGATCTGGGTTGTGGGGTAGTTCACAGCAACCGGACGACCAACCGGCTAACCTGGGACAAGTCTACTGGCAGAACCCCGCGGATAACGCTAACGGCCTAAAAGAACCTGCGATCTTGACCTCCCAAAGCGAAAAACAAGCGGTATCATATTTGCCTATGGCTAAGTCCAAATCCTGCGAGTGTTCGAGGGTCATGCCGCCTGCCGGTGCGCCCTCTGTGGTCGGAATTCTCTGTCTGCTAGCTCTTTTGGCTACACCCAGCTTGGCTGACTCTCCTCCTGATGTGTCGTATATCGACAAGCAATCCCCTGAGTGGTCGCGGTTCGTCGCGTGGGTTGATCGTGAGATGGGCGGGGACTCGCAGTTTGGATTCAAGGCCGTAGATGCCGCCTACGTCTACAAGGTGCAGGGCGGAACGCAATACGGCGATTATGCTGTCCAAAAGGTTCAGGCGCAGGTAGACGCGGCGAATGCCGAGATTGCCAAAGGTAAAGCGCCACAAGTTGCGTTTGACTCCTATCTGAGGGTTGGGTCCATGATTCATGACGTGGCCCTGACGCTTGCGTGGTGCGGTGATCGTGTCACACAGGCGCAGAGATCGGAGTGGACGGCCTACGCTGCGCGGGCTGTCTGGAACGTTTGGAACTATCAGGATGCGCAATGGGGCGGCAACCCATTTCCGTGGTCTGGTTGGAGTACGTCGAATCCCGGGAACAACTATCACTTCAGCTTTCTCGAAGCCACGATGTCTTGGGGCTTCTATCGGCAGGACTACGCCGGAGACTCGAGCTGGATCGGTTGGCTGCAAAACAACAAAATCCAGCCACTTGTGGACTACTACGCCGAGTTGCCGGGCGGAGGAAGTCGCGAGGGTACCGGCTATGGCGTCTCTCAGCGGACGTTATTCGGCTTGTACCGCGATTGGCGTGACGGGACAGGTGAGGACCTAGCAGCGGAGTCATCTCACGCCGCTGACTCGGTCGACTATTGGATCCATGCCACGGTCCCGACTCTCGATCGCTTTGCACCTATCGGCGATCAGTCGCGGTCTTCGTATCCTTGGCTCTATGATTACTACCGTCATCTGATGCTGGAGGCCCGGGCAATGCTTCCAGGCGGCCCTGCTGCGGAGCGAGCGAGCTGGTGGCTGCACAATATTTCTGTCGATCAGATGGACAACGGTTTCAACTTTCGCCACGACCTGCTACCTGCGGGCGAGGTCCAGTCGCCGCCAAGTGAGCTGAGTTGGCACTCTACTGGCACCGGTCATTTCTTCGCCAGAACCGATTGGTCGTCTGATGCTCTCTGGCTCAGCTTTTTCGCTGGACCATACCTCGAATCACACGCCCACCAGGACCAAGGATCGTTCTCATTATTCAAGGATGATTGGCTGGCCGTAACCGAGAACATATTCACAAAATCCGGCATTCGTCAGGACACCAGTGTGCATAACGTCGTGCGCTTCGTTGACCAAGGGCAGGACATCTCCCAGAAAAGGGGATCGGTGTCTAGTATGGTAATCATTCCTGGCGATGGCCCTGAGCTAGAGATTCGGGCCGACCTGTCCGCGGCCTACGACCCAGCGGGTCCGGTCAAATCGTGGAAACGTAATGCATATTTTGAGGCAGGCGGACTGCTTGTCCATGACACCTTCGAGACGGCGCCTGGCGTCGAAGCCGTGTGGCAGGTCAATACTCCGGTGGCTCCCGTCCTCCGATCCGACGGCACTGCCAACGCCGGCATCCTCTGCATCACCCCGATCCAGCCTGCCGATGCCGAGCTTTCGGTGGTCAACTGGAAAGTCATTAATCCGAGCGAGAATGGCTCGGGTTTCAAGCTCGAGATTCGCGGCAGCGGCACGGAGTTTCTGGTCTCGCTGAAACCATGCTTTTTCGAGCAAGGTTTCGAGTCGGGGGACACCGAGCCTTGGTCGAGAAGTGTTCCCTAATGGTGCCCGCCCGGTCAGCTACAGTTTCGTAGGCTACGCGAGGACCCACAGGCAGACTCAACTCGGGTTACGAGGTGGTCAGGCTGGGAGCCGTGCGAACAGGCTCCGAAGAGGCGTGCCGATCTGCTTGCGGTCTTGGCGGTTCAACCCGTTTCTGATGTAGGGTTGGGATGTCGGCGAGAGGTCGTCAGATCTGGCAAGGCGGAGAAGGGCGCGAGGCCGATTTGTGTGCCTAGGATAGGAACAGAGTGCAGGAAGTCAATCGGGGGGCCGCCTCTGTGAGTCGCGTGGTCATGTTCATCGTGGACGGTCTCGGCGTCTCCGGGAAGACCAAAGCCCTGACAGATCTTGCATGTGGCCTCTCGACTGACCGATATCAGTCTGTAGTCGTCACTTTCAGCAAAGAGAAACGTTCGTTGGTCGACCGCTTGGAGCAAGAGCACATTCCTGTCTACGAAGTTCCGATTGAAGAAGGGCTTCGCTTCGAGAATCTGTGGCGACTGCTACGCAAGATGAGGGAGGTACGACCGGATGTCGTGCACTGTGTCAACCAAAGGGCCATGCTGTATGGCGGCATAGCTGCGCGGCTCCTCGGTATACGAGCGACACTCGGCAGTCTGAGCGCTTTCGCGAGCCTGGTGCCGGATCGCACATATGAGTTCTTGCCTCAGCACCTAGCAACCCAAACGCGCGGAGATCGTTTCAGAAACAGATTGATCTCGAGACTCATGAGCCGGCTTACAACGGTCTCAGCCCGACTTGGCCAGCGATTTTGCGAGTTCAACGGGATCCCCGACACTCGGATGTCCATCGTGCCCTATGGAGTCGCGACAGCCGGGGACCTCCGGGATGATCCCGCAGCGGACGGCAGATCCCGGCTGCGGCAAGAGATGAGAGCTGAAGAGGGCGACGTTCTCGTTGGAAGTGTCGGGCGTCTGGTCGAGCAGAAAGACTACGGCACCCAACTGAGGGGTTTTGCTGCCGCTGCCGAAAAAGACCCGCGCCTGCGAATGATCCTGGTCGGAGACGGACCGCTACGCGGGCATCTCGAGGAGGAGGTGGAGGAGCTAGGTGTTGCGGACCGGGTGACGTTTCTGGGTTTCCGTGCCGATGTTCGACAACTGCTCGAGGCGATCGACATCTTTGCCTTGACATCCAAGTTCGAGCCTTTCGGAGTGGCAATACTCGAAGCCAAGGCCGCCGGCTTGGCCATTGTCGCGACCGCCGTGAACCAGATCCCTGAGCTTCTGTCCTACGGCAAGAGCGGCATTCTCGTTAGCCCCGGTTCGCCTGAGGAGTTGGCTGATGCCTTGATTCGGCTGGCCCGAGACAGGTCCTTGGGTGAAGAGTTGGGGCGTCGCGCGGCAGAGGAGGCGTTAGAGCGGCACAGCCTGTGCGCCATGATTCAAGCATTCGAGGACCTGTACGATGAGGTGCTCGGCCTCTCGAGAACAAAAGGCGGTAGCCTGGAAACAGGCCTGGGAAGCTAGATGTCGGCAATCTGCGGGTTGTTCCACCCACCCAGCAAAGCGACCTCGAATTCCCCGGAACTGGAGCAGATGCTCCGTGCTTTGCAACGCCGTGGGCCGGGCCGTCCAAGTGTCTTCGCATCGGAAGGCGGCGTCTGTCTTGCAGTACGAAGTGGAGCAGCAAGAGTCGAGGCCCAAATCTACACCAATCGGAACCGCACGCTTGTAATGGTTCTCGATGGAGAGGTCTTCAATAGGAAGGAGATTACCGATGGGCTGGAGAGGAGAGATCGTCCAGGTCCTGGTGAGGGAGCCGGAGAGTTACTGCTGAATCTCTTCGAGGAGCAGGGGGTGGAGGGATTCAAGCGAGTCGATGGACAGTTCGCATTGGCCATTTGGGACAAGGTCACCGCCAGGCTGACCCTGGCCCGGGACTTTCTTGGCGTTGTGCCGCTCTATTACGCGCCAATACCAGGGGGTGTCGGCTTTGCATCTGAAATCAAGGCCCTGCTTCAGCACCCCCAGATCGGCCGGAGCTACGATCTCGAGAGTGTTGCGCGGTATCTTACTTTTCTCAATGTCCCCGGGCCGGGCACCCTGATCGAAGGGGTGTTTCGACTCTTGCCCGGCCACACGGTGACTGTTGACGCGGCGGGCAATCTCAATCTGTCCAGGTACTGGGATCTTCTCGACAACCCGATTCGCGAGAGGGAAGAGCCGTCGTTCTATATCGAGCAGACTAGGGTGCTTCATCGGCAAGCCGTCCAGCGTCGAGTCTCTGGAGGACCCGTCGGGGCACTGTTGAGCGGCGGCAACGACTCCAGCGCGAACGCCGTCGTGATTGCCCGGTCCACCAGCGGTCCTCTGCATACTTTCACTGTCGGTCTGGCTGACACGGAAGGCCTGCCCGCCTACAGTGATCTGGAGTATGCCCAGCGGGTCGCCAAGCTCGTAGGTTCGGAGCATCATGAGCTCCTGCTGAACGTCGACCAATTTCTGGAGAGTATCCCAATCGTGGTCGATGCATTGGATGATTTGGTTTCCGAGCCTTCGGCCATCTTTCTTCACGCGGCCCTCAACCTGGCGAGGGAAGCGGGAATGAAGACGATCATAACGGGCGAGGCCAACGATGAGCTGTGTTGCGGCCATGGCGAGATGATCGCAATCCGCAACGGCTACTACAAGCGCTGGATTCCATATATGCGGCTCCCAGCTGTTGTGCGACGGTGGGCAGCGCGTGTCGGACCGCTTTACTCTCGTGGTCACCGAGACATCTTGCAGCGGGCGGCTCGTGGTAGCGAGTACTTCTGGAACTTCGAGATCGCATGGGCCGGGTCCGAGGTCGAAGAGGTCATAACACCTTCTGCCATCTCACGCATCCCGGCAGGGACGGCAGAGATGATTGTCACGGCCTACAAGTCGCAATTCTTGGCTTCAGAGCATGCGCAACGCGACTACCTCGACTACATGATCTACTTGATGATGCAGGACTTTTACTTCGGCAACCTCATGCTCGGCAAACTGGACCTGCTTTCACGCAGCCTGGGCCTCGAAGCGCGATGCCCCTACACCGAGCCCAACTATGCGCGATTCGTTTATAACGTTCCCGCGCAGTACAAGCTGAAAGACGGCACGGTGAAGTGGTTCTTCAAGAAAGCCATCGAGGCGCTGCTCCCTCGAGAGATCATCTACCGCCCCAAGCAGGGCTTTCGAACACCGATTGTGGAATTATTCAGAGGTCGCCTGGGAGACTGGGCAAGACCCTACCTGATGGAGGGTGGGTTTACGAGCGAGGGACTCATAAGGAGACAGCACATAGAACGGTTGCTGCGAGACCATGGAAATGGTTCAGCTGACTTCAGCAACAAGCTTTGGACACTTCTGATGCTGAATCTATGGCACCAGCGCTGGCTTGCCTCTTAGCCTGGGATTCCGACTGATGGAAGGCAGCCGCAGGGTGTCTGCTCGCGAATCCTCCAACCTGGTGGGAACCACTGAGACTCTCAGCTAGTCGGCCATGCAATCCTACCGCGTTGCACACGCAGTAAGTAGCCTTGAAGTTGGTGGTGCCGAGCGTCTCGTCCTGGCCTTGGCGAATGCGCAGAAGAGGCTCGGGCTGTCGGTCATGATCGTGACCTTGGGTAAAGACAGTGACGCATTCGTCCCGGAAGCCCGGTCAGCAGATATACCGGTTGTAAGCCTACGAAACCTCCGAACCCGCTCCTCACGATTGCGGGCAACGTTCCGATCGTTGCGGCCCGGCACACTGGAAGCACTACATGTGCACACTCCATGGTTCTTGCGTCTGCTGGCGCCGGTGGTGCCGTTTGTGAGCGGTTCGATCATCTACACGCGACACGGAGCGCAAGCCTACGACTCGCGTTACTGGCGGATGATTCACTCTTGGTTCCATCGTTTCGCGGATCACTTGACCTTTGTGAGCAGCGAAGCGCTCGAGGTTCATAGGCGAGTCCATCGCGCGTCGAAGGTTCCCCATCATCTTCTGGAATTCGGGGTGGAGCGGGCTGATCGGCCACCGCGTCGGAGATCCCCGAGTGATCCCATCAGATTGGGTTGCGTGGGTCGCCTGGTGGAGCTCAAGGGCCACCGCTACATTCTCGACGCCATCGCCGCTCTGGAGCCGGCCCTGTCGGAGAGCATCGAGGTTCACATCTTTGGAGACGGTCCCGCGAGAGAGTTTCTGGAGGACTACGCCTCCCGCAAGGTGCCGGATCGTGTGATCTTCCATGGAAGTGTTGTCGATCGGGAGGAGCTCTATCGCGATATCGATGTGTTGGTGGTTGGCTCACGCACCGAAGGCTTGTCGATGGCCATCATGGAGGCCATGGCGAGAGGAATACCGGCAGTCGCCACCGAGGTTGGTGGAACTCCTCGCTTGGTGATTCCCGAGACCACGGGCCTTCTGGTGCCCTACGCCGACCCCGAGGCGCTGGCGGGTGCGATCCGCAGAATCGTTGCGGAGCCCGGACTCGTTGTGGAGCTGGGGGCGGCGGCTCGTAGACACGTGCAGAGGCACTTTTCCTTCGAGCAAGCGGCTCAGAAGGTCATGCAGCTCTACGCTCTGGACGAGGAGGGACCGGGACGCGACAGAAAGAATGCCTGAACTCGAGTTGGAACCGGTCCGCCAGCGCCACTACTATCACCGCTACGACTATCGCTCTGCCGCGGAATACGTGAATGCCCGAGCGCAGCGACAGGACGTCGTGATCTCCCTCATCCCTGCAGTTGATTACTACCTGGACCGGCTGGATTACCGATTCGTCGGATTCGACGAGGAGGACTTTTCGGTCATCATCGCTCGCGCAGGTACGCGCGAGATCTGGAGCAATGCGCCGTTGATCTATCGCGTGGAAGATCTATTGGAGAGGACAGGATCGGGTCCGGGAGGCGCTACCTGGGTCATTGCACTCTCTGGCCGGAACAACGAAGTGGACCAGCGGCTCCGCGCGAGTTTTGGGGATTCCATCATTCGCGTTGGCATTGACGAGCGAATCGTCGTGTACCCCCTTACGAGTGCGCAATGAGACCTGGCCCGCAATGTTAAAAAGCCTCTGTTCCAACGCGGCCATCGTCCTTGTCGAAGTCGCCGTAGTCTTCATTCTGACACCGTACGTCATTGGCGCGCTGGGAACGGAGGCGTACGGCGTGTGGTTGGTCATTGTCTCTCTAACGTCGTACCTGCTCCTGGTGCAAGGGGGATTGCCGGCAGCTTCAGTGCGCTTCATGGCGGAGCGTTTTGGCGTCGGTGAGTCCACCGACCTGAACAAAGCAATTGCCACCAGTCTTCTGCTGTACATCATGGCTAGCAGTCTTGCGCTTGTCGGCGGCGCCGGCCTCTTGTTCGTCTTCGAGATGGTCTACGACGTGCCCGCTCAGCTGCAAGCCGCTGCCACGGCAGCGTATGTCGTGGCGCTGTTGACGATTTGGCCAACTATTCTAAAGAACTTCCCGTTCAATATCGTCGAGGCTCACGAGGACTACCCGAGCCGAAACCTTATCTTTCTAGGCTCGCTGCTGATCAGGTTGGTGCTGACGATTGGAGTTCTGGCGTGGCAGGCATCGATAGTCCTCCTCGCGCTGGTATTGCTGCTGTGCCAGGTCTTCGAGTTGGTGCTGGCCGTCCGGCTGGTGAAGCGGCGGTATCCGGAGGTCAGGCTCGGACTCAGGGGCGCGAGTCGCGACATGGCGCAGCGGATCTTTCAATTCGGTGCGGTCACGATGATCTTGCTCCTCGGTACGCAGGTGGCATTTCGCACCGATGCTTTGGTCATTGGCGGGTTTTTGCCTATGAGCAGCGTGGCAGTCTATTCCGTCGCCAACAGATTGGCCTTGTATCTGACGAAATTCGTCTCTGTTCTAGCAGAGCCGCTGATGCCGCGGGCCACCAAGCTGTGGAAAGACGGACGCAGTGAGGAACTTCGGAGTCTCTTTCTCGTTGGGTCCAAGGTTGCATTCTCTGTCGCTCTGTTGGGCGGGCTCTACCTGATCATTGTTGGGCCGGAGTTTTTGGGTTGGTGGATCAATCCGGACTTCGAGAGTCTTGGTGGAATCATCTTGCAGGTGCTGGTCGCCTCGTTCGTGATTGTGTTGCCGGCGTCCACCGTGGGACTTCGCTTTC
>Ga0255057_10001615_pt1 | contig 12516 bp, 10 predicted proteins | sample Cases_109_6_MG_FD_189022 | JGI IMG/M metagenome (GOLD analysis project Ga0255057, IMG submission 189022) | Seawater microbial communities from Amundsen Gulf, Northwest Territories, Canada - Cases_109_6 | ecosystem: Environmental > Aquatic > Marine > Gulf | place: Canada: Northwest Territories... | reverse complement strand
CGTGGAGCGGACATCGGCGGCAGCTCGGTTTCGGTTGTCGGTGAGGATCTGGACAAACAGGGCAACACCTCCGGGGGCGTAGCCCTCGTACCAGGTTTCCTCATAGGCGACACCATCGGCATCGCCCGAGCCCCTGGCTATGGCACGCTCGATGTTGTCCTTCGGCACCGAGGTGTCCTTGGCTTTCTGGATCGCCGTTGCCAGTGTCGGGTTGGCGGCGGGATCGGCGCCACCGGCTCGGGCCGCAGCCTCGATACCCTTGGTCAGCTTGGCGAAGAGCTTGCCCCGCTTGGCGTCCTGGCGACCCTTGCGGTGCTTGATGTTGGCCCACTTGGAGTGACCGGCCATCAGGAACCCTCAGCCAAGAAGAGCTCGTGGATCCGCCCGTCCCGGGTCAGCTCGGGATGGAAGGACGTGGCGAAGATGTTTCCCTGGCGCACCACCACCGGACGGCTACGGCCGGTGGCCGGGTCCTCGACCGACGCCAGCACGTCGACCGAACCACCCACCTTGTCGATCCATGGGGCGCGGATGAATACGGCTTCGACGGGAGCCTGGAGCCCCTCGACCTGAACCTCGGTCTCGAAGGACTCGACCTGACGCCCGAAGGCGTTGCGCTCGACCACGGCATCGAGCACGCCAAGCTGCGCTTGCTCCGGGCCGGTGGTACCGGCCGCCAGAAAGATCATGCCCGCGCAGGTTCCCAGCACCGGCATCCCGTCCTCGATGCGCTGGCGCAGCGGCTCGATCAACCCGTAGATCGTGGCCAGCCTGCCGATGGTGGTTGACTCGCCACCGGGGATGATCAGCGCATCGACGTCGGCAAGCTCGTCTTCGGTGCGTACCTCGACTCCGTCGTGGCCCAACTCGGCGAGTACGGCAAGGTGCTCTCGGAAGTCCCCCTGAAGAGCAAGGACGCCGACACGCACCTCAGTCGCCTCGGTCCTGCATGCGCTCCTCGGCCGGCAGGGTGTCGATGTTGATGCCGACCATGGGCTCACCCAGGTTCTTCGAGACCTTGGCCACCTTTGTCGGATCCTCGTAGAACGTGGTCGCCTCCACGATTGCCCTGGCCCGCACGTCCGGATCACCGGACTTGAAGATCCCGGAGCCGACGAAGATCCCGTCGCAGCCGAGCTGCATCATCAGGGCGGCGTCGGCCGGCGTAGCGATGCCTCCTGCGGCGAAGTTCACCACCGGCAGTGCGCCGCTTTGGGCAACTTCGCCGACCAGGTCGTACGGGGCTCGCAACTCCTTGGCGGCATTCATCAGCTCGTCGGGTTCCATGGTGGTCAGCCCGCGAATCTGTGACGTCATCAGCCGCATGTGCTTGACGGCCTCGACCACGTTTCCTGTCCCGGGCTCGCCCTTGGTGCGAATCATCGCCGCTCCCTCGCCGATGCGACGCAGGGCTTCACCGAGATCCCTGGCGCCGTTGACGAAGGGCACAGTGAAGGCGCGCTTGTCGATGTGGTTGTCCGATACCGGGGTGAGCACCTCGGACTCGTCGATGTAGTCGACGCCAAGCGCCTGGAGCACTTGGGCCTCTGCGATGTGGCCAATGCGGGCCTTCGCCATCACTGGGATCGATACCGAAGCGATGATCTCCTCGACGATCGCCGGATCGGCCATCCTGGCCACACCACCGTGGGCGCGTATGTCGGCCGGCACTCGTTCCAGTGCCATCACCGCCACGGCACCCGCCTCTTCGGCGATCTTGGCTTGCTCGGCGTTGACAACGTCCATGATGACGCCGCCCTTGAGCATCTCTGCCAGACCGCGTTTCACGCGGTCCGTGCCGTGCTGAGTCTCCATGGTGTCGATTGTACTGAGGCGGGATCGGATAGCTATGAGCTATGAGCAGGAGTTCTCTGTCCGACTCACGACTCACGACTCACGGCTTCCTCATACGCCTCGATGTACTGTGCCGCCACCTTCGCCCCATCGAACTGCTCTGATCGGATACGCCCGGCACGGCCGATGGTTTCGGCCTTGTCCGGCTCATCAAGCAGATCGATAACCGCTGCAGCGAGCTGGTCGGCGTCACCCGGGGTTACCAGAACGGCGGTCTCTCCCGTGACATAGTCGAAGGCGGGTATCGAAGACGCAACGACTGCATCGCCTGATGCCATCGCCTCGGCCACGACGATGCCGAAGCTCTCGCCACCAAGGTTTGGGGCGCAATGCACCACCGAGGCGGCCAGCTCAGCGCGCTTGTCCTGCTCGGATACCTGCCCGAGAAAGCTCACGCCGTCGACCTCATCATTGCGCCTGGCACCGACGACATGCAGGGTCGCCAAAGGATGAGCCGAGGCGATGATCGGCCACGCGTCCAGCATCACCGTAAGCCCCTTGCGGACATCGTCGCGGCCGAGGAAGGTCACCCGCTTCGCCTCCTTCGGACCCTCGGCATAGTCGCCGACGTCGATGCCGTTTGGGACGATGCGATAGTCGATGAGCCCGTCGATGGCCGAGCCGGCGACCGGGCTGACCGCAGTGACCACCGCCACATCGCGCAGTGCCCGCCGCGCCGCGATGCGTCCGTATCGATAGAGACGCCTGACCCACTGTGGAGGATCGGCATGGAACGTCGCCACCTTGGCAGGGCCCTGAACCCTCAGCGCTGCGGCCGAGACCATCGGTACGAAAGGCTCGTGAACATGCACCACATCAAACCCGGCAAGTGCCGCTTTCACCGCCCCGGCGGTACCAGGGTTGAGCCTGATGGGCGCCCTGGCGAGATTCGTGTCGATCGATCTCGTTGGGCCAAGCAGCACGGCGTCGACGGGACTGTGGGTCCCTGGACCGATGAGCACGGCGTCGTGACCGGCAGCGCTGAGCCAGCCGACGAGCCGGATGGCCTGGTCCTGCACTCCTCCGGGCTTGCCGAGGTCATATGGAGAGACGACAGCGACCTTCACGTCTGTTTCTCCAGCCAGGCCCGGTCTGACGGCCAGTTTGGCTGGAACAGGTGCCACTGGCTGGGAGCCCGCCTGACGATGTCCTCGAAGGCCTCGGCGAGGTGCTGGGTGGCGATTTGGATCCGCTCCGGTCGATTCTCGACCGACTCGTCGAGCTCGAGCTCGGGATAGACCACGAGCCGGTAGCGATCGCCTTCGAAATAAGTGCCGACCGGGAACAGGGCGGCCCCGGTGAGCTCGGCGAGTGCCGCGGGCCCGCTCGGCATGCTGGTGCGCTCCCCGAAGAACTCAACTTCGACGCCCCTTCCCATCACATCACGATCGGCCACCAGAGCGGCTGCCTTGCCCTCTTTGACGGCGCGGGCCAGCGAGGACATCGTCGGCCCCCTCCCTGCCACGAGGATCTCGGACCCGAATCCGGCGCGGGTCTCGATGAACCAGTCGGTGATCCTTCGATTGCTCAGCTCCTCAGCAACCGAGATGATCGGGAATCCCAGGGAGGCTGCAACCGGCGACGCAACCTCCCAGTTTCCCAGATGGGCAATGGCCAGCACGAGGCCGCGGCCCTCCCGGTGCGCCGCCACCACTGCCTCACGCCCGTCGATCTCGGTATGGCTGATCGCCCACTGCCGCCGACGCGGTCGGAACCAGAACACCTCTGCCCAGTACCGCCCGTACGAGGCAAACATCTCACGGGCGGCGCTCGTGATCTCCTCTTCTGAGGCTTCGTCTCCGAGGACCCTTCGCATGTGGCGGCGGAGCAGGGCCATCCGCCCCGAGGCAACGTAGGACACCGACAGGCCGATGCCGCGCCCGGCGTACCGGACCGCTCGAGGCGGGAGCAACCCGAATATCGCGGCGAGGAGCCGGTAGAGGAGGTAGCCGGGGAGGCCTTTCACCCTGGCAGCTGTTGCCAGGTCCGGCGGATCCGCTGGGCGACGGTGAGCCCGGTGAGGATGACCATGACCCACAGCAGCGGTATCAGGATCGGTTCCCAGAACCCGGCGATGAAGACGCCGGCGATGATCAGGATCATTCGCTCGGCGCGGCCCATCCATCCGCCGCGCCCTTCCGCACCCCAGGATTCGGCTCGCGCCCTGATGTACGGGGTGAGCAGCGAGAAAGCAAGCGTCAGGATGACCAGGATCAGGCCAACCCACTGATCCCTGAGGTAGACGGCAAGTCCGACCAGGATGGCAATCTCTCCGAAACGGTCGGACATCGTGTCCATGAAGGCGCCCTTGAGCCCTGCGGTCCCCTGGAGTCTCGCCAACGGGCCATCGAGAGCGTCGAGCAGTACCCCAAATGCGGCAACCAACGCCCCTTGCCACAGATTACCAGTGGCGATGAGCACGGAGCCGACAATCGTCAGCCCCAGCCCGATCATGGTCACCATGGTCGAGGTGACCCCAATCTTGTTGAGGCCAACGGCAAACGGCTCTAGGAGCGGAGCCGCCTTCTTTCTAGCCTTGAGATCAATCATGTTGCTGAGTCCAACCGCGCTTCGCTCATCCGGCCGTGAAGGTACCACACCGCATCGGCCATCAACGCTGCCAAGTACAATGCGACAGCCGACCCCTTTTCGACCAGAAGACCCGGTGACTCGAAGGATGTGTACCGCATGACGGATGAAACCGCCCAGCTGACCATCGGCGACCAGCAGATCGACGTGCCGGTGATCCAGCCAACCATCGGGAACGACGGACTGGTCATCAAGACACTCCGCAACGACACCGGCGATGTCACCTTCGACCCCGGTTTTGGCAACACCGCCGGAACGCGCTCCGCGATCACCTATGTGGACGGGGCCGAGGGCATTCTTCGCCATCGCGGATACGGGATCGAGGACCTGGCGCTCAACGCCGAGTTCCTGGAGGTCGCATACCTGCTGCTCTTCGGTGAGCTGCCGACCCAAACCCAATTGGAGACCTGGAGGAAATCCGTCTCAGAGCACACATTGCTCAAGGAGGAGATGAAGCGGTTCTTCGATGCCTTCCCAAACAACGCCCATCCCATGGCGATCATGGCGTCGGCCACCAACGCCATCTCCACGTTCTACGAGGAGTTCCACGACCCGACAGACGAAGAGGCGGTCATCGCCAGCGCCACCCGGCTCATCGCCAAGATGCCAACCATCGCGGCCTGGTCGTACAAGAAGTCGATGGGCCAGCCCTACAACTATCCGCGCAACGAGCTCGATTATGTCGAGAACTTCCTGTACATGATGTTTCACCTCCCAACCGAGGAGACCAAGGTCGATCCGGTGATCGCCCAGGCACTCAATGTCCTGTTCATCCTCCACGCAGACCACGAGCAGAACGCCTCGACCGCCACGGTGCGAGGCGTAGGGTCGACCCGAGCCAACCTGTTTGCCTCGGTGGCCGCAGGGATGAACGCACTGTGGGGCCCGCTGCACGGCGGGGCCAACCAGCAGGTGATCGAGATGCTGGCCCAGATCATGGAAGACCCCGACGCCGACGTGCCAAGCATGATCGCCAGAGCCAAAGACTCCGATGACCCATTCCGTCTGATGGGATTCGGGCACCGCGTGTACAAGAACCACGACCCGCGGGCGACGGTCCTGCGCACCTACGCCGACGAAGTGCTCGCCACCGTGGGAGTCACCGACCCGATGCTCGACGTTGCCAAGGAGCTGGAGCAGGCGGCACTCAACGACGACTACTTCGTCGAGCGTAAGTTGTTCCCCAACGTCGACTTCTACTCCGGGATCATCTTCCGGGCGCTTGGCTTCCCGTCGCGCATGTTCACCGTGCTGTTCTCGATCGGGAGGGTCCCCGGCTGGATCGCACAGTGGAAAGAGATGATGGAAGATCCCGAAACCCGGATCATGCGCCCCCGCCAGATCTACACCGGAACGGTCGAGCGCGATTACGTCACCCTGGCGGATCGGTAGAGCTCAGTAGCTCAGCGTCTGCCTGCGCTACTTGGCTACTGAGCTACTTCTTCACTGCGCTACTTCGTCGCTACGGCTCCGGGATGTCTTCGACGTAGCTGTCCCTCACATGCCCGTCGATCCCGTCCACCAGGACGAGGGCCCGTTGCGAGGGCGGTTCGTCGGCGCTGAAGACGAGCACGCTCCACACCGGGCGGGCCCGCCACCCCGAGAACCCGAGCGACGCCGAGGCGTGCCCGACGGCAAACGGCACCGCCCGATTCGCTACCTCGAGTGCCTGGCGATCACGGACGGCAAGCGTCCACCCCGCAGCGAAGTGGTAGACGCCAACGGCACCGATGACGGCGACCGCCGTCCACCACATCGCCTCCGGCAACTGGCCGCCAGAGATGAGGAGCCCAACGACGACCGCACCCACCAGATAGACCGCTCCGGCACGCCGCCTCCGGTTGGTGTCTGGCACGCTGTACTCGAGCTGGTCAACGTTGGAGTCGAGGTCGTCTGGAACCGCGGCTGCGGCGGCCACCTCGTCGGGGACGTAGATAGCGGAGCGATCTGCCGGTTCGTCCTGGTCCATCCTCAGCCGGTCTCCGTCGGCATTGCGGCCTCGAAGGCCTCGATGTCGATCGGGTCCTCGCCCCGCTTGCGGTGCCAGCGATCCCAGATCACCAGATAGCTGGGAAGAATCAAGACCGCAGCCAGCAGCGCCAGCAAGATCGTGTAGGCGGTGACGAACCCGAACTGGCGGAACGGGATCGTCGACGACGTCACCAAGATACCGAATCCGGCGATCGTGGTGAGGGCCGATCCCGCAAGGGCTCCGCCGGTATGCACCAGGGTGTCCTCGATTGCGTGGTTCTCCGAGGCGCTTCTGGCGCGGTCCTCCTCGTACCGGTGGGTGATGTGGATCATGTAAGGAATCCCGATACCGATGGCCAGCGCCGAGATCGTCGCGGTCACCGGGCCGAAGGGAATCTTGAACAAGGTCATCAGCGCAAACGACAGCAGCACGACCAGCACCACCGGCACGGTCGTGATCAGACCGAGCATGGGCCGTCGCGCCGTCACGGTGAAGTTGACCACGAGCAGGACGAGGGCGGCCACCAGCGTCAGCAACAACGACTGCAACTGGGAGTCGCGCAATGTGGTGATGATGATCTCGGAGATGATCTCGGTCGAGGTTGCGATGACGGACAGACCCGTTGCGCTCACCCCGGAGAACGCCTCGTTGAGGTCCTCCTGGAGCTGGGCTGCTCCCTGCTCCCCCCCTTGAGTCTGGATGGCGAAGAGTGCCGCGGTATATCGGCCGCCCGCGTCGAAGAGCACCGCCGCCGCTTCGTCCGGTGCCGCCACGAACATGGCGTCGTAAACCGGGGCGATGTCGGCGCCCGCGGCAGCCATGCCGTCGGCTCCGATCCCCGCTGCCTGAGCAGCCTCACCAACCGCCGGATCGAACAGATCCGCCTCCGGATTGGCCAGCTGGAAATACAGCGACACCGGCGACTGTGCGGCCGGGAAGTCGCCAAACTTGATCACATCGTCGATGTCCCCCATGCCATTTGTGGCGGCGACCATCCCGTTCCAGGCATCGGCCGTGTCGACGGCGCCGGCATCGGTACAGCTCGGCGAGTCGGCGCCCTCCGGTTGATCGAAGTCACAGATGAGCACCTGTGTGGTCTCGCCGAAGCCGCCGCCGTACTCGTCGAGCAGCGTGGCAAAGGTGTTGCGCAGCGGTGAGGTCGTCGGGATGAAGTCCAGGAAGCTGAACTTCGCCTCGATGTTTACCGTCCCCCAGGCGCCGAGAGCGCCCAGGATGATGGAGACGACCAGGGTGGCGATCGCGGCGTTCTTTGGCAGCCAGGAGGCCTTCCCGATCAGGCGGGGCAGCCGGCGCGACTCGCCGCCACGCAGCGATTCCGGATCGATGTGGTCGCGCTTTTCGCCAAAGCGGTCGACGAGCAGCCGGATCGCCGGGACAAAGGTGAGCATGAGCAGGAACGACACGATGATGCCGAACGCCGCCAGCTCGCCGAACTCACGCAATGCAGCAAGATCGTTGAAGATGTTGGTGAGGAAGCCCACCGCGGTAGTCACGGTTGCCAGCACGAGGGCAACGCCAACCGTCCGAATGGCGGTGCCGATCCCGTTGTCGACCGTGGATCCCCCCGAGACTTCCTCGCGATAGCGAGAGTTCATATGGATCGAGTAGTCGACGCCGAGCCCGATCAACAGGATGGGGAGGATCTGGACCAGCCCGCTGGCCTCGTTGAAACGCAGGTAGCCGTAGCCCTGCATCCAGATGATCGCCATCACGATGGCGAGGATGGTGACCAGCGTGTCTGCGCTGGTGCGGCGCAGACTGGGCGACAAGCGCGGGAAATACAGCTGGCGCCGGTATTGGAGGACAACCAGCGGCACCAAGATGACGATGAACATCACGGCACCTGCTAGCGACCCCACCTCCGATGCCACGGTCGAGCCGAGAATGAGACCGACCGCCGCAGAGCCAACCCCAGCAACCGCGACTGGAATCAAGAGTGACGTCCACAGCAGATAGACGATGGCGTAGATGATCGCTGCGCCGGCGAGCACCGGCCCGACCTCGAGGTCCTGGATTGACTGTGGGAAGGCGCCCGGAAAGAGCGTGGCGAGGCTGGGAAGTACGAGCACGGACACCGCAACGAGCATGGCGACGAACCCGCCGATCGCCAGCCAACGGTCTCCCTTCGTTCGTGGCTTCACCAGGAAGATGATCGAGAGGACGAGCAGGATGATGAACCCGGCGGTGGCAAAGAGCCGCGAGATCTCGGCCTCGAACTCCGACGTGTCCGAGAAGAGCAGCTCGAACGAGAACGGCTCGACGGTCATTCCTGCCGGCACCGCGGTGGCTGCAATCTCTTCGGAAGCCTGAGTGCTTGCCTCTACGAACACGTCGACGTCGGCCTGATCGGTACTCGCTGCACCCCTGCTGAAGACGAGGAGCAAGCCGGACGGTGATGATGCGGTGGCGATGTCTGCTGATGAGGGCAGCAGGCCGGTGGCGAGGCCGGTCAACTCAGGTGGTGCGTCCGGATCGGCCAGGGCGGTGCCGTAGATGGCCTTGAGTGCCGCATCGGTGGTCGGCACCGGTGCGCCGTTGTCCAACGCAAACTCGACCGGAGTCAGATAATGAACGACCGGCCCCGTCCCGGGTTGATCGATCAGAAACGGGGCCAGGGCACCGCCGAGCACGGTGTTGCGGACCGCATCGACCGTGGCCAGGCCATCGAGGGTGATCACATCGCCGCTGTCCGAGGTGATGATGATCTGCATCACGCTCTGGGATGACTCATCACCGAAGAGTGCGTTGATCTCATCGATAGCCAGCAGCTCTTCGGCGTCGGGGGCAAACGAGTCGTTGTCATTGTCTGCGGGTGCGAACTGCCCGGCAAACGTGCCCATGACCATGGTGACCACGACGACGACGACGATCACCAGCCATGGCAGGCGGCGGACGAGCGAGTCAAGAGCGTTGACGAGGAGCTTCACCGAGTTGCCTTTCGAGTTGCAGCCTGTGAGACCATCACCGGGGCGGGGCGCACAGCGCGGTCAGCTCCGCCACCGCATCGGCAAGCGGAACCCCCCTGCGTTCGGCGTCATCTTCGCGCAATCGGAAACCAACCGTGCCATCGCGCAGATCGTTGTCGCCGACCACCAGCACAGCGGGGTGCTTATGGGTGATGGCACGGCGCAGCTTCTCACCGACGGTTTCGTCTGCGTTGTCGACTTCGACGCGTATCCCCTCGCCCTGCAATGCAGCGCCAACCTGCGCCGCGTAGTCGTGGTGCCGGTCGGCTACCGGCACGACGGTGGCCTGGACCGGTGCCAGCCAGCAGGGAAATGCTCCTGCGTAGTGCTCGACGAGGACACCGACGAATCGCTCGATCGAGCCGAGGAGGGCCCGATGGATCATCACCGGCCGCTCCCGAACGTTCTCTGCTGTGGCATAGGCGAGGTCGAAGTTGTCGGGCTGGGCGAAATCGAGCTGAAGCGTGGAGATCTGCCAGCGGCGACCAATGGCGTCGCGAACGTGGATGTCGATCTTGGGCCCGTAGAAGGCGGCCTCGCCCTCGGCGACGTCGTACGGCAGCTCTGCCTCTCCGAGTGCGGCGGCCAGGGCGGCCTCTGCAATGTCCCACAACTCGGGGTCACCGTCCATCTTGTCCGCGTCCCTGGTGGAAAGGTCGGCCTCGAACTCGTCGAAGCCGAAGTCACGTAGGACCATCAGCGTGAAGTCGAGCAGACGCTGTAGCTCGTCGGCGATCTCGTCGCGACTGACGAAGATGTGGGCGTCGTCCTGGGTAAATCCCCGAGCTCGCAGCAGGCCGTGCACCACGCCCGATCGCTCATATCGGTACACGGTGCCGAGTTCGTAGAAGCGAAGGGGCAGCTCGCGATAGCTTCTGCTCCGTGACTTGTAGGTCAGGATGTGGAACGGGCAGTTCATCGGCTTCACCAGGTACCGCTGCCCGCCGTCGAGCTCCATCGCCGGATAGAGACTCTCCGCAAAGAAGTCGAGGTGACCGCTGGTCTTCCACAGGTCGGCCTTGGCCAGATGCGGGGAATAAACGTAGTCGTAGCCGTGAGCCTGATGCGTCCGGCGCGAGTAGTCCTCGATCACATTGCGCAGCACGCCGCCCTTGGGATGCCATAGCGCCAGCCCGCTTCCCACACTCGGAGGAAACGAATACAGATCGAGCTCGGCGCCGAGCCGGCGATGGTCGCGCTTCTCCGCCTCCTCGAGACGCTCCAGGTAGGCTGACAGCGCCTGCTGTGACTCCCAGGCGGTGCCGTAGATACGCTGTAGCTGCGGCTTGTTCTCATCCCCGCGCCAGTAGGCGCCGGAGGATCGCATCAGCTTGAATGCACCGAGTTTGCCGGTCGACGGCACGTGCGGGCCGCGGCACAGGTCAACGAACCCGTTGTTGCGGTACACGCTCACGGCGTCGGCTGCGGCGCCTTCGGTTTCGTCGACGCCCCGGATGATCTCGGCCTTGAAGGGCTGATCCGAGAACATCTCGAGCGCATCGGCGACCGACAGATACTCCCGCTCGAAGCCCTGATCGGCATCGATGATCTCGTGCATCCTGGCCTCGATCCGCTCCAGGTCCTCCGGCGTGAACGGGCGGCCGATGTCGAAGTCGTAGTAGAAGCCGTCGGTGATCGGCGGCCCGATGGCAAAGGTGGCGCCGTCGAAGAGGTCGAGGACCGCCTGGGCGAGAACGTGGGCCGTCGAGTGCCTGAGAACCGTCCTGCCCGCATCGGTGGCATCGGTGATCACGCTGAACGCGCCATCAATCGGGATCGGGCGAGTCAGGTCGAACTCCTTGCCGTCGATGGTGACGGCGATTGCGGCCCGCGCCAGCCCGGGGCCGATGTCGGTGGCGACATCGAGCCCGGTGGTGCCATTCGGGTACTCGCGTACCGATTCGTCTGGGAGGGTGAGTTTGATCGCCATGCCGTGCAGTGCTGGGGGCCGGTAAGGCTACCTGTTCGCGCGCTTAGGCCGTCCACATGCGACAATTGATCGTCGGGCACGGAGGGACAAATGGACAGCCTTGCTCTCGTTGAGCTAATCGCAGCCGGAGATCGATACCAGGACCTCACCCGGCCCACCAAGGCACTTGCCCAGGACCGGCTGTTTCGCATATGGCGCCAGGACGGCCCGGTGCTCCTCAAGGTATACGGAACGCCTGCGAGGGCGCGGCGTGAAACGCACGCCCTCGAGGCTCTCGGCGGCATCGAGGGCGTCCCGTCCGCCAGCGCCACGGGTATTGAGGCCGAGGTTTCTTGGGCGCTCTTCCCCGACCCCGGAGAGTGGACCTTGGGCCAGCTGCCGGAGAATCAGCGCAACGGCGCTGCCGCCGGCCGGATCCTGCGAGCGGTCCACGATTCAGATCCGGGCGCCCTCTCCAACCTGTCGCGCGGCATCGACGCCGAATGGGTCGCCGTCGACTTCGCCTCGACCATGAGAAGGCTGAACCGCTACCGGGGACGCATCGGTCTCGACGCCGACCTGTATGAGGCGGCGAGGACGATCCCAACACCATTTGCCTCACCGCCCAGGGGCGCCCACACCGACCCGTCTCCACAGAACTTTGTTGTCAACGAGTACGGCGATGTGACCCTGAACAACTGGCAGTGGGCGACGCTGGCTCCCCCAGAATGGGATCTATCGAAAGCGGTCTGGCTTGCGGCCACCCACGCTGGGCCGAGGCTGGCGGAAGGGATTCAAGAGGGATACGGCGTGTTCGTCGAGGAGGAACAGCTGGCACGCTGGACGGTGTACCACGCCGCGATGCGGCTCGTCTACGAGGCCGAGCAGCGAATGTTCGACAAGGGAACGGACTCGTACGAGGACACTGTGGTGCAGCTGGCGAATGCCGTGGCACGGGCGGGTGAGTAGGCATTCGACTTCTCTTTGCCTCCCCCTCAGGGGGAGGTGCCAAGCGAAGCGAGGCGGAGAATCCTTTGCCTCCCCCTCAGGTGAACGGTCGCGCTGGAATGCGACACGCGGAGGAGCGCCACGGTTCCTTGCCTCCCCCTCAGGGGGAGGTGCCGAGCGAAGCGAGGCGGAGGGGGTCAGACCGTTGTCGCGACCACGCCTTGGCCCCCCCCCCCCCCCCCCCGCGGGGCGCCCCC
>Ga0255057_10001613_pt1 | contig 12519 bp, 11 predicted proteins | sample Cases_109_6_MG_FD_189022 | JGI IMG/M metagenome (GOLD analysis project Ga0255057, IMG submission 189022) | Seawater microbial communities from Amundsen Gulf, Northwest Territories, Canada - Cases_109_6 | ecosystem: Environmental > Aquatic > Marine > Gulf | place: Canada: Northwest Territories... | reverse complement strand
TCGGGCACTTCCAGGCCCTGTTCCACCGCCGCTAGGATGCCCTGACCCAGGCGGCCTTGGGCGAAATCGAGACTGAGGCCACGGGTGCGACCGAGGTGCTCGGCGCTCTTCGGCCGATGAGCGGCGATGTCCATGAGCTGTTCGTCGCGCAACACCCGGTTGCGCGGCACGTCGCGGCGCTGCGCTTCCTCCTCGCGCCAGGCGGCCACCGACTGCAGCACGGCCAGGAACCGGCGGTCCAGCGAGCGCGGCTTGAGCCGCCGCCAGGCGTCTACCGGGGCGAGGCGATAGGTCTCGGGAGCGGTCAAAATATCCATCTCCTGGCCGAGCCAGGCCTCGCGTCCGTTGTGGCGCAGCTTGCCTTCGAGCTTGCGGTAGATCGGTCGCAGATGAATGACGTCGGCCAGGGCATAGTCGATCTGGCGCTGGGTGAGGGGGCGATGGGACCAGTCGGCGAACCGCGAGGTCTTGTCGATCTTTGCGCCAGCCAGCTCGCGGGCCAGGGTCTGATATGCCACCGATTCGCCGAAGCCGCAGACCATGGCCGCGACCTGGGAGTCGAAAATCGGCTTCGGCAGCTGGCCGGTCTGATGAAAGAAGATCTCGAGGTCCTGGCGGGCCGAGTGCAGGACCTTGAGCAGGCTCTCGTCCGCGAGCAGCCGGTAAAGCGGCGCGAGATCGATCCCCTCCGCCAGGGTGTCGATCGCCACCGCTTCCTCTGGGCCCCCAATCTGCACCAGGCAGAGCTTGGGCCAGTAGGTGGTGTCGCGCATGAACTCCGTATCGAGGGCAATAAAGTCGGCGCCGGACTGGCGATCACAAAATGCCGCGAGTTCGGCTGTCTTGGAAATCAAAGTCATTGCCCCTGCTATATCGGGATCCGCCGAGTCGGAAAAGGCGAGAGTGGCCGGCCCGCGCCATTTCTCGCTTTTCCGGGCCACTAGCGTTGTTGCGGGCCCCACCCGTCGGTGTCTTGGGGGTCCTGCGCAGCCTTGACAAAAACAGCGCGGCCGTGCCTTTTCAGCGCCGAACCGGCCAATCCTCAAGTCACTCCCCCGGGACAGGTCCCCCATGCATCCCTATCGCACGCAGACTTGTGGCGCGTTGCGCCTGTCCCACGCCGGCGAGCGGGTGCGCCTCTCCGGCTGGGTCCATCGCAAGCGCGACCATGGCCAGCTGCTGTTCGTCGACCTGCGCGACGTGGCCGGCCTCACCCAGTGCGTGATCGACGTCTCGAGCCCGCTGTTCGAGGCGTTGGAGGCGGTCAGGCCGGAAAGCGTCATCACGGTGACGGGCGGCGTGGTCGAGCGCAGCGAAGAGACCGTCAATCCCGAGCTGCCGACCGGCCAGGTCGAAGTGCGGGTCGAGGAGTTCGCGCTGCAGTCCGCGGCGGCACTCTTGCCGCTCCAGGTCAACAGCGACGAGGACGCCGGCGAGGAGATCCGCTTGCGCTACCGCTATCTCGACCTCCGGCGCGAGAAGATGCGCGACCGCATCCTGCTGCGTGCGCGGGTCATCGACTCGATCCGCCGGCGCATGGTCGAGCAGGGCTTCACCGAGTTCCAGACGCCGATCCTGACGGCCAGCAGCCCGGAAGGCGCGCGCGACTATCTGGTGCCGAGCCGCATCCATCCCGGCAAGTTCTACGCCCTGCCCCAGGCGCCGCAGATGTTCAAGCAGCTATTGATGATCGCGGGCTTCGACCGCTATTTCCAGATCGCACCCTGCTTTCGCGACGAGGACAGCCGGGCCGACCGCTCGCCGGGCGAGTTCTATCAGCTCGACTTCGAGATGAGCTTCGTTACCCAGGAGGACGTCTTCGCCGCCATCGAGCCGGTTCTTGCCGGCCTGTTCGAGGAGTTCGGGGCTGGCCGCAAGGTGTCTCCCGCGCCGTTCCCGCGCATTCCCTTCGAGACGGCGATGCTGAAGTATGGCTCGGACAAGCCGGACCTGCGCAATCCGCTGGAGATCGTCGACGTGAGCGAGGCCTTTCGCGGCGGCGGCTTCGGCATCTTCGCCAAGGCGGTCGACGCGGGCGCTGTGGTGCGCGCCATTCCGGCGCCCGGCGCCGCGGCCCAGCCGCGCAGTTTCTTCGACAAGCTGAACGACTGGGCCCGCAAAGAGGGCGCCGCCGGCCTCGGCTACATCGTCTATGGCGAGGGCGGCCCCAAGGGGCCGATCGCCAAGAACCTGGAGCCCGAGCGCACCGCCGCTATCAAGGAGGCTGCCGGCTTGAGCGACGGCGACGCGGTCTTCTTCGCCGCCGACAAGCCCTCGGCCGCCGCCAAGTTCGCCGGGCAGGTGCGCGACCTGCTGGGGCGCGAGCTGGATCTCCTCGAGAGGGACAGCTACCGCTTCTGCTGGATCGTCGACTTCCCGATGTACGAAATGGACGAGGAAACCGGCCGCCTCGAGTTCAGCCACAACCCCTTTTCCATGCCCCAGGGCGGGTTGGAGGCGCTGGAAAACGAGGATCCGCTGACCATCAAGGCGTTCCAGTACGACATCGTCTGCAACGGCGTGGAGCTCTCCTCCGGCGCGATCCGGAACCATCTGCCCGAGGTCATGTACAAGGCCTTCGCCCTCGTCGGCTACAGCCAGGAAGAGGTGGAGGCGCGCTTCGGCGGCCTGCTGACGGCGCTGAAATTCGGTGCGCCGCCGCACGGCGGCTCCGCGCCCGGCCTCGACCGCATCGTCATGCTGCTGGCCGACGAGCCCAACCTGCGGGAGATCGTGGCTTTCCCCATGAACCAGCGCGCCGAGGACCTGATGATGCAGGCGCCCGCGGAAGTGCCGCCGGAACGGCTCAGGGAGCTATCCATCAGGCTGTCTCTCCCGGAGCCCAAAGGGGACGCATAATTCCCCAGGACCTTTGGTATAAAGCGCTGTTTCGTAAAGCATTTTATCGAACCCTTAAAAGCGTCTTAATGGCGTTTTGCTAGCCTCCCCGCTCACGTGGGTGAAGTGACGTCCTTGTCGTGCCGCCGGGCGAGGCAAGGAAAAGGGGACGATCAAGAGTGCGCTGGCTGTGTTTTCTAGCGATTCCCGTGCTTGTGTCCGGGTGCGCCATGCCGGTGGCCTTTACGGTCGCGTCTCTGACCTTGGACACGGGCAGCTACATGATGAGCGGCAAGACCTTGACCGATCACGGCCTGTCGATCGCCATGGAAGAGGACTGCTCGATGATGCGCGTGCTCGACGAGGACGACGAGATCTGCCAGGAGGAACCGGACTACGAGGTTGCCGATGCGGCCCTCACGCCCCTGCCTGACGGCGGAGATTTGGATCTCGCTCCCGCCTCGGGCGGCGATCCGTGGGACAACGTGGGCTACGCGCAACTGGCGCACCGCGTCCACCGGGCAAGGACGGTCGAGACACACTATCTGGCCGCCGGGATGATGGGGTCGTAGGGGTGCCATATGTTAGATTTTATCCACTAAGGCGATTCCGCTTCGCCAAGGCGCGGCGCCGGCCTGCTGGCTTCAGGGTTGCCGCTCGCGGAGCGCCCAGACCATAGCCTCGGTTGCCAGCGACAGGTTTTGTTCCGTATTCCGGTGGCAGTATTCGTCGAGCCATTCGAACAGCTTGTCGGTGGGCAGATTGATGGCCACGTCGCTGCCGTCGTGGACCCAGCGGTTGAACGCCGTGACATAGCCCAGCACCCACTGCTGGTGGTACCAGGCGGTCGGGCCGTCGGATAGCCGTTCGCCCAGCCAGACCTCGCAGTTTTCCAGGCCGACGCCCTGAATCGTGTAGTACCCCTGAGGGTCCGCGGCGTGGGCCGTTGAATTGGCGCTCAGGAGTATGGCCGCGGCCAGAACAAGCGCACGCGCCATCTGAAACCTCCACGAAATGACCTGTTCTCGCGATCCGGCGAAAGCCGCAGCCGTCGCCCCCGGCCGAATCGGGCCGTCGCGTGATCTTAGCAGGCCGGGCAGTGGAATATAGAGGGGGCGGCAAGACGGGCCGTTCAGGACCGCCCGTCTTCTCCGTCATTGGCCTCGCCGGCGTCGGTGGCGTCGGTGGCGTCGGTGGCGTCGGTGGCGTCGGTGGCGTCGGTGGCTTCGTCGGCCACGATCTCCCAGATCTTCGCGTGGCTGCTTGCCCGCTCGGGCCGCACCAGGCGGACCCGTTCCACCAGCCCTTGAGGGCCGTCCTCGCGCTCCATGGCGAGGAGCTGGTGCATCTTGTGATTTGAGAGCGCGGCCGCGTAATCGGCCTCCAAGCGCGCGGCAGGCAGGGCCTCGCCCAAGCTGGGCGCCCGGTAACGTTCGACGAAGAGTTGGGCCAGGCGCTCCACCACCTGGAAAAACTCGGCCTCGGAGATTTCGGCAACTTCCACCAGGGCGGCGAAGCCGAAGCTTTCCGTGCCCAGCCAGCCGTGGGCGAAGGCGAGGCGTTCCTTGCCTGCCAGATCCTCGAACTTGGCGTCGGAGAAGACGAAACTGCCGGGGACCGCCCACTCGCCCGGCGCCGCGGCCTGCGGGAAAACCTGCAGATCGGAGCTGTCCAGGCGGATCACCTTGGGGAACTTGCGCATGGGCGGGCCTCCGGAGCGATTGCCTTGAGGATAGCGCGGACGGCCGGCCAGTGGCTGAAATGATGCGCTTTCGCAATGGGGCGGTAAGCCTTGCAAGGACCTACCGGCGTACGCACATTACCAACAGATGGCTCGAATCAGCGGAAAAACCCGTGAGCGGAGCGGCCCGACCGGTTGGGCCTCGACCGGCCGCCGGTACGCCATGGGGCCATGTGCTTTGTGCCGGGTGCTGCAAGGCCCGGCGGTGGCTCTGGCGCTTGGGATCGCGGTCTTGACCGCGGCCAGCGGGGAACTGTGGGCTGCGGTCACGATCGCACCGCATCGCGCGGTTTACGCCTTGGCGCTGAGCCAGGCGCGCAGCGGCGGCAGCGTGACCCAGGCCAAGGGCCGGCTGGAGTACGAGTGGGACGATGTGTGCGACGGCTGGACCGTGCGCCAGCGAACTTTGCTGACCCTGGTGAATCGACGTGGCCAGCCGATCCAGTCCAACTGGGCGATGAATTCTTGGGAATCCAAGGACGGGTTGAAGTATCGCTTTTTCATTCGCCGATTCCATGCCGGCGGCACGGTCGAGTCGGTGCGCGGCCATGCCGAACTCGACGGCCCCGGGCTGGGCGGGCGCGCCGTGTACCAGGATCCCGAGGAGCGTGTCATCCTGCTCCCGGAGGGGACCGTATTCCCGACCAACTACAGCCTAGAGATGATGGCGCTGGCGGAAGAAGACGGGCTGCCGCTCTGGCGGGTCATGTTCGACGGTTTCGGCGACGAAGATCTGCTTGGGGTCAGTGCCGCCATGGTCTCGGCGCTGGCGGCGGGCGAGTCGGCCACCGTCGAGTCGGCGATGATCGCAGACCTACCCTCCTGGCGGGTGCGGCTGGCGTTCTTTCCACTCGACCGGCGAACCCCCGAGCCTGATCGCGAGCAGGGCTTTCGCGTGTTTTCCAATGGGATCTTCGATGAGATGGTCATCGACTACGGCGACTTCTCGATCGACGCGGAGCTCGAAACGCTGTCCTCGCTGCCGGAGGTGTCCTGCCAATAGGACGACGCCACCGGGTCAAGGATTGGGCCGACATCGCCGAGCGCGCTTAAGGTGCAAGGCAAACTAGTCCTCGGCGGTTCTCGGCTTGCCGCGCGGGCACGTGAAAGCGTGCCCCTTGACGATGGCCTCCGGCCCCAGCTTGTCCCGGATCTGGTCGATCGCCCGCTCCACTCTGGCGTGGTGCGCGCGCTCCGGTTCGAGCAGGTTTGGCGGGTCGGCTTCCGCGCCCTCGGCAAGGTCGATGACGCCGACGCCGATCAGGCGGAATTGGCGGCCGTCGCTCTCGCGGCCGAGGAGGTTGCCGGCCGCCTCGAAGATGCGCTCGGCCAACTGAGTCGGATCGGACAGGCGCTGGCGCCGGGTGAGCAGCCGGAAGTCCCTGGTTTTTAGCTTTAGGGTGACCGTTCGGCCCGCCAACCCGGACCGCTTGAGGCGCCGGGCCACGGTCTCGCAGAGTGGCCGGAGCTCGCGCGACAGGGTCGGGCCGTCGCTCAGGTCTTTCTCGAAGGTGGTCTCGGCGGAAATGCTCTTGGTGGGCGCGTCCGGGTCGATCCGGCGGTCGTCCTCGCCATGGGAGAAATGGTGGAGGCGGTGTCCCATGGCGCCGTAGCGCGCCGCTAGGGCGGATTCCTCGTAGCGCCAGAGATCCCGCACCTTGACGATGCCGTCGCGCCCCAGGGCCCGCTGCAGGGCCTTGCCGACCCCCCAGATGATGCCGACGGGGCGGTCGGCCAGGAAGGCGCGCGCATCGCCTCGGCCGATCGTCGCGAAGCCGCGCGGCTTGTCTAGGTCCGAGGCGACCTTGGCGAGGAACTTGTTATAGCTGAGGCCGATCGACACCGTCAGATCGAAGGCCTGCTCGATCCTCAGCGCCAGCGCCGCGAGGGTTCGCGCCGGCGCCCCGCCATGCAGGGCCTCGGTGCCGCTGAGATCCAGGAAGGCCTCATCGATCGAGAGCGGTTCGACCAGGGGCGTGGTCTCCTGCATGAGGCCGCGAATGCTCTGGCCGACCTCCTTGTATTTCGCCATGTTGGGGCGGATCACAACGGCGTCCGGGCAGGCGGCGAGAGCCTTGAACATGGGCATGGCCGAACGCACCCCATAGAGCCGCGCCACGTAACAGGCCGCCGCGACAACGCCGCGGCGCCCGCCGCCGACGATGACCGGCTTGTCGCGGATGGCGGGGTTGTCGCGCTTTTCCACATTGGCGTAGAAGGCGTCGCAATCGATGTGGGCAATGGCGAGCTCGGCCAGTTCCGGATGGGCGACGAGTCGCGGCGAGGCACAGTGCCGGCAGCGGCCCAGCGACTCCGCGCCCGGCTCCACCGAAAGGCAGTCGCGGCAGAGATGGCTCATGACCCCTGGGACCGATCTGGCGGCAGCACAGCGGCCTCGAGCTCGTCCGTGCGCCACAGCCAGGCCGCGCCGCGGACGCCGCTGGAGTCGCCGTGGCGCGGCGGTAGGACCGCCGTCTCCGCTTCGCCGCCGAACACGTAGGCGGGCAGGAGCCGCGGCAGGGCCACATATAGCCGCGCGATGCCGGACAGGCCGCCGCCCAGGACAATCACCTCCGGGTCCAGCAGGTTGATGACGCTGGCCAGGGCGCGGCTCAGCCGGTCCTCGTAGCGCGCCAGGGTGGCGCCGCAGCCCGAATCGCCTTGGGCGGCACTGGCGACGATTCGTTCCGCCGGCCAGGCCTGCCCCGAAGCGGATTGGTGATCACGGGCGAGCCCGGGGCCCGAGAGAAACGTCTCGATGCAGCCGCGCTTGCCGCAATAGCAGCGCGGGCCCTGGCGTTCCGCTTCGTCGGGCCAGGGCAGGGTATTGTGCCCCCATTCGCCGGAGACGGCATTGCGCCCGCCGATCAGCCGACCATCCACCACCAGCCCGCCGCCCACGCCGGTTCCGAGGATGACGCCGAACAGGCTCCCGGCCCCGGCCCCGGCGCCGTCCACGGCCTCCGACAGGGCGAAGCAGTTGGCGTCGTTCTCGAGCCGGATCGGACGGCCAAGCCGCTCCGCCAAATCGCGGTCGAGAGCCTCGCCGATGATCCAGGTGGAATTGGCGTTCTTGATGCGCCCGGTGGCGGGCGACAGGGCGCCGGGAATGCCGATGCCAACGCTGCAGCGGCCACCGGTCTCCCGTTCCAATCCGAGGACCACATCGGCGATGGCGTCCAGGGTCGCCCGGTAGTTCCCTTGGGGGCTGGGCAGGCGGCGGCGGGCCAAGGTTTTGCCCGATTCGTCGAGGACAATACCTTCGATCTTAGTGCCGCCCAGATCGATGCCGATTCGCATGGTCCCAATTCTGCCGGTAAACCGCGGGTCCGACAAAAGTCCGTGGTTTTCCCAACAAATGCTAACGGAATGTTAACCTTGCAACCGTAATCCTGTGACCCATGTGTTGTGCCGGCCTGGCGACGACAGCTGCCAGCGGGCGAGATGGATCGGGCAAATTGGTCGTCTCGTTCGCGCGCGCTACGGCCGCGACGATTGAGGAGGAGCGCGCATGGCTGAACCGAAGGTCTCGGCGCCTGCAGAAGTGAGTAAGATGATGAACGGCGCGACCAAAACGGTCCTCGTGGTGGAGGATAACGATCTTAACATGAAGCTGTTCCATGATCTGCTCGAGGCCCATGGCTACAACATTCTGCAGACCAAGGACGGCATGGAGGCCTTACAGTTGGCCCGCCAGCATCATCCCGATCTGATTCTCATGGACATCCAGTTGCCGGAGGTCTCCGGCCTGGAGGTCACCAAGTGGTTGAAGGAGGATGAGAAGCTGAAATCGATCCCGGTGATCGCGGTCACCGCCTTTGCGATGAAGGGCGATGAAGAGAAGATCCGCGAAGGCGGCTGCGAAGCCTATATCGCCAAACCGATTTCTGTTACCAACTTCCTGCAAACCGTCGAACATTTCATCGCCTGAATCTGAGTCGGGAGCCCGTCGATGACCGCCCGCATTCTCGTGGTCGACGATATCCTGCCGAACGTCAAGCTTCTCGAAGCCAAGCTGACGGCCGAATATTTCGACGTGCTGACCGCCAGCGACGGCGCGTCGGCGCTCGAGCTCGCCGATGCAGAGACCCCGGACATTATCTTGCTCGACGTGATGATGCCGGGCATGGACGGCTTCGAGGCCTGCGAGCGGCTCAAAGCCAATCCCAAAACCCGCCATATACCGGTCGTCATGGTCACCGCGCTCAGCGACGTCAACGACCGGGTCCGCGGCCTGAAGGCCGGCGCCGACGATTTCCTCAGCAAACCCGTCAACGATGTGGCCCTGTTCGCGCGGGTGCGCTCGCTGGCGCGCCTCAAGATGATGATGGACGAGCTCCGGGACCGCCAGGCGACCACCGGCGGCGAGGACCTCTTCGAGCAAGAGATGGCCGAGGACTCACTGTTCGCCAACGCACGCATCCTGGTCGTTGAGGGCAGCGAGTTCCTCGGCAAGAAGATCGCCGAGCACTTGGAAACGGCCGACTGCGAGGTCGACCGGGTCACCAGCGGCGCCGAGGGGCTCAAGCTTGGTCGCGATAACCGCTATGATCTGATCATGGCGGGCCTCGATATCGGCGGCGAGGACGGCCTCCGGCTCTGCTCCCAATTCCGCTCCCAGGATGAAACGCGCCACGTGCCCATTCTGCTGGTGCTCGACGAGACCGATCTCGCGGAACTCGCCAAAGGCCTCGATCTCGGCGTCACCGACTATCTGATCAAGCCGATCGACCGCAACGAGCTTCTGGCCCGTGCGCGGACCCAGATTCGCCGCCGCCGCTACCACGACAGGCTGCGCGGCTTGTTGGAAAGCAGCGTGTCGATGGCCTATACCGATCCGCTCACAGGGGTCTACAACCGGCGCTACATGAAGGCCCATCTCGATCGCAAGATCATGGAGATCCCCGAGAGCGCGAAGCCGGTTTCCCTGCTGATGTGCGACCTGGATCACTTCAAGCGGATCAACGACACCTACGGCCACGCCGCCGGCGATGAGGTGCTGAAGGAAATGGCCGAGCGCGTCGGCGACAATCTGCGAGACTTCGACATGGTGGCGCGCTACGGCGGCGAGGAGTTCGTCGTGGTCATGCCGGCCACGCCCCTATCGGCCGCTCAGGCCGTGGCGGAACGCCTGTGCAAACGCATCGGCACCGAGGGCTTTGTCATTCCGGGCCGGCCGGAGTCCCTTACCGTCACCACCTCGATCGGGGTCGCCTCGACCAGTGATCCGCAGATGCAGGCCGAGGGCCTTCTGGCCCAGGCCGATGTGGCGCTCTACCAGGCCAAGCACGCCGGTCGTAACCGCGTCGTGGTGTCCGAGGAGGCGGACGAGGCAAACCTGCCTCACGCCGCCGCCGGGGGCGCCTGACGCCAGGCCCAGGAACGGCATCGGTGAATGGGAAACGGCCGCCTCATGGGCGGCCGTCGAGTTTTTGCGAGCGCGCGCGACCGGGGCCGGTTACTTGATCTTGGCTTCCTTGAAAAGAACATGCTTGCGGACCACCGGGTCGTACTTCTTGAGCGCCAGCTTCTCGGTCATGGTCCGCGCGTTCTTCTTGGTCACATAGTAGTAACCGGTGCCTTCGCTGCTCACCAGCTTGATCAACTGTGACGTCGGTTTCGCCATCGCTCACTCCTTGCCGTCCCGGGCCCGCATCCTGCCGGATGGGCTGTGGCTTGTGGCTGCAGAGCCAGGAACATAGTCGCGCCGGCCTTCAAGTCAAGCGTCTCCCGATCAGATGGACCTGGCGTTAACGACCGTGCGGTATTGACGCTCTTCCGATCCGCGCCAGGTAAAGCAGGGCGCCGGCACGCCGGCCAGGGGGCCGGGCCAGGGGGCGCCCGGCCTGCGGCGCTTCATCAGCTTATCCAGGACCTCTTCCAGGACCACGGTGTTGGCCCCGGCGAGCGGCATACGCCGGGTTTCCTCGATCGGCACCCAGGCGAGATCCTCGAGCTCGCCGTCGCCGGCCAGCGGTCGCGCGGGATCGGCTGGCCTGACCTGTGCGGAAACGCCCAGCACGGTCATGAAGAAGCGCGAGTGAAAGCGCCGCGGGTAACCGAGCGGCGTGATGGCCCGGGCAACCGGCAAAAGGGCAGCGAAGGCAGGAACCTCGGCGGCCCCGGCGAAGGCCTGCCACACCTCTTGGCGGCGGGCCCCGCTGCTTGGCGCGGCCGGCCGGCCGCCGGCAACCAAGAGCAGTCCGGTTTCCTCGTAGCACTCGCGGAGCGCCGTTCTCGCGAAGACAAAGAGGTTCCGGCGAGTCTCGCGGTCCAGACCCGCAGCCGGCACGCAGAGGGTCTCGTGGAAGCCGGATACCTTCCGGTCTTCGGCTTCCACGAGGCCTCCGGGAAAGACATACTCGCCGGGGAATGCGCGGGCTTTGCGCCGCCGCCGGCCCAGCAGGATCTCCAGGCCGCCGTTGTCGCGGATCAGCAGGAGCCCGGCGGCATCAAGGGGTCGGACGGGTCGGTTCGGCACGCGGCTTCGCCATCTTGCGACTGCGCCTCCTGTTGGACGGCGGCGGTTCCAGGCGCCGTGCCGAGGGCGCGGATGTAAAGGCTCGAATCCTTCAACAGGGCGTGGGCCACCTCGAGGTCGATTTCGGGCTCGCCGTCGCGTTTCGGGCAGCGCGCGCGCAGCACCGCGATCTGGGCCGGGTCGTTGTTTCCGGAGGTGATGTCGCTGGAATAGTGCTGCAACGGAAACTCGCCGCGGCGCAGACGCGAGAGCACGTCCGCGGTGCTGGAAACGTCTCCGCTGGTGCAGAGATTGGGCATCACGCCCAGCGCATTGAGGCCATAGCCCGAGGGTGCGTGAAAGTTGGCCCAGGTCAACGTCAGCTCGCCTTCATTGGGCAGGCGCAAGACCGTTTGTACCGTGCCCTTGCCGAAGGTGTTGCTGCCGACCAGGACCGCACGCTCGGAATCTTGCAGCGCCGCGGCGACAATTTCCGAGGCCGAGGCCGAGCCGCCGTCGAGCAGCACGACCACCGGAAGGCCCTCGGCCAAATCGTCGGAGGCCGCATCGAAAACCTGATGGCTGTCCGGATGCCGGCCATGGGTCGTGAGGAGTTGGCCTTCGCGCACGAAGAGATCGGCGACCTCGACACCCTGATCGAGGAGTCCGCCCGGATTGCCGCGCAGATCCAGTACGAATCCCAACAGGTCCTCGCCGAGTTCGCGCCGCGCCAGTTGGAGCTTCTCGCGCAGGCTCCGCGCCGTGCCCTGGTTGAAATTGGAGACCCGGACATATCCGATGTTGTCATCGGTGCGGAATTCGACCGTCTGCGGCACGACCAGGGCGCGGGTAACGGCGATCGGCACCTTTTCCTCTTCCGCTTCCCGGTCGACCAACAGTTTGACCCTGGTGCGAATGGGGCCGCGCAGGCGGCGCACCACCTCCCCTTGCGATAGCCCGACCGCGCTGATGCCGTCGATGTCCGTGATCACGTCCTCGACCATGAGGCCGGACGCTTCGGCGGGCGTCTTTTCCATGATCGAGAGGATCTTGACGCCCTCGTCGATGACGCGGATGCGCACGCCGATACCGCCGAAACCGTCCCGGCTTGCCCGGTTCTCCCGCGCGGTATCGCGGCCGGCGTAGCGCGAGAAGCGGTCGAGGCGGGTGACGATGCCGTCGAACACCACCTCGTAGAGCCGTTCAGCCTCGATCTCGGCCATGGCCGGCGAGACGCCGCGGCTGCTCTCCACCGCGCTCGCGGTCAGCGCGCCCCAGGCGTCTGCATTCTCCCGGTCCGGTACCGGCAGGCGGCTGACCAGATTGTCGCGATAGCTGAGGTTTATGGCGTCGCCGTCAGATTGTAGCGAGAGCTCGGAATCGAGCTGGGAGAGGCCGCCCATGCCGGCCTGGGCCAGCTCCGACATCGCCAGCTCCTCGATGTAGATCTCGGAAATGTGCTTATAACCGTTGGAGAACA
>Ga0255057_10001612_pt1 | contig 12522 bp, 11 predicted proteins | sample Cases_109_6_MG_FD_189022 | JGI IMG/M metagenome (GOLD analysis project Ga0255057, IMG submission 189022) | Seawater microbial communities from Amundsen Gulf, Northwest Territories, Canada - Cases_109_6 | ecosystem: Environmental > Aquatic > Marine > Gulf | place: Canada: Northwest Territories... | reverse complement strand
GCAAGCCATCATCCTCGACGTGATGATGCCTTTCGTCGACGGGCTGGAGACGGCGCGTCGCCTCAGGGCGCACGGCTACACCACGCCGATCTTGATGCTGACGGCCCTGGGGGAGATCGGCGATCGGGTTGATGGCCTGGATGCAGGTGCCGACGACTACCTGACGAAACCGTTTGCTCTTGAAGAGCTGCTGGCTCGGCTCCGCGCGCTGTTGCGGAGATCACAGGGCGACGTCACCGATGTGCTCACCGGAGCAGGGATCGAGATGAACCTGGGGACGCGCCAGGTGAGCAGAGCCGACGAGCAACTCTCTTTGACCAAGACCGAGTTCGATCTTCTCGAAACGCTGATGCGAGATGCCGGGAAGGTGGTGTCGAGAGCGCAGCTGTACGAGGACGTGTGGGGGTTCGACTTCGAGACCTCGTCGAACTCGCTCGACGTGTACGTCGGCTATCTGCGCCGCAAGACCGAGAACGGGGGTCGGTCCCGGGTGATCCACACGGTGCGCGGCGTTGGATACGTCCTCAGGGACGACGAGTGAGTCTGCGAGGGAGAATCGCAACGGTAGCTGCGGTTGCGGTTGCCGTCGCCATCATCGTCGTATCCGCGGCCGCCTATTTCGCGGCGCGAGCAGAGCTACGCGGCGAGGTGGACACAGCGTTGCTACGGCGTGCCATGGCGATCGAGACGATCGAGCAGAATCGCCCCTTCAGGGCGTCGATCGCTGCGATCCTCGGCGGAAGACCGTCCGATTTCGATGTCGTCTATTACCAACTGAACCTACCAAACGGCGGGGTGGTGATACCCGTAGATCAGCCCACCCTGCCGGGGGTGGCCAAGGAGGCCGTGGCTGGCGGTCCCGTGCTGAGCGATGAGACGGTCGACGATGTCCACGTGAGGATGGCAGCGATCGACGCCGGGCAGCTGGGTGTGCTGCAGATCGCCCGCCCGCTGACCGAGGTGGACGCCACCCTGTCCGGGCTGGCCGCCATTCTGGGGACCGTCGGGGTCGTCGGCGCTCTGCTTGCCGGGGTGATCGGGCTCCTGGTTGCCAGGAGCGCCCTGAAACCGATCGACGATCTCACCAGTGCCGCAGAGCACGTCGCCCAGACCAGAGATCTCGGCGAGCGGATCGACATCGAATCTAACGACGAGGTGGGAAGGCTGGCGCGAAGCTTCAACGCCATGCTGGCTGCGCTCGATGAGTCGCGGGCGCAACAGCGTCGTCTGGTGCGCGATGCCGGCCACGAGCTCAAGACTCCGCTCACCGCATTGCGCACCAACATCGAGGTCCTGGCCAAGACGGACCAACTGACCGACGAGCTACGCGAAGAGCTGGTTTCTGCGGCGCAGGCGGAGGTGATCGACCTCTCCGCGCTGGTAACCGAGATCGTCGACCTCGCATCCGATCGCTACGCCGAGCTCCCCATCGAGCGACTAGAGCTCGGTGAGGTTGCGGAGGTGTCAGTTGTGCGTGCCCGTCGCCACGGAGAGGGCGAGATTCGCCTGGACGCCGACGCCTCTCCAGTGATGGGCCGTGCTCCAGCGCTGGAGCGGGCCATCGACAACCTCCTCAAAAATGCGCTCAAGTGGAACGGGGCCGGCAAGGCGATCGATGTGACCGTTGCCGACGGTCGGCTTGCTGTGCGCGATCGTGGCCCTGGTATCCCGGTTGCGGAGCGCGATGCAGTCTTCGATCGGTTCTATAGGTCGACTATCGCTAGGTCGTACCCGGGTTCCGGGTTGGGTCTTTCCATCGTGAAGCAGGTCGCCGAGGATCACGGCGGGGAGGTCTTCGTCGAGGCTGCGCCCGACGGTGGGGCCGTGGTCGGCTTCACGATCCCCGTCGCCGGCGGCTGAGAGCGCGCACGGGCTTCTCAGCCTCTTCTCATGTCCCGCTCAGGCTGGCGTCATGCTGGTCACCGATACTGGCATGAGCACATTGAGAGGAGTGCGAAATGAGAAAAACGCTGACCGCTGCGATCGCAGCGGGCGTACTCGTGGCCGGGGCGTTTGTCGCCACGGCCATTGCCGGCAACCAGGTGTCGGCACAGGAGGCTCCGTCCGAGGACTCAGCTGTGGAGCGACCCGACCACCCAGGCCGCGGAGAGGTCCTCGACGAGGTGCTGTCCGGCCTTGTCGCCGACGGGGTCATCGATCAAGGCCAAGCCGATGCGGTTGCTGCGGCTCTGCGAGCCAAGGGCGAGGAGCTCCGTGAGCAAAGAGAGCAGTGGCGCGAGGAGAACCCGGATCGATTCGAGCGCGGATTCAGGCGTGGGTTCCGTTTGGGTGCCCTGCTCGAGGACGGTGTCATCGACGCCGCCGAGATCGCTGCGCTTCCTGACGACCATCCGTTGAAGGACGCCAATGGTCCTGCGGCGGAGTATCTCGATGACGGTCAGTTGACCGCAGATGAGCTGTCCCAGCTCCGCGAGGAATTGCACGCCAAGAAAGGTGAGACGGAGTCCGGTGCCGCCGCGCCTACGGGGTTCGGCATCTAGCGATTACTTGGTACTTGGTACTCGTTACTCAGTACTGATTTCGGGTCCCGCGGTCCTTCCCGCCGCGGGGCCCTTCCGCGTCGCAGGCTAGCGACCGACACTTTCCCTAAGCGGCGGAGGGCTCATGGAGAGTCCGAAGCGCGGTCGCCGTGCTGAGGAAGGTAGTCACGGCAGGCGCGCAAGACCCACCTTGGAATCGTTTCGCCGCGTTCGATCGAAGCCGCAGCCCCACGACACAATGGAGGGAGCGCAGCCGGAAGGCCCAGGTCCCCCTCCCCTCCTTCGAGCGCGTCGCCTTGTCCGTCCTGCTCGCTCTCATCGCCGTCACCCGGGCGTTCGGTTGGGGGCAGCGTGGATTCGGGCGGACGATCCGTGCCGTCGGACTGCGGCGGGTCGTCGACCACCGGCTGGTCCGAGTTCGGTGCGTCCGCCTCCACGTCCACTATGCGGTCCCTGGCCCGGTCGAGTCGATCAACCAGAACCGCATCTCTGTCCGCGACGTCGGCGACGGCATCTTCTGCCCGCTGCAGCTGGTCGGTGATCTCCTCTTGGTTGGCCCGCCGGTCGATCATACGATCCAATTCCTCGATCCGGTGGTCCGCTGGAACGGTGGCGTCGATCCACGTCCGCGCCCACTCTGTGACCTGTTTGACCGGGTACAGCGGCTCGCCCTGGACCGCTGTCTCGGCGGCGAGGGCTCCCGCCGCGGTGAGAACGACGAGAGCGACAATGGCGAGGATCACGGTCGGCCGGCGCCGTCTTCGCATACGGCGCACTGGGATCGGGGATGGAGACTTGAGTTCGGCCTCGATGGCGGCGCGATGCCTTTGCGCCGTATCCGGGGCGATCTCTATTTCCAGATCGGCCAGGCGATCTCTGATGTCAACGCTCATCAAGCACCTCGCGTTCTACTGATACCGACGCCGCAACATGCTCAGATTCGACGCCCTCGAGCAGCTGTCGAAGCCTGCGCTCGGCGCGCGCCGTGGCCGCATACACCGCCGTCCGGTTGGTTTCCATGGCCTTGGCTACCTGTGCACCTGACAGACCGACGACGTGGCGGAGGACGAGCAGGCTGCGCTGTCGCTCGGACAGGGCCAAAAGCGCTACTTGCAGTGCGGGGTCTGGGAGGTGGATCTCGTCGCGGTACCCGGCGTCAGGGACCTGATCGGTGACGACTTCCGGCCGCCGTTCCCGTCGGCGGATCTCGTCGAGGCACGAGTAGCGAACACTGCGATAGAGCCAGGCACGCAGCGATCGGCCGTCACCGCGCAGGTTCGGGGCTGCTCTGGCCAGTTCCAAGAAGGCCTGCTGCACCGAGTCTTCCGCCGCCAGGCGGTCTCGCAGCATCCCGTTTGCATAAGAGGCCAGGCCTTTGGCCATCAGGGCATAGACGGCCGAGAATGCCTCTTCGGAGCGGGTGCGGACACCGTCCACATGCTCGTCCAAGGCATCTCTGGCTCGGGTCACGGAGCCGACCCTATCGGCGATCTACCGGTTGGGTCACTCCGGATGGGTGTGGTTCCACAGCAGCCGGTGGCACAGGCCCCACCACACACGACGGTGGTCGTCGATCCGGACGCCGTCGTGCTCTTGGACCCATTGCCAGCATCGCTCCCAGAGGGCGCGGTGCCAGTGGTCGTGTGGCCTGCAGTCGACGGTCCGATCGATTGGTTCATCACAGCGATGCGGTCGCCGCAGGTCGGTCGGTCGATCCGTGACCCGGTCGTTCGGACGATCTTCTGGCTTGTCGGTTGGCCGATCGGAGATGCGGTCTTTGGCATCATCCGTTGGCCTCGGCCGGTCCGTCGGCCGGTCTGTCGGCCGGTCTGTCGGCCGGTCTGTCGGCCGGTCTGTCGGCCGGTCTGTCGGACGGTCGAAGGGTCCATCGGGAACCTCATCGGTAACCCGGTCGTTGATGGTGTCGGGCTGGTCACTGGCCGCCCCCAGTTGGGCAGATGCGACGGTCGACCCGGCGAGGGCAAACGCCAAGGTTGCCGTCACGAAGATCACGCTTCTGGCTCTGTAGCGTCTCATCGGTACTCCTCCTAAGTGGCTGTAGACGTAGAGACGCCGAACGCGACCCATATTCAACGGTCTACGTCACGGCCGCGCTTCGGAAGGTGGTATTCCGGATTGCGTGTTACGGACTACGGGAGGGGAGCGACTCCGCCCTTACCCAAATTGATCCAGGTGGTCTTGACGTTCGTGTACTTATCCAGTGCGTACAACGACTTGTCGTTGCCGCCGAAGCCCGAGCCCTTCACTCCGCCGAACGGTGCGGTGATATCGGACTGGTCGAAGCAGTTGACCCATACGGTGCCGGCGCGAATGGCCCGAGCGAGGCGGTGGGCTCTGGCCAGGTCGGATGTCCAAACAGCCGCCGACAACCCATAGGAGGTGTCGTTGGCGATCCTGATCGCGTCCTCCTCGTCGGCAAACGGGATGATGCTCAACACGGGGCCAAAGATCTCCTCGCGGGCGATCGTCATGTCGTTGTCGACATCGGCGAAGACCGTCGGTTCCAGGAAGTAGCCACCGGTATTGGTGAGTGTCCGTTCGCCGCCGGTGACCAGCCGCGCCCCTTCGGAAGCTCCGAGCTCGATGTAGCGCTGGACCCGCTCCAGCTGGGCTGAGTCGATGATGGGGCCGGCCCTGGTCCCTGGGTCGAGTGGATCCCCCGGCGCCCAGGAATCGGCGACCTTGGCGACCTTGTCCACCACCTCGTCATAGATCGACTGCTCCACCAGCATGCGTGATCCTGCAACGCACGTCTCGCCGGTGTTCCAGAAGATCGAAATGCCGACCGCGTTCATCGCGTAGCCTGCGTCGGGTGCGTCGGAGAAGACGAGGTTTGGTGTCTTGCCTCCGGTCTCGGCCGACACCCGCTTCATGTTCGAATCCGCCGAGTACCGCAGGAAGTGCCTCGCCACCTCCCCAGACCCGGTGAATGTGATGGCGTCAACGTCTCGGTGGAGGCCGAGCGCCCGACCTGCGGTCTCCCCGAAACCCGGTACAACGTTGAGGACCCCGTCGGGAATGCCGGCCTCGATCGCAAGCTCAGCGATTCGCAGCGCCGATAATGGTGACTGCTCCGCAGGCTTCAGCACGACCGAGTTACCCGCCATGAGGGCCGGGGCGAGCTTCCACGCGTTGATCATCAATGGGAAGTTCCACGGGGTGACCGCACCGACCACTCCTACGGGTTCTCGAGTGATCAACCCGAGGGCGTCCTTGCCGGTTGGTGCGATCTCGTCGTACAGCTTGTCGGCCGCCTCCCCGTACCAGCGATAGGTCACCTCGGCCTGGCCAACGTCCACGGCCTGGCTATACCGGACCGGCTTGCCGACGTCGAGCGTTTCCAGCAGTTGCAGCTCCTCAGCGTTGGCCTCGATGAGGTCGGCGAGCCGGATCAGTGCCCTGCCCCGCTCCTTTGGTGACAGATCCGCCCACCGCCCGTCCTCAAAGGCGGCACGGGCGGATTGCACCGCTCGGTCAATGTCCCCGGCGTCGCCGGAGGCGACTTCGGCGATGAGCTCGCCGGTCGCAGGGTTGATGTCGGGGTAGGTGGCGGCCACGTCAACCGGCTCCCCATTGATGAAGGCGCGCACCGGAGGTTCGATTGCGTCTGCCGCGGTCTGCCACTCCTCGAGGGTCTTCACGTCGACTCTCTGTTGGAAACTCGGGTCCACTGCAGCCACTGCACGAAGACTCTGCCTCCGTCGGTGTCGGTCGGTGGCGTCGTCAACTCGAGATCGAGGCCGTTGTCGGTTTGGATCCAATCAATGTGCCGCCGCTCGCTTTTGCCGACCCAATTTGGGAGCAGGCTGACCTCGACATGATGGATGACATCGCCGCCATCGATCGAATACGACCCGGCGTAGATCACAAACCCGGCTGCTGCCGCCGCCCGCATGCTTGGTGGGGCGGCGCTCAAGGTTCGGGTCGGGACATCGGGGCGGTCGGTCGCCATCAGGGCCGCCCACATCCTGCCGTCCTTGGTGTAGGTGAGGAGGCCGGTTGCCTTGCCACCCCACGGGCGGCGGGTGCGGTCACCCATGGTCATCGTCCAGTCGACGAGTCTCCACGAGCCGACAAGGTCGGCAGCCGCCGCGGGTGTTTCCCGACCGGTCAAGCTTGGTCACCAGCCTGGCGACCAAACAGCCGGTTCAGGCTGCGGCGAGTCTTGCCCCGTTCTGCGGTTTTCTGTGCCTCTTTCTCCCGCATGCGTGTCTCGTACTGTTCTGGGCTCTCGAACGTCTCCGACTCGATGAGGTCGTGGTGAATCCCATAGGTCTGGGCGAGCGAGGTGATTGTCGCTGCCACCGGCAATGCAAGCACGGCACCGAGGCCTCCGAGGAGACTTGCTCCAACGATGGCGGAGCCGAAGGCAATCGCAGGGTGCAGCTCCATCGTGTTTGCGGTGACCTTTGGCGAGATCAGATAGTTCTCCACTTGCTGGTACGCGGTGATAGCGATCAACACCCACAGTGCGTCCAAAGGGTCGCCGCTGACCAGCGCGATCACCACGGGGACCACGCCGGCGATGTAGGTGCCCACCGTCGGGATGAACTGTGACACGACGCCAACCCACAACGCCAGCGCCAGCGGGTACGGCAGGCCGATGAGCAGGAACACGACGAAATGAAATGCCGCGGAGAAACCGGCAAGCACCCCGCGCGAGTACACCCATCCCCCAACCTTGTCGATGGTGACGGAAACGATGGTCTCGGCATGAGCCTGCTGGTCGGGAGGCAGGATCCTCATCATCGTGGATCGAAGCCTTGGGAAGTCGGCCAAGATGTAGAACAGGAACAGTGAGACGGTGAGCATGCGGAAAACGAAGCCGACGATTGAGGACGTGAACCCGAGCGCACCCCCGATGACGCTGCCACCGACGGAAGCGAGGGTCCCCGCAATATCGGAGGTCTCGATCCCCAGTTCCTCGAGATTGATCTCGGCGCCGAAGGTCTCGTTGGCCCACCGGGCCAAGGTCTCCACCATGTCGGGAACCGCCGAGACCAGGTTGACCAGTTGCCCGATGAACACGTTTGCGATGGCAAACACAAAGACCCCGGCGATCGCAGCTCCTCCCAGCATCACGATGCCGGTGGCTGCGCCCCGCCTCCAGCCGCGACGCGACAGCCAATCGACTGCGGGAAGCATGGCAAAGGCCAGGAAGAAGGCGATGAGGAGCGTGATCAGGAAGTCGGAGATCGAAGTGAACACCCAGGAACCACCGAACCCGACGAGGAGCAGCAGCAGCGTCGCCACCGCTATTCGCGGGAGCCAGATTTCGTACCAGCTCGGCTGGCTTTCCTTTTCTGGTGCGGTCATGGGTGGGCCTCCTCTTATGGGCTAGATCCCGAGTCGGTCGCGTCGAGGCCGCCGCTGTCTGAATACTCGAAGCGGACCGTCTTGAAATACTCGACGTTGAGGGTTACTGCGCGGCCCAACGTCTCGCTGAGGGCGTCTTCGAGCTCTTCGATGGCAGGCAGATCGTCGGAGCCGCTGATATCGATGCTGACCACGACGTCGCCGACCGTGATCGGGCCTACTTCCAGGTCGCTGGACTCACCGAGCCACTCCTGGGTGACCTCCTGAGCCGCTGCCTTATCGCTGGCGGTATTGAGAATGGCAGCGCCGGTGAGCCCGAGCGGGATCATGATCAGCAGCCCCCCGACAACGAGCGTGCCCAGGACGTTGATGACATCACCGCGATGCTCGATGAAGTGCCGCACCGGGGAGAATCCGGTGAGCACGAACACGACGACTGAGGCGAGGATGATCGAGACGAAGTTGGTGGAGAACAGGAGAAACGCCCCGAGGGCATCGCCGCCCATGCCGAGGGTGAGGGTCACGCCGACAACACCGAGCGGGGGCACAAGGGCAACTGCGATAGCGACCCCGGGAAGGGACGCCGACACCCGATCGTCAACGGTGGCGTAGGCGCCGGCGGCGCCCGCTGCCAGCGCGATACCCATATCCAGCAGGGTCGGCGAGATCCTGGAGGTGATCTGGCTGTTGGTGGCGGCGGGAACCAGTGCCGGAGCCCAGGTGGCAACCACCCACGCCACACCGATTGCGCCGACCACCGAGATACCAACGACGATCAGCGACCAGACCATCCGCCCCCTCCACCCATTGACGATCGCCGCCGCTGTTCCCATGATCGGCGTCATCAACGGTGCGATCAGCATGGCCCCGATCACTACCGCAGTCGAGTCCTGAAGGATCGCCAGTGTGGCTATCGAGACCGACAGTCCGAGCATCACCGTGTAGGAAACGAGCTTGTGGACGAGATCGGGTGCCTCGAAATACAGCGTGTTGGCGACCGTGGCTCGTTTGTCCGAACCCAGGTCGCGCTCGTTGAGCCAGGCCACGACGATGGCGAGAATCCCCGCGCTGTCGAGTGCTGCGGCTTCCTCGGGGGTACGTGCCTGGGCGCCGTAGCCCACCATGATCAACCCGGCGACGATGGCAAGGATGGCGCCGGCTACCAGGAGAGTGGAGAGCAGGAACTCGCCGACGAGGAACATCGCCGCGCCGAACCCGATATACACCAAACCTCTCAGCAGCGGGAACCCGCTCGGCTTGCCTTCCCAGGTATTGATGGTGCGGATAACGATGTTGATGCCCTGGAGCACCAGGTAGAGACCGAATATGATCTCGACGACGCGGACCGTTTGTGCCGGCCACGCGATCAGGCCGATCCCGGCAATCACGGCGATGACGGCTGCGATCAGGCGGTACCTCGGCTGGGTGCGGTCGTGCCTGGCGAAATAGGACCACAGATCGCTTGCGCCGACGAAGACCAGCGCGCCGCCGAGGCCGTAGCGAATCAGTGGCACCGATGCCCCAGGGAACAGCAGGAAGAGCAGTCCGACCGCGACGGCGATGGCACCCTTGATCGTCGCTGGGTTCAGCCAGGTGGGGTCGCCCTCTGCAGTTAGTGGATCGGGCCGTCGGGTGTCGGTCATGGCGGCGTTGAGCGTAGCTATTTGTGGTTGGGATCAGTCTTCAGTCTTCGACGAGACGCCGAGCCCTGTCTTCGGTCGACTGGTGACGGGTGACTGGGTACTCAACTACTGTCCCCGCGATGTTTGATCAGGCAGAGGTCGCCGTTCAAGGAGCACTCGACGCCGGCGCCGGCTACGCCGACGCCAGGGTGGTTGTTGCCAAGCAAGAGACCATCAACGTCCAGAACCAGGCCGTTGAAGCCATCGACCACTCCGAGCAGGCCGGGGTTGGGGTACGGGCACTTGTTGGTTCGTCCTGGGGATTCTTCGCCACCGCAGATGTCGACGCCGCGCAATGGGCCGGAGAGCGAGCCGCCGAGATCGCAAGGGCAAGCGCCGTCGTGCCGGGTGCGCCGATGGAGTTTGCCGATGTCGCCGTGGTCAGCGACAGCTATGAGACACCGCATCAGGAGGACCCGTTTGCCGTTCCCCAATCGGAGAAGGTCGACCTGTTGATCGGTGTCACCAAGACGATTCAGGAAGTGCCAGGCGTGGCCATCGCCACCGCAAACCTGACCTTCTACGACACCGACAAGTGGTTCGTCTCGTCGCAGGGACACCGCATCCACCAACATCTCGTTGAGTCCGGAGGCGGGTTCGACGCCACCGCGCTCGACGACGACGAATCCCAGCGCCGCTCCTACCCCCAATCGTTTGGTCAATACGAGACCGGCGGCTACGAGGTGATCCGCCGCTGGGATTTTCCAAACAATGCCCAGCGGGTAGGCGAAGAGGCGGTGGCGCTGCTCACAGCAGACGAGCTGGAAGACCACGAGACCGACCTCATCCTCGAAGGGTCGCAGCTGGCACTCCAGATTCACGAGTCGGTCGGCCACGCCATCGAGCTCGACCGCATCCTCGGCTGGGAGGCGGCGTTTGCCGGCACCTCGCATCTCGATCTGAACAAGCTCGGCTCGTTCCAGTTCGGATCGCCGCTGATGAATATCACCGCCGATGCCACATTGCCGGGAGCTCTCGGAACCTTCGGCTTCGACGACGAGGGAACCGCGGCGCAAGCGGTCGACATCGTGAAGGATGGCATCTGGGTTGGGGTGCTCTCCGGAAGAGACTCGGCAGCAATCGCCGGCCTGGCGCCCGGCGGGATGGTCCGCGCTGACGGCTATAACCGGCTCCCGATGGTGAGGATGACCAACGTTGGGCTGCTTCCCGGTGACGCCTCGCTCGACGAGATCATCGCCGACACCGACCGCGGCGTGTACATGGCGACCAACCGTTCCTGGTCGATCGACGACCGGCGGTTGAATTTCCAGTTCGGCACCGAGATTGCCTGGGAGGTCAAGGGGGGCAAGCTGGGTCGCATGCTGAAGAACCCGACCTACACCGGCATTGGTCCCGTGTTCTGGGGCTCGCTCGACCGCCTTGCCGGCGGCGACGAGTGGATCCATTGGGGTACACCGAATTGCGGGAAGGGCCAGCCGATGCAGGTGGCGCATACCGGGCACTCGGCGGCTCCTGCTCGGTTCAGGAACGTGCGGGTGGGGGTGAGAGGATGAGCGAGCACCTCGCCAGTCACGTCCTTGAGCTCGTCGGCGACCGCGCCGAAGTCGAGGTGGTCACCATGTCTGGTATCTCCTCGCTGACCCGGTTCGCCAACTCCTTCATCCATCAGAACGTCGGAGAGCAGCTCGAATCGGTGAGGCTTCGCGTTGCCATGGACGGGCGGGTCGCGTCCGGTGCGACGACGCGAATCGACGATGCATCGCTGGCAGGGTTTGTCGATGAGACTCTCGAAACTGCACGACGCCAACCGGCCGATGAGGATTGGCCGGGGCTCACCCCACCGGTCGAAATTCCCTCGATCGAGCATTATGACGACGAGACCGCAGACGCCTCGCCGGCGGCGCGGGCCGAGCTGGTGCGGACCTTTGTCGATGCAGGAGAGGGGATGCTCGCCGCAGGGTATTGCGAAACCGAGGGGGCGACATACAGGTTTGTGAACTCGGCGGGCCACAACGCCACCGGGCGGGAAACGTCTGCGGTCCTCGACGGCATCCACCGCACCAGCTCCTCTGCGGGTTTCGGTCACGCCGGTTCCAGCGCGATCGGTGATCTCGATGCCGCCGCAGTTGGGGAGCTTGCTGCGCAGCGCGCCAGGGACTCCGAGTCGACCTTCGATGCCAGGCCCGACGAATACGAGGTGGTGCTTGCCCAGGAGGCAACGGCGACTATCGCCATCTTCCTCGCCGTCTACGGCATGAACGCAAAGGCTCATGAGGAAGGTCGTTCGTTCGTTGACCTGGGGACGATGCCATTCGACGAGTCGTTTCGGCTCTGGGACGACGCGGGCGATCCGCGAGCACGAGGGATCCAGTTCGACAGCGAGGGAACGCCGAAACGAAGAGTGGATTTCGTCACAGACGGGGTCACCACGGGACTCGCCCACAATCGCCGAACGGCTCAGAAAGCGGGTGTCGAGTCCACCGGGCATGCGTTTCCAGGATCGGACGTGTTCGGGGCATTTCCCGTGAACCTGTTCGTTGGTTCGGGTGGCGAAACCGTTGACGAACTGATCGCAGGGGTGGAGCATGGGATCTATGTGTCGACCTTCAACTACTGCCGGGTCCTCGACCCCAAGCCGCTTGTGGTAACCGGTCTTACCCGCAACGGCACGTTCATGATCGAGAACGGCGCGATCACAGGGGCGGTGTCGAATTTGCGGTTCACCCAGTCTTTCGTCGACGCGCTCGCTCCAGGAAAGTTGCTCGGTATCGGGAGCGACGACCGGTTCGCCGATTCCGAGTTCGGGGCTGATTTCGTCATCGCGCCGTCCATGCGACTCGCCTCATGGCACTTCACCGGAGGAGCCGACGGCTGATGCCCAAGCCGGACCAGCTGGTCGCAGCTGCGCTATTCGACGACAGGGGCCGGGCCGAAGACGCCTGGGGTCGCTTGGCCGAGGCTGAGATCCCGGCGTCCGTGATCACCGAGCCCGGAATCATGGGCGCCTACCGCCTCACCGTAATGGTGCATCGCGAGGACCT
>Ga0255057_10001611_pt1 | contig 12523 bp, 16 predicted proteins | sample Cases_109_6_MG_FD_189022 | JGI IMG/M metagenome (GOLD analysis project Ga0255057, IMG submission 189022) | Seawater microbial communities from Amundsen Gulf, Northwest Territories, Canada - Cases_109_6 | ecosystem: Environmental > Aquatic > Marine > Gulf | place: Canada: Northwest Territories... | reverse complement strand
AGAGATACAGTTATGGTCACCCCTAACGTATCTGTTTTTCACTATGGAGCCTCTTTATCCCAAATCCCGCGAGCATCTACAACTTGCCACGCAACAACACCGTCCAGACTTGCCAAGGTAACAAAGTCGCCTTTTTTAGCCGTTGCTTTGGTGTTGATCAGGTCTTTGTCATCTGTAGAGCTGCCAGCATATGTGATGCCATCAAGAGCCGCAGGGCTAATGTTTAGCGCGGCTTGGCCATCATCGGCCATGTTGACAAACGTTACTGTGTTGCCAATGGCAATCGACGGAAGCGTATAGACAATGGCATCTAGTGTAGAAACAAGCGTTTTGCCTGAATCAGTAGTAATGACCACTGTATAATTTGCTGTTTTAATTTCTGAGTTGCTATCGACTAAAAAAGAAGCCATCCCGTTTGGGAACGCCGTTAACCGTAGCTTAGAAAGTTCTGACATTTTTAAATCCTCTTTAGTGCCTCACGGATTTAAACCGCAACTGACCCGACAGGGACACAGTAAAGGGGCCGAAGCCCCTATTTGTTATGCTCCAGGTGTGCCAAAGGCACCGCGTGGATCAGTCCAACCGAATGAATAACGCTCATCAGCCTTAAATCTGGCATTACCAGAAGTAAAGGCGTTGTCTTGGCCAAAGCGTACAGCTCGACGGGTGAAATACTTCATCCCTTCGGGCGCATCTGTGGTCAAGAACCATGCATCAATGTCGGTCAAGAATGGATTTGTCATAAACCCATCACGAACCGCATTCATGTCACGAACCGCGTTAGTTGCGTTGTTACCTGTGTCGTTTTGTAACACTGAGCCAAGCACACGTTGGAATTCAAAGCCAAGGTTAGGCGCACCGATAAGCTTCATAGCTTGCAATGCAGCAGGCAAACCACGCGCATCGGTAACAGTTTGAATCTGAATCAACATATCTTCCAACGCTGCTTCTGAGAAATCAGCATCAGTTGTTAAGCGATTCGAGTACGTGCCACCAGAGGGGCCGTTGCTGTGAGCAGTGTTAAACAATGCAAGTCCATCACCGTCAATCATCAGAGCAGTGCCATCAAATCCATTGTTATAGATTGCAGCGCCTTCAAGCTCTTTGGTGATGTTCATAACACGAGCCAAAGCTTTAGCTCCATCATTCAACTGACCATACAGTTCATCCTCAAGTGCTTCTTCAGTTACGATGTAACCTTTGGCAAAAGTGGTGTGCTGATACTTAGGCGAGAAACCCTGTCGTCGAGAATCAAAGGTAATGTCGTCACCCTCTGGTTTGCTCGATGCACGATTAAAGCCTTCCAATTGTACGTCAACCTCGAAATTCTTCTGAGATTGGTTAGTGCTAAACATTTTGTCCCATTTACGGTCATGCTCTTTTAAAGAGTTGCCGAAAACTTTGTTCACGCCTTCTTGTAGTAAGCGTGGGACTGAACCTGTACCGATTGTTCCAGCCATGATAATTCCCCTTAGATTCCAGTCGCGCCAGGCGCTACAGTGGTTTCGTTAAGTCGCACGATGGCAACGTTACCCAATACGCCAGCAGCATCTTCTTTTAATGCGACGATTTGGAGGGGGAGAGCTGGAGTTGTTGCGGCACCAGTTGCATTGGCTGTCATTACTGAAGGGAATAAGCTTCCTACGGCAGTGGCTTCTGTTACAACGGCTGGGCAATTTAGGCCAACTTCAGTGATAACCAAAGGGCCATTAGCGACGTCGACTTCATAGGTAGCGTTAGGATCAACGTTAACCTTAATAGTGCCGAGTGTGCCTGATGCATGATGTGTTTGAGAAAGGGCTTCGCCTGCAATTGTAGGATCAACTGACATTACAACGCCAGTACATGCAGTTCCTACGGGGGCGATTTCGACATCTGCTACGCCTTGAGCGTTTGCAGTGCCAGCGATACGCACTAAATCACCTGGTGTGATGACTTCAGTGGTTGCGACTAATACAGAGAACGTTTTTTGCTTGCCTGTCACGTCGCCTTGGCTGTCCGTGTTTACAAGCTTGAATCCACCTGGCATGGTAGACCTCCTTAATTGATTAAAAAAATAGTGGGTGTTATCCCGTTTATTTCTCTATCAACTCCGGCTGTCTACCGCTTGAAGAGTCTTACATGCGCTTAATTTGTATGGGTGATGGCACTCTCGCCACCATTGGGCGCGTACTCGTTCGCACCAATCCCAGCTTCAGTCTCAAGAGTATCAGCAACGCGCTGTTTTTTCAACTTCAAGTCCTGCTCACGGTATTTCATAGGCAACCGCATATAGTGCATCATGTATGGGCCGCTTGGCCTGCAGTAGTTATTCCCTTGCTCATCAACAACATGCTCATAATAAGCTGACTTAGCTTGGGCTATTCTGCCATCACGATCTTGGAACCATCGATAGTAGAAACCTTCTTCCTTTAGGCTCTCTGGCATATCAAGCTTCTTCATGTTTGACATTGAGACACGTTCTGGTCTACCGGCTGAATGTGCCGTTTCATCGCGTGACCCAGAAACTAAACCTGATTCTGTTGATTGCATTGCAGGCGGTAAGTCTGCGCCAGTCTTGCCACGTTTGATTGTGTTCTTGCGCTCGTTCATGATTGGCCCCTTGTGTCTTGCACTGCTTGAAGGTATTCAGCTTCGGATGACCACGCATTAGGCATGGCTCGGTAGTATTTCAGCTCTTCACCTGATAAGTCGGCCATTGATAGCTTGGCTGCTGCACGCTTTCGCCCTGGCTTTGATCCCTTCTCAGGTATCGGCTGTCTGTCACGATTTAGATTAACGTCAGGGAATGCCCTGTTAACATCAGCCTCCATTGCCGCAATCGATTGGCCTGCTGTCATACCTTGGCCCTGATAGCTGCCAAACTGCTGCTTGGCATAAGCTGCTTTTGGGTCATTGCCTAATATCCAAGGGTTTTCTACGTTCCATTGGTCAAGCACTGTATTTTCATTGTTGGCCTGGGGCGGTTCGGGCTGGGCATTAAGTGAATCAATGTCGGTCTGATAACGATTAGCCTGGTCACGATCTGCAAGATCAATAGCATCATCACGCTTTCTGATTAGCTCTTGTTTCTGCATTTCAATCTGCGTTTGGTGCAGCTTATTAGCGTTATCCATGCGAGAATTAAAGCGGCCCTCCATATCGGACATGCGCTTTTCTTGCTGCTTGTGCTTATCAATCCACACGCCGCGCTCGTTGAATACTTCAGCGCTTCGCCAATCAGCCAGGTCGCCAGTATATTCTTCTTTGGGCTTCCATCCACCCTGCCGCGCTATGTCCTCGGCTGTGTTGGGTGTTGTTTGCTCATCCTTCTTCTGATCATCATCGTCTAGTTGATCATTGTCTAAATCAAGGGCTTCATCACTCATCGTCTATTGCTCCAATAATGTGAGAGTCTGGAATGTAACGGTAATTTTCGTGGCCTGGAACTGCTGAACCTTTGCCTTCAAACTTGCGGTATTCGATCTTTTGGCCTAGCTCAAGCCCCCACAATTGATGAGGCTGCTTAATGATCTGATCACCATCAGCATCCAAACCGGCGTTCTCTGGTTCACACCCTGGATAACCAGCAAAAGCAGTTGGCCCAATCGCTCGGACATAACCAATATCAACCGCGCTTTGCTCTTTGTTAACCAGCTCATCAGGTAGGACTATGCCACCCTCCGAAGTCTTTTCAACGTTGACCATCTCAATCAACACGTAAAACCCTAATGGTTTAATCTTCATTCTTGACTTCCTTCTTCTTGGGCTTGGCTTTCGTTGGTGTGATTGCTCCAGGCGATAACTTTGCCACTCTACCCAAAACCTCATCATGTGTTGGCAATTGCTTTGGCTCTTCATGCTTAACCATCGCCTGTTTTTCTGCGCCATTACGATCAAGATAAATGTGACCATGCGGCTGCCAGCCTTTACCCAAAAGATATTTGACGTGCTCACACAAAGGTCTGTTTTTCGATCCATTAACTATTCTGAAATCAACTATCTTCATCATTCGGCCCCTCCACTCCGGCAGGTGACCATTCAAGCACGCGCTCTACCATCTGAGCAGCGCCTTGCCTCAACATCGATTGAATAATTATTTCATCTGGATTATCAGGTAGATAATCTTGGAAGGCATCGACGACAGCTAGCTCTAAATCCTCAAAGAGTCGCCGTGTTACCGTGGAATTACGCCATTTACTGTACGCTTCCTGGGATACTGGCCGCTTGCTGTGCCGGTCTTTGGTTTCCGCTATTAATTGCTCTAGCATTGTTGGCTGCTCCTATGGCAGTTAGTTGGTCTAAGAGCTCTTTGCTCTGAGTTGTGTAAATGCTTAGTTGGTTCTTAACTTCTTCTGTCTCTGCTTTTTCCATGTCTAATACGTTCTGCGCTTGCCATCTGGTTAACTGGCCGATTGTTTCTTCAATCTTGCGCTGAGTGTCTGCGTCTAAGCGGTCTTGCTCACGCATGAGTATTTCTGTCTGTAGCTCTGATAATTGTAGCTGCTGTTGTGCAATTTTGTTTTCCATTTCTTGAGCATCTGCAAACCTGGCAGTTTCTTCTGCCTGCTGATCTGTTGGCTGCTCTGGGAATATCTCATCGAGGTTGTTGGTTCCGATACGCTCATAGAAATTCTTGACGATTGGCATTGGGTTGCCTCCCGCCTGAATGACCATAGGAACCTGTTCCATTTCTACTACAGACAATTGAATCCTCTGCATTTTCGATGACATTTCAGGGCTTGCCGTTGGTACGATGTCCAATGATTCGTTATTGAAATCCTCTAGTGCATTGGCTTCTGGTTCATCAAGAATCTTTTTGTACAATTCAGGGTCAAACGTGCGCTTATTCAAGTTAAACATGATCTGGAACTCTTCAGACATGCTATCGATAATGCGACCCATCAATGCAGATACAGTTATCAATGTCTCTTGAATCAATGCTAATGCTGTGGTTGGTGCTGTGTTGGCTTGTATCTGGCCGCTTGCATCAACAATAGCCGTCAAGTTGCGCCCTTGCTGCTCGAGCTTCTCATTCAATGAAAACAGCACTTGGCTTGGCTCTGGGTTAGGGTTAGGCATAATGCCGGTTTGCAGGTCTTTTGCTGCAATCTCGGTTGATATGTATTGCCCTGGCTTAATCCTGACTGGCCCCATCTTCCTACGAAAGCCCTTGGCCGTGAACCCGCCACCACAATTGCGAAGCGTGCCTGCATCTGTCAGCTGATTGGTTGTTGTGTTCACCCCCTGAGTTATAGCGCCCAACAAATGAGCATAGCCCAAGTCAAGGAATGTGCCATCAGGTGAAGGGATGAATCCATACTTTGTTATCTGCTGATCAGGGTTAATGCTTACCAGTTGAAACCGGCCAATATCCGCTTGCTCTGGTTCGGGTAAATTATTCTGTTTGGCATGCAGTGACTCTTCCCTAAGAATTTGGGTCAATGGCAACACTCGCCCTTCTTTAGTCTTGACCACAAATGCACGCTCATCATACCTTGCCACAATGCGAACGATTTTCATTGATTGTTCGTGGATGGTTACAATGTATGGCTCTTCATATCCATCATCATCCAAGTCAGCAAAGCACTGCTGTTCAAGGAAGCGATCAGGGTTATCACTGGAGTGTATTGTCTCGGCTGCTTCGTTTGAGCCTTCGTCACCCTCTGAATCTTTGGGGTATAGCTCAACATCTTCTAGCCATATACCTGCGAACTGCCGCTCCATTACACCGTTTTGATCTACATCAAGAATCTGGGTAAATGAGCGGTTATCTTCGAGGCTGGTTGTTGCTTGGTTGATGGCAAAATCTGGGTATTGAATGATGTGGGAAACGTTCTTGCCTTCCAATGGATCAAACACGGTCTTCTTAAACATACAACCGACATTAGGCAACACATAAAGCAAGCGTTTCTGATCCTTGCGCCAGTTCTTCATACGATAATTAACGTCGTAGTTCATGGCTTCTGTAACACGATCAGCCAGCTTTTTCTTTTCGCCGGTCTTGTCTTTGCCAATGATGTCAGTCTTGACTAGGTTGCGTGCTCTCAACAATTCAAGTGATGCTTTATCACCAAACGCAATGGATGCTTCTGATAATATGGGCGATTTAAAGTTGCTGGCACCATCCCAAGGAGTAGACTTTGTCTTAAACTCCTGCTTCATCAGCTTGACGCCTTCATCGACAACATTCATCCAGCCAGTCATTGAGTCCCAATCTTCTTGGAACTGGCGCTTTACCCGCTCACCTAAACGATCAAGAATCTCTTGGCCGCCTTCCATTTTCTGGATATCTTCAGCAATGTTTTGTTTGCCGATGAATTCAAATAAGTCTTTAATTGCCATGATTTGCTTTTGCCTCTAATGCTTTGTTCCAAGCTCTCTTTGCTACTGGCTTGAATAGCCATCCCCACAAACCATCAAGCTCTTTTAAGTGTTCGTTCATCTGATCTGTTAAAGGATTCCATTCTTTGGCGCCATCATATGAGCTACACATGCCCTCGGATTTGATATGCGCTAGTCCGAAGCCGTTCATTTAGGCAGCTCCATCCATTTTATAGGTACAAAATATGACACGCCATCACAACAGAAAGGACTCAGCCATTTTTTACCGCCATTAAACCATTCAGCAACACCAATATCACTGGGCTCCGTGCAGTATCCACCTTCATCATCTGGATTCATGACAAGTATTCTAGTGCCGTCTTTTGGTGCTGATTTGATTGGTAGCCATTCCTTCATCTAATACCCCATCGCGTTAGTGTCATCACCGTGATATTCGTCTTCTTCATAAGTGCGGCCAATGTCGTTCTTTTGTATCGCATGCCGTCTCATCATGTACGCATAACGTATGGCATCGAGAAGATCATCGTTGACCTTAACAATATCACTCTTTCCGTTTGGTTTCGATACCCTATGATACTGCCTTACTTCCTCGAATACCTCTTTTAAGTGCGAAAACACCTTAAATCTTCCCGTTTTCATCAGATTATTGACTTCCATTAGCCCTGCTTCGACTCCGTTGCCTCCCTCTTCCCAAGTGGCATGCTCGTCGCACATCTCGAAACCGGCCTCTTCATAGTAGTCTTTTTGTTGTTTTGCGCTGCCCTTTTCTGTCTGTAATCCATCAGCTGGCCATGCCGTTGGAACGTCTTCAGACCATGATTGAACAGCGTGCCATGCTTCGTAAGGCTGTATCTTGCTGCGCTTCATTGCGTGGATAATATAGAAGATATCAGCGCCGACATCCCAGGCCATTTGGATATGTGCTTGGGGGTGATCCCAACCAAAGTCCATGCCGTTGATTAGGTGCCAATGTGCGGGTATTTCGAATGGATCACATCTAATCTGGTCTTCTGAGTGCTCAAAGATAAGACCGGCACCCATTAAAGGTATGCCGCGTGATCTCATGTCTCGTTGATATGGAGGGAATTTTTCAAGGAGCGCTTTCTTTGTTTCTTCGGTTAAATGTGGCGCATCATCCCAGCCTTTATTCATGAAAAACTGTGAATCAATATGCCTATCCATAAACCCTATGACGGTTTCCGTTCTGCCGTTTTCTGGTGTGAATGTTAATATTCCGCGTCCACCCCTGCCTTCATCGCCTGTAGCAGTCCTTGTTAGCACTTGGGGGTATATGGTTTGATCTTTTGGCTCTTCATCGATGTGATACCAATCCAAAGAATCCCCCATAAGCACCGCTTGCCCTTGAGAGTACGACCAAAATTGAACCGTTGATATGCCAAGTTTGTGCTTGACCCTGATCTCCCTCATGGCTCCGGAGGTGCCTGTCATGCTTCGGAAGCTAACAACTTTATCGGCAGGAACTAAACCGCCACTGAAAAACGCCCCTTCAATTCGACCAAACAGTGGAGCCTGTAATAAATCCCTCGTCTTCTCCCCTGTAACGCCAAGCATCCATATCAATGGTGGCGACTCGAATCTATGGCCTTCCCAGTCGTCTGGGTAGTCTCCAGTCAGGTGATAACTATCAATCAACACGCCCGTCATCGTCTTTCCCACACGATTCGCGGCCATCAAACAACATGATGTATGGTCTTTTGTGGATGCAATAAACTCTTTTTGCCAGTCATACAGCATCGACCAGTTTTTAAACTGTAGCTTCTTTTTGTTTCTCTCTTTTTTTTCTTCTAGCAGCCTGATTAGCTCGATCTTTTTATTGTCCACGAATGACGCCCCCAATAAATCAAATTAAGCGTCTTTCAGAAGCATTTTTATTTTTGAGTCAAGCTCATCATCACTCATATCCTCAAACTTTATAGTGGTTTCCGTCTGGAGCTTGTCACCATAACGTTTAACTTTGAATTTAGATGCAACCCACTTGCGAGTGTCCACCCTAATGCGCTTATCTGCTGGCTCTATGGTGGGATCATCAGCGATTTGTAGTGCTTCATCCACTAAAAAGTCGGCCTGATCTTCCTTTGCTAATTCGTAGTTATGACAAAATGACTGGTGCAATCTTAACCATCTGTAAACCGTTCTTGGTGTTGGTAGCTCTTCGTTATTGTCACATATCTTGGCTAATGGCTCTTTTCTTGATATGCACTCACATATCATATCGCCTAAATCTTCTGTGTATACTGTCGGCCTACCTGCGAGGCTTTCTTGATTCTCAGGCATGCTATTTGCCCCTATGCTAGTTTAAATCTAAGCTATTGTCTGATAGCCCTCTATTGGTCTTTGAATACTGCGCAAGCTCCTACTGTTACATCTTTTGCTGCACGATATACGCCCGGGCCGATTACTACTACAGCTGGCGCTGCAACCGTTAGCTGTTGATCTGTGTTAATGAAAGTTCCTGTGTCTTCTGGGCCTTGTAACACCTGAATTTCAACGACTTCCGCACCTGCTAAATTATCAGCAGATAACCGCACTTCGTTTCTATCGCCTGATTTTACTCTGAATATGCCATCACCTGCTGCTGTAGCTGCTGTGGCTGCTGCCAAAAATGTATTATCCCGTGCCATGTTATATAGCCCTCGTTATTGATCTTGTTAAACTGCGTGTTAGTGATCTTGTTATGCCTGTTAAGCTAATTATAGCAGACCCTTTAACCGTGACACTGGCAATTGACGCTTGGCCTGTGCTCGGCGACCAGTATCGCTCCGTGAAGCTGATCGTCTGGTCTTTATCAGTCGTCAGTGTACCGTCAGCTGCTCGTGTGATTGTAACAGTATCGACGACATTGGGGCCACTGTGCTGCATGTCATCTTCTACAGCGATTATGTTTGTTGCTTGTAACGACTCGCCTGGCGTAGTGTTGGCCGTTGCAATCATTGCCTGAACTGTCGTGTGAGCGTCTAAATAATTAAGCGTGATATTCCGCGCTACTTCAGGATTTACGCCATCATCTACCCACTGCTGAATTTGCCAAGCTGTCGCACCAGCCGCCAGTACATCCGCTTCGACGGGTAACGATGCAACGGGTGTTCCTAGCGCTATACCTGAATCTATCTCATCTTCTTGACTAAATGACACTGTATCAATTGGCGTTATAGTTAGCGTTTTAGAGTAGCCAACCGTTTTTAACCCTGCTGTTGTAGCAGTGTCTAATGCTGTTCCTGTAACTGTGCGAGTTGCATCAACTGTTGTTGTGTCTGGGCCTGTTAGTGCTATGCCGGACGCCTCAGTAGTGACTGTAAATGCAATATTTCCTGTTAGAGTTGTAACTTCGACCCATGACGCAGGAAGTACAGAAACAGCTGCCGTTTCAACTGATCTTGTATTCGCATTAGATGAACTGAAAAATAATGCAGATCCACTAACCCGCCTGGAGCAAGCTGCACCAAGCTCATAGCCGTTTGTCGCTGTAATGGCCTCGCTAGATATTACCGTGTCATACCATCCTATCGGTGTGCTGATCGGTATCGTGATTTGTTTTGACCACACCAGCGTGCCATCAGGATCAGCGCTGAGATCGGGATTATCATATAAACCGATTTCATAGACCGCCTCGCCAGCGGTTATCTGGTTTATGTATATAGAAACCTCTGTTACAACGTCTCCCGCTGCAAAAGTTCCGGTATCCAGCACGTTAAGACTGGAGGCTATAGCTCCGCCCATTTGGATTTGAGTTGCAGTCGTCGTGTTACCAATTACACCAGCCATTATTCTGAAACCTCCGCGCCGAATTTGCCTAGATTGGCTGTACGCTCTGCCCCTGTTAGATCTAAGCTAGCATCTAATGGGTTTGAGGCTATGTCATAAATTATCAAGTTTGTGCCATCCGGTGTTGGGTCGGTTTCTAAATATCTTACATCATCAGCAACGTATATAGCACCGATCTCGACCACTGGCCACCCATTACGAATCTGCAACGAGCTTTTGCTTGTTACTGGTGATCTACTAAAGGTGTTACGTAGCAAATAGACAGGTAAATGATTGGGGTTTCCAGAATCATAAGTATTGAAATCAGAGTTAACAGTCAGGTTGAAATCTAACGTGTCCGTGTCAGTTTTCAAGCTCTTACAGTAACTCATTTCATATGGCCCACCGTCATTAACATCGTAGCTATCCGCTAATACAAACGCTAGATGCTGTAATGGGGATAGCGTGTAATCGACGTTTCTTATGCAAAAATAGCGTGCTCCGGCCTTGGGATCATATGCGCCTTTGCCAAAGTCTGTATCGATACAACTGCCGTGTTCAGCCAGCCAATTTATTACGCCAGAAAGGAAAAATCCGTTTAGATTTCCATTGCTTGGATTTGTTGCGCCCGGGTCCATGTTAATGGTGTCAAAGGTGATTTGTGATTGATACCAATAGTGCCGCTTGTACGTTAGCGCTGGATTGCCACAGAAGACGATTCCTGCATTGTTGTCAGATTTAGTTGTTACCACAAAATTGCTGTGCGTAGTGTTAAACCAAGTGTTTCTTGCCCCTCCTTCACCTGACGCATATACCTCCGCGCCCTTTGCAAAATCTGAGAAAAAGAATTGTCTGGGGTCATCCCTAAGAAGTGGGCCACCATCTTGAGTTATGTTACCAAAGAACATATCACTACCGCTAATATCTGAACCTGTTACAGCTGCTACTTGACCGACCACGATTGTGCAATCTGTCATGTCCCACACGACAGCCTCATCTGCATGACCATAATGAATGAGCGGCTTATCAGTGCCGTTCATTTGCCAATTACCGCCGGTAATGCCTGTGGTGGTGTTGTCTGCTGCTACCACATGCGTGCCAGCTCTATAGCAAACCTGGTATTCTGAATATGTTACGTCTGTCTCATCACCCAGCCACCAAGCCTCAATCGTTTTAAATGGCAGGGCAAAAGTACCTGTTCCGGTTGTATCGTTACCACTAACAGAATCAATGAAGATAGTCCCTGTCTCTGTAACTTCCAAAGTCCAGTGAACATCGACCCTAGTTCCGCTACCCTGCTGATGTACTCGTATGTGCATTGGATATGTGCCAGCAATAGGCGTAGCCCAGCGAACAACACCATAATCTGGGCCTGCAACTAATTTGTCACCGCTTACAGTCAAGAAACTATTTATCGTAGCGCCTGCTGGTAAGTTGATAGCCTCAAAATAGAAAGGCCATGAACCAAATGCACAACCAACAGGGCAAAAATAAGGGGTTGAGGGGTGGTGCCTCCTATGCTTAGTCCAAGCTGCCGTTTCTGCATCTGGACGCGGGTAAATCAGCTCAATAGGAACCTGTTCTGTAACGTAATTAGTTGCTGGTAGCTGCCAGCCAGTCGGGATGACAATCGGCACAGTGCCGTAAGTTTCAGGTATTGTGAACTGAGGATAACCACCCTGCAAATTAAACCCGCTGTATGGAGCCTTAACATTACCCATCATCAAATCCAGATTATTTCAATCCTATGATTGTATGTCAGATACCGCAACGCATCAAATTAATCGCTAATATGACGGATTAAGCCGAACGTTGCGCCGTCGTTACACTGTATTAAGCCGAACTCTTGAGCCATATAATTAACACCATAATGATCTTTGCACGCTTCCTGCGGACTTGTTGCCTCCCATTTTGGCGCGAACAACTGCGTTAGACCCATCACAAACAAAATAAGCGCTATTGCTGTAAAGTGAATTGATTTAATCGTCTCTGTCTCGCGTGACATCACATAAAGGCCATGAGGAATATAGCCAGAATTAATATAATTCCCAGCATGTTATCTTCTGGTAAAACATCTTGTTTACCATTTTCTACAATCTCAACTTTCTTCATGCTATGTGCTCATTTTTAATCGTTATATGCGCTGACAGTTATGGCATGGCCAAAGTTGCACACGCCAATTTTATTGACTGAGTCCACAGTTTGTACGCCTCCGCGTGATTTGCAATAGTCTTCCGCTCTTGCCCATTCGGTGCTGGTCACTGTGCAGCCAGCGCTTAAGCCTATTACGATCAGTATAGCGATTATCATGACTAGGCCAGCGAAGTCTTTTTGGTTGCTGCTCATGATCTGGCGCTCCCGATTGGGATCACATTCGACAAATCGTAAATGATCTGCAAGCCGTGAGCGAGTGATAAGCTTCTGGCCATTGTATCGA
>Ga0255057_10001610_pt1 | contig 12530 bp, 10 predicted proteins | sample Cases_109_6_MG_FD_189022 | JGI IMG/M metagenome (GOLD analysis project Ga0255057, IMG submission 189022) | Seawater microbial communities from Amundsen Gulf, Northwest Territories, Canada - Cases_109_6 | ecosystem: Environmental > Aquatic > Marine > Gulf | place: Canada: Northwest Territories... | reverse complement strand
GCCCGCCGGTGACATCCTCAAGGACGACCTTGCGTTCGGGCTCAGGGACGGCCGCAAATACATCGGCCAGCTGGCTTGCCGCCCATGCGCCGACGCCAAGCTGTGTCAGCGTGTTCAAGAATTGCCGTCTGGACAGTGAGCCGCCGATGAACTGCTGGAATACATCACGAAGCATGCAGATAGGCCCCGGACGTCGCTTGTATCGAGTTTAGATCAAAATGAAAGGCCCGAAGCAAGAGCTCAGGGCCCCTCAACCTGTTTAGAAGGATGCTCTGAATGTCAGACCATATGTTCGCGGCGGCAGGTAGCTGCCGAGGAGTAACTCCTCCCGTCCCGCGCCGGGCGGTAAACCGATAAACGGTGCATTCGGCGGTACCAGAGCGCTATTCGGCGTGGTGAACTGCGCACCGAGCACGTCGTCGTCCTCAATATTCTTCACCCAGGCTTCCAGCGAATACTTGCCTTCGTCGCCGAACTGGAGATTCAGGCGAAGATCGGTCCGCGTATGGCTGTCCTGCAGGTTCTGCGGGTTGTTGAACGGCAGCAGGAAATAATCGTCCTCGTAGTGAAAATTGATGCGCGGCGTCAGCGACGACCCATTGCCGAACTCGAAAATGTAGGGTTCGAAACCAATATTGACCGAGAACTCCGGGGCCTTGCTGAACTTGTTACCGGACAGGTCCTCCGGCACGACGCCTGGTGTCTGCGGATCATCCACATCGGTGAATACGTCGTACTCAGCGTCCAGATAAGCTGCGGTAATGTCGATGCGAGTCTTGTCTGTCGGCACAAAGGTCCCTGTGAACTCAAGTCCACGAAGGGTCGACTCGGCAGCATTTCTCGTCACAATTTGTGCGCTCACGACCTGGCTGACCTGCTGATCCTCGAAATCGTAATAGAAGAACGAGAAATCCGCCTGCGCCCGACCGCCCATGAAGCGACCTTTGGCGCCCGCCTCGTACGCCAGCAGTGTTTCCGGGTTGAATGTGTTGGCGTCGTTGAAACCGCCGGACCGGTAGCCCTCGGTCGCAGACAAATACAGCAGCCAGTTTTCCGTTGGTCGCCAGTCAAAACCCAGTTTGAAAGACGTTTCGCTCCAGTCATCACTCTGGTTGCGAATCTGGCAACGGAAAATCGTGATGGCACCATTGCCGGCGGTACAGGTCGGGGCGCCCGGAGAGGTCGGATCAAAGCTGCCGGCATCGATGGTTGGTGGCGCAGTCAGGGGATCCAGCGTAAAGCCGACGTAAGAACCGTCGCCATCGTCTTTTTCGTCCTCAGTCGTGCGGACTCCCGCGGTAATCTTGAACTGGTCATCCGAGCCGAACGCGAGCGACCCCTGACCGAAAAATGCCAGCGATTCCGAGGCCTGATTGGTGAAGCGGTTAACGCGCACCGCCGGATCGGCAGCAAGCACCAGGAATGCCGGGGGGCCCGGCAACGGCGGAACCAGATTCGGGCCGAGGAAGCCGGCGCCGCGCAGGCCTTCCAGGAACGCATCGAAGTCCGTGTCGAGTTCTTCCTCGAAGAAATAAGCGCCGATTATCCACTCGAACGGACTGTCGGGGTTGTCCGACGCTAAGCGGACTTCGAAAGTGACCGCCTCGGATTCCTGGTCGGTCACTGCGAAATTGCCGACGGTCGGACCGACGGCCGCTGTGCAGGGACGTGACGGTGGGTTGAAACGGCACAAGTCGGCAACCGTGGGAATCTGGTCGGTGCCATCGCGGTCGACCGTGTTCGCGCGTTCATTGACCCGGAATGCGCCAATCGCGGTCAACTCGGTACGACCTAGCCCCCAATTCAGTTCGCCTTTGAAACCATAGTCTGCGTTATCGGTCCTGGGAGAGATGTTCAACGGAAAGTCCTGCGGATCCGGGGAGAACGGGACCTGGTAGCCGCTCAGATCGAAGGATCGGTCGTATGGCACAGCCGCCATGACCGTACCGTTGCCGGACTGCTCAAAGTAATCGCCGCTCAACAGAATCGACGCATTCTCGTTGAGATCGAACAGCAGCGAGGCACGCACGCCGAATTCGTCCAGGTCGTCGCCGTCTGATGCCGGGCTGTTACCACGCAGACCGTCACGCTCGGCATAGGTGAATGCAATTCGCGCGGCTGCACTTTCGCTGAATGGGATATTGAACGCGCCTTTGAGGGAAATGAGCGAATCGGATCCACCGGTTATCTCGGCGTCGAATCCTTTTTCACTGGATGGAAGTCTGGGAATGATGTTTACGGTGCCCGAAGTCGTGTTGCGACCGTACAGAGTGCCCTGCGGTCCACGCAATACTTCCACCCGCTCGACATCGTAGAAAAGCGCATTCCCACTCGAGATGCGCGGCATATATACGCCGTCCATATGCACGGCAATGGACGGATCACCATCATTGGTTATCGCATCGTTGGAAATTCCACGGATAGTCAATTGTGCACCGCCGAAGCCCAGGTTCAGACTACCGAACTTGAAGTTAGGCACTAATTGAGACAGGTCTTCAACCTTGGTGACGCCATTGCGATCCAGCGCCGCCTGATCAAATGCCGACACCGCCAGAGCCGTATCCATCACCGTCGCCTCTCGTTTCTCCGCGGTGATGACGATCTCGTCAATCACTCCGGTGCTTTGCGCCGCCGCTGATGCCGAAAAGACGGCAAGTGTGCACATACCAGCCGCGCCAAGAATGGAGCACCTGACTAAACGGGTAATACCAATGTCCATCTCAATCCCCCTCAACGTGCAGATCCCGGACCGTTGGCTTAGTCCGTCCGCCTGCACTATCTCATCCAAAGCTCACTGAGCTGCCTCTGTTGCTGCCTTCCAGGCTGAGCCAAAAAGTGAACTGTAACGTACAGTCCGATTATGGTGCGTATCGCCCCAATGTCAAGCGCTGTGGCGGCTTCAGGGCACCTCCAAATACCTCTCAAAAAGCCGGGTCGCTGGCCAGATCGATGGCGCGACGCGGGCGGAAACCGGCATCAGAGTCCGCAACACAGCGAATATCCACTCGTCTCGCATTTTTCATTCCTGTCGGCGGCTCTCATCAGCTCTTCCGTGGCTCATTGCGGCCGATGGAGAAGAAATCGAACCAGGCCGAGTCGCTGCCGGCGTCCCAGGTGCCGATCCTGACATCGACGAGATAGGGGCGGCCTTCGCGCATGGCATCCTGGCAGCGCTTCAACGCTGCGGCGAGGTCACCGGGCTCATCGACGCGCTCGCCCTCCAACCCGTAAGTCTCCGCCATCCTGACGTAGGAAATATCCGGATGCCCGAGGTTCACGCCGATATATTTTCCGGTTTGCAGCATACGTCCCTTGTAGCGGTTCTGATTGAGCCGGTTGGCCTGATACTGGCCATTGTTGAACACGATTATCCCGATCGGCACTTCGTATCGAACCGCTGACCAGAGCGCCTGGCTGCCGAAATTCAGTGAGCCATCACCCGTCAGGCACCAGACTTCTTTGCCCGGATTACCCATTTTGACGCCGATAGAGGCCGCGAGGCCCCAACCCAGTATGCCGGAGACCGTATCGAAGTTGCGCCGCCGCTGCTCGAATGGCCGCGTATGGTCGAATTTAATGTGCCGCCGAATAAATATATCGTTGGTAACAATCTCGCTGACGATGTAAGCATCGGACTCCATGCGCAGGTCGAGCTCCGACATCAACCTCGACGAAGCGACAGGCACACTATTCCGTTCTGCGTTTGCTGTGTCTGCCAGAGAACGGCGGCGTTTCGCCGAATACTCGTGCACCCGTCGGTTGCGATCTCGAATTGCCGACGAGGTCGTGTTGCGTCGTCGTAGCTCCCGGAGTACCGCTATCGAAGTCGACTTAATGCTGGCGATCGAGGCGACATCGACAGGGTAGTTTCTGCCAACTTCGGACTGAACAAGGCTGGTATGCATGACGGTCGCCGATCTAGATATCAACGGTTCACTCGGCCGCGCGCCTGTCTTGAACATCGGGGCACCAAGACTCCAGAACGCGTCGATGTCCGGCATGATCGCCCTGTCATCCTGAAACTGGCCCGCATAATTTGGATGAGTGTTCGGGAATACCACCGGAGTCTTTGCTGCCGTCATGACCATCGCGCCGACTGTTTCGGCGATACCGGCAACCTCGCCACTGATGTCGTTACGGATCGCTTCGTTGCCGAGAAACAGCACCGGTAAGTTCGCTGCCAACAGCGCGTCGGCTATTTTCTGCACGTGCTCGTCCCTCGGCGCTACTTCTGTGGCTACCCGGGACCTCGAGCGCGGCAGGATCTCGGCGGACGGGACCCGGGTTTCCTGCAAATCCTTGGACATCGTGACGAAGGTCGGTCCGCCCGGTGGCGCTTCGGCCAGAAGGAAGGCGCGGCGCATGACCTCGGGTATCGTCTCCGCCGACATCAGGTCCCAGGTCCAGCGGGCATAGTCCTGTGGCAGCTGGTGAAGGTTGGCAGCCTCCAGGAATCCATCCTGACCGCGAAAATCTGCCGACTGGCGGCCTGCCATGATCACGACCGGCATATTGTCCCTGAAGCTGCCCGCAAGCTGGCCGAGTGCATAGGCCGCGCCCGCCACGGAATGCAGCTGCACGAACGTGGTTTGTCCGGTGGAGCGCGAATAGCCGTCGGCCATCGCCATGGCAGCACTTTCATGCAGGCAGGTTGCGTATTGCAACTGGGTACGGTCGACCAGCGCATCGAGGAAGCCGACCTCCTCTGACCCGGCCAGGCCAAAAACATACGGCACCTGCCAGTCGATCAGAAACTCCGCCATGAGCTCGCCGCCGGTTTGATTCTCGAGCACCCGGCCGCTTTCGGGGGCGGTGCCGGTTCCCGGTGCGCCCGGTTTGTCGTTCGCGGCAAGGGCATCCGCGATAGAAGCAGCACCTGCGACCGATACGCCTGCCTGGGTCAGCCGGGTGATGAATGAACGACGGTTGATCTTGTTATCGACTAATAACCTGGAGACGTCAAACATCCTGCTCTCCTGAATTGACTAGCCCGACATCAGCATTGTGGCCAGTAATCCTGCACTCATTGCCGCTTTTTTCCATCCTCAGATCACGAGTTTTCGCAGGATTCCTGCGAGCTTCGCCCTCTCCTCGCGCGTCAGCCGCTCAGCCATATGCGCATGCGCCTTGCCGAGGATGCGGGGATAGCATTTCCGGAACAGCGCCCTGCCTTTGCTGGTCAGACTCACCGTTACCTCACGGTCCGATGTATTGGACCTCCTCCTTTTCACAAGCTCCGCCGATTCCAGCTTTTTCACTGTACTGGTCGTGTTCGACGGCGAGATAAATGTCTCGTCGGCCACACGGCCCATAGAAATCGGCCCGAACTTGCCGAGTATGTCGATGACATTCAGTTCGGCCGCATGCAAGCCCGCCCCGGCGGCAACCCTGGACGCCTTCTGGTGCATCAGGTGGCGCACATGCATTATGTTTCTGAATATATCGACGCAAATATCCTCGTCTCGTTCGCTGAGATTCGTCTTCGTCTTGACGTGGTTTTTCATTCTGTCAGCAAATCGATCAGTTGACGGTTTCCTGCCACAATTTGTTTACCCTCGCCTCGACTTCCGGAACAGCGACCACCTTGTCCATCACTTTCAAGCCGAGGGGAACCGTGCAGTCGACACCCATGAAGGAGCGAACGTTCAGTGGAATCTCCGGATAGCCATCGTATACACCCAGCTTCGAATTCGCGCCCATGACTCCCTGCGCCATCGGTTCGATATTCATTCCGATCACGTTCGGCACAATCATCAGGTCACGGTCCGGCATGAAGCGATGGGCGAGCGCCCAGTCGCGATCCCTGGGGTCGCGGATGTCGATATCGTCGTCGTAGACGAAGACATGTTTGCAGAACCCTGCCAGCGCCGTGTAAGCGCGCATCATCGCCATTTTGGGTTCACCGATGCGCGCCTTCTTGATTGCAACATGCACGGTGAAACCGCACCCGGCTGATGGATCGACAAACACGTCGACGACGTTAGGCATAATCTCTTTTATCTGCATGAACGTTCGTACCGAGCGGAAGAATGCCGCGATTGAGTTGCATTCGTTCAACGGCCTGCCAATATGCACGTGCTGAAATATCGGATTCTTGCGCATCGTTATTGCGGTGACGTCGAAAACAGGACGACGCCTCGGCATATCGTAAAAACCATTGAACGACGCGAACTGTCCCTGCGTCGTCCAGTTGAATGGCTTGAACTCACCTTCGACGACGATCTCCGCATTCGCAGGCACATCGACATCCACGGTTTCGCATTTCACCATCTCAACAGGCGTATCCCTGAGCCCGCCAATGAATGCGAAGTCGTCGCTCTCGTGCGGTAGTGCGGAGTTTGCACCGGCAAGTATGAACTCCGGCGTCACACCGAACACGAAAGCCATCGGAAACGACTTCGCTTTCTCATAGTCCCAGCTTGAGGACGGATCGTCTATCTTGCTTCCCCAGAACTTCTCCATGCTGAAGGCATCGCCGGTGCCGCGGAAAATCCAGACGGAGCCCGTGTTCTTTCCCGTTATCTCGAAGCGATGGTATGACAGGTTATGCGCACTCTCTGTGGGCTTTGAAATGCACAGACTCGTAAAGTAGCGGCCCTCGGTAAAATCGGGCGCTCCCTGGCCATCCTGTGGGTTCAATCGCAGTGCGGGGATCAGTGAAAGATCGGCATCGTCGCCTTTCAAAATCACTTCTTTGCACGGTGCATTCTTCGCGTCGATGTAGACCGGGGGCACGCCGCCCGATTTCAGTACCTGCATCATCTTCATCGCCGTTCCCGGCAACGCATTCTCTTCCGGTACGCCGAACGCATCGGCCATTCGCTTGTATGTGTGTCCCACTGTATTCGCCAGCACCGGGATATCGAATCCTTTCGGTTTCTCGAAAAGTATCGGCTTGTGGTTATTTTCGTAGTCGGCGCGGGCGATAAACGCGCCCATCTCGTCGAGCGTGTCTATCTCGACCGCAACCCGAAACAGTTCACCATTGCTGTCCAGATCGTCAAGAAATGCACGAAAATCAAAAGCACTCATTGCTCATCCCCCGATGGCGGAATCCTGGCATCAGCTTAACATTTTCGTATAGAACTCTTCTATATAGAAGTGTTAAGCTTATTTCCATGCGTCTTATCATTGGAATTTCCGGCGCAAGTGGCGCGATCTATGGCGTTCGTCTGCTTGAGACCTTACGAGAGCAGGACGATGTAGAAACCCATCTCGTGATGTCATCCACCGGCCGCATGAACATCCAGATCGAAACGGACTGGAAGATCAAGGAGGTGGAGAGCCTGGCGGACGTCGTTCATCGCAACAATGATGTCGGTGCAATGATTGCCAGTGGCTCGTCTCAATGCGACGGTATGGTCGTCGCACCGTGTTCGATGAAAACGCTCTCGGCAATCGTCAATTCGTACGCCGATAATCTCCTGTGCCGCGCTGCTGACGTCATGTTAAAGGAGCGCAAGCGGCTCATCCTGGTACCGAGGGAATCGCCGCTGCACTCGGGCCATTGCCGGCTGCTCTATCACGCCGCCAGGATGGGAATCGATATTGCGCCGCCCATGCCTGCTTTCTATAACCGACCCCAGTCGGTCGACGATATCGTCAATCACACGGTTGGCCGGCTGCTGGACCTCCTTGGACTGGATTCGGGACTGGTTAAGCGCTGGAGTGGCGTCAGCGACGTGTGACTGCGCCACCTGCGTCATTGATGCTTGAGGTCAGAATTCGAGAGCACGCAAAATCATCTGTTTGGACCAGTCGGGAAATGCCGCCCGGATGATGTCGGAGAATTTGCGTCGCACGTCTTCGCATGCTTCGATGCCCGCATCCTCCGAATAAAGTATCAGGTTTGCGACGACGTCTTCTACAATCTGATTCGGAGCGTCGTTCCGCAATTGTTCGATTGACACCAGCGACTCCAGCACCTGCTGCTGCATCTTTTCCGCTGCGAATTCGACGGATTTGATTTCGTCCCGGAGTTGCATGCAAGTGTCGGTCGGAACCGGCTCCGTATCGCATCCGGTGTGCTTCATCCAGGTCCTCGCGGATCGTAACGGCACTACGAGATGATCGGCCCACTGTGTCGAAAACGTGCTTGCTCTTGCGAACAGCTCAGCGTCGAACTGGCCTGTGTAAGCACCGACCCAGCAGCAGTACAGCAGCATATTTACGTCCGCACCGTAGTCATTCTGCAGGGACAGGCAGGCGTCCGGCACACCATCCGTTCGATACGTGCGAACAGAGAAATCCCAGAAGCCTTCGATTCCATGGACGGCTGACAATTTTCAGGCCTCAGGGGCAACAGTCAGGACAATGCCGTCCAGGTCGCCCTGCCACTTAATCTGGCAGGCGAGCCTCGAGTTTGCTTGCAATTCGCTACCCTCGCCCTCGAGCGTTGCGATCTCGAAATCCGTCTGCGGACTGAGCTTGCTGAGCCAGGGTTCTTCGACAAAAACGTGGCAAGTGGCGCATTGACAGGAGCCGCTGCAAAGTGCCTCTATCGACAGGCCGGCCTGCCTTAGAATCTCCATCAGGCTGGCGCGCTCGCGTGCCTCGAGTTCGTGCTTCGTGCCATCACGATCGGTAGCGAATATTTGTGCCAACGTTGCCTCTGACGCGGTCAATCAGGCTTCGGATGCCTCAACGTTTTCGATATTTTTCGCGGCACCGAAAACTTCGCCGCCTGGAAAGTAGTCGGACCATACGTACCAGAATATCTTATTGTAATGCGGAATTGCAGAGAGCTGTCTGCCTTCGTATTTGCCACTAGTACATGCCCCGGTAGCGGACCATACGGAGCCGGTTTCCACATCGACAAAACAGTCGTCCTTATCCGATTTTTCGAAAGTAAGTATCGCGTCGCTGTCAACACGTCGATCGAAGACCTGCATATAGTCATCGACGCAAAAAATCGCCAACTGCGTATCCGCGACCTGGTCATTGATTACTTTCCTATCCGCGACCACGCCGACCGGATAGGCGCGCGACTGAGTACCGGAAAGCAGCCCCAGTACAAGTGATTTCATTGGCAAACGCTCATCGAGCGAATGCTGTAGCGGGTACACCATGACCGGGCTGGACGCGTCGATTACGTCGGCCCTGGCCAGCAGTTTCAGGTAGAAAATGTCGCGCCATTGGACGGGCCGCATCCATACGGGAGAATCGGGATAGTATTTTTTCCAGGTTTTCAGACTGGTCATGACAGTTGGCACGGTAGATAAAGGAGCATTGCTGCCCTCGAGCCGATTATGGATTTGCACAACGGAACAACGATTGCTTTTCTCATAGAAAACCATGTTATTGGCGAGTGCAGCAGTGATCGTGATATCCGGATTACTGAAGTTACCCTCAAGGGCATACGACATCGAGCTGTGTGCCAGTATGCAATGCGTCATGATGAACGGTGCATCGCCCTCGGATTGATAAACGATATGAGGCCGCCGTGCCAGGCGCGCGATGAACGCATACGGTTTGCCCTCGCCGTCTATGACACCGACGACTTCCTCGTCCGGCCCGAATTTCTCGAGCGCTTCGTCAGTTGATACGAATACCGGCTCTCGGACAGGTCGAAACAGCATCTTCGCGTGCATCAGAAAACCGTATATAAGCAACAACACTACCGCGACCATGGAACCGATGACGGGTCCCGAATAGGCTCCATCCAGCGCGTCTCGGTACCCGGCAAAGGCAAGCAACGCCAGCGCTAGAACGACAAGCGCGCCGGACTGGAAGTATATGTAGCGGGCACCCGCCGGAGATGCCGCAATCCTATTCGTCAGCATCAGTATCCCCAGCGTCCCGGGCAGTATGGCAATCGCGGTCAGCGGCACCGCGATAATTGCAAGTACATCCGGGGTAGTCATCTGGATACCGACCTGTGTGTTACCGTGAGAAAATTGTACTGTACCGTACATTATTTTCCAATTCACAGGAGATTACCAGAGCGGTTGGCTCCGGGAGTCGGCTCAGCCGTCGTCAGACCGGTGATATGCCTCGAGGAAACGATCCACAACGTGGCGCGCCCTAACGCTGACTTCCTCAGCAGAAGGCACCGGGGCATCCAGATAGAGCTGGTCGATATATCGCTGGTGCATGAGCATACCGCGAAAAAATTCCGACGCCTCGTCGGCACTTCTGATATCGATAAGCCCGCTCGCTATCAGCGTCTCGAAGTAGTCTCGCAGCAGTGCGTGGCCGCGCAACGGGCCGCGCTCATAATACATACGAGCGATATCGGGAAAACGATCGCGCTCGGCGATGATCAATCCCATTAGCGCGCGGTGCTTGCGGGAAAACACGACGCGCAAGCGATGCTCGGCAAAATTGACCAGCGTGTCACGAACATCGTCCAATGACTTGAGTTCAGCACCTTCATGACTCGTGACGATCGAATCAACAACGGCACGAAACAATTCCGCTTTTGTCGGGTAGAAACTGTATAAAGTTGCCTTGGAGCCACCGGACTTTTTGACGATGGCATCGATTGACGTCTCGCCGTAGCCAACTTTCAAGAACAGTGTCGTAGCAGCAGCAAGTATCTTTGCCTTCCTCTGTTGACCACGAGACGAAACAGGGACAGATTCTTTGCTGGTCTTCCCGCTCGCCTTCATACTTGTTTTCTTTTTTCTCGCCGCCAAGAGTCTGGTCTCGTTCAGCAAAGTCGATCGGATTTGCAGTGTTGCCCTGAATCCAGCGTAACAGATGGCGGTGCCGGTTTCGCCTGAAGTTGTGCAGTCAACGGCAATAATCCCCCGTCGTCAGAGTGGCAACGCCGTCTCGAACTTAATCTGCCTAAGTGCAAAATCGGAGTGGATCCGGGAGACACTGGGCGTATTGAAAATGACGTTTTCCAGAAAGTGATCGTAGGCAGCGACACTGGGTGTTGCCACACGCAGGATGACATCTGCAGCACCGGTCGTGAAGAAACACTCCATAACCTCCGGCTGTTCCTGCATTAGATTGGCAAATTTTGTGCTTGAGGTCTTGGAGGGGCGCGCCAGCGATACGTGAGTAAATACGGTTTCTCCGATTCCTGCCTTTTTTGGATCGAGGATGGCGGTGTAGCGTTGAATGACGCCGGTGTCTTCGAGCCCCTTTACCCGACGCCAACAGGCCGAAGGCGACAGGCCTACCTGTCGGGCCAGGTCCTGGTTTGTCAGCCGCCCATCGGCCTGTAACGCGATCAATATGCTGCGCTCATACCGATCCAATGGCACAGCCTCAGATTGTTCAGGTATAGTCATCTTGAAATATCCTTTCTAAAAATATCAGAATTAGGAAAGATTATTCCTATTATAGGTGATATTTCGGAAAATAAGGAAGCATTATTCGCGACAATCGGCGTAAGCTGTCTTTGATCCCTAACTTATCTGCACGGAGGCACGATGATCCCTGATACCACCAGCCCGGCCGCCCCGACCATCATTCCCGACGGAGGGAGCCTGAGCGTCGATTTGCTTTCCGACGTCGCACGCAATCCCACAATCCGAGTCGAGCTTACGCCCGAGATTCGGGACCGTGTAATCGCCTCGCGTAAATTACTTGACGAATTCGTGGCTTCCGGACGTGTCATCTATGGCGTCACGACGAGTGTTGGCGGATTCGTTAACTGGCTGATCCCGTCTTCGCTGGCTGAGGAGACGCAGAACAACATCTTGCGTTCGGTGCAAAGTAATTGCGGTCCCTGTCTCGATGACCACTACGTTCGTGCCTCGATGCTTGCCAGAATCAACTCACTCGGCCGTGGTTGCTCGGCGATCTCGATCGAGAATCTCGAGAAATATGTCGCGATGTACAACCGTGGTGTTCTGCCGTGCATTCCCGAGAAAGGCTCACTCGGCACCAGCGGTGACCTCGGGCCGCTGGCTTGCATCGGCCTCGTCGGTACCGGTCAGTGGCGCGCGAAATTCAATGGCGAAGTCATGCCCGGCGGCGAAGCGTTGAAAAAGGCGGGCATCGAGCCCATGAAACTCAGTTACAAAGAAGGGCTGGCACTTATCAATGGCACCTCAGTAATGACCGCCATCGCCGCGTGCCTGGTCGCAGAAAGCAAGAGCCTGATCAAAGCCTATACGCTGACAAGCTGCATGAGTCTGGAAGTGCATAAGGCCAAAATCATGCCGTTTCACCCGGCGGCGCACCGGCAAAAACCGCACGTCGGCCAGGGAAAGATTGCTGCATGTATTTATGAGTCGCTCGCCGACAGCAAAATGATCGTTCAGGACGAGGAAACGGAAAAATGGCTGAGAAGTCTTGCCAGCGATAAACCTCATGGTCTTGACGAACAGATCGAAGACGCCTATTCAATCCGCGCCACGCCGCAGGTGCTCGGGCCGGTCATAGACACAACAGTCTTCGTGCAAAAGACCGTTGAGACCGAAATCAATTCATCGAACGACAACCCATTGATCGTCGTCGAGGATGGAGAAGCAGTGCATAATGCCAACTTTCATGGCCAGTACATTGCTAATGCCATGGATCAACTGGCTATCGTGCTGGTAAATATGTGCAATCTTTCGGACCGACGCAAT
>Ga0255057_10001608_pt1 | contig 12543 bp, 11 predicted proteins | sample Cases_109_6_MG_FD_189022 | JGI IMG/M metagenome (GOLD analysis project Ga0255057, IMG submission 189022) | Seawater microbial communities from Amundsen Gulf, Northwest Territories, Canada - Cases_109_6 | ecosystem: Environmental > Aquatic > Marine > Gulf | place: Canada: Northwest Territories... | reverse complement strand
TGTCGTACGCACCGACAGCGGCGCAGTAGTGACGCTCACGAAGGCACAAGTGCACAAGGTCACCGAGGTGGACGACAATCTGCTGGAATACGAGCAGCGCAGTCGCACGATGGCCGACACGGTCGATGCCCATCGCCAATTGGCCCAGTGGTGCAAACGGCACAAACTCACCAATCTCCGGGATCACCATCTACAGCGGATCCTCCAACTCGATCCCAACGACAAAGAGGTTCGTAAGAGCCTCGGCTATCAAATGCACAATGGACACTGGCTCACGCGCGATCAAATCATGGAAGAGCGCGGTCTGCGTCACTACGACGGCGCGTATCGCACCGAGCAGGACATCGCACTCCGCGAGCGGGAGAAGAAACGCGAAGTGGCCGAGACCGATTGGTTTCGCAACATCGTCACCTGGCGACGCTGGCTCGATAAACGCCGCTCCGAAGAAGCGGTGCAAAACATCCGTGAGATTCGCGATCCGCATGCGGCGCCGGCCTTCGTGAAATTACTCGACCAAGAAGAGAATCCACGGGTCCGTGAGTTGTATCTGTCTACCTTGGGCGAATTGAAGCATCCGGCAGCCATCGAAAAACTTGTGCAGTTGTCTCTGGAGGATCACGACCCCGAGGTGCGGCTACAATGTCTCGACCATCTCTTGAGGGTGCACCAGCCAATCAGTCTCACGCCGTACGTGAAAGCGCTCAAAGATCGTAACAACGCGATCGTGTTGCGCGCCGCCGAAGCGTTGGAGCGGATCGGCGATACCGCGGCGATCAGCCCGTTGATCGACGCCCTGGTCACAACACATCGAGTAACCAATCCAAATGCGCCTCCGGGTGAATTCAATGCTGCCTTCTCCCCCACGGGTGGCGGGGCCGGCTTCAGCTTTGGAGGCGGGAACAAAGTTTACAAAGAGGACAAACAGAATCTCACCGTCTGGCGGGCGCTGGTCGAGCTTTCCGAAGGTCAAAACTTTCAGTACAACGAGCGGGCGTGGCGCCGCTGGTTTGTCAATCTACAGGTGCACGAGCACGTAGATGCCCGCCGCGATGAGTGAGCGGCCAGTTCAATGTGAGCCGAACGCGCTAGCGTCGGGTGAGCGGCGAAGTACCCGAGGCTAGCGCCTACGGCTCAGTTTTGTCACTTCCCAAACCAGCAACACGAAAGGAATCTGCATGTCTCAACCAACCGTCGCCATCATCGGCGCCAGCGCCGACCGCGGGAAGTTTGGGAACAAGTCGGTGCGAGCTCACGCGGCACAGGGCTATCAGGTTTTTCCCGTAAATCCGAAAGGGGGCGAGATCGAAGGCATCCAAGCTTACAAGAGCTTGGATGAGATTCCCGTCGAGCGGTTCAATCGGGTGAGCCTCTATGTGCCGCCCGCCGTGGGACTCACGTTGCTCGAACAAATCGCCGCCAAGGGTTGCGACCAGCTATGGCTCAACCCGGGCAGCGAAAGCGACGAACTGGTCAACAAAGCTCGCGAGCTGGGTTTGGAGCCAATCATCGCCTGCAGCATTATTGACGTTGGCGTGAATCCTCATGACCTGGGTGAATAGAAAAGAACTGCTATGTCAGAGGTCCCCGAATCTCCAGACACGCCGAAGCAACCAGACAGACGATTTCAATTTAGTCTGGGCTTGGTAATGATACTAATGACCGCCTTCTGTATTTGGTGTGCTGTGGAAGGAAGGTCCATATACTCTCAAGGCGAAGCCGACGGGAATGTAAGTGCAGGAGTAGCGGTTTTCTATGTGACCTACGCTCAAGGCGGAGCCGCCGGAGCTATAAATGTAGGAATAGCGCTTTTCGTCGTCGCCGCTATCGCGCTTGGTCAGTGGATGGTATTTGAAAAGGCAGGACAGCCGGGTTGGGGAGCATTAATCCCCATCTACAATTTTTATCTCTTGGTGCGGATCTCCGAGCGACCGACTTGGTGGCTGATCCTTTACCTGATTCCGATTGTTAATGCGATACCGTTGGTATTGGTGCCATTGGCCGTGGCACGACACTTTGAAAGGAGCACCCTATTCGGGTGGGGGCTGATTCTGTTTGGATTCGTATTCTATCCTATTCTGGGCTTCGGATCGGCCCAGTACAGTAAACCGAAATACATCCGTTATCACGAAGGCCAGCCCTACGTTTGCTGACGCAAAACGGACTGGAAACGAATCTATGGTTCGGTCCGCATTACAGATCAATCAGCATCGCCCGCATTCAAGCGCCGACGCGCGCTCCACCAGCCTTCTTTGACTTTTGTCAGGGGGGTGTGTTCCTCCAGATTTGGCCGGAAGATGGTCAGCAGCAACAGCGGCAGATACCAGGCGATGAAGATGCCGCCGTTGTAGGCGTACCAGAATTGGGCGCCCAGCATGATCGCCGCCGAACCGGAGATCAGCGTGGCAAGATTCTTCTGTGCCGGCCAGATGACGTAGCTAACCGACAAGGCCACAAACGCCGCCAGAATCGGAAAGCGGTAGTAGTGGCTCCATGTTTTCCAGATGCCCTCGAAATGGGACGTAGTGGGCAACCTCAGGCCAAACATTTGGAGAACGCGATCTAGAAACAAATCCAAGCTGGTGGCTGTGAATGCCAAAGTCATCACCAGGACCACGATCATCAAAAGCACGCCGGTGACAAACCGTTTGACGCCCTGCTGCCAATAGAAACTGCACCACAGGGGCAATATGAAGGCCGGGTAGTACACCGTCCCCGAAGCCAAACCGACCAACATCCCAGCCAACAATGGATAGCGATAAAACACGATCGCCCACACCAAGAGCGAAGCGGGCAATGCGTGCTGCGGGTCGCCGGTCCATAGCGCCGTGTACGGCAACATCAGATACATCGTGGCCACGGCGATCCCGGCCGTGACGCTCCCGAAGTGCCAATGGCCTATGATGATCACGCCGAAGACGATCATCATGTGCGACAGAATCGCCATGACGCGGGTCGTCGCCTCAAGGACTTCTTGCTCCTGCTTGACCTGCTCGGCTGGAGTAGCGACTTCCTGCGAACTTTCTGAGGCGATGATTTTCTGCGTAAGGATTCGCGGCAGACGATACAACAGAAATAACCCCGGGCCGTCCGACGTGAAACTATCGGGATCGGTCTCGTCGATTTCCTCTTCCCCCTCGGCTCGAATCTCTTCCACTAGCCGGGCCGGCGACAGATCGCTCGGGCTCGGCTTGCCGGTCACGACGTTGGCCATCAGAAAGAACATCAGAAAGCCCCCCATGAACATCAGCCCCGCCGCGTTGAGATTCGGCTCCAACAGGGGACGGCGGACCATGGCCGAGTCCAGCAGCAGCCGCACCAACAGCAACCCACCCGCGGCAAACAGCCAAAGAAAACCAAGGTGCTCGATCTGGGCCGAGCGTTCGGCCAGGGCGGTGTTTTCCCAAGCCCATTGCACCAGTAGCAGCCCAGGCGACAACGTCACCAGCAGCAGCAAATCGAGGTTGCGAACGCTCCAGACGCGATTGAACTTGAAGTACAACGCCAACATCAGCAGCGACGACAGATAGGCCCAACTGGTGGGACTGACGCGCTCGTAGTGAAACAGAATATCAGGCATGCGAGATTCGAAGCGGCAAGAGATCGCTCTGGGTGGAAATCAAGTTCTCCAGAAAATCCCAGGAAAACATCGTGCGGCAAACCTTTTATTGATGACTGCGCGACAAATGGGCCCCGGCTCTAGCGTTTGCCAGCGAAATCCGGGCTTCCGCTGGGCGCCCTCGGCTCATTGGAAGCGCAGAAGCCAATAGAATAGGCCTTTGCACGCCAAGTGCAACCAGCAACCGGTAGTGAATCCACTTTACTGGGCGGGTGTAGAAACGCTCGGCGACAGAGTTTCGGCCTGGAACAACCGGGTTCGCGCCATGTCAGCCCAAGGACTTTCCGGCGCCAAAGCCAAGAAAACGCGCCAATGCAACTCAGCTTCGGCGTGCTGGGCAAGACGATCGAGCGAGTTGGCCAAATGGTAGTGCACGTCGGCATAGTCGGGATGAAACGCCAGCGCGCCTTGAAACGCGGCCACCGCCAACTCCAACTCGTTGTTTTCCGCCAACACGCAACCGAGATTCGCACGGGCCTCAACATACTCTTCGTCGAGTTCCACGGCGGCGTAGAAACGCTCGCGGGCAGCCGACAGGTCGCCCATGCGATAGAGCAAGTCGGCCAGCGCGAAATTGACTTCGGCCGACGGCCCCCCCGCCACCAGCAAGGTGCGAAACGCTTCGGCGGCCTGCTGCAACTCTCCTTGATCTTCCCACTCCAGGGCCGCTTGCTGTAGTTGCTCCAGAGTCGAGAGCCCCTGTCCATCGCTTGCGGTTTCGCCAGACGCCTCGAGGCGGCCGATGCTCAAGAGCAAATTCTGTTGGTCGTCTGCCTCCGTAGGCTTGTCAAAATCGATCAGCAACTGCCCACCTGGCTCGGATAGTTCATCGCCGCGTCGCAGGAACAGCCGGCGACCTTCGACCACCATCGCGGGATTGGCCAACGGCCGCGGTGAGTCGGGCATCACCCGCACGAGTTCGGCCAGCTTACGATCGATCACCCGCAAGGAACAGCCCGCACGGAACAACGCGGCCAAATGCCGAGCGACCGCCACTTCAGTGAAATCAAAATAGGGCAGCCGTCGCACGTTGCGGCAGGCGACGAGCACGCCGCTACGATGCCAACGACGCACGGCAGTAGGCGGCACGTCCAAGAGCTCGGCCAACATGGCTGGCGTGTAAAGCCGCTGCACACCCTGCTCTTCGTCGACCAACCCGATGCGTTTCCAGAGCTCCGATTCTCGCAGGAGCGTCGCGCGATCTGCAGCCACGTCCTCAGCCCATTGCCGCGGCGCTGTCTTGTCACTCTCGAAAGCACTATCCAAATCTGGCTGGCTATCGCCGATCACAACCAGCGTCGCCGGACGCGACTGATCTGAGACAAGTTCCGCCCCGCGCGCGGTAACCAACTCATTCGCTTCGCGACGCGTCATGCCCGCCAATTTGCCGACAAACGCGATCCGCTCGCCTTGAAGAGGTTTCAGTTCGGAATCATCGTGAGAAGGGACAGCCATGTCGGAACCAAGCGCTAGGAGGCTACGAAGGAGCGATTACGTAGTCTCCGGCACGAAGCCGCGGCTGTCAACGCTTTGGCCCAGCCGTGACCCAGATTCCTGCGAGCCAACTAGTTCTGCTTGTTGCTCACCAGGGCGAACGTCTGCGACTGGTCCGTGTCCAATGGTGAATCAATGGGATCGGTCGCGGCGGATTGCCCGCAGCAGGGCTGAGCGATTGGCACCTTCATGAGAATGGTGCGCGGTACGCGGTACGTATAAGTGACGGGCACCTTGCGGCAGACCGTGCGAGAGACGTTCACCGTTTCCTGCTTCTCAACCATCCGGCAGACGCGAACTTGGTAGGGCTCGACGTGTTCTTCCTGCACGTAGCGGCAGACGGTCACCGGCACTTGACGCACTCGCTCTTCGGTGACCATTCGGCAGACTCGCACCGGCACCTTGTGCTCGACGCGCTCGACCACCTGGCGGCAAACCGTGTACGGCACCTTGCGCACCCGCTCTTCGGTCACCATCCGGCACACACGCACTTGCACTTTGCGCGTGACCTGCTCGGGCACTTGGCGGCAAACCTGCACGGGAATTTTTTGCACAATTTCCTGAGGACAGTATTCCGTAACCGGAACCTGACAGGCCACGAGATTCGGCTTCCAAACTTTTTGTACTACCTGTTGCGGCGGCGCTTGCACATTGGCCCACACGAGGCCCGGCCGTTGGTACTGTAGCATTCCCGTGACCGGATTCACGACCGGCGCGGCAGGCATCCAGGACAGCCCGCGTTTGGCCGGCGCTGACTGCACGTAGGAGACTTGATCCACGTAGCAACCCTGGTCGACGTAGCGAGTTTCGTATCGCGTCACGGGACGCAGCACCGTGTAGCGGCGCTCCTGCTCGACCGTCTCGGTCACCTGCCGCATAACGGTGTAGCATTCTTCTCGCTCCGAAGTCTCCCACACAGGCCGTTGGACCGTGTAGCGCTCCTCGCGTTCGGCGGTTTCGATCACGTTGCGCACGCGGTTGTAGCTGCAGTCGCGAATTTGGGTTTCCCAGACGGGCCGCTCGACGACGTAGCGCTCTTCGCGAACGCTCGTTTCAACCACGGGACGGGTCACCGTATAGCGCCGCTCACGTTGCTGGGTTTCCCAAACGGGCACTCTGCGCGTGACCTGCACTTGCTCGCAAACGGTCTCTTCCACCAGACGATAGGCGGTCACTTGCCGCTCTTCGTAGACAGTTTGGCACTGGACGTAGTAGGCCGGCTGGACACAGTCTGCGCACTGAGCCACGGCATCTTGTTCGCCGGCAGCGCTCACGACAGTCGCCAATACGGCGCACGATAACCAGCAGCGTAAGCTGTTCATACCTTTCACCCCTGCGTCAAGTTGATAAGATCTGTGACGGAACTCTTCTAATGTCCTGTCCGCCGGAAATAGACCCTCTATCACAGTGTTGCGGACAAACACTCGCGGGGCAAATGTTTTGGGGGCGAAAAACGCCGCTAGCAAGCTGTCAATTCGCGTGAGGCCCCGGCTTTCGGAACGCACGTTTTACCCCACTTATTCCAATTTGTACGAACTACTAGCACCGCTTCAATGGGGGAACAGAGCTTTCCGTGGAAAACGGCTGGATGAGGACGCTATAACCGTCACAGCCGTCAAGGCTTGCCAGATTGCGACTCAACTAGGGCGCAGCCACATGCTCCTCGAGCAACTCGCGGGCTTGGTCGACCAGGGCCTCGAGCGATTTGTCATAGTGATCCCACTCGGGTGCCGTCTCCACGAATCGCTCGACAGCCGTGCGTAACTCGGGCAGATCGACTTGGGGATTTTTCTCCAGCAGCGACTCCACGGCTTCCAGGGCGTTGCGTAGGATCGTGTTGCGCTTGTGGGTCTGCCGGGCGGGTAAATCTTCGCGGGAGATGCTGATGGCGATCGCATCGCGGTCGAGCATTTCGGCCACCGCTTCCACGGCACGCAGGTTGCCCTTGCGCGCCAGTGCCAAGGCCGCGTTGTAACGGGCGTCCGCATAGAGATCGTCGGCCAGTTTTTCCAATTCGACCGTGAGCCGCGGATCGGCGTCCTCCGGCAGCGTGATCACGCCCAACGCAAACGCCAATTGTGAGCGGATGAGATCATCCGGCTGGTTGGCGAGCGTCACAAAGGTCTCGACCAACTCGTCGTGCCGCAGTGGTTGCGGATCTTTCTGATCGGCAAGATGCTGGGCGCGGACGGCAATTGCGTTGATCGCGTCACGGCGGACGTCGCGCTCCGGATCCTCCCGGGCCGCCCTCAGCAAGACGTCGAGCCCTTCCTCCACTTGAAACGACCCCAGCGCAGCGCACAAAAAGCACCGCAGCTTTACCGAGTTCTCATCGGTTAGCCCCGCGGTGATTTCTTCGTCCAACAGCTTAGCCAATTCGCCGGCAAGCTCCGCGTTGCGCTTCAGCTGGGGATAACGCTTCTCGATTTGCAACATGCTGGCCAGTTCGTAGGCCTGTTGCCAGCGGTTCTGGTTCGAGCTACGCAGCGCTCTGACGATCTTCTCGGGGTCTTGGGAGTCGCTCGAAGCCAAAGAGGTCACCAACAGCCACAGACAGACCACCGCCAGTACGATGACCGCCGGCACGACGAACAACTGCAGGAGAAAACCGGCATTGGGCGGCTCGACCGGCGGCAACATTTCGTCGGCGGGCAAGGGCGCCCCCACGGCGGAACGGGGCTCCGCAGAGTCGCCGGGTTCAACTGGGTTGCCGGGTTCAAGTGGGTTGGAGGCCATCTCTTTTCGTGGGAAGATGGAGCGTTGGGTCCTCAGTCCCCTCCCTCGCAGGGAGGGGCTAGAAAACACCAAACTAACAAACGGGCCGCATCTCGACGAGTCCCGGCCCACTATTGCCTCCCCTCAGAAAAATTCGTCGATGTACCAACTGCGACTCACACTGCCCACGCCCGCGGAAAACGTGGCGCTCGACGAAGCGCTCTTGGAGGCCTGTGAGGCGGGGCAGTTGGCCGGGGGCGTATTGCGACTGTGGGAGTCGCCCGAATATTTCGTCGTGTTAGGACGCTCGTCGGACCCCCAGGTCCAAGTCGATCTGGCCGCCTGTCGGCGGAAGGGCGTGCCCGTGTTGCGACGCGTGAGCGGCGGCGGCACCGTGCTGGCCGGCCCGGGCTGTCTCATGTACGCGGTGGTGCTCGAATACGAAACACTTCCCCACCTGCGTGCGGTCGACGCGGCCCATCGCTACGTGCTGGAGCGAATCGCGGCGGCGCTTGCCCTGCAAGTTCCCGGCGTCGCCCACGCAGGCATCAGCGACCTAGCCATCGGCGGGAAAAACGCCTCCGTACGAAAGATTTCCGGCAACGCTCTGCGGGCCAAGCGGTATCATTTTCTGTATCATGGCACGCTGCTCTACGATTTTGCACTGGATCGCATCGGCCAATTGCTGGCTACGCCCACCCGCGTACCCACCTATCGTCAGGATCGGGCACACGGTGAGTTTGTCACCAATCTGCCGCTGGACCGAGACGAGATCGAGCAAGCCTTGATTCAAGCTTGGGACGCGCGGCAGCCGCTCGCCGATTGGCCATGCGAGCGAGTCGCCGAATTGGTGGCCACCAAATACACACGACAAGACGTCGGTTGATTCGCCAAGGAGTCCCCCAAAATGCACCGACGCCCCTTGCTAGAAATGCTCAGACGCTACACTGAAAAAAATCCCGACGAGTCGGACGTCGCCAACAGTATTGAGCGGCTCGTGACCTCCAGGGCCGACTGCTTCGAGCGGACTTGCCGGCCGGGGCACATCACGGGCTCGGCCTGGGTGCTGTCGCACGACCGGCGCCGCTGCCTGCTGGTACACCACGCGAAACTCAACCGCTGGCTGCAACCGGGGGGCCACGCCGACGGCCAGACCAACGTCGCTGAGGTCGCCCGTCGCGAGGCACAAGAAGAAACGGGATTGGTCGACGTTGAGTTGGTCGCCGAGCCGCTGGACATCGATGTGCACCTGATTCCCCCGCGTGTGGACAGCGACGGTAACCAGCTGGAAGACGCCCACGAGCACCACGACATCCGCTTCCTCCTGGTCACCGCTCCCGGACAGGAACTGGTCCTCAGCGACGAATCGCACGAGATCCGCTGGTTTTCCCATGAGGAAGTGCTGGAAGTCACCGACGAAGAAAGCGTCCTGAGAATGCTCCACAAAGCGGGGCCAACTTGATATCTCCGTAAGCAACCCGTTACGACGAAGTTTCTTGAGGCTGGACGTTAACCACCCAAATGGTAAAAAGAAGACCACGAATCACGCGAATTACACGAATAAAGAACTCAAAGTGAAAAGAAGATTAACCACAGAGACACGGAGAGCACAGAGAAAACAACTATTAATATCAATCTTATGATGGATAGAATTCTTCGTTCTCCAGTTTGAAAATACTCTGTGTTCTCGGTGTCTCCGTGGTAAAATTCCTTGTTTGTTTTCAGTTTGAGGAGTTATGTGGCAAAGCAAAGACTGCCTTTCGACGCCGTAAAGGAGAAAACCGCGATGAGTACTTCAAACTTCCCTCCTGGTTGGGACGAAGCCCGCGTCCGCGAAGTCTTGGCGCATTACGAGAGCCAGAATGAGGACGAGCAATTCGCTGAGATCGAAGCAGCTTTGGAGACGGAAGGTGTTACGCTAATGGCGGTGCCAACCGACTTAGTCCCCGAAGTGCAAGCGATACTTGCCCGCGCTCAGGGCAGCTAATCGGTTGGTGCATCCAGGGCCGATTCGACCAGCGGCAGTTCGATCCAGAGTCCGCGCTGCAAAACGAATGTTTGGCATGCCCTCGTCCGCGTGGGCATGTGACCGATGCTGTTGTCCAATATGCCAACTACTGGATGTGTGGCATGCCACCCGGAGTGGTGGAGGCACAGGTGATACTGCTAGCCACTACATAAGCATATACTTATGCAGTTGAAGTGTTCATAAACACTACGAACGAAGTCCTTCCCCTCGTGGAATTTCATGGCTCTGAAGTGCATGTTGCTGTGAATAAAACTGTACTCAACACGAAGCCCAGCGGATTCAGGTTTAGTCTGAAATCTGTGTTGCTCGCTCTCACGATAGTGTGCCTTCTAACCGGCGCTATCGCTAACTGGGTCACTAGCGCGCGACGCCAGCGGCAGGCTGTTGCGGCGCTCGAACCATTCGGCTGCCGGATTACTGGCGATCTTGACAGGATTTCGACCGACCAACAGACACGCTGGCAGCGGTGGCTTCGACGAAAATTTGGTTACGATTACGTCCGCACCGTCGACGACGTCCAGTTTGGGTATCAGGAACCGCTTCGTCGCTTTTCCAACGACGACGTGCAACTGCTTACCGAGTTACCTTGGCTCAAGAACGTCGCGTTCTACAATACAGACGTGACCGCCGACGGATTGAAACCCCTTCGGTCCCTGAAACATTTGGAACGGATATTTCTGGATCAAAGTGACACAAGCAGGCAGCGGCGAAGGCCTAAACGATTTGCCACTCTGTGCTGCCCTCAGAAAGCTGGTCCTTTGCAGGACCCCACGCCCTCGTAATGGATTCGCATTCCTGCGATCCATGCCGCAACTGGAAAAGCTCAGTCTCCATCGTATCGACCTGCGCATAGATGATTTTCAACACATCGCGTATTTGCACGAACTGCTTTGGCTGGAGATCACCAAATCCTCACGACCACCGGACGGCCTGGCTTTCCTGAGCTCCCTCGAGCAACTTTGGCTCCTGAGATTGCATAGCATGAAGCTCGAAGATGATGATCTGCGGCAAGTCGGTTCTTTACACAGATTGTTGCGGCTTGATCTCAGCGGCAATCCGATTGGCAACCTCGGCTTGGCTCATTTGTCGAGGCTGAAGAAAGTCACATCACTCGTTCTCGTAGATACGCAGATAAGCTCGGACGGGATCGGTCACCTTGTCGGCATGAGCGATTTGCGGCAACTCGATCTGGCGCGCACCAAACTCGACGACAACGCGGTCGACGATCTGTGCCAGTTGCACAATCTAAGAGAATTGGACTTGTGTGGAACCAACTTGACCAGCGAAGGCGTATCCAAGCTGCGTCGCGAGCTGGGCCGTTGTTTAATCTGGTGGCCCGAACGAACAGCTCCTAGTGCGATTACGGCATACTAGCAATTGCGTAACAAATGGGATGGCTCGAATAACAAGGGTTTTCTCAGAATTCCAACAGGCCACCGTTCCGACACACCCCAGCACGGCATGCTTGGCCTTCGCTCAAGTCTCCGTCTAAAGACCTGCTCGCTGGCGACGGACGAACTTCCCACCAAGGAAGTGTCTCGACTCTGCTCAGGGAACTCATTACCATGTAGGAATTCACTTTGAGTCGGGGCGGGGCGATTCTCAGCACCCTGACCCCCGAACCCTAAACCCTGACCCCTTCCCGAAGGAGCGACCCATGGCCGCTGGTTTTGGTCTTACCAGGATAAAACGCGAAGAATTGCCCAAAGGCAAAGTCCTCTGCGAGTATTGCACAGCCAAGTGCTGTCGCTATTTTGCCCTGCCGATCGAGACGCCCGAGAACTACGAGGATTTTGAGTATATCCGCTGGTACTTGCTGCACGGTCAGGCAAGCGTGTTCAAGGAAGACGACGATTGGTATCTGCTGGTGCACACCGTCTGCAAACACTTGCAAGACAACAACATGTGCGGCATCTACGAGACCCGTCCCGAGATCTGTCGCGAGTACACGACCAAGAATTGCGAGTACGAAGATGATTGGACCTACGAGTTTTATCTGGAGACCGCCGAGCAGGTATCCGAGTACACCGAGGCGGTGGTTCAGCCCAAGAGGAAGTCCATTCGCAGTCGCAAGCCGGAGCTGTTGCCGGTGTTGTGATTTGTGGCGGCGTCGGGCGCCGGGCTCGGGGACGAGCCGGCTCGTGCGCACGTTTCCTTGACATCTGCATTATTACATCTCACATCACACATGACTGACAGAATCATCCCCCGTACATTTTGATCTCTGGTGACTTCACTTCACGCTGCTTTCCTGCCAATTACAATGACAGAGCGAATTCAGCCCCGTACATTTTGATCTCTGGTGACTTCACCTCACGCTGCTTTCCTGCCAATTACAATGACAGAGCGAATTCAGCCCCGTACATTAAAAGGGTTCCGCGATTATCCGCCCGCGGCGATGATTCCGCGGGAGTGGATCATCGAGACGGCCCGACAGGTGTATCGCTCCTACGGGTTCAGTCCGATCGACACGCCGGCGCTGGAGCATCTGGAGATTCTCACCGGCAAAGGGAGCGAGGAGACCGACAGGCAGCTCTATCGATTCGAGGATCATGGCGGCCGAGCAGTCGGCTTGCGGTTTGATCTTACGGTGCCGTTGGCGCGGTTCGTGGCCCAACACATTCAGGAGTTGGGCACGCCGTTCAAACGGTATCAAATCGCCAACGTCTGGCGCGGCGAGAACACCCAG
>Ga0255057_10001607_pt1 | contig 12544 bp, 8 predicted proteins | sample Cases_109_6_MG_FD_189022 | JGI IMG/M metagenome (GOLD analysis project Ga0255057, IMG submission 189022) | Seawater microbial communities from Amundsen Gulf, Northwest Territories, Canada - Cases_109_6 | ecosystem: Environmental > Aquatic > Marine > Gulf | place: Canada: Northwest Territories... | reverse complement strand
TACTACGCGTGGCGGAGTCGGCCTGAGAGTCAGAGAGCACAAGACGATCGGCGTCTGTTAGTGGCAATAAGGCGTATCCATGCGGCCAGCGGCGGCGTCTATGGAAGTCCAAGGATCTGGGCTGAGCTCAAAGAAGAAGGCTTCCGTTGCGGGCTCCACCGAGTCGCCCGACTGATGCACCGCGCGGGTCTCATGGGATGTCCTAAACGGCGCTTTAAGGTCACAACCCAGCGTGACCCCGCCCACCCGGTAGCGGACAACTTGCTCAAACAGGACTTCTCGGCATCACGCCCGAACCAGTACTGGGCGGCTGATATTACGTACATCGCAACACATCAGGGGTGGTTGTATCTGGCCGTGGTGATGGATCTTTACTCGCGTCGCATCGTCGGTTGGTCAATGGACCGATGGAACAGTCGTCACCTGGCAATCAGCGCACTGAACATGGCGATCGAACAGCGACAACCGGACGGTGTGCTACTGCATCACTCTGATCGTGGGGCGCAGTATACCAGCGAAGACTTCCGCGATGAGCTCGACAAGCATGGCATCACGTGCAGCATGAGTGCTCGTGGTAACTGTTACGACAATGCCGTCGTCGAGAGCTTCTTCGGACTACTGAAACGCGAGCGCGTTAACCAAACACGTTACCTAACCAGAGATGAAGCGAAGCAAGATGTCTTCGACTACATCGAGTGCTTCTACAATCGAAAACGCCGGCACAGCTATCTTGGTAATATAAGTCCGGTTGCATATGAAAATCGTGCCATAGGACAACTACAAACTGTCCATTAAACAGGGGCAAGACCATTACGCCCGAAAGCGGCCATTGAGCTAGTATTGGTGAAAAGGTCCGCTAATGAACCCAAAGCGGACTTCCAGCAGTTAATTCCGTATTCTAGGTAGCATGGTTAAATCGAAGCTTACGGCCCCGCGCGGTCGAATAGTCGGCGAATTCTTTTTGGTCGTTCTGGGTGTCCTGGCGGCACTTATGGTTGACACCTGGATCGAACAACGCAATGACGATAATCTCGGGCAAAAATATCTGGAGCGTCTCGCCGACGACCTTGAGGCAGATCGGCAAAGCCTCGATTATCGAATTTCTTTTTTCACTTCAGTGCATTCATTTGGACTTCAGACTCTTGCAAATTTGCAAACTGATGGACCCGTCGACCAAGATGCAATATTGGCTGCATACTATGCGTCTGAGAATTTCGCTTTCAGACCACTTGAAAATACCTACCAAGACCTGCAAAGCACAGGCAATATCCGTTTGCTTGGAGATTTAGACCTTCGCCTGGCGTTGGCTTCGTATTACAGAAAGTTACGTGCCGAAGGGGGCGATCCATCAGAGGCATACAGAGAAATGGTTCGAGGAATCATCCCCTGGAAGATTCAGGCAGCGATCCGCGAACACTGCCCGACTATCGACGATATTGGTGAGGTTCCGACTGGTTTTCCACCCTGCAAGATCCCGGGTATAAGTGCGGATGAGGTGAACGCGGTATTTCAGGCGCTTCGCGCGCATCTCGGTATTCTAGAAGTGCTTACCTATCGAGTTTCTGATATCGACACGAAAGTGTACCTTTTCAAAGCGCAGAGAGAGACGGCGCTTGGGGTACTGGCCCAGCTCTCGGAATAGCAGTGACGGCCGCTACTGGCCGTTAACGGACCGTCATTTCAGCCTATGTCCAGCAGTCTAAACGTCCGCTTTCGGGAAAAGCAGACATTCGCTTCTCCCAGCCGATTTTTGTGAGGAGTATTGGGGACGTACCCGGAGTTCGTCCCCAATATCTAGTTCGCGACGGTCGGTTCCAGAGGATTGCCGTCTGCGTCGAGATGAATGATCTCACCGAGCTCCAGTTCGCGAATCTTCGGTTCGACGATTTCGCGATCGCCAACCACGACCCAGACGAGATTATCAGGCTTGATGAAGTCTTCGGCCGAGTCTGCTATCTGATCGAGAGTAACGCCTCTGACATTGGCGACGTAGGTATCCCAGTAATCGTCCGGCAGGTCATATGCGACGATTATGCCGATGTCCCGCAGTACGGCATTAGCGGTCTCCCAGCGGCCAGGCAGGCTTAAGGTATTGTTGCTTTTTACTTTGCTCAATTCCTCGTCTGTTGCGGGATTGTCGGAGAGATACTCGACCAGTTCGCGTTTGATCTCTGCCATCGATTCCATGGTCTTATCCGTTTGCACCGGCGCGTAAGCAATATACGGACGCTGTCCTTTGGTCGATAGGACAGCAGATCTTGCACCGTACGCCCAATGTTTATCTTCGCGCAGGTTCATGTTGATGCGAGATGTGAAGGATCCACCGATAATTTCGTTCATCGTCTCGATCGCGAACTCGTTGCCTTCACCGGTTGGTGGCGCGATGTTCGCGGCAAAAATTATGGACTGCTCCGCGCCCGGCCGGTCGACGATGTAAATGCGCTCTGCATCAGGGAGATCCACGTTGGCGATGTTTTTTGTCGGCACACTGCCAGCTTCCCAACGCCTGAAAAGTTTTTCGAGTTTGGGCTTGATCTCGTCCATCGTCGTATCGCCAACGACGATCATCGTCGCGTTATTCGGCTTGAACCATGTGCGGTGATAATCGACGAGTGAATCCCGCGTTATTCGGCCGACAGACGCTTCGGTGCCGGAGCCTGTCAGCGGCAGACTGTAGGCATGATCCTTTCCATACATCAGCGCCGGCAAGACACGCAGCGCAATTCCCATCGGCCGGGTCTTTTCCTGCTGAATCTGTGCCAGCCGGGATTTACGCAAACGATCGAGTTCGCCCTGCGGGAATGCCGGGTTCAAAACGATATCGGCGTAGAGATCCAGCGAGGCATCGAGATTTTCCTTCAACGCGCTTATTGTGACGCCCGATGCATCGATGCCGGAATTCGCGCCGAAAAAGGCACCCAGTCTTGCGAGCTCGTCGCTGATCTCGAGCGCCGAACGGGTCTCGGTTCCCTCGTCGAGCATCGCCATTGTCAGGCTTGACGTGCCGGGTTCGCCGAATTGATCGGAGGCAAAGCCTGCGTCGAATCGCATGAATACATTGACGACCGGTACGGTCGCCCGGTTCGCGACGATCAGCTCAAGCCCGTTGCTTAAGGATTCACGTTCAAACTCAGCGAACTTAACTTCCGGAAAGGTATTTGTTGCGGGCAAGGCGGAGCGGTCTGCACCCGTGGCGGCAGCCTGCAACTCCGGAAATGGCTGCACATCCAGTTGATATGAGGCAGCGTTCCACCAGCGTTCGGCGGCTGACTTAATGGACTCGGCCGTGGCCGCATCGAACCATTCCATCTTGGTCCGATAGAAGCCAGGATCGCCCGCATACACGGCGTTTTGTGCGAGAATGGTGGACTTGCCGCTAAAACCGCCAATGCGTTCCGCGCTGCGCACGAAGCCGGACTTGAACTGGGCCTTGACCCGGGCCAGTTCTTCCCTGGTTGGGCCTTCATCGAGAAATCGCTGCAATTCCTCGTCCATTGCCTGCCTGACTGCTTCGATATCGCCGCCAGGTTGCACGGTGGCTGTCAGCTCGTAATAGCCGCCGATCTCTCCACTAAACAGGCTTCCGCCAATGCCGGTTGCTATCTGATCCTTGTAGACCAGCCTCTCATACAGCCGTGAGTTCTTGCCGGTTGTTAGAACGGCATCGGCGAGCTCCAAAAGAAGCGCGTCTTTCGAGACAAAATTCGGACCACCCCACACCTTGTATACGCGTGCCTGTGGAACCCTGTCCTGCATCGTTTCGCGTTTATCGTGTTCGAGCTTGACGATCCACTCTCTCGGCTTTGCAATTGGTGGCCCGGGAGGAATGTCACCAAAGAATTTCTCGACCTTCTGAAGGGCGACCTGCGGATTTACATCACCGGCGACAACGAGCACAGCATTATTGGGGCCGTAGTAGGTTTTGAACCACTCGTGCACATCTTCGAGACTGGCGGCATTGAGGTCGTCCATCGAGCCGATGGCGTCCCATGAGTAGGGATGGCCGACAGGAAAAACGCCTTTAAGAATCTGGTAATCCACTTTGCCGTAGGGTTGGTTTTCGCCCTGGCGCTTCTCGTTCTGCACGACGCCGCGTTGCTCGTCGAGCTTTTCCTGGGTTATGACACCCAAAAGATGGCCCATGCGGTCAGACTCCATCCATAAGGCCAGATCCAGAGCAGTTGTTGGCACATTCTGAAAATAATTCGTTCGATCGAACCAGGTTGTGCCGTTTATGCCGGTCGCGCCGACGAGTTCGAATGGCTTGAAATACTCGTCATCATAGTTCTCGCTGCCGTTGAACATCAGGTGCTCGAACAGGTGAGCAAACCCGGTCTTGCCGGCTTTCTCGTTTTTCGAGCCGACGTGATACCAGAGATTGACGTTAACAATCGGCGCCTTGTGGTCTTCGTGAACAATCAGGCGCAGCCCGTTGTCGAGAGTGAATTCGGTGTATTCGATATCAAGATCGCTGGCGTACGCCACATTAAAGGTGACGATCGTCAAGGCGATGGCGGCTTGCATCAACCGCTTAATAATGGAACCAGTCATCTGATGGCCTTCTGGATGTTATTTGGGGGATGCGGAAGTTTAACAGGAGCTTCCGCAATCTAAAGACTGCTATGAGGGTACAAGGTTCCACATTCGGCCGCAGAACGCGTGGCTTTCCGGCGAACACCCTTTCATAATGCCGCCCATGAATACCGACACGGAACGGCGGATCCTGTATCCAGCCATCGAAACCAACCATACCGGCTACCTGAAGGTCAGCGGTGGTCACGAGCTCTATTATGAGGAGTCCGGCAACCCACACGGCAAGCCCGCCGTATTCCTGCACGGCGGGCCCGGCGGCGGCTGCACGGAAAAGATGCGACGATTCTTCAATCCCGACGTGTATCGAATCGTCCTTTTCGATCAGCGTGGTTGTGGCAAGAGCCGGCCTCATGCCAGCCTGGAGGACAATACGACCTGGGATCTCGTCAATGACATAGAGATTCTGAGAGCAGCCCTGCAAATTGATCGCTGGCAGGTTTTCGGCGGCTCCTGGGGCAGCACGCTGGCGCTGGCCTATGCGCAGACGCACCCTGAGCGCGTCACGGAACTCGTTCTTCGAGGCATATTTCTGCTGCGCAAGAAAGAAATACAGTGGCTCTACCAAAAGGGCACAAGCGAGCTCTTTCCAGACCTCTGGCAGCACTACCTGGAACCGATTCCAAAGAGCGAGCGCGGAGATATGGTCGGCGCATACTACAAGCGCCTGACGAGTGACGACCCCGAAGTAAGGGTGCAGGCTGCTAAAGCTTGGTCAATATGGGAGGCGTCAACCAGTTTCCTGGTGCCAAACGAGAAGGTGACAGCCACGTTCGGTGCCAATGACCTTGCACTGTCGCTGGCGCGCATAGAGTGCCATTACTTCGTCAACGGCGGCTTTATGGAAGAGAATCAACTCCTCAAGAATGTCGACAAGATACGAAAAATCCCGGCAGTGATAGTCCAGGGCCGTTACGATGTCGTTTGTCCAAGTGTCTCAGCTTGGGAGCTCGCACAAGCCTGGCCCGAGGCAGATTTTCGAATCGTGCCGGACGCCGGGCACGCTGCATTCGAGGCGGGAAACATTCACGAGCTAGTGATGGCCACGGATGCATTCGCTGTAAACTAGAGAGAACACTTGGGCAATCTCCTGATAACTAACGCCCGCCTGATTAACGAGGGCGAGATTCGCGAGACGGACGTTCTCGTGAAAGGCGAGCGTATCGAAAAGATCGACTCCGCGATCACAGTAGATGAAAACGTCCAGGTATTGGACGCGAACGGCAAATACCTGATACCGGGCATGATCGATGACCAGGTGCATTTTCGTGAACCTGGATTGACGAACAAGGGTGACCTGGCAACGGAATCGGCTGCGGCCGTTGCCGGCGGCATCACGAGTTTCATGGACATGCCGAACGTCAATCCGCAGACGACAACGCGAGCGGCACTGGCCGACAAGTACAAACTCGCTGAGCGGCGTTGCAGCGCGAACTACGCCTTCTACTTCGGCGCGACGAATCGAAACATTGAAGAGATCCGGGCGTTGAAGGTCAACGAGGCCTGCGGCATCAAGGCATTCATGGGCGCGTCGACCGGAGATATGCTGGTCGATGACCCCGAAGCTCTGGAATTGTTGTTCCAGGACGCGCCACTGCTGGTCGTGACTCATTGTGAGCATTCGCCGACGATCTGGGATAACGAGGCACACGCGAAGGCGAAGTACGGCGACCAGGTGCCGATGTCCGAACACCCCTCAATTCGTTCCGCCAACGCCTGCCTGGTGTCGTCCAGTTTTGCTGTGGATCTTGCGCGCCGCCACGATACGCGGCTGCATGTATTGCACCTGACCACTGCAATCGAAATGGGTTTGTTTTCCAAAGTGCCACGGAACGAAAAAAGAATCACGGCCGAAGTCTGCGTTCATCATCTCTGGTTCGATGAAAGTCGGTATGAAGACCTGGGCGCAAGAATAAAGTGTAACCCGGCCATCAAAACGGCCGAGGACAGGGTGGCGTTGGTCGAGGCATTGAAAGAAGGTCGCATCGATATCGTTGCGACGGATCATGCGCCTCACCTGGCGGGGGAGAAGCAGCGAACTTATTTCAAGGCGCCGGCAGGATTGCCGCTCGTTCAACATGCCTTGCTGGCGCTCTTTGATCTCGCAAGAGACAAGCAAATTACGCTCGAGCTGCTCGTCGACAAAACCAGCCACGCAGTTGCCGATATTTATGGCGTCATCGATCGTGGCTACGTACGTGAAGGTTACTTTGCAGATCTCGTTCTGATCGACGCCGAGACTCCCTATACCGTGGATGGCTCGAATCTCCTGGCGAAATGTCACTGGTCACCTTTCGAGGGCGTAACGTTTAATTCGACCATCGATACGACCATCGTTAACGGACACATCATCTATCAGAACGGCGAATTAAGCGGCAACATCGTAGGCCAGAGGCTGGAACTTAGTCGCGGTCGGTAGCTGACCTAAAGGGTAATCGCGAAGACTCAGCCAAGCGCTTCAAATCATACATATAATTGTTTACTTTCCAGACGATCCAGCTATGCTAGCGCCATTCAGAGGCAGCTACGTCACGGCTTTGTGATTGGAAAAAACTCAGTCGCATCAATCAAATGAAGCCAACAAATACTTTACGGCCCGACTATTTTCACAAGGTCGTCGATTGCCAATGGGCATGCCCTGCGCATACGGACGTTCCTTCGTACATACGGCTCATCGCCCAGGGTGAGTTCAGCGATGCATACATGCTCAATCGGGAATCCAATGTGTTTCCCGGCATCCTTGGCCGCGTTTGTGATCGTCCATGCGAACCAGCCTGTCGCCGCGGACGCGTAGAAGACAAGCCAGTCGCGATCTGCCGGCTGAAACGTGTTGCGGCCGACCATCGTGACGACATCAGCGATCGACTTCCCAAAGCGCCTGCCCAAAAGAACGGAAAAAAGGTGGCTTTGATCGGCGCGGGGTGCGCATCATTGACGGTTGCAAATGATTTGCTGCCGCTCGGTTATGACATAAGCATTTTCGAAGCCCTCGATACGACCGGTGGCCTGATGCGCACCAACATCCCGCGATTTCGTCTGCCGCCAAAGGTGCTCGACGAAGAGATTAACTACATCGTCGATATGGGGGCGAAGGTCAAATTCAATCATCGCATCGAGAGCATGAAGGAATTGCTCGACAAGGGCGGATTCGACGCGATATTCGTCGGTACGGGTGCGCCGAGGGGCAAGGAACTGGAACTGCCGGGCCGTTACGATTCGGAGAACATCTATATCGGCATCGACTGGCTGGAGTCGGTCGCCTTCGAACATATCGATTCGATCGGCGAGAAGGTCTTGATCATCGGTGTTGGCAATACCGCCATGGATTGCTGCCGCACATCGCTTCGACTTGGCGCTAACGACGTCAAGGTGATGGCGAGAAAACCGAGAGGATTTTTCAAGGCTTCGGACTGGGAACTCGAGGATGCTGAAGAAGAGCTTGTCGAGATTCTGGTTAATCACTCGCCGAAGGAATTCGTCATTGAGGACGGCAAGCTCATCGGCATGAAGTTCGATCAGATGGAGTACAAGATCGACGATAAAGGCCACATCGACCGGGGCACTGCTGTTGCTGAAGTGATGATCCCCTGTGACGATGTCATCCTCGCAATTGGTCAGGACAACGCGTTTCCATGGATCGAGAAAGACATCGGTATTGAATTCGATGACTGGGATTGCCCAATCGTCGACGAGACAACGATGATGTGCGCGCGAGAAGGCGTATTTTTCGGCGGCGATTCGGCATTCGGACCGAAGAACATTATCTGGGCTGTGGCACATGGGCACGAAGCGGCTATTTCGATTCACAAGCATGTGAATCAGGAAGACATGAATGAACGGCTGCCGCGCGGCATGAATCTGATCACCCAGAAAATGGGGATGCATGAATGGAGCTTCTCCAACGACTACAATCCGGCGGAAAGAGGCCTCATGCCGCACGTGGATTTGAAAGAGCGCTTCAAGAAGCTCGACATCGAAGTTGAGCTCGGGTTTACCGTCGAACAAACGATTGAGGAAGTCGAGCGCTGCCTGAACTGCGATATCCAGACAGTTTTTGCCGCGAATCTATGCATAGAGTGCGACGCTTGCATCGATGTTTGCCCGGTCAACTGCCTGACAATTACGGCGAATGGGGAAGAAGACGACCTGAGAGCCAGGCTCGCCGCGCCCGCCGACAACCACGAGCAGGATCTGTATGTATCCGAAGACCTGCCTCAGACTGGCCGGGTGATGGTCAAAGACGAGGATCTATGTGTACATTGCAGCTTGTGTGCGGAACGCTGTCCGACCGGCGCCTGGGACATGCAGAAATCGAGCATTCTGATTCCTTATGCCAGTGACGAGGCGGCACCACAACGGCCCAAGCCGGTCAAAGTGTCTGCTGGTTAACGGTTTTTGAGCACTAACAAGAGTAAGAAAAGACCAGTTCGAAGCTGTTTATAGGAAAGAACAAAACGCGCCGAAAGGCTGAGGAAGAACGCTTGTGTCCACGATCAACGATGTTGTCATAAAAATTGCGACGGTTAATGGAACCGGGTCAGCAAGTGCCAACGGTTTGTTGATGAAATCCATCTTCAGGATGGGCGTGCCGGTCGTCGGCAAGAACTTCTTCCCGTCAAACATTCAGGGACTGCCAACCTGGTATGAAGTTCGTGTGACCAGGGACGGTTTCCAGTCACGCTCGAACCGGGTCGATGTAATGGTCGCGATGAACGCGCAGACGTACTCAAAAGACATGGATGAGGTCGCGACGGGAGGCTGGCTGATCTACGATTCGACCTGGCCCCGCAGCAGGCTGCTCGATCGCAAAGACATTACGGTCCTGGGGATTCCATTGTCGAAGATGTGCAATGAACACTTCGAAGGCGTACGCGCGCGAATTCTGATGAAAAACATTGCCTATGTCGGTGCACTGGCAGCATTGCTAAACATCGATCTCGCTGTCATTACGCAACTCCTGGAAGAAACATTCGCATCGAAGAAGCATCTGGTCGCATCAAATCTCGAGGCCATCCGTCTCGGTTACGATTATGCGAAAGAGCATTTTTCATGTCCGCTGTCGAACTCCGTCGCACCGATGGACAAGACGAAAGACCATGTCATGATCGATGGAAATACCGCCGCCGGACTCGGTTGCGTGTACGCCGGCGCAACGGTCGGCGCGTGGTATCCGATCACGCCCTCGACCTCTCTGATGGATGCATACAAATTTTTTTGCAAGCAATATCGAATGGATAAAGAATCCGGCGGAAAGAAGTTCTGCATCGTGCAGGCAGAGGACGAGTTAGCGGCCATCGGTGTCGTACTTGGTGCCACATGGAACGGAGCGCGGGCGTTCACGCCGACCAGTGGCCCCGGTATATCGCTGATGAATGAATTTATCGGCTTCGCCTACTTCGCAGAAGTCCCCGCCGTCATATTCGACGTTCAACGCACCGGGCCATCAACTGGCATGCCGACACGCACGCAACAATGTGATTTTCTGCTATGTGCCTACGCATCGCACGGCGATACGAAGCACGTGCTGCTGTTCCCGGCAAATCCGGAAGAGTGTTTTTACATGTCCGTCACCGCCTTTGATCTCGCCGACAGCCTGCAAACGCCGGTAATGGTCTTGACCGATCTCGATATCGGCATGAATGACTGGATGTGCCCGGACCTGAAGTGGGACGAGAATTATCAGCCGGACAAAGGCAAGGTGCTGACGGCCGAAGATCTCGACTCCGTGGAAAGGTTTGAGCGCTACCTGGATGTCGATGGCGACGGGATTCCCTATCGGACTCTGCCCGGCGATCATCCCAAGGGATCCTATTTCACCCGTGGGTCGGGACACAATAAATACGGAATGTACACGGAAGACTCCGCAGAATATAAGGAAGTCGTCGACCGGCTTCTTGTGAAATGGGAGACAGCCCGCAATATGGTACCCGTGCCCGAGATCGAGTATTCGAAATTCAATAACACGGCGATACTGTCAGTTGGCAGTTGCGATGGCGCAGTCAAAGAGGCGCTCGTTGAACTTAAAGAAAAGAACATCGGCCTTAACTATTGCCGGGTGAAGTCATTTCCGTTTAACGATGATGTTAAAAATTTCATCGACAAACATGAACGGGTTTATGTCATCGAACAAAATCGTGACGCACAGTTGCGCTCACTGTTAATTCTCGATGCGGAGGCCGACTCGAAAAAACTCGTATCGATGCTGCATTACGACGGCATGCCGATAAATGCGGAATTTGTAGTCGAAAAAGTGGAAGAAGAGGTTGCGAAAGGCCGAGCTGCCTGAGGTAACGAGAACAAGTCATGACTTATATTTCCAAACCGAATATCACCCATCCCAAGCTACCGAAGAACAAGCTCGGCATGACGGCGCGGGAGTACGAAGGCACGGTCTCGACACTCTGTGCAGGCTGCGGTCACGATTCCATCACAGCAGCAATCATTCAGGCCGTATTCGAACTCGACCTCGAACCACACAAGCTTGCGAAAATGAGTGGCATTGGCTGCTCGTCCAAGACACCGGCGTACTTCGTCAGCCAGTCGCACGGATTTAATTCAGTACACGGCCGCATGCCCTCGGTTACGACCGGCGCCAACGCTGCGAACCGCGACTTGACCTATATCGGTGTTTCGGGTGACGGAGACTCCCTGTCCATCGGCATGGGGCAGTTTGCACATGTCATCCGCCGCAATCTCGATATGTGCTACATCATCGAGAACAACGGTGTTTACGGGCTGACGAAAGGCCAGTATTCGGCGTCAGCCGATGTCGGCAGCACAGCCAAGAAGGGGCCTGCCAACAAGCAAATGCCGATCGACCCCGTCAGCACCGCTATCGGGCTCGGCGCAACCTATATCGCGCGAAGTTTTTCGGGAGACAAGCAACAACTGGTGCCCCTTATTAAAGGAGCGCTGACCCACAAGGGGTTCTCGCTGCTCGATATCATCAGTCCTTGTGTCACATTCAATGACCACGAAGGCTCGACGAAAAGCTATGCGCACACGAGGCAGTTTTATCATCATGTAATCGATGCCGACTTCGTTCCGCCCGCGGAGGAAATCAAAGCGGCATACGAAGAAGGCTCGGCGATGCCCGTACTGCTGCACGATGGCAGCAAAATTGTGTTCCGAAAGGTGGACAAGGATTACGATCCAACCAGTCGCGCCGCAGCTTTTTCATATTTGCGCGACAGCGTAAACGCCGGCGAGATAATCACAGGCCTGCTGTATATCGACGAAGAAACCGGCGACATGCACGACCTATCGGGCAGCGTCGATGGGCCGCTGTCGAAAATTCCTTACGACGAACTGAATCCTGGACAGGAAAACCTTGCAAAATTGATGGATCGATATCGCTGAGTCAGGTTCTAGTATGGTACGCCATCCCGATTCGTGAACTCGTGTTCGCCTTTGTCATTGACCTTGAATAAGAGGTCTATGTCGGGATAAAAAGTCTCGTCCAGAGGATTACGATCACCGATTTCCAGATACGAGGCCGTCCCGTCACTCTTATTAATCAGGTGATGGCCGTTTGACTCGCCGGCGGGAAAGCCTGCAACCATGCCGGGAGACAAGACTTGCTCACCGGCGTCTGTAATCAGGGTCAGCTCGCCAGAAACCACAAAGACAAATTCATCTTCGTGTGTGTGCCAGTGTCTTTGCGACGACCAGGTGCCCGGCGACAACTCGACGAGATTCACGCCATAGCGGGACAAACCGAAGGCGTCTCCGAGAGCGAGCTTACTCCTGGCAACCACATTCTCCCGATAGGGATCCGGATAGCCTGTGCCGGTCCGTGGCTCGATTTCCCGGGGGTTGATTCCCCCTTGTCGCAATTGACTCATTTTGATTCCCCAATAACGGTGGCTGCAATTTTCAACTATTCGCGATCTTGGGCGAATTTTGATTTACTTTACGGCCAGAATCCACAATTAGGGTATTAGCCCCATTAGGG
>Ga0255057_10001605_pt1 | contig 12546 bp, 11 predicted proteins | sample Cases_109_6_MG_FD_189022 | JGI IMG/M metagenome (GOLD analysis project Ga0255057, IMG submission 189022) | Seawater microbial communities from Amundsen Gulf, Northwest Territories, Canada - Cases_109_6 | ecosystem: Environmental > Aquatic > Marine > Gulf | place: Canada: Northwest Territories... | reverse complement strand
TAACACCAACCAGCAGCACCCAGACCAGTACCGCCAGAAGCTTTCGACCTTTTAACCATGTCACTAAACCGGATACGAGTCCGATGCTGAGCATGGCGGCTGCCAGAGCAGTAACCCAGCCACCATCTGTCATTCGGTCAAGGTCGCCCTGTTCAAACCATTCCACCATCTCAGCCTCTCACACTCCGAAAAGAGAAACCAGAGCGTCGAAACCGGTCAGAACATCGAATGTCATTCCGAGACAAGCCTTGAACCCAAGATCAACCCGAACCATGCAACGGCCGTCGCTATAGCCCACGAACCAAGCCGAAGACACCACACGAACGGCACATATGGTTAGAAAGACCCACCAGCCCTCTCAGGCTGGTGGGTCTTTCTGCTTATCGAAGTGTCAGTCCCGTTTTACGCGGTGTCGTATCCCATGGCGATGTCGCGACCGTGGGCAGTGAGTGCCCAGACCGTAAACACCGAGAGAGTGACAAATAGGATCCCCCACACCGGATACCAGGGCAGCCATGCAAAAGCGACCAGCCCCGATATCACAGCAAGGATCACGCCCACTGTGCGGGCCCACACCGCCCCACTGAACACGCCGATACCGGCGAATAGCACCACGACGCCGAGAATCAGATGTATCCAACCCCACGTCGTCACGTCGAACTGGAAGATGTATTCCTGGCCGACAACATAGAACGTGTCGTTCGCGAGGGCGACGATCCCGGCGAAGATCCACCAGCCACCCAGCATCAACATCAGGAGCCCGGCTAACCCCGTCAAGCCCACCGCCCAACCACTTGGATTCTCGCTCATGTTTCTCCTCCTCCTGCATGCGCTGCATGCTCCTACGTTTCCTTCGCCAATTCCTCATCTCGAAGAACGGCGAGGGAGGAATATAGCGGAGCGGTAGTCAGACTCGTAGCTGGAATCGACCATCACCCACGCGCACATAACAGCAATTATGCTTGCCTGTTCAACCCTTCAACAACCGCACATAATGCCGGTTATGGGCGGGGTGAATGTCGTTCGAGACTCGTTCAGGTTCGTCGGAGTTGATGAGTTCGGCCCCGGTTGAACCATGACTCTCAGCCGGTCGGCCTTTCCGTCGAGTTTCCCGTGCCGATGATCAAACCACTGCCTGGGCCTGTTTTATGCGCTATGTTCGTCTGTGTTCGATCTTGGGAAGGGGAGAACCTTGGATACGGAAGACCGTACGTCAACGCGCGTATTGAGCACAAAGCTGCTTGGGACAATCGCAGCAATCGGATTCGCCATACAGCCGGTCATCGTCTGGGCGTTCATGCTGATAATCGCGCCCGATGTGGCATGGACTGAACCGGACAGCAACTACGCCCTAGGCGATCTCGGTTGGCTGAGACAAGTTGCGTTTATGACGACAGGTGTGGCAGCTATCGCTCTCGCTCTTGGGATTCGTCGCCGTTTCGAGGGTAAGGGAGTGAGACTCACGACCGTTTTCCTCTATGTTTCAGGGGTCGCTCAGATCGGGACTGGCATATTCAATACCGACCCGACCACCGAGGGTTCGCCCCATGATCTCTTGGCCCTTCTGAGCCTGATCGGTCTGCTGGGCACACTCTTCGCCATCAGGGGACTGTTCGCCCGTAATGACGCCTGGAAGAGTCTCGCCACACCGGCTCTGGTAGCAGCAATCTGGTTTGTTGTCAGCGTCGCGGTAGCAATCACCAACGTTGTGGAAGCCGGCGCCGTGCAACGGTTCGTCTTCGTTCCGGTTACGGCATGGCTGGTCTGGGTCTCTTGGAATATCCGAGAAGGCCGAAACGGCTAACAAGATTGTCAGTGCCGACCCGACGGATCGCCCTGGTTGCCGTACTTATGAGTTGGTGGCGTGGTCGCTGACGCTTCGTGAGGCCCAAACAGTTGGCGGAGGCCGCACATAACGGCACTTATGGGCGGTCTAGCAACGGTCCCCGGGGAAGGGTCCAGGGTGATTCCCGTGGCCTACGGGAGCTACAGGACAGTATCTCCGGCCGTCGAGAGAATCGGCTGAGGACCCGAGGTGCCTGACAGGTTTGCCGACGCCAGGAGCAGGTCGTCCCTTGATTTGGATCCGCGATTAGCCCCACAACGTCCAGGCTAAACGCTGGAACTCAACCGCGGCATATGATGCGGGTGATGGGCGGGGTGTCTCCCTTTCCGCTTATATGGCAGAACGCGGGTATCCGCTGCGAGACCCGTAACGATCGGCTACTGGACGAGTCGGGGGTCTGGCAGTGAACGAGGCACAACTTCCTGCAACTATCACTCGGCTCAGCGATTCGGCGTATTCGTCGTTCGCCATGCTTGCTGGCATGCAACTCGATCTCTTCACTCCGTTTGAAGACGGTCCGCTCTCTGCTGAGGAGCTCGCGGACAAGCTCGATGTGCAAGTCGCGAAGCTTCGGCCGTTGCTTTATGCGTTGGTGGTAGCCGGGCTGATGAATGTGGAGGACGGTTTGTTCGCCAATACCCCCGAAACGGATGAGTATCTGGTGCGGGGGAGGCCGTCGTATCTGGGCGGGGAGCATGAACTCATGTCAATGCTGTGGGAGGCGTTGTTGAAGACCGCCGCCACGATCAGCGCCGGAACACCGCAGGCCAAACTCGACTACTTCTCCATGTCCGACGAAGAGCTTGCTGCGGTCTTTCGCAGCCTGCATCCCGGCGCGATCGCTGTTGGGCACGATTTGATGGCGCAGCATGACTTCTCGACATTCCGGTCTCTGCTCGACGTTGGAGGTGGGTCGGGGGGTCTCGCCATCGCGGTCACCGAGTCGAATCCTCAGTTGCGGGCGACGGTGGTCGATCTTGGTTTGGTTACACCGTTTACGGAGCGGTTCGTTGAGGAAGCCAACGCGGTCGATCGAGTGGAGATTGTGACTGCCGATGTGGTCCGTGATGGCTTGTCGGGCTCGTTCGACGTCGCCGTGGCTAGCAAGCTCACTCAGGTGCTTTCTCCAGATGAGGTCCGCGCCGTGCTTGGGAACGTCGCCAATGTTCTCGACCCGGGCGGCGTCATTCATTTGGTCGCCCAGGTGCTTGACGACTCACGGCTTTCACCCGAAGACGCCGTCAGCTTCAATCTCGTATTCCTGAACATCTACGACCACGGACAGGCCTATACCGAACAGGAGTACCGCGATTGGCTGGCCGAATCAGGTTTCGTGGATTTCGAACGGGTTCCGCTGCCCAGCAATCCCAAAAACAGCATCGTCACTGCGCGGAAGCCAGCGGCATAAACCGACGAGCGCGCACCCCCTAGACCTGGCCAACCGCATATAATGCCGGTTATGGGCGGGTGGTGTCGGTGTCTTTGTTGCTGACGCCAGTCTGAGGCGGGATCGAATTGGCGTGTTCTTGTTGCTGTCCCAGGGGTCGGTTGATAATGCACTTCTACACTCGCTGCTGATGGAACCCCAGGTCCGTTATGCACAGACTGCTGATGATGTGAGCATCGCTTACTGGGCGTATGGGAATGGTCCGGTGTTGATCGAAACCCCCATGATTCCGTCAAGCCATATTGAAATGGAGTGGCAAAACCCTCACATTCGTAGTTGGTATCAGCGGCTGGGAGAGATGGCGACTGTTGTCCGGTATGACGCCCGTGGGACTGGGCTTTCACAACGTGGAGTGGCGGATGTCTCTCTCGAAGGGCACGTACGTGATCTCGAAGCGGTGATCGACCGACTCGACGGTGATCCTGTTGCCGTGATGGGCGTTTTTCATAGTGGTCCTGCGGCGATTGCCTATGCGGCTCGAAATCCCCAACGTTTGTCGCATCTTCTTCTGTGGTGCACTTACAGTTTAGGGGCTGACTATTGGGGTGCGGCTCAGGCGGAGGGTCTGCGTGCGTTGCGCCAGAGCGACTATTCGCTTTTCTTGCGGACTGCAGCTCATGAGCTGATTGGATGGGCTGAAGATGGCCAATCGGATTTGTACGCAGAACTCATGCAAAAGGCAGTCGAACCGGAAGAGGCTGATGCTCTCATCGCCGCTACTCGTGAGTTCGATGTCACCGAATCACTCTCCCAAATAGAGAGTCCCACCCTTGTTCTGCACCGTCGAGATCTGACCTGGATCGACATCGGCCTGAGTCGTACCCTGGCCTCGAAGATTCCAGACGCCCGATTGGTGGTTGTAGATGGACGTTCTCCACTGCCTGCTGCCGGTGAAATCGAGGATGCCGTCCGTCCTGTCAGCGAGTTCCTTGGACTGGATCAGTATCTAGTTGAGAAAGGGCCGACTAGGGGAGTTTTCCGCGTCGTTCTTTTTACTGACCTGGTGGATCACACAAAGATGATGACAATCCTCGGCGATGACCAAGGACGTGAAGTTCTTCGGAAACATGAAGAAATCACTCGGGCATCTTTTGGGGAGCACCGTGGGACCGAAATCAAAGCTCTCGGAGACGGGTTCATGGCGTCCTTTGAGAGCCTTACCAACGCTATCGATTGTGCCATCTCACTGCAAAGACGAATCGTCGCTCACAACAGCACCAACACTTTCGCTGATGCCCCTCCCTTGTCGGTGCGAATTGGTCTCAACGCAGGAGAGCCGATCCAAGAGGACGGCGACCTTTTCGGAGCGACTGTGATCCTCGCCTCACGAATAGCCCAAAGGGCAGACGGAGGAGAAATCCTTGTTTCCAACGCAGTGCGCGAATTGAGTGCCGGGAAGGGATTCTCATTCAAAGACCGCGGGGACTTCGAACCCAAAGGGCTCGAACAGCCGCTCCGCATCTGGGAGGTCAAATGGCGCGAGCCGACCAAGTAGCCAACCAATCGTCAGCCCCGACACCGCACATAACGGCACTTATGGGCGGTCGCGTGCGCAGCCAAATCGCAGCCACGCGGGTTGACATCGGTTGATGCGCAATGTCACGAACTCGAACCGCTGGGCTAAATAGTTATGCCATTGCTGACTCTTTGGCACTGGACGACACAGGGCATCACGGGCATTTCAAGGACCTAAACCCTGCGCGTCTGCCAGGATTTCGCCACACCCGCATGTGGTGGGCCATTGTCCCATGAAAGAAGCCCCCAGAGGGGCGACTGGAGGCTCGGTGGGCCGCGTGGGACTCGAACCCACAACCTTGGCGTTAAGAGCGCCCTGCTCAGCCAGTTGAGCTAGCGGCCCCGAGCCAATATTACTAAGCGGCGATATCAAGGTCGAAATGGACCGCGAGGCAGTCAACCCATTCCATGATGATATTCCATGGGTCCGCTGCCTTCCGAACTTTGACTGGGCAGATCCCATGTTCGAGGTGATTCTTTCGGTGGCCCGTTCCTTGCGGCTTAATGAATGTTTTGTGAAAGTTAGCTTCGAGTAGGCCAGTCTCTGAACGCCAGTATTCCTTGGCAGCGCGATCGTCGTTTCCTTCATGAAGATGAAGTTGAATCGAGAACCGGGCTCCTGGGCTGAGATACGTCTGTATCCAAAGGATGAACAGCCTCAGCGCTCGTGGGTCTGCATTGGCCATACTTACCTGATTCCGGGTCTTGGCCCCCTCGGCCCAATACATCACGAGACCTGCAATCCACAGCGGATCGTCTGCAAGCTCCGGCACGAGGGATCGGGTGACTTCCCTCAGCTCTCGAATCTCCGCTCGACGCCTCCAGTTGGTGTCTCTCGGTATCCCCGGGATCTGAGCCCGACGCTCCTTGATTGCGGCGATCTGTTCCGGCGACAACCCCACATCACGACACCAGGTGGCCAGCGTCGATTTCTTGACCTCGATCAGGTCCATGATCTCGCCATAAGACAGCCCCAATCGTCGCAGGTCACGACCAACCTCCGATCTTTCCCAACGTGAAAGTGATTGGTATGTCCCTACCCGCTCAAGGAGCACCGCCTCGAGTTCCATACTCTCAGAATACGAATCGACTGGGACAGGAACCGCAACGGAATTACAGTTACCTCATCGGGCTGTAGCGCAGTTTGGCTAGCGCGCGTGCTTTGGGAGCACGAGGTCGTCGGTTCGAGTCCGACCAGCCCGACCAAACCTTTACAATGAATGATTCCGCGGGTGTAGCTCAATGGTAGAGCTCCAGCCTTCCAAGCTGGCCACGAGGGTTCGATTCCCTTCACCCGCTCGAATGGTTCACCGAAATTCGTGAATCCGCCATGACCCCTAGCCCCTGTAGCTCAACTGGATAGAGCGGCGGACTTCTAATCCGCAGGTTCCGGGTTCGAGTCCTGGCAGGGGTGCTTAAAACCCTGGCATTTTGCTGGGGTTTTTGGTTGTTTGAGAGATGCTTCACACCAAGGCACTAGTGGTGCGCAGGTTGGTCCGGATTGAAGCGAGCCGACCGAAGCCGTTCGGCTTCGTGTCGTGTCACCCCTCTATCAACAGGAAGGTGGTTGAGCCTGTTGCGTTGACTGCCCGACTCCCGTCCTGATTGAGGAAGGAGTCGGGCTCGATCTGAACGATCCTCCGCAGTCTCAGAGCATGCTGCGCAGAGGCGGGTACAAGTTGGGCGCGTACACCTTCACTTGAGAAGGACCGAGCCGCCAAGCGTTCGGTGCATCGACTCGAATTGGCCTCGATCTATTTCACCGCGGGCGTATCGTTCTTCGAGGATTCCCTGGGCGCGACTTTCTCTGTCATGTTGTTTTGCCGTGAACTGTCGAACGCCCCAGACGACAAGAAGGATCGTGGCGCCCCAGAACACAGCCATCCACAGAAGCATCCATCCGTAGCCAGTACCAAACTCCCACATCATTTCAAGCTCCTTGTCCTTTAGTTTTCTTCTGTTTGAAGTAGATCAACACCGTGTTGGGTCGGGGAAATGGCCCTATTCATTGGGCGAATGTTCCTGGTGTCTCACATGTCGCGTACCGGGTACTCGTATGAGGGGGCGGCCCTTCACCTAAGAAGGACCACCACTCGGTCAACAGTTGTTGCTACTCGTTGATGGCCAGCGGCGTGACCATTCCTGCTTCACGGTGTCCTGGCAGTAGGCAGGTGACCTCGGTGAAAGTGGCGTCATGGTCGAAGGTGACGACCAATTCACCAGTCTCACCAGGAGCAAGAAGAAGGACACCCATCATGTCCTTGTCCATCTCATCGATGTCCTCATGGTCGCTGTCGTGCTCATGCGCCTCAACGAGTTCATCGTTGGCAAGCCTGAACTCGTGATCAACCACACCGTCGTTGGTGACGATAAAGGTGACAGTCTCACCCTCGTTCACTTCGATGGGTGCAGGACTGAAAGCGAATTCGGTCATTGATACTTCGATGACCCGCTCGGTAGTCACGCCCGCTGGATCATCATGATTGTCGGTGCTGGCTTCGGCAGCGCCGCCACATGCAGATATGACTAATGCTAGAGCTGCTGATGCCAGCAGGGTTTTGTGAAAGTTTCCCATTCCTGATTCTTCCTCTTCTTAGGGGTCTGCTTCTACGTTCATTAAACGTGGAACGACACCGCCATCGGCAGAGGAAACAGTCCTCTCTGGAGTGTCAAAATGCCCTACGTAAAAGGGCCACACGAGTGTTGCCGGGATGTTCGAGTGACAGACCACATGAGAGCTCAACGGCTCGGTCCCACACCTGTGTTTGCGGGTTGGGTGGAGGAAGCTCGGCATCCGAGAGGGACCACCGCATCCGACGCGAAAGGTCCGATTCGTAGGTGGGGTCGCTTGCAGGGAGCGACCAGTCAGTTACCTGACCGATCTGCAGGGCGGGGCCAGTTGCGTCCAAGAGAACGTCCTCGAACCAAATCAGAACGCCGACTCGCAGATTCGGCGCCTGTCGTCCAACCAGATGTCGTATGCGTCCTTCAGTCGCATTATCCTCTGCTACGTGTGGGTCGCTTCCCGCCCCGTAGGAACCTCGAAAAATCCAATGAAAACCTGGTGAAGATGGGGGTCGGTCCCTTTTAATCCACAGGTTGGGGGTTCGAGTCCTCCCGGGGGGCGCAGGCGGAACCATTCGCCACATGGTGGCCGTAGCTCAGCCTGGTAGAGCACCTGGTTGTGGTCCAGGATGTCGCGGGTTCAAGTCCCGTCGGTCACCCCAGATCACGGGGCGCGAAAGCGCCCCGTTTGATTGTCATGAACAACTAGAAACCGAAGTGAAACCGATGACAACAACAATCACCGAGTCCGGACCCTTTGAGCGTCTGGTTAGGTTCGAGCTCTCTGACGAGCAGATCGACGAGGCCAAGAAGGGCGCAGCTCGCAAGCTTGCCAACGAGGTCAAGATCCATGGCTTTCGACCGGGCAAGGCTCCACTTCCGGTGGTCGAGGCAACTGTCGGCGCCGATCGGGTTCGGCGCGAGGCCATCGACGATCTCGTCCCGCCGACACTCACGGATGTTCTCAAGGAAGAGGAGATCGATCCAGCCGTAACTCCGGAGTTGTCTTCAGTCGATGATGTTGACGGCGGAGTCGAGGTTGAGGTCAAGGTCACATTGTGGCCGGTGATCGATACTCCTAAATATCAGGATCGGAGAATTGAGGTCACCAATCCGGCAGTCACAGACCAAGACCTCGAGGAGCAGACAAAGAGGATGTTGGAGCAGTTTGCAACTGTCGAGGAGGTGGAAAGGGCCGCTGAGCCAGGTGACTTCGTGTCTATCGATGTGGAAGCCCACCAGGACGATGAGCCAGTGGAGGAGGCCACCGCCACCGATCTTCTCTATGAGGTCGGTTCCGGTCTGTTCATTGAGGGGATGGACGACATCGTTGTCGGCGCCGAAGCCGGGGGAGAGGTCACTTTCGAGGCCCCGCTTCCCGAAGGATTCGGGGATCGCGCCGGACAACAAGTCACGTTTGTCGTCAAGGTCAACGAAGTGAAAGAACGCATTCTCCCTGGCCTCACCGACGAGTGGGTAGACGAAAACACCGAGTTCGAGACGGTTGACTCGCTCAACACCGAGCTTCGTGATCGTCTGGGTGATGCCAAATTGCGTGCTATCTCCAGGGAATTCTCCGAAAAGACCCTGTCGACGTTGCGAGATCAGATCGACGTCGAGTTGCCCGAGGCGATCACCCGTGTTGAGATGGACAGCCAGCTGCACAACTTTCTCCATCGACTCGAGGAGTCAGATCTGACCCTCGATGACTACTTCCAGGCGTCGAGTGTCAACCAAGAGGAGTTCATTGCAGACCTCCAGTCCCAGGCCGAAATGTCGATCCAGAACCGTCTGCTCATGGAGGCAATCGCTGAGGCCGAGGGGATTGAGGTAACAGAGGAGGACCTGTCGAATGCACTCCAGTCGCTGGCCGCCCAGTCGGATGATCCGGTGGCGTATCTCAAAGCATTCCGCGAGAGCGGTCAAGAGTTGGCACTGGCCAGTGATATTCTGCGCAACAGAGCTCTGGAGGCCATTCTCAGCAACGCTCAACCCGTTGACGAGGATGGCAACCCGCTTGACTTAACGTTGGAAGTACCCGAGGTCGAGGCCGAGGTTGTCGATGATGAGATCGTTGAGGGAGAAGTCGTCACCGCCGGGGTCGTCGCTGCTGAACTAGCGGAGGAAGAAGAATGAGAGCCGACAACTATGTAGTCCCCACAGTCTTTGAGCAGACGAGCAGGGGAGAGCGTTACTTCGATATCTACAGCCGGCTTCTCAAGGACCGGATCATCTTCTTAGGGACACCGATCGACGACACGATCGCCAACCTGATAATGGCTCAGCTCTTGCATCTCGAATCGGATGACCCGGACAAAGACATATTCCTCTATATCAACTCACCGGGCGGGTCGATCACTTCGTTGTTCGCCATCTACGACACGATGCAGTACATCAAGCCCGATGTGAACACGGTGTGCATGGGCATGGCCGCTTCCGCTTCCGCAGTGATTCTCGCCGGCGGTGCCAAGGGCAAACGGTATGCCCTTCCTCATGCCCGTGTGATGCTCCACCAACCCTCTGGTGGTGCACAAGGTCAGGCGTCTGACATCGAGATCCAGGCGCGTCTCATCGTTCAGATGAGAGAGCAACTCAACGAGATCCTCGCTGAGCACACCGGTCAGACCGTCGAGAAAGTCACGAATGACACTGAACGTGACTATTGGATGTTGGCCGATGAGGCCAAGGAGTACGGGGTGATTGACGGCATTCTCACGCGTCGCGAGCTCTCTGCGGTAGCCTCTGCCTCCGAATAGGCGGAGGTTGCGTCCCTGATGGCAAGACTTGGTGATGGCGGTGAGCTGCTCAAGTGCAGTTTCTGCGGCAAGTCCCAAAAACAAGTTAAGAAACTCATCGCCGGACCCGGCGTCTACATCTGCGACGAATGCATCGATCTCTGTAACGAGATCATCGAGGAGGAGTTCTCTTCGACCAGCGAAGAGATCAGCTTCGCCGATCTGCCCAAGCCGGCCGAGATCAAGATGTATCTCGATGACTATGTGGTCGGCCAGGAGGATGCCAAGCGCAAGCTGGCTGTGGCTGTCTACAACCACTACAAACGGATCCGCACCGGTGACGTCCAACGTGATGTCGAGCTCCAGAAGTCAAACATCATTCTCATCGGGCCAACCGGAAGCGGGAAAACTCTTCTGGCTCAGACTCTGGCGAGACAGCTCAACGTTCCATTCGCCATCGCCGACGCGACAAGTCTCACAGAAGCAGGATACGTCGGGGAGGATGTCGAAAACATCCTTCTGAAGTTGCTTCAGGCCGCGGACTACGACGTCAATAAGGCGCAGCAGGGGATCATTTACATAGATGAGATAGACAAGGTGTCCCGCAAGGCTGAGAACCCTTCCATCACCCGTGACGTTTCCGGAGAGGGCGTTCAGCAGGCCCTGCTCAAGATACTCGAGGGCACGGTCGCTTCGGTGCCCCCACAAGGCGGCCGCAAGCACCCACACCAGGAATTCATTCAGCTTGACACCACCGACGTCTTGTTCATCCTCGGTGGTGCCTTTGGTGGTCTCGAGGACATCATTGGAAACCGGATCGGAAAGCGTGGGGTGGGTTTTGGCGCCGAGATCAGCGCCAAGGACGGGCGTCAGACCGAACTTCTCGAAGACGTGCTTCCTGAAGATTTGATGAAATATGGTTTGATCCCTGAGTTCATTGGGCGACTCCCGGTCATGGCCACGGTCGAAGACCTCGACAAGGAATCCTTGGTCTCGATTCTCACCGAGCCAAAGAATGCTCTGACCAAGCAATACGCCCGGATGTTCGAGATGGACAACGTCGATCTGGTTTTCACGCCCGATTCGCTGGATGCAATCGCCGAGCAGGCACTGAAACGCTCGACTGGAGCCCGTGGTCTGAGGGCGATCATGGAAGAAGTGCTGCTGAACACCATGTATGAGCTGCCTTCACGAGATGACGTTGATCAAGTACTCATTGATCGAGATGTGGTGAACAAAAAAGTCAACCCCACTCTGGTGCCTGTCAGTAATGCCCAGGAACCAACGGAACGGTCCGCTTAGAGCCCTTTTGGGTCGTTTGACCTATTCACACAAGTCCCACTCACAGGCCCCTGTCGTTGGGTCCCCCACAAGAAGTTCTCAACTCTCAAATAGTCGGTTGACAACATCCGAATTGAAGGCACACTGTGGTTGTTGACCACTTTAAGTGGCCACACTCGCAAGTAGCGAAACTTTTGAACCCGCACAAAGGGGAAATAGGGAGGCTTTGAAGCCAGGTCCGTATTCGGTCACCTTGGATCTGGTGGAGTCAATGGTGAGACCGGCCTGTCCTGAAGAAGAAAAGGGGATGGGACCATGCAGGCTGGGATTGCCCAAACAGGGCGAAAGACTTTGGCGATATCCACTGTCGCGTCGTTGGTGCTCTCGCTGATGTTCCTATTGGCAGATCCCGCAGCACGAGCGGATCATGTTCAGCCCGATGACGTCGTGCCTCATAGCGCTTTAGCCAATCAGGCTCCATTCTGGGAGACCTATCTAGTTGACGTAAGAGAGATCCACGACGCCTCTTGTGACAAGATAGATGAGTCAGGCGGTTCGGCGTTCGTGATGCCGGCGGCTGCTAACGGAGAGACTTGGGTGCTGTTGGTTGTGAAGCAGGCCACGACCAACTTCGTGTACTACGACCCGATCGGCGGCCATCCATATCCGTCGGCAGGGGAGACAGGACCGGGCTTTAGCCACTTGATTGTTTGTTCGGTGGTTACCCCAACCACGACCTCGGTTCCCGTGACGACGACCTCGGTTCCCGTGACGACGACCTCGGTTCCCGTGACGACGACCTCGGTTCCCGTGACGACTACGTCGGTTCCCGTGACGACTACGTCGGTTCCCGTGACGACTACGTCGGTTCCCGTGACGACTACGTCGGTTCCCGTGACGACCACGTCGGTTCCCGTGACGACCACGTCGGTTCCCGTGACGACCACGTCGGTTCCCGTGACGACGACCTCGGTTCCCGTGACGACGACCTCGGTTCCCGTGACGACGACCTCGGTTCCCGTGACGACGACCTCGGTTCCCGTGACGACCACGTCGGTTCCCGTGACGACCACGTCGGTTCCCGTGACGACCACGTCGGTTCCCGTGACGACCACGTCGGTTCCCGTGACGACCACGTCGGTTCCCGTGACGACCAC
>Ga0255057_10001604_pt1 | contig 12547 bp, 13 predicted proteins | sample Cases_109_6_MG_FD_189022 | JGI IMG/M metagenome (GOLD analysis project Ga0255057, IMG submission 189022) | Seawater microbial communities from Amundsen Gulf, Northwest Territories, Canada - Cases_109_6 | ecosystem: Environmental > Aquatic > Marine > Gulf | place: Canada: Northwest Territories... | reverse complement strand
TCGGGCCGCCCCCTTAAAACGCACCGGGGTCATCCAGTCCTCCGCTGTCGGCGGCCAGATCGAGAAAGGTATAGCGGTCGCGGATCTCGCGCCCGCGGCGCACGGCTTCGTGGTAGAAGGCCACAGGCCAGTCGATCTCCTCCGGGCGGGTCGGTGCGCCGGCCCGCCGCAGCACCGCCTCCAGCTCGTCCGCACCGATGGCCACCGCGCTCATGCGGGCTTTGGCCTCGTCCCAGATCGCCGCCAGGCGCTCGTTCAGCGCCTCGACATCGCCGGCACCGCGGCGCTTGGCGGAGAACTCACGCCAGCAGGTCGCACCCAGCTCGGCACCGTAGTGCGATGTGAAGCTCGCCTCGCTCACCGGGCGATAGGCGAGCTTGGGAGGGGCGCCGTCCAGCAGCCGTTCCTGCAGGCGCGCCATGGTGAGCGTGGCGATGCCGATCTGCTCGCCATGGAAGCTTTCCGGCCAGTCCGGCGGGGCCACCATCTCGGCATAGTGGGCGATCAGGTGCTCGCCCTGGCTTGCCGGAAAGCTGCCGCCGCAGACCGTCATGCCGAAGCCGGACATCACCAGCGTGCGGGCGAGCCGGCGCATGACCGCGACGTCGCCGCGCATCAGCGCCTCGGTCTCGGCGAACAGCTCGGCCTCGTCCTCGCGCAGGAGCGCAAAGGGCGCCTCGCGGTAGTCCTGCCCCAGGAGAAGATGTGCGAGCAGCCAATCGACTTGCGCCGTCGGGCGGCACAGGCTGTCGCCGAGCCCGGCGCGGATCATCCGCGGCGGCGCCTCCGATAGCACCTGAAGGTCGAGAAAGACGCCGCGCGCCGCGGTCGCCTGTAGGGATTTCTTGTGCCCCTTCACCGTGATCGCCGCGTTGACGGAGGTATAGCCGTTCATCGACGGCGCCGTGCCGAAGACGGCATAGGGCTTGTCGTCCAGAGCGGCGGCGTATTTGCACAGATCGTTGATGGTGCCCGCGCCAACGGCGAGATAGGCATCGCAGGCGGCGCCTTCCTGGCGGATCCCCTCCACTGTCTCCTGATCGGCGTGAGGGCGCCCGGTCAGTCGGATCGTGTGCAGCCGCATCCCTCCGTCGAGGGCCCTGGCAACGCGCGCGCCGAGGACCTCATGGGTGTTGTCGTCGCTGACCAGCGCGATATGGCGGCCGAGATCGAGGGCTTCGACCAACGCCGCTTCCTGTCCGGCCAGGCTATCGGCGATCACCACGGTGCGCGTGGGCACCGAGAGCGGTGGCCCGCCGTCCGGGTCTTCCAGGCGCCCGTCGAGAAGCGCTTCGAGCGGATCGTCATGCATCGCCAGGCTCCTTATTCGGTCCCTCGAACAAAGGACAGAGGCTCTCGAAAAGCTTGTGGTAGGCCAGGTACGCGTCATCGTAGGCGGCCCGGGTCGCCGGGTCGGGCTCGACGGTCTCGGCGATGGCCTCGACAAGACCGGCGCAGGTCGCGATGTCCGGCTGCAGTCCGCCCGCCACAGCGGCGCAAATCGCGGCGCCCAGCGGCGAGGTATCCCGTTCTTTAGGGACTTGCACCGGCAGCCCCGTGCAGTCGGCGCGAATTCGTGCCCAGAGCCGACTTCTGGCGCCGCCGCCGAGAAGCAGTATCGCGTTCAGAGGAACCTCGAGTTCGGTCAGCCGCCCGACGACGTCGCGCATGGCGAAGGCACAGCCCTCGAGCATGGCGCGGATCAGATGCCCCGGCCCGTGCGCCGGGGTCAGCCCATAAAAGCAGCCGCGCGCCGAGGCGATCCATCGCGGTGCCATCGCGCCACTCAGCGCCGGGAAGAAGAGCACGCCCTCCGCGCCGGGCGCCACCTCGGCGGCCAGGCCATCGAACTCCGCGAAGTCCGGGACCTTGAGCAGCCCCCGTAACCACTCGAGGCCGCCGCCGGACAGCCAGCCGGGGTTTTCGATATAATACCCGCCGCCGGCATAGCCATGGGTCTCGAGCAGGCCGCCGGCGTCGATCTTCGCTTGCGCGTCGAGGGCGCCCACCACCTCGGCGGTGCCCAGCACGCAGGCGAGCCGGCCCGGCGCGACCAGCCCGGCGCCCAAGGGGGTGGCGAAGTCATCGCCCGTGCCGACGGCGACCGGGAGCCCCTCGGGCAAGCCGGAGAGCGCCGCCCCTTGGGTGCTCAACACGCCGGCCTTGTCGCTCGCCGCGGCGATGCGCGGCAACTCGGATGCCTCGGCACCGAAGGCCTCGAGAAGCTCGGGCTGCCAGTCCTTCCGCTCGAGCGAGTAAAGCATGCTGGTGGAGGCTAGAGCGTGATCGAAGACCGCCTCGCCGGTCAGCCGGGCCACCATGTAGGAGACCGGCTGATGGAACATCGCCGCCTTCCGGTCGGCCATCCGATGGCGCTTCAGCCAAGCGATCTTTGCCGCCATATGGGTGGCGTCCCGGGTTATGCCGGTCAGGTGCCGCAAGCGGTCTTCCTCGACCACCTCGGCCTCGGCTGTGGCGCGCCGGTCCATCCAGATCAGGCAGGGGCCCAGCGGCCGGCCATTCGCATCGACGGCGAGGCAGCCGTCGAGCTGGCCGGCGATACCCAGCGCGCGGACCTCGTGTGCGGCAACTCCCGCCGCGGCGAGCGCCTGACCGATCGCCGGGGCGAGCGCGGCCTCCCACAGCTCGGGCGCCTGCTCGGCCCAGCCGGGCCGCGGGTAGTCGGGCTCGTACGCCTCGGCGCCGCGGCCGAGGACACGAAGGTCGTCCGTGGCGACGACGACGGCCTTCAGGCTCTGGGTGCCGATATCTACACCGACGATCGCGATGGTCCGCCTCCCCTCGAAGAGCGGCTGTCAACCGGCCGCGGTAAGGATGTCGTCGAGCTGTGAGCGTAGGCCGCCCTTGCGCGGCGAGAAAGAGCCATCGAACGCCGCCGTACCGATGGTGAAGGCATCGACGCCGGCCTCGGCCAGCTCGCGCACGCGCTGCGGCGAGCCGATGCTGCCGGCCACGATAAGCTGCCCGGCGACCTCGGCGCGGGCGGCCCGGACGAGGTCCAAAGGTTGCGCATCGACGGCACGGAAGGCAAGGAGGTCGACGCCCGCACAGCCCAGGGACTCGATGCGTCGGCAGTCTTCGGCGATCTCCTCGGGGCTGCCGCGCAGACGTGTCGGGTGGCCTTCCGGGCGGCCGGGGAAGGGATAGTACCCGATGCCGCTGCCCTCGAGGAGGGCCAGCATCGCCGCCACGTCCGAGCCGCCGAGAAGGCGGTCGACGCCGATCTCCACCGCCGTGCGCGCGGAGTTCAAGCAGGCTTCCTCGGTGGTGCTGACAACCTCCATATAGCTGACGGCGCCGTGTGCCTTGATAGTGTCGTTGAGCGCCGTCAGGACGTCCCGCTCCACGCCGACGTCCTTGAACCCGACATGTTTGACACCGCTATCCCAGATCAGGTCCAGGACCATGAGACCGTCCTCGATCGTCTGGTCTTCCCGGGTAAGCATGAAAATGAAGTCCACGTCCGGCGTCCCCAAGGGCTGTCGTCTGCAACAGAGAAGATATTGGAGAGTATCGCAAAAAATTTGGTAAGTTCAACAAAAATTATGGAAAACGCACGTTTGACGTGTTACAGTCGCCACAAAATAGGCGACTTCGGTCGAAAATGGATCCGTGAGCGCGTGGCAAGGATGCTGCCGTTTCACGGCCTATCGTGCGTCCGGCCGGCATACAAAATCAAAAAGGGAGCAGGGGTAGCGATGAAAAACGAAAATCGCATGACGTTCGGCAGACTGCCGCGGGTTGCGGCAGCGGCGACGGTAGTCCTTGGGCTTATCGCCTCGGCGGGCCCGGCGGGCGCTTGGAGCCTGGAGGAGGCGTCGGCGCCCTATAAGGGCACCACGATCAGGACCATCGGCGAGGCCTTGCCGCCACTCGAGGCGATGGACAAGCTCAAGCACATCTTCGAAGAGCGCACGGGCATCACGGTCGTGATCGAGATGTACGAGCATTCCGAGGCGGTCAACAAGGTGATGCTCGATCTGAACTCGAAGCGTGGCCGGTACGATTTCATACTTCAGCCGCACCGCGAGCTGGGACGGTTCGTGGCCAATGGCCATTTGACGCCGATCGAGAAATTCATGGACGACCCAAAGTTGCGCGACCCAGGCTTCAAGCCCGAGGATGTGCTCTATCAGGGGCTGTGGAAGGAGATTTCCTGGTACGAGGGCAAGCCCTATGGTTTTCCCTTCACCGCGCTGACCATGTACCTCTGGTATCGCGACGATCTTTTGCAGGACCCCAAGGAGCAGGCGGGCTTCAAGGCTAAGTTCGGCTACGACATGCAGGTGCCGGCGACCTGGGAGCAGTACCGCGATCTTGCCGAGTGGTTCACCCGACCCGACGAAGGCTTCTATGGCACGGCGATCCAAGGCCGGCGTCACGAGGCGCTTTGGTACGAATGGCTGAACTTCCTCTATAGCTTCGACGGCGACATGATGGAGGCGAGCTCGGGCAGCGAATGCGGCCCCATCATCGTCAACAGCCCCGCGGCGGTGGCGTCCCTCGACTACTACAAGAGCCTGATCGAGTATTCACCTTCCGACACGCTCAATTATTTCTGGGACGACGTGATGGTCGCCATGCAGCAGGGCAAGGTCTTCGAGTTGATCATGTGGAATGATGCGACCTATGCGGTCGAGGATCCGTCGCAGAGCACGGTCTCCGGCAAGATGGGCTTCGACATCGTCCCACAGGGCGATGGCGGCAAGGTCGGCCAGGTCGAGGGCTGGACCTATCTGATCCCCGAATATGCCACGAACCAGGAAGCGGCCTTCTTGTTCATCCAGTGGATGATGGAATTCGACCAGCAACTCGAGCAGCACATGAACGGCGGCGCGTCGGCGCGCCCGGACGTTTATGGTCATCCCACGGTGCAGGAAATCACTTATAGCAAGGCCTCGATGGACACCAACGCGGTGGCCATCGCCAAGCCCACGATACCGGAATCGCCGGAGATAACGGAGATCCTGGTGCTGGAGCTGAGCAATGCCTTGGCCGGCAAGAAGAGCTCCCAACAGGCGCTCGACGATGCGGCCGTGTCCATGGGCAAGCTCTTGGGGGACTGCGCGCCGCTCAAGTTCCCGGTAATGTAAGGGTCGGACGGATTGTCGGGGTCTATCCACTAGACCGAAGGTCGGCGAGCGGAAGGGGCGCCATGTGAGCGTAAGAAAGCGCGTCGACAGGCTACTCGACAAGGGCGTCGGGCCATTGTTCCTGGCGCCCTCCGTCTTGCTGCTGGTGGTATTGCTCCTTGGCCCTTTTATCTACATGGTGGTGCTTAGCTTCACCGACCTGAGCTACGCTTTGCCCGGCCGCGACGGCAATTTCCTCGGGTTCGACAACTATCGTCGCCTGATGCGCGACGACCCGGTATTCTGGGAGAGCTTCCGCACCACCCTTACCTTCGTCTTCGGCGTCGTCTCGACCGAGTTCGTTCTGGGCTTCGCGCTGGCAAGTTTGCTGTTCCATCAGATCCAGCGCCGGCGCTTCGTCCTCACCTTGCTGCTGATCCCGATGATGCTGGCGCCGGTCACCGTCGGCCTGATGTGGAAGCTTATGCTGCAGGGTGAATTCGGCATGCTCACGCACTACCTGCGCGCCGCGGGTCTGCTCGATCCGCAGACGGCGCTGCTTGGCGATCACCGCCTGGTGCTGTGGATCGTCATGCTGGTGGACGTCTGGGAGTGGACACCCTTCGTGACGCTGGTCATTCTGGCCGGCCTGCTGAGCCTGCCGCGCGAGCCCTTCGAGGCCGCCATCATGGACGGCGCACGCCCCTGGCAGGTGTTTCGGGACATGACGGTGCCGCTGTTGCGCCCCATCCTTGCGCTGGTGGCGCTGCTGCGCGGCATCGACGCCTTCAAGGAATTCGACAAGGTCTTCATTCTGACTGGCGGCGGCCCGGGCAACGCGACGGAGCTTCTCAGCATCTACACCTGGCGGATCAATTTCCGCAATTGGGACCTTGGGTACGGCGCCACCAGCGCCTTCATGGTCTATCTGGTGGTGCTCATCCTCTGTGCCGTGTTCTACAAGGCGATCTATTGGCGCGCAGGGGGAGGGCAGGGATGACCCGGGCCTGGCGCATGGCAGCCCTCGCGGCGCTGATCGTGGTCCTGGTGATCGCGCTGACCCCCTATGTCTGGCTGTTCATGACCTCGATCAAGTCGCGCCTCGACGCGCTGGCGGATACGCCGGTGTGGCTGTTCACCCCGACGTTCGAGCATTATCCGAAGGTCTTCCTCGACAAGGGGTATCTGCCGATGGTCTTCAACAGCCTGGTGGTCGCCGGAACGGTTACGGTCTTGTCCCTGGCCGTCGGTGTCCCGGGCGCCTACGTCTTTGCCCGCCATCGCTTCCCGGGCAAGGAGGATCTGTTCTTCTTCTTTCTGACAACGCGCATGGCGCCGCCGATCTCGGTCGTCGTGCCGATGTTCCTGCTCTTCAGCTATGTCGGTCTGGTCGATACGCGCACCTCCGTCATTCTCGCCCACTCCACCTTCAACCTGTCGCTTGTCGTGTGGATGATGCGCGGCTTCTTCGAGGACATACCGCGCGAGATCGACGAGGCGGCGCAGATGGATGGGCATACCAAGGCGGGAATGTTCTTTCGCGTGCTGCTGCCCATCGCGGCGCCCGGCATCGCGGCGACGGCGGTGTTGTGCTTTATCCTCAGCTGGAACGAGTTTCTCTATGCCCTGATCCTGGTCGCCTTCGAATCCCGGACCCTGACCGTGGGTATTCCAGGTCTGGTCACGCCGCACGGCACCCTTTGGGGCCAGGTCGCGGCGGTGGCCATCGTGGCGACCCTGCCGATCATCGTCTTCACCTTCCTGGTGCAGAAGCATCTGGTGCGGGGCCTTACCTTCGGCGCGGTCAAGGGATAGGACATCGGTATCGGGATGACGGTCGCCTTTCGCAAAGTCAGCAAGGTCTTCGCCGATGGCACGTTGGCGCTCGACGGCCTCGATCTGGAGTTCGAGGCCGGTGAATTCGTCGTGCTGCTCGGCCCCTCGGGAAGCGGCAAGACCACGGCCTGCCGTTTGCTCGCCGGACTGGAGCAGGCGAGCGCCGGGCGCATCGAGGTGGATGGCCAGGACATCACCGATCTGCCGCCGCGCGAGCGCAAGATGAGCATGGTGTTCCAGAACTATGCGCTCTATGCCCACAAGAGCGTTTACGACAACATCGCCTACCCTTTGAAGGTGCGCCGCTGGCCGCGGGCGGAGATCGAGAGCAAGGTCAAGGAGGTGGCGGGCCTGCTCGACATCGAGCGGCTCCTGAAACGCCGGCCGCGCCAGTTGTCCGGCGGCGAGGCGCAGCGCGTGGCCGTCGCCCGGGCCCTGGTCTGGCAGCCGGACATCTGCCTGATGGACGAGCCGCTCAGCAATCTCGACGCCATACTGCGCTTGCAGACACGAACCGAGCTGAAACGCCTGCATGAGGAGCTCGGCACCACCTTCGTCTTCGTCACCCACGACCAGGAAGAGGCCATGACCCTGGGTACGCGCATCGCCGTGCTCAAGGATGGCCGCCTGGTGCAGTTCGATACCGCGCACGAGATATACCACCGTCCGGCAAGCCGCTTCGTCGCCGAGTTCATCGGCCGGCCCGCCATGAACACCATCGACGGCGGTATCGTCGACGGGATCTTTCGGGCCGGCGACGTCGCATTGCCGACGCCGGGACGCGATCCCGGTCCCGTCGTGTTGGGTATCCGCCCGGAACACATCGTCCTCCACGACAGCCCGCGCGAGGATACGCTGGACTTCCGTCTGGACGTGCCCGAGATCGTCGAGCCGGACATGCTGCTATTCGCCGCCTGTGGCGAGGTCGCCCTGGTGGTGCGCGCCAAGGCCGACCGGCCCGAACTGCGGCGCGGCGATGCCTTGCATCTCGAGTTCCCGGCCGATCGGCTGTGCTTCTTCGACCCCGACACGGGCGCGCGTCGGCCATGAACGGGCTTCTCCCACTGGTTCCCGTCGCCATCGCCGGCCTGGGCTGGTACGGCCTATACAGGCTGAACCGGCCGTTCGGCTGGTTCCGCCTGGGGGAGCTGATCTTCTGGGACGTCGTCCTCCTCGTGCTCGTCTATCTGATTTGGCTGATCTGGTTTTAGGGTGTCCGCGCGCGATCGGGGCGGGCGGCGACGCCATGAAAATCCCATGCGCAAGGCGCGCCACTAAGTTTATAAACATGCATGTAGTATTGTATGAGAATTGAGCGACGGACCAATAAATACTAGAAGAAATCAATTTTTGATTGTATTTTATCTTTGTCGGTCAAGTTGATCGGGTAGGATCTCCTTACCATGAAAGACGAGGTCCCGCGCCCCCGGTGACAGGCAGGTAGCGTGGTAGTTGGGGGCTTATACGAAAAGTGGTTTTTATTTTGTGATGGGTCTATCGCATTTCAAAACTCGCGGCGGCCGTAAACGGCCGCCGCATTTCTATTCGGGTTCCGGCAAGGAGCCTCGCGCGGCAAGGCATAAACGGAGACTTGATCACTTTTGGGATGTATAGGCATGTTGATGTGGCAGCGGGAAAACCCGGATACGTACCGCCTGGTCGCGCGCCATCCGCCCGGCGGTGTCTTGGCCCGGCCAAGCAGGGATTAGGATTTCCTCTAGGCTTGCGGGTCAAGGGCGATTCGCAAAAGCCCTCGCGGCGCCTCATGGCGCGGTGATGGGCGCATTGCCGGCAGCGCTAACCAAGGGCCGCAGGCCATGAAAAGATACAAGCACAACCGCCGCGATCGTCTGCCGCCGGGCGTGCGCTTGGTCGCGAGGCCGTCGCGCTGGGCCAACCCGTTCAAGATTTCGCCGCGACTGGATAGGCCGGAGGCCATCGCAAGTTTCCGCCGTTATGCCGAAGAACGGCTCGCACGCGAACCGGGCTGGCTCGACCCGCTACGCACCGCCGCCGGCTTGGCGTGTTATTGCAAGCTCGATGAGGCATGTCATGCCGATGTGCTGATCGAGATGATAGAGGCCACCGCCGGCACGCGCGGCGGGGCCGGCGGCGATTAAGCCGATGATAAGGAAGGCATGCGATCACCGCGGTGGCCTATTGCCCAAGGCGCGGCCCGAGGCGAGGCCCAAGGCCAGGGAAAGAGCGGCGGACCGCGCCACATGAAGATCATCAGGACCATCATCGCTTGGATCGCAACGTCCTTTCTGCTGGTCGTGTTGGGTGCCATCGTCACCTGGGGCAACGTCTGGCCCTTCGATCCGCATCTGCGCAATGCCTTCATAGGCTTGCAGGCGCTGATGGAGTTGACCGGCGAGCGGGACGACGCGGACAGCGATGTCTGGATGCCCTCCGGCGATGCCGGCGGCCCGACCGGCGTGCTGCGCAATGAGCTGGGCGCCTACGACGGCTACACGCTGATCGCGGTCGGCGAGGCGGCCTACCTGATCGACCTGGATGGTAAGGTCGTGCACGCCTGGAGCCTGCCATATGCGGCCCTGCCGCCGGGCGAGCGGTTGCGTCGCAAAGCGCCGTCCGTCATGCAACTCTATTGGAAGCCCGCCCGCCTGCTGCCGGATGGGGACCTTTTGGCCATCGTGGACCTCATGGGCGCCTCGCCGGAAGGGCTCGCGTTGTTGCGCCTGGATCCCAACTCGCAGCCGAGGTGGGTTTATCACGGCTCGGTGCACCACGATTTCGATGTCGGCGACGATGGGCGGATCTATGTGCTCGATCAGCGGATCACCAAGGACCCGGTGCAGGGCTTGCCGGCGTTGGTGCCGCCGCTGCTCGACGAGGGTGTCGTCATCCTCTCGCCCAGCGGCAAGCGGGAGAAGCGGATTTCCTTGGTCGCGGCCTTCGCGGCTTCGCCCTATGCCAGAATGGTCGATCTCACGGCGCGCGAAAGTCACTGGCCCTGGGGCGACTATCTGCACTCGAACAACATCGATATCCTGGCGACCGGTTTGGCCGGCAGCTTCAATTTCTTGGAGCCCGGCCAGGCGCTGATCTCTTTACGGGAAATCAACACCGTTGCCGTGTTGGACGTCGAGCAGCAGCGGATCGTTTGGGCTCTTCGCGGCGACTGGTTCGCACAGCACGATCCGGATTTTTTGCCCAACGGCCGGCTCGTGATGTTCGACAACCTGGGAGATTGGCTGCGCGGCGCCGGCTCGCGGGTCATCGAGGTCGATCCGGAAACGGGGGGCATCGTCTGGTCCTATTCCGGCACACCGGAGCGACGGCTCAACAGCGCCTATCGTGCCGACCAGCAGCGCCTGCCCAACGGCAACACCCTGATCAACGAGTTTCAGCAGGGGCGCGTGCTGGAAGTTACCGCCGACGGCCGGGTCGTATGGGAGTACCGTTGCCCGTTTCGCCACGACGAGCATCCCGAACGGCTTTGCCGTGTGATGTCGGCCGAACGTTACGCGGCCGACCGCATCACCTTCGCGCTCAACCACGGGCGGATCCCCGCGGCCGGGACGGGCCCATGAATATCCGGCACGCGGGTCTTGGGGCGCCTAGGGATCGAGGCCTGTCCTTGCTTTTTCAATGATCGCGCCGATACCATTATTCTCCTCGGGCCGAGATGATCGCGAGGCGGGAGATGGCAACGGAGGCGATGACATGAGCGTTTACATGGTGGCCATGGTGCGGGTCCACGATCCCGAGACCTACAAGCAATATACCACGCGCACGCCGGCGCTGATCAGCAAGCACGGAGGGCGCTTTCTGGTGCGCGGCGGGGAGGTCGAGACCATCGAAGGGCCGGCCTTCGACCAACGATTGGTGGTTCTGGAGTTCCCCTCCCGGGAGGCCTATATGGCGTTTTATCGGTCGCCGGAATATCAAGAAGCAATGACATTCCGCCAGGCGGCTTCGGAAGCAACGTTCCTCCTCGTCGAAGGTGTGCCCGATGGGGTCGCGGCGCCCGACGACCGGATCGTCAAGTCCGGATAATGGCTTGAACCTGGTGCTCGGCGGGCACGCGATAAGCTCTTGCCGACGGGCGATCGGAAGGTGTTTCATTCCCTCGACGAGCTTCGGCCGTAGCCAGCTTTCGTGAGGTGATGCTTCCAGCCGCGGGAGGGTGGTCATGCAGGCGAAGGATATAGAGGCGCGCGCGCGCATCGCGACGATCATCGATCTGGAGCGCTATCCGATCGACCGGCCTCGCTCGCCGGCATTCGACGCACTGGTCACGCGTTGCCTGGACGAGCTGTCGGGCGACGGCTGTTGCGTCCTGGACGGCTTCATTCGACCCGGTTCGGTGGCGCGCATGGTACGGGAAGCCACGAGCCTGGCGCCGCTCGCCCATCGCTCGAAGGAACGGCATACACCCTATTTCACGCCCGATGAGCCCGGCTTGCCCGCCAGCCATCCGCGCCGCACCTTTCAAAACCGTACCAACGGTTTCGTCTGCTATGACCTCATTCCGGCGAATTCGGACCTTCGCGAGCTCTTTTTTTCCGATCCCTTGAGCGATTTTCTGGCCGCGGCTTTCGGGCGGTCGGCGCTCTTCCGCTACGCCGACCCTTTGGCGGCGATGCCGATCAATGCCATGCGGCCCGGCGATACCTTTCCGTGGCATTTCGATACCAACGAGTTCACCGTCACCGTCGTTATCCAACCCGCCGAGTCCGGCGGGGTCTTCGAATACGTCCCCAACATCCGCTCAAGCGAGGACGAGCGCTACGGGGCGGTCCAAGCCGTGTTGGCGGGGGCCGGTGAGGGCGTTCGCCGCCTGACGCTGAAGCCAGGCGACGTCCAGCTTTTCAAGGGCCGCTTTACGCTGCACCGCGTAACCGCGGTCGGCGGCGAGCGCTTGCGTCTGGTGGCCATTCCATCCTGGTCGACGATGCCCGGCATGGTCGGCAAGCCATACCGCACCAAGGAAATATACGGCCGGCTTTCGTTGGCGCACCTGTCGAGCGATCAGGCCAGGGGCGACAACCTGGCAGACTAGCCCGGACACCTCGCCCGAAAAATGTCTCATTTTCGAGGCTATGATATAGGGGCTGGCCCTTCCTACCATTTTGCTGTTTTCTTTTTCCATCGGGCCGGTCATGGGGCGAGACCTCAGGAAGCGAAAGTGTGGAAATGCGCATTGCGGAATATGGAGAGGAGAACCGGGAAGACCTGATCGCCCTTGCCGATGCGGTATTGGGCAAGGAATTCTTTCGCAACCCTTCCCAGGTTGGCCGGAGCTCCAACAGTTGCGTTTTCGTCGCCCTGGACAAGGACGACGCGCTCGTCGGGTTCATTCGCGGCCGACTGCTCGCCGCCGATGGTTTGCGGGATTTTATGGAAAACCGTCTGTTGGAGGTCCCTGAAGATATCGCGGACGCCGATAAAGATGGGACCTTGGGGGTTATCGAAACCGTGGTCGTCGACCCTAGTCGTCAGCGCCAAGGGATCGGCACGAAGCTGTTGCTGGTCATCCACGACACGATAATCGGCCTGGGCGCCGACAAGCTCATCGTGACCTTCAAAAGGGGGCCGCGCGAAGGGCATGTCGATCAACTTATGGGGAAATTGGACTTTCAATATTGGAC
>Ga0255057_10001603_pt1 | contig 12559 bp, 20 predicted proteins | sample Cases_109_6_MG_FD_189022 | JGI IMG/M metagenome (GOLD analysis project Ga0255057, IMG submission 189022) | Seawater microbial communities from Amundsen Gulf, Northwest Territories, Canada - Cases_109_6 | ecosystem: Environmental > Aquatic > Marine > Gulf | place: Canada: Northwest Territories... | reverse complement strand
CTATCTTGTCGTGTGAGGAGGGCTCGCGCCGGCGGGCTCTTCTTTTGTTTCGGGGCGTGGCGCAGACCGGTAGCGCGCCTGAATGGGGTTCAGGAGGTCCCGGGTTCAAATCCCGGCGCCCCGACTGAAGTTATGGAATTAGCGATCCTCGCTGGGGTCCATATGGGGTCCACCTAGCTCAGGTTTCTCGTGGAAATCGCTCTCGCCGCGCTCGCCAACGATGCTAACGTCGCGTCGGACGGCAATCTGAACTTGCTTGGCATTTTCGACACAATAGGGGCGTCGGGTTTTCCTGTGCGCCATCCGACTATGGCTTTCGCGTTCCGCGTGCGGTTCGAGTACGACGACCAGAACAAGGCGAAAAGGCTAGACATTCGCTTGTTGAATCAGGACGGTAAAGTCCTCTTCAACGCCAAGGCGCAGATACAGGTCGGAACGATTCCCCCTGGGCAGTTTGTCCATGCTAACCAGATTCTCTTCCTTCGCGGCACTGAGTTTGCCGGCGAAGGAAGATACCGATTCCGGATTGAAGGAGCGGGAAAAGAGCCGCACGATACCGTGTTCCAAGTTGTAAAGGTCCGGAGGTAACCTCAGCGGGCCCTATGTGCTCCGAATGGTCTTCGGCCCCTGCTCTGGCGCTCCTCGAGGAGATGGAGAATGATCCCCAAGGCTATGGCTGGCTCGATGTTCAGAAGCTCTTGGAGCTCTGGGGGGTAGTAGATCCGTTACCAGGTGAGGATCTGATGGGTTATGAAACCCGCCTGCACCCAAGAGCGAGGGACATTATCTTCTACTATCCCATGCGCGAAGAGTTGGGTCCCGAGACAGTGCTAACCATCTGCCGCAGCTTACGAAGGCTACAACATAGGTTAAGCGCATGAATGGTCACAGAGCGCTCACTGCAAGGGTGTCGAGCTCGAAATTGTCAGACGGAACGCTCGTCTTTACTGCTTCTCTCGAGGAAATGCCGAGTGTGGTCGCCGAGGGTGAGTCGGAGCCAGCCGCTCTTTCGGAACTCTTGGCGCTTGTGGAGAATCTGTCGGACCGGCTCGGATCTGATTTCGTTGCTGTAAGGACGACTGCCATCGAATCGTGGAACTGGACTATTCAAGCGGAGGGTGCGGACCCGATATCCATTTCCTCTGAAGAGTTGTCCACGGTTTCTGGGGTCGCGCGAAGAGAGGCAGTCGCCTAGGGACCCAGCATTTCTTCGAGGGCATTCCGCACCAGTCCCCATCTTTGGCTTCTTGCTAGCGAAAGCATGAGCAGTACCTCGATAGCTCCCCTTTCCCCGGGTTGCTCGTTTTCAATGTCGGTGGCCCCCTCGCGATCATTGCGACGGCGATTCCTTCCATGAAGGTATATCACGTCCAACTCGGCGAAGCGGCGAGGCGGGACATCGAGGCTTGGGGCGCGCGTCCAGAAGCGTACTATGTCGTACCGGGTAGCCGCCTCTCTCGAGTCCTACCAGCCGACTACGCTCGAAAAATCGACGGCTCACTCGTGATGGTAAAGCGCCTCGGATCCGAGACGACGCTCGTGGCCCTTAACAACAACCGCGTCGATCGACGGGCGTGGGCAATCGACCAGGACCTGTGGGCCGTAGTTGTTCATTCTTCTGGCGCGAGCACCGGAGCGATACGGATCGGACACGGCGAATGGGAAGGAAGATCTACGCCGATTCCCCAGGGCTTTTTCGAGGCCGTGCAACGCAGTGGAATCGGCCAGTACTTCCCATTGGAGACGTACCCGAACAGCACGTCGGGGCCGCTGAAGGACCTTTATGGTACGAGCCACCAAGCGGCGTTTGACGAACTAGTCATCCGTATGAGTTCAGCCTCGACGAGTACTTGATATCCAGTTGAGACCCGCCCGTTATCGTGGGCGCATGTTCGACCCGTACGACCTCGAGCACCCCGACCCCAAGCGGCGCGAGGAAGCGTCCGTCCAGCTCATCGATGAGATATTCGGCCGTGGCCTGCTCGACCGCCTGGCGAAACAAGAGGGCTGCGAGGAGTGGCTACGAGAGGTTAGGGGAAGAAAAAGAGGGGCGGCCCCGAAGGAACCGCGCCATCCCTGGTAACTTCGTAGGCTGGGACGTTCTGTACTGCAGTCCCAGAATCCTAAACTCCAGTCCATCGGCTGGACGGTGACAAGAGGGTGATGATGAAGAGCTGCGGATTCTGTAGATGCCAGGCGTCCGATAATACGCCACCGGAACAGCGAGCCTTCAGCTACGGTTACAACCGCCCGCATCCAGAAAGTTCAGATCGGAACGCAGGAATCTCGTCATCCGCCAAATGTTTGTGCGCTGGCCTTCAGAGTCTACGTCCGGGTTGGCGAACTTCCACACGACCTGCCCTTCTGGCGTCACCTCCCTTGCGTAACCCGTCGCCGTTTCAGTGATCAAAGTGTTTCCGTTTGGCAACCGCTGGGCCGAGCCTCCCCAACTAGAATAGAAATCCTTCCCGTTCGCATACGTCCAAACCACTTCTCGTCCGGTCGGATCGAGTTCAACCACACGCGAGCGCTCAGTGCCGTTGTCGAAAACAAGCAGGTGACCGTTTTGGAGAAGTCGCGGGTGGTGCTGAAGAGCGACGTTGTTGGGACCCCACAACCAGATGATCTCTTTCATTCTGCCATCTAAGATCGCGATGGCATTTAGATTTCTCATCGAAATGAGAACGTTGCCCCGCTCGAACAGTGGAGACAATTCGGCCAAGCTGCCGTCAAAGACTTCCACATGGTTGACGTGAATCGGAGCAAGCTCATCGACCGTAAACTCGGTGGTGGTAACGGAGGGAAGAAGATACTCGTACCGCGAACTACGTAGCAGGCCCAAAACAGAGACCTCAGCCTGCTTGATTCCGTCCGCGGTTAGCACCGTTATTCGTTCATCGAGACTCTCAACTGTTCCATGGATATCTGGCGCTTGTACCGCCTCCCGAGTCACCACATAGATGTTTCCTTCGTCACCCACCCACACGTCATGATGAGCTCTCGTCTCGTAAGACCAAACAAGCTCGGAACACTTGTCGATCTTCAGTACGAAGTGGTCCTCAATCACGAGGATTAAGGACCCATCGCTCAAGAGTTCAGCGGTGTGCCATCCGTGCGATCCGTGCTCGTGATCTGCCTTGGCCAGACGTGGCGCAGGTGGATGATCGTAGCTCCAACTGTGGATGAGTTTACCGTCCATGTCTATCAAGCGGGCGCTGGTCTGATGAACGGAGTTATAGAAGTTGAGACCTGACTGTGCCCTGTTTCTGTCGAACTCGACAACGCCACGTAGTCCGCTTTCGGGATCGAACTGAGCCGTGATGTACGGGAGCGTCTTCAACACTGCGAGTGGGGCAGTTGGGGGGTCCTCAAAAAGTACATCGGGCCCTTGACCGGGCTCAAGGATCCCGACCTCGGTGGCCGCGAACTTGAGAAGTGAGTGCGGGAAGACTTTGTGTCGGTGAGCCAGAAAACCCCAAGCAAAAAAGCTGGCAGCGACGATGCCCACGCTGAGAGCTATGCTCTTCGGATTCATCCTTTGCCTCCGCAATAAGACAACAAGCGCACCTCGATCTAGCCGTGTTTCCTCCCTTCACATCACTGCAAGGCCGTGGCCTGCCATTGCGTGTCGGGGAACGGCGTGCAACTGCCATCAAGCAAAAAGGTTGCAGTTTTGGCGCCACCGGACTCCTCCTTGTAGAGACGCTGCTGCACGGGACTTCGCGCAGACTGCCCGGCCCTCTGGCAAAACGTGCCCTCCGGGCGGGCGCCCGCACCTCAAGCGCGGAGTCGAACCCCCAACCCCCTTCCCTCCGTTGCTACCAGGCCGGTGGACGCAAACGTCAACGTGAGCGGAGGGTAAACCATGCCGGGCTGAACGAGGACGAGATCAGGAGCGTGGAGGGGCCAGATGCAGGCAGGGGCGGCCCCGAAGGACCGCCCCCGTGGGACTTACGGGCTGGAGTCGAGACTCCCCTGTACACCCTTCCCGGAATGGCGAGATCGCATGACGAATGCCGCGACCAATATGAGAACGGCCACGACAGTACCGGTGATTTGCCACGCGCCGAAGCCAGGACTCGACCCGAGTCCGAGTGGTTCGGCGAGGATCGAGATACCCAACAGCACGACTCCGAGGACGATCAGCATGCGGGTGGCGGCTGGCATTCGGGATTCTCCTATCCGGCGTGAGGGGGATTGAGTCCTCGACCAAACCAGAGCTTGTTCCTAGTGGGGTGAGTACACCCATGCGCAACTGTAAGTTAATTGAAGGAGATCAGGAGCGTGGAGGGGCCGGCGTGTCCTGCACGTCAGGAGAGAGGCGCCGGGCGCGCCGGTCGATGGGGCACAACCGTCCCGCGCAACATGGTCCACGGAGGCCCGGACGCCCCTCGTTTTGTTACTTGCCCTTCTGCTCTCGATACGCGGCGAACGCCGACAACGTCAGCGGCTCGGCCTTGCCGGGCACCGACAGCCGGACGGCTTCGTCATAGCGCCATCTGCCTTGCGCCAACTCGAGCGCGTTCGCTCGGGCCCTGGCACGCCGGCGGGCGTCGTCAGCGGCCCTAAAATCGGCCTCGAGGGCTCGGACCTGAGCCCGCCGGCTGTCGGCCCACCGTTGAGCGCCGATCAGCCTCGCAGGGTTCTCGGCGGCCTTGTGGAGGCGTTGCCGGTACTCGAGATCAGCCTCCCGTGCGGCAGCGCGCCATAAAGCGTTGGCCTCGGCGAGAGCCTCTTCGGCTTCCTCTGCCTTCTCCTGCGCGGCGCGCAGCCGGTCATCCAACGGCGTCCGTATTCGTTCCCGTTGGGGTTCAAAGAAGGTTGCCCGCCGCGCGATCTCTTCCACACGGGGGCGCTCGACGCCGTTCTGCCTCGCCAGTTCTTTGACTTCGGCAAGTTCCTGAGCGTCGAAGATCCCGTGCCGGTGTTCAATCACCTCGCCTACGCGGGCAGCAAGTGCCTCAACGTCTGCGAACTCGCTGTTTCCGACGACGATTGTCTCGTTCATGCTATTGGCATCCACGGATTCCCTGTGTTCCTTCGGTTTAGCGTCCACGCCCGCCCAGCGTGACGCTGGAGGACGACAGCTCCATCGCCATGCGGCCCGGTGAACGGCGGCCGGCGGTTTCGGGTGATGCGGACGCGATGAGCCTGTCCGCCGGTCTGGCGGTAGGCTGCCCATACGGCTGGCGCCCACTTCGCAGCGAACGCCTCGGCCTGCGCCTCGGCCGTCGGCGAGCGCGGATCGTCCTGGCCGTGATGTTTCGACTCGTGGAGAATCGCACGGGCGAGCTGTTCACCGTGGAGGTCGCTGGCGACAAACGTGACGGCTGAGCCCGGCACGATGTACGCGGCCGTGCGCGGTAGTTCGTTTCGATCAAATAGCTTCACGTCCGGCTCGAGAATCCGGCCCGGACAGCCGGTGAGAACATGGCCGAGGTAGCTGTAGAACCTATGCTCGTCCCCGCCTGGATCTCGGCCTCGGAGTGTCTTCTCGGCATCACGGAGCGCCAGCGCGGCACGCTCGAGGTCGCGGCGGCCCTTCGCATCGCACTGACCGCACTTCACGGAGAGCGTTTGGGTTGCCACGCCCGCACCCCGGAACACGGGACTTACTTCGTGCACCTCGAGGCTTTTCAGCACTCTGGTAACGCCCGCTTGGCGCTGTTCGGCGCTCAGTTCGCCCTCGCGCAACACTGTAAATCCAAAGGACCATTCGCCCAACTCGCGCAGCCCCTTGATAGTCGCAAACGTGTCGGCGCCGTGGGTAGTGCCCATGAAGAACTTGAGCTCCGCGAGCGCCTCGTTCCGGCGCTCGAAAACTCGCCCGGTGCCGACAGGCAACTCGCCCTGCCAGGACTGATGGCCAAAGGCCGAAACCTTGACCCGCTGCTCGCCGAACGCGCCTGGCTCAATGATGTCGCCGTCCAGGTCTTTCACGTTCAGGGAGGCGATGCGCGCGAGCACCTCGCCCTGATCGGCCTTCTTGAGCCGAAATCCGGTCCTGATGTCTTTGTGTTCCATACGTTCCGAAAGCTAGGCGGCGTTGTTATCTGACGATCGGAAAATTTTTCCAGCGGATTTCTGCCAGTTCAGGAGCGTTCGTGCGAACCTGTCCGCTGGGTGGGTCGTACGGCTCTCATCGTCCTCGATGCCCAGCGCCTCGGCGGCCGCTCGGATCGCGTCGCCCTGCGGGAGGTCCATATCGGCCGACAGCAGCAGCACGGCCACCGCTTCGACCAGTTGTCTCAGCGGCGGGATGTCGGACCAGGAGAGTCCGACGATCTGCTCCCACCTCGCGATCGTGGCGCGATCGCCGGACTCGAGGACGGCCAGGCACGCCTCAGGGTTTGGCCGCTTCAAATATCTGTCCGAGCTTGTGGACGTACCGGACGAGCCAGGCTATGTCGCGGCGCATTTCCTCGACCTGGAACCCGAGTTCCCGGAGATCGGACAGATTCGCGTCGTCGAGCGCCTCATCGACTTCCGCACGGATCTCGTCGAGATCTGTCTGCTCCAGCGCCATCTAAAACTTGGCCCACGGATTGTTGAGCCGTTCGTTATCGACAAGGGCAGAGACCTTCGTGCGACTGGACGGGGATGCGCCGAACTCGGCGGCGAGTAGCCGGAGATCGGTCCTTGCCTTTGCCCTGATGGCAACCTCTGGCCGTTGGCCGACGTAGCCCTTCGCCGAGGTGAACGAACTGCCGTGTTTTCGGATGAATTGGTAAGATTCCTTGTAGGTCTCCCAGGTTTCACACCAAGCTGTCAGCAAAGCCCTATCGATCTTCGCTAGGAGGTTGAGCTTCGCCAATTCGGGCACAAGCCGGCGCCATTCTGCCCGCGCCTCGCGCCCGAGCCATGTCGGGCAGTTCGGTGCCTCCGGTAGAGGCTGCGGTGCGTTCGTTGCCTCACGGTCGGGCCGATGCGTGCCCTCAAGTAGCTTCAAGTGCTTCGGCTTCGGTGCCGGGCCAGTATTAGCCACGGCTGTGCTTCTTAGGTTTCATTCACCATCCGTCCCCACTTCATAGACCCCCCTTGGTCCAATCTGACGGCATGTGCGCCGCACGCCGAGGCGTCTGGAGAGGCACCGGCCCGAAAGAAAATCGCCGTTTCCGCTGATTGCTGCGGGTCGGATCACGGATGCTGGCTCCCTATTCCCCCCAGAGATGCCACCGCCGGGAGGTCTAGTTCGCGCCGGCGGCAGTCGCGGCACGCGCTCCACCGGGCCGGCTTCGGATTGCCGCACGCGCACCGCTCGGCGAGCGAGAGCGGCGCGTCGGCCTCGGCCGGGTTTCCCTCTGAGTCGAGCTGGCGGGTGCGGCCCTCAAGGGCGCGCCCGCCTTGTCCGACTCCTCCTGACTCCTGCGGAGTCTTAGGAGTTACTGGAAGCTGGGCGTAGGAGTCTGGTACCCTCAGCTTCCGCAGTCTGGTACCCTCAGCTTCCACAGTCCCCGGAAGCTGAGGGTATGAGTTTCGTCCGCCCACCCGACCAGTACCGCCAGCTTCCACACTCTTCGGAAACGTCAACCGATAGGCGTACTTGCACCCCTGCTTTGGGCGTGTGCGAGTCAGCCAGGCAAGATCCGTGAGTCGGCAAAGGTGGACCCTGACGCTCCGCGGTGTTTGCCCCATCTTGCGGGCAAGAACACTGGCCAGCGCTGGGAACTCGGGACGGGTCTCCTTCCAAAAGTTGGATACGAGCAGCGCGGTGAGCCTCACGGCAGCAGTGCTCCTCCCGTCTCCCGGCCCGGACGGACCGCTCTCTGAGAGAACGGCATCTCTCCACCTCTTCCACTCCTCACGGTCCTGAACATGGGCCATGGGCACTGGCCGCTTCGCGTGCACGCCCTACTCGGCGTCGTGAGCGGCGACAGTTGGACGGGACGCGATCCAGTCGTCCACCTCCTCCTCGACCCAACCGACAACGTTTGCGCCGAGGCGTCGTCTCGGCGGGAAAGCACCGGCCCGCTCGAGTCGCCACACCGTTGTTCTGCTCAGGCCGATCTTTTCCTCTAGCTCGCCTGTTCGGATGAGCCGCATGGCCACTTTCCTCCGTGTTGTTGCAGGGGTGTTCTTGCACACAACCGAAGTCTAAGAGCGCCTGGACGCTCCATACACTCATTTTTCAGGGGGAGGCGAAAAGACGGGGTAGTTAGACGCTTCGGCGGGTGAGCCCGATCAGGTCGGCGGTCTTGCGGAGTGCTGAGGCGATGCTCTTGGGATCTCGCTCCTTCCACGCGGGATCTTGCCCGAAGCGGCGCTTGTACTCGTTGGCAATACGTGGCTGCGTCCACCCCTGGACCTGCCAGCGGACGAGCCATTCAAAATGTGCGCTCAGGTCCAGGTCTTTAGGAGCCTTCATTGTCGGGGCGGCTTCCAGACCCAGGCCTCCTGCCCAGGCGCGGCCCGCCTCCCGGTACTGTTTCAGCGCATTCTCGAAGGCGGCACGGGCTCGCTCCTCGACCTCGGCCCAGGTCTCAAACGTCGGGGACCACTCTGGTAGTCGGAAGTCCGGGGGTGTGGGGTCCTCCGGCACTGCCCCCCCGAAACTCGGGAGGCGAAACCGGAGCGGCTCACGCACGGGGTGCGACGAGCGCGCCCAGTCATTCAGGGTGTGTAGCGCGACCTGAGCGCACCATTCGTCCGCGAGATGGAACTGATCCGACCATGTTCGTAGCGCATCGTTAAATGGGGCAAGTCGTGAATAGGATGCATCGGGATGTTCGGCCGCCAAGGTAGCGATGTCCTGTCGGAAAAAGCTCGGGGCTAGCTCCCAGTGCTCTCGTGTCGGGAAGCGGTCGTCAGGCGCTTCCCAGGCGGCGAGGTAGTGGGGGGCCACATCATCCCGCAGGGCCTCTAACACCTGGGGCGCCAGAACCTCGACCTTTGACAGGAAGATCATCCGGGCCGTCCAGACGACTGCCTCACCGCCACCGTACTCCGCGCCGACGCGAGCCACGTCAGGCCCCTTCCTCGGTCGAAACGATCGCTTCGACCTTCTCGCCCCAGGCGTCGAGCGCCTTCCGCTTCTCCGTGTCATAGCTGGCGCGGTCGTATATGCTCGTGATGCCACGCTCCGCATGGTTCAGGATCCGGCCGATGATGAACCTCGAGACCCCAAGCCGAGCTATGTGCGTGGCCGTTGTGCGCCGGAGATCATGTGGCGTGAAATGGAAGCCGGCGGCCGTGCGAATCTCCGCGGCCGCTTTCTGCACCGATAAGAGGTGCCCGCCTCGGGCTCGGGGGGAAGGGAAGACCCACTCTAATTGTCCGGAAAGCCCCTCGGCCGCGAGTACGGCCATCGCTTGCGGAGACAGGGGTACGCGGTGGGCTTCCCCGGTCTTGGACACCTCGGCCGGAACGGTCCACCATGATCCGTCCAAATCCACCTTCCGCATGGAGAGCACCTCGATACCGCGCTGAGCAGTGAGAAGCCGGAGCTTGAACGTAGCGGCCATCAGGGGCGTCTGGCCGGCGAGCGCCTTCCAAAACGCTTTGATCTCCTCCTCAGAAAGCACCCGCTGGCGCGAGCGTTCCTTCGACGGCGGCTTCACACGGTAGGCCGGATTCGACTCGACGACCCCTCTCTCGATACCGAACGTGAACACGCGCGAGATGAGCGCCAGAGTCCGGTTCGCCATGACCGGGGCGCCGCGGTCCATGATCGAATCGAGGAGGTCCAGCACGGCGCCCCGACTGATCTCGGCCGCTTTTCGATCCTTCCAGGCCGGCAGGAGGTCCTTGTCGAGTTGGCGCTTGTCCTCTCGGTAAGAGGTCGGGGCCTTGTTGGGCTTTGCGTGCCGCTCCAAGTAGAGCTCGGCCAGCTCCCCGAACGTCTCCGCCACCCGCCGGGAGTAGATGTCGGCGGCCGGGTCGTTGCCCTGAATCACATCGAATAAGACGGCCTTCGCCCGGTCGCGGGCGTCCGCCAGGGAGAGGATCGGGTATCGGCCGAGCGTTACTCGGCGCCGCTTTCCGTTAGCACGATACCGGACGAAGAACGTCCTTCGGCCGGTATCGCCGGACACCCGGACGCCGAAGTCCTCGAGCGAATCGTCAAGGAAGTCCTCGCGCGGCAGGCTCGTCTCGAGCGAGCGAAGAGTGCGGTCCGTGAGGTGTATTCGAGCCATTTACGTGGCGCTTCTGATTCCCAGTCAGGAGGTCTTGGGGTCCACATGGGGTCCACAGGAACGAAACTCGCTGCAAACCCCTGCAAAGGAATGATACGAGATTAGGCCATGTATGGCAAGGAAAGATGGCATTTCCTGCGCTGACCTGAAACGTCGTGAAATCGGCTAGGAAACTGAATGGGGTTCAGGAGGTCCCGGGTTCAAATCCCGGCGCCCCGATTACGTGTTGACGAGGCCGCTACGTCCGGTCTCCTTGCGAACGGCTCCTCCGAGACCCGCTTACGCTCCACGCCGCCGGCGAAAGCGCATCCCGTCCAACACCGTTCGCGTGGTCTGCCGGATAAGCCCATCAACGTCTGCGGCGGTTAGGATCTGTCCGTCGATCAGCAATGACGCCAGCCCGTGCACCGCGCACCAAGCCACGTAGGCCTGCGCTCGGGGATCCTGCCGTTTGATCTTACCGCTGTCCTGATAGGCCTGGATCACGTCGACCAGCTGCTCAAACAAGGCGTTTCCGGCCTCCCGTAACTCGGGTACGTTTCGGCGTGCGAGCGCCTCGCTGCCGTACATCAGGCGGTAGTGCGCCGGATTCTCGAGGGCGAAGCGCACGTACTCCTCACCCATGCGCCGGATCCGCTCGACGCTGGAGCGCGGGGCGCCCGCGTCAACGGCCTGCAGGCGGTCTTTGAGACGACTGAACCCGGCCGTGGCGACCGCAACCAACAGCGCGGTCCTATCCTCGAAGTGGCGATAGGCTGCAGCCCGCGACACGCCGAGGCGCCGGCCGAGCGCCCGCATCGTCACGCTCGCAGCCCCTCCCTCGGCGATCATGGCTGCGGCCTCGTCGAGCAGCGCCGCTCGAAGGTCCCCGTGATGATACGCCTTGGACTGGTCGGTCATACCTCAACATGGGCCCTAATGTTGACGCAGTCAACATCTGAGCGTATATTGAATGTTGACATCGTCAACACTCACGCTCTTCCCTTGCCGGAAGAGCGTGAAAGAAGTCGGGGCGACAGCCGTGATGAGTGAAGAGGGATTCGACGTGGTTGTGCGGCCGATGCGGGATGCGGACGTTCCCGGCGCCATACGCGTGCTCTCGTTCTGGAATATGGCTCCCGACCCCAATAAGAAAGACGCCGAGCGCAGCGAGATCGTGGTCGAGAACTCCTTTGTGGCCGAGTGCAAGGGCGAAATCGTCGGCGTGGCCAGCTTTCTCCTTCTCAGAAGGGATGCGGCCGAGACCGCCAGCTTAGCCGTCGACCCCGCTTTCACGGGGCGTGGAATCGGTCACAGGCTACAGCGGGCGCGACTCGACAAGATGTGGGCTCTGGGAATTCGCAAGGTCCGAACCGAGACCGACCGAGAAACCACGGTACAATGGTACGTGCGGAATTTCGGATATCGGGTCGTCGGGACTAACCCCAAGAAGCACACTTTTAGTCTCCACGACGTAGGCGTCTGGACCGTGTTGGAATTGGACCTTGAACAGTAGCTACCTTCCCAAACTTGCCTGCACCTGTTCCTGAGCTGAATCGCGAAAACCGCCGCCAATCGGAAGCGCTCCTCGATCTTTGCGATTCGGATGCGGCGGGCTCCGTCAGTCGTCGCACCCTGCGGGCGCTGGACGCGGAGGATTCTCGCCGAACCTTCTATGAGCTGGCGTCGGAGCACCGAGTGCGCGGCACCGTGTATTGACCCCTCCCCGATCACCCGGAAACCGAAGCGCTACCGACGTCGGTGGAGTGTGCCAGGGCCCTCGTCGCCATATCTCCGTGGCTGTGCTCGCCTCCGCGGCGAACCTGGACGCCGGACCGCGGTAAGTAAGAGGATCGGGCGTGCCGGGGGTTCGCCCCGGTCCGCGGTCATGGGCAGAGAGGAGGGCGGTCGCTTGCGAATCCACATCCACGGATCGAACGAGATCCGCTTCTCGGAGATCACGCCCGAACAGATTTACATGAACCGCCGCCGATTCGTCGGTCGAGCGGCGAAGCTCGCTGCAGCCGCGGCGGTGTCGCCGTCGCTGCTCGCGTGCGGTCCGTCCCCGGGGCGCTCCGAGGAGCTGAGCGACTCGGGCCAGTCGGGCGAAGCGGGGCGGTCAGGCGCCCCGGGCCAGTCGGGCATCCAGGAGCGCGACTGGAGCGCCGTCCGATCCGAGCTCGACGAGCCGCTGACGTCCTACGAGGACGTCACCACCTACAACAACTTCTACGAGTTCGGCACCGGGAAGGAGGATCCGGCCAAGAACGCGCACACCCTCCGCACTCGTCCCTGGTCGATCGCGGTCGAGGGGGAGGTGGCCCGACCCGCCGTCTACGACCTCGAGGATTTCGTCTCCCCGCACCGGCTGGAGGATCGCGTGTACCGGCTCCGCTGCGTCGAAGCCTGGTCCATGGTCGTTCCCTGGCGCGGCTTTCCGCTCGCGG
>Ga0255057_10001602_pt1 | contig 12562 bp, 14 predicted proteins | sample Cases_109_6_MG_FD_189022 | JGI IMG/M metagenome (GOLD analysis project Ga0255057, IMG submission 189022) | Seawater microbial communities from Amundsen Gulf, Northwest Territories, Canada - Cases_109_6 | ecosystem: Environmental > Aquatic > Marine > Gulf | place: Canada: Northwest Territories... | reverse complement strand
TACACCAACGTTTGCGACCAACGATAGCCATCGGTTCAGGGTATCCGTCTGCATTTCAACCACCTTTCTTTTTGCTCTTAATCTCCAGCTGATGATAGCGGAAATACTCTTGTGGACACTTAAATTGCCAGTGGCGGCATTGAAAACGACCATGAGCAGCGGAAACGTGACGTCCGCTTTGGGTCATTAGCGGCCCTGCAGCCTCCTATCAGGTCAATGTCCGCTTCCGGGGGTAAAGCGGCCGCTCGCACACGAGGATTTGGCTGCCGATTTCTGAACGTCTGCTTTCAACGAAAGCGGTCGTTCGATCATCGGAAAATCAGGAAATTCGACCGGCTCCTAACGGCCATAAGCGGAACCAATCACTGCTCCGCCTCTTGTGCGCATTGAATGCACAGCAATGTAGTTGCATCAAACTCAAGGCGCTTTCGATGAATCGGTTCCTCACAAGACTGGCAAAGACCGAAATTACCGTTGTCGATGCGCTCAATCGCGGCTGCAATCTTTCGCAACATCATCTCACGACGCCGGCCCGACTCCTGCGACATTGCCTGCGCCCGCATGGCATCCATACGAGACAGTCGCCCCATCCGGGTCTGATCCAGTTCAACAACCTGCGACGATCGGTCGCCGGTAGTAGCCACGGACTCAAGCTCCTCGCGAAGCTTAAGAAGCCTCGCGCGCATGTCAGCGATGAAGAAATCAGACATTCTCTATCTTAGGTTGCACACCCAATGATCCGTTCAGAACTTTCGACAGCAGTAGCGGGTCTGAGCGTCTGCTTTTCCCAGTAGCAGGCATTCAGATGCCTACGATATCAACAAAACGATAGGCAGCTAACGGCCATTAGCGGACGTCAATAACGCTGCAAGTGATTCGTTACGGATTCAACCCTTCAATTCGTACATACCGATGGCTAATCTATCTGAACGAGACAGCGGCCTCATTGCGAGAAAGACTACAGCAAAAACCGCAACAAACCAGAAAACCAGATCGACGAACGAAACGTAGGAAACCGCTCGTCCAGTGAGCACCGAAAATACATTACTCCGGAAAACGTCCAGTGGTGAGATCCCATTTGTTCGCGCCAGATCCATTACGACCCTGAACACGTTGCCGAGGACGCAGCCTGCAATCGTGTATAACGAAGCCGCCACAGCGAATTTCATCTTGATTCCGCGTCCGAGATATTGCATTGGTATTCCAACTGCGATCCCAATGCCCGCCGCCGCGAAACCGTACGAAAAATCCCATAAGGAGGTCGTGATGCCGTAGATGGCAGCAGCGAGAAGTGCAGCAACAGCTCCCACGATGACAGCCGCAGCGAAGTTCTGCTCCGAAATTAGTTTTTCGGCCATTTCGTAATTCCGTTGTTTATCCTCTTGGTTCATTCGCGCCTGAATATCTAGCGAGTAGCTAGGAATGGTTTGCACAACGTCACCGGTCGACCAACGTGGGACGGCCGGAAAGGGTCATTAGCCGCCCTTTTTAGCAATACTAGCGGAATGTCCGCTTTTATCCAAAGCCGCCGCTTATACCACGGCGAAACTCCAATTTTCAGGTTCCGCGTTCGTCCAATAGCAGACATCGAACTACTTGCCAGGATTGTGGGAAGATAGACGAAGGTACGAGATGCTACCGCCGCGATTGCCTAGTAGTGTGCTTGAATCCATAACTTGATGGTAATGACTGATTGAGAATACAAGCAGCAGAGTCGGACAGAATTCGGATGGGATACAGTAGAGTCGGCCTATGAGATACCGACAACTCGGAAACAGCGATCTGAACATTTCGGAAATCGCGTTGGGTTCATGGCTGACCTACGGTGCCGGAGTTGATGCTGGCACGGCGCGTGACTGCGTACGCCAGGCATTCGATTCTGGAATCAACTTCATCGACACCGCAAATTCCTATGAGGGCGGCGCTGCGGAGGAGTTTCTCGGCGCGACGCTAAGTGATTACTCTCGCAAAGACTATATCCTCGCGACCAAACTCTATTTTCCGATGTCCGAGAGTGACCGCGGACTTTCGGCGATACAGATTCATAAGCAGATCGACGCATCGTTGCGACGGCTGCGTACGGACTACGTCGACTTGTATCAGTGTCATCGCTACGACGACCAGACACCGCTGGCCGAAACCATGCAGGCGCTTACCCAGGTTGTTGCCGCGGGTAAAGCCCGTTATGTGGGTTTTAGCGAGTGGCGTGCGGAGGAGATCCAGGCTGCGCTCGATATTCCGGATGTCATCAAATTCGTTTCCAGTCAGCCCCAATATTCGATGTTGTGGCGTGATCCGGAAGCTGATGTCATGCCACTGTGCGCCGCTAACGGTATCAGTCAGGTAGTGTGGTCACCGCTGGCGCAAGGCGTCTTGACCGGAAAATACCGACCGGGCAATCCGATCCCCGGCAATTCACGGGCGGCCAATCCCGCGATGAACGACTTCATGGATCGGGCCAAAGACACCAAGCTACTGATGGCGGTAGAGCTCTTGCGGCCGATCGCCGACGAACTCGGGGCCTCGATGGCGCAGTTGGCACTGTCATGGGTGTTGCGTCAGAAAAACGTCACTAGCGCTATCATCGGCGCAAGCCGTCCGGAACAGATAACCGACAATGCCGGTGCCGTGGATACAAAGCTCGATACGGATGTGCTTTCGCGTATCGATGCGGCGCTCAAAGGTTCGATCCAACCCTAGTCTTCCGGTCTCCCTGCACCCTGTCGGTGTGACACTCAGAGGAGCAAAATCCGGTTGTCAGTCCGAATTAAAGCGTTGGTTTCTTTGGCTACAGTAAACTCGACTGCTTTATTCGAAGCCAGTTACTCTATCCTGCTGCGTTAGGGCGCTATTGTGGATTGGTAAACACGCTCTTGGCGGCTCGAGTGATAATTGTCAAGAGAGACGCCGCACAACCTAGCAGAATATTCTCCCCTGACTGAGTTTATGAGTGTCACCTCAGATGCGGGCGTTATTTCCGAGATGTGGATTTTCTGCTCCGTGATCTCGCCCTTTCGCAGCAGCCGCTCTCGATATGTCCCTGCCAGCAAGCCACACTCTACTGGCGGTGTATAACGCTCACCATCAATCTTGACGACAACGTTGGCAATACTTGTCTCAGTAATGAATCCATCTTCATTCCACAGCAGCACATCATCGGCATCGTCAGCGACGGAAAGCGCCCGATCGTAAACGTCTCGGCGAGTTGTCTTGTGGTAAATAAACGGCGTATCGGTATTGATCGGCTCACGAGCCAGGACCAGTCGCTGCTGCGTAGGGTTGTTGTCATTGGAAATAGGTGATTCCGTACTGTGCAATTGTCCATCTCGCTGCAATAACAATCGAATCCGATGTCGTTGCAAGCGCAAGCGGCTATCCACGCATGCCAGTGCATCCCGGATCGCTTTCTCGTCAAACATAAAATCGAAGTACGCGGCTGACGCCTGCAGGCGGCCCATGTGCTCATCCAGCAAGAAGATGCCGGATTCCGGGACCCACAGCATAGTCTCCAACAACTCGAAGTCTTCGGGAGGGTTCCTGGTGGAGAGTATCTTGGCCTTAGTCAGGCACTCCCTGTACTCTTCATCGGGGTCCGAGTCCCAGACAATGCCCCCACCAATCCCGTAAACCGCTTCTTGCGTTTCTTTGTTAAGGAGCGCCGTTCTAATGGCAACATTAAACTGCGCCTGCCTGTTCGGGCCGATATATCCGATCGCGCCCGTATAGATTTCCCGCGGCGTGTCCTCTAAGTCGGCAATGATCTGCATGCTCGCGACTTTCGGCGCTCCGGTAATGGAACCGCAAGGAAACAGGGCCTGAAAGATCTCTGCGACCGATGCGCTGGTCTCTGCCATTACAGTTGAGGTCATCTGCCAAACAGTCCGATATTTCTCAATCTCGAATAAGCTCGATACCTTTACTGTTCCCGGTTTTGCAACGCGGCCCAGGTCATTTCTGACCATGTCGGTAATCATCACATTCTCTGCGCGGTTCTTGTACGAGCCCTTAAGGCCCTCGCGGAGTTCGAGATCGCCCGCCGAGGTCAGTCCACGCGGCGCTGTACCCTTCATCGGTTTGCTGACTAGCTGCTCATCATCCAATCTAAAAAACAACTCGGGTGAAGCCGAGACGATCGCATGATCCTTACACTCTATATAGGTAGCGTAAGGAGCGTCTGCCGCGGCATTCATGAATAGCTGCCAAGGATCCTCGACGTTGTTAGCGTACTCACGGACTGTGTAGTTGATTTGATAGGTGTTGCCGAGTTCGATCTGTCGCTTGATCGCAGACAGGTTATTTATATATTCACTTTGCGACGTCGACATATACCAAAGTATCGACTCTTGTGCCTCGCGGTCAGGCTGCGATAAATCATCAAACTGTTGAGCATCAGAGAAAAGACCGAAGCAGACTAACGGCAGACGATAGTCAGAATGAGTCACAAAAGCCGGGTCGATTCCGGAGGCAGCCTCATAACATACAAATCCAGCCGCGAACAGATTCTGCTCATTCACTCTCCGCTCGACCTCACTCAATGCGTCGAGGACTTCCCCGTGAGTCTGGGCCAGGACTACGTCAATCGGATTGGTGAAGACCAACCAGCCCGAATTAGCGGCATCACGAACAAGAAATCTTTCAAGCATGGTGGAATTCTACGGGAATTTGGCGCGCCCGGAGAGAATCGAACTCCCGACTATCTGGTTGGATTTAGATCGCTGAACCGTAACTTGTTGTTATCAGAGACAGGTTGTCGCGGCGCCCGTTGCACAATTTGCGCGACAATGTACAGCGATGCGTCACTGGCTCGCGCAAGAATCCCGCAATGACATTGTTCTGTCATGACCGCAGCTAAGATCGTAGCGCATTATCTGCATCGTTGATAGCAAGTCGGGAACCGCCCAATTCCCCGAGGATTTGATCAGCTACGCGAAAAGCATTCGCATAGATTGTCCAGGTGTACGGAACGCTGCCGCCAGTTGGCATGAAGCTGCCATCGGTCACGTATAAATTCTCAACGTCGTGGGCACGGCAATTGGCGTCGAGTACAGATAGATTTGGATCGGTACCAAAACGACAGCCGCCGGCGATCAGATTGACCGGTGGTTTACTACTGACGCCCCAGCTTGCCCTGTCGGCACCCATTGCCTTGAGCATCTGGTAGCCCTTTTTGCTGAGATATCGGCCAACCTTCAAGTTGTGCGGATGATTACCAATCTTGATTCGCGCGACCGGAGAATCCCATTTATCCTCTGAAGTGTCATCGAGCGATACCTTGCATTCGTCATTGGGCAGCCAGTCGCAGAAGACCTCAAATCGGAGGTAGCGCGCCTCGGTAAAATAGGACTTCAACTTATGCTTCAATGGCAGGCCCCAGAGAAGTCGGTCTGACTCCCATTTTTGTCGATTCGCTTGCCCAATGGGATTCGGGTGACGGAACAGAAACTCGACTGTGCCACCTTTCATACGCCCCATTTCGTCGTTATCGATGAAATACCAGTCTTGCAACGCCCTGTTAACGAACGGACCGCGAACTTTGAGCGCGGCTGACTTTCCTGGATCCAGCTTGGCGTACGAGAAAGTGCCGGTTCCGGCACCACCGGCAGCAAACAGCAGGTTTTTCCCGACCTGAGCGTGGTTGTTGGCCAGACCATGCGGGTGCCTTGGGCCCTGCGACAACAGTAGCAATCGGGCGGTCTCGACGGCCTGACAGGCAACAACGAATACGTTTGCGCGAACAACCCTGGCCGACCCGCTCTTATCATAATAATTGGCGCTAACAACTCGACCGCTGGCGTCGCTATCCAGGCGAAAGACATGCGAGTTTGCTCGGATATCGCAATTTCCCGACGCTACGGCACGATTCAATAGCGCTGCTCGCGAGCTCCCTTTTGCACCTGACGAACAGCCATAACTGCCGCAATAACCCGAGTATTGACAGCCCCCTCTGCCGTTAACTTCATGGGGCAATATCGCCCGCGCCACAGGGATCGAATGCAGACTTTCTCCTTGGCAAGTCTCATCGAACCAACTGGCGACAGGGTGTTCCGCCGTTGGGCGAAATGGAAAATCCGGGGTCGAACGCGGCTCCTGATGCGGATGATTGACAACTCGGCCAGAAATACCGACCTCTTGCTCGACTTTAGTGTAGTAGGGCTCCAAATCTTCATAATCGATGGGCCAGTCGGCGATATTGGCTCCCTCGATAGCACCAAACTCGGACAACAACCTGAAATCCTTTGGCTTGAGACGATGAAAGAAACCGCTCATCAAATTGGTTGAGCCGCCGACCATATTGCCATTCCAAAAGTCCCAGCTGGAATCGTAGGTCGGCTTCGCAGTCCAGCCCTTATCAACACCGTATTCTTCGACTACGTGAAATTCTTCCTGGAGATTTCGCGAATACGTATTGCGCCGGCAACAGGCAATTTCATCCTTGAAGAAATCTTGCTCGGTGAACCAAGGCCCTTTCTCCAGTACAACGACTGAGTAGCCGGCCTCCGCCAATGTCATTGCAACTGGCCCTCCACCAGCACCGCTGCCAATTACACAGACATCGCAGTCCATCGTTATAAGCTGCCATAGATTTTGTCGACCGGTGGTCTCGGAAAACCCGGCTGATGCTCCAGCCACCGCCAGCCAATTTCGTCCGGGTTACCGCCGTATACCGGATCCGACAATAGCGCCTCAAAGAGGTAATACAACAGCAGCGACAACCAGGCGCGACCCCAACGTGTCTCGTCAGCGAGATAGCGCAGCAAGCTCTCGCGCTGTTCAAAATTCGTGTTGGCGAACGGGACACCGAAGCGCTCACGGCTTGCGTCCTGCAGTCGTCCAACGCCATTGACGATAGTATTTCGTGTATCCGGATCGATCCCCGGTGTTGTGATCGCCCATTGGAGATAGGCGGTTGCGTTGATATCTACAGCGCCTGGCGAATCTGGACCTCGCGGGAAAAGGTGCTCTTGCGCTGTTGCGACTGCCTCAAGTTGCTGAGGCGAAAACACGACGAACGAGGTATCCCGGGTTAGCTCCGCACGCAGCGCATAGGGCAAACCCGCCAATGCTGCGGCGGTTGCCAGTGCAGCACCGCTCCCTTTTAGAAAGGTACGCCGGCCCAAGTGGTTACGATGCGGCGATTCTGGCAACGATGTATCGGCGTCAGGTCGAATATGCTCAGGCCGACTCACTTGCTGCAGACCAGCTGAGCCGTGTCTTCTGACGGCACATACGGCAACAGCCAATCCGGCAGATGCGCCGCCAGATATTCGGGAACGCCATCCCGATATCGGACAATGCCATCGATATCCACAATGAATTCGGTCGGTACATTGAATACCCCATAACGATCCGTTATTACCTCACCGGTATCGAATGCAGTCGAATACTGTATCTGATGGTCTTCCTCGAACGATCGCAACTCCTCTGGCGAATCACTCCAGGTCGTATTGATCGCGATGATTTCGATCTTATCCCCGAACTGCTGCTGCAATGTCTGGTACCGAGGCGTCTTTTTGATGCAATACGAGCACCAGGTATTCCAGAAAATTACATAGACCGGTTTTTGCCGGCGATAATCTGATAGGCGAAATTCCGTTCCATTCCGAGTCGCTATATTGAAATCCGGTGCCAATTCGCCAACGCTGACAGCCATCGCTGGCGCACTTATCACCACTGACCCAAGCGCAATGAAACTCAATATCAGTATTGCTTTCACCGTTTTCACCAGCATTATTTTCATACCAACAATGACCGACAAAGGTTACTTTTTATTTCCGCGTGAGCAAATCTGTGAATTCGGAAGATACTCATGCCTTATCACTCACGCGTTGCTACGCATCTGCTTAAAATACATCGACTTAATGTGATAGATGGAATCAGCCTATGATCGATCATCACATCGCAGTAGGTATATATACCTATGATCAGGTTGCCTGCCGCCAGGCTCCAAGCGCCTTTTAACGTTTCTGTATTCAAGTGAGTCGCGGCATTTCATCATAAACGGGCGCCAGCAATATGAAGATAGAACCCAGTATGATGACTGCCTGCAGCTTCATCGGATGGTCTGGGCAGTAGGTCAAGCGACATTTTTGCTCCATTGGAGCTGTTTGTAGTTGAAACCACGCTCAATGGTCGGCTTGATAATTTCAAAGTATGGGGACACATCGAAGTCACGTGGCGTATAAAGACTGTGATGGCGAATGTGTAAGATCTCTCGCACGGTTTCGCGGCATGTCGCACATTCCTTCTCCGTGAGCCGTTCGACTCGTGGCAGAATCGGATAGCCGACTGACTGAAAGGCTTCGGCTATACGTGTCGAGCAAATGGCGCGCGTTGGATCGCCACTGCCCAAAGCCAGCATGCTCCGTCGCCATCGGTTCGGAACGGGAGGCGTTGGGATCAGATAACGCGCCAGGTCAATTACGTTCTTAAGGTCATAGTGCATGCCCAAACTGTTGAGCATATAGAGGGCGACGTTGCGTCTCCCTCTCGCATCGAGGCCTAACGGTCGGCAGATACGTGTGTTGAAATCTTCGTATTTCGATAGCGGCACGGCGACTACGCCGTTTTCCAGGTCCGCCTCGATAATTAATGGAGTTTCTGGACTGAGATAGTCTACTGCATCACTATGTCCAACGTAGATCGCGGCGTGAGACCAGGTAGATTGGGTCAGGTATTTGACGGCCGTGCTGAATCGTTGGTTACCCTCAACCAGAATGATGTCCGCCACCTGCAGCACTGATTTCAAAGATTCAGCAGTACTAACGGAAAAGCGCTCATAATGCCGTACCTTGCCGGTAAGGTACCGGACTAGCAGGCCCGTTATTTTTTGTTTGAACCAATTCATCATAATTCAGCGGACCCCGGTCATTACGAATAGCAAGACCGGAAAGCTTGCGTGTTAATGACTCACACTCCGCGACGAGGACCGACCAGCGCCTACTTAGCAAGTCAGACAGTGCTCGCGAAACTGTTTATAGTTGACGGCTGCCATAACAAGGAACACTACGGACATTGCGAACATCAGATAGTCGGTTCCGGGCCGGCTGAATGAAAGATAAACGCCAACGGCCAACAAAATCAGACCGAAAAGAGAGTGCATGAACACTGAAACGGGGGTTGGAATTCTGGGCCCGATTCCAAGGCTCTGCTTGAGCCAATTTTTCAGTTGATACGACTCATTTAACTCTTCCGCACAAGCCGGACAACAGGCGATTCCCTGCCCCGTATCTTCACAACAATCGAAGCACGTAGCCTTACCACAGTTTTTGCAGGCGGCAATCGCGTGAATTCCTTGATGTCAGTAACAACGCATCCATCAATTCTCTTCAACTTTCATCTCCGGATATTGGCTTCCTAGTGCACATTCAGCGTCAAGCTGCGCAGCTACCGGGCCCACAAGACAACATCGACTCCAATCATGTTGACGCCCGGATTTACGTCGTCAATGCCGCTATTGGATATGTGTTGGAGTCGAAGTTTCACGACATGATTCTTTGTCCGGCCGAACCTCAATCCAAGCGCTATATGAGACGTAAAGTTGAATGATGTACCGAAGTCCCGGTCGCCATAGGCTGATCCATCGATTATCGTAGGACTTAAACCAAGATCCATGAACAGAGGGACACGCCAACGGTCGCTCGCCAGGCGAAGCGTTGGACCGAGGGAGGCAAACAGTCGATTCTCGGATCCTTGATTGAATCTTCCGGCTTCCAGTACCAGTTTTGGCGAAGCGGAGACGTCGGGCCAGGGAGACCACTGCCATGGCAGCCTGAAGTCAATAAACAGTGCTTGCTGCGTCAAACCGTCAAATTTTCCCCCGTCAGCAGATGCCACTCGAAAACCAAAGTCCTCAACGTACCCGACGAGCGGTAGGCGAAACAGGCTCAGGTCCTCTGGCACTGTTTTGTCAATGAGGTCGTCCCTTGTGGCCGGAGCCGTGCTTAAGAAATCGAACGGGTTGTCGAGCTGTGGTGTCACAGCAGTTAGAGTCGGCCGCTGTACCTCCGCATATGGTGTGGCTGCCTCAGTGGCGTGAGTGATGGCAGCCACAATTAGCAGCAGCAAGAAAAGACTAATTCGCGACACGAATCTGGATCTGGATAAATGCAAGCTCTTCGCTCCTTTGCGGACGAGTAATCTCAGGATAATGAGGCGTTCTTGGGAGGCTGACACGATCGTACATGTCGCTCCGCTCTCACGTTAGTAGCCAAACGTGAAGAAAAGGTTACAGTCAGGCGATAGACCGCAGGTGCCGGGTCGTTCTTCATACCAATGAAAAACGACTGATCCGTTCAGGCGAGCAGTGTTTGGCAGAGACCGAGCGAGCTAATGAGGGTGCACTAGCCGTTGCCAGTCAACGAAGTGCTAAATATTGTTTCCCTTGCGATGAGCAATAGCGGCCGCTACAAGGTCTTCAGGTACCGAGTCCGGCACAGCGACATCCGGCGATTCGAACGCATCTTGTCCGAGTGCGATGGTGCGGCGATATTGTTGGATGAAGTACGCACACTCCCTGCACGCTTTTACGTGTAACCAGCACATGAACTTCTGCCAGACGGGCAGGCCGTCTTCCAAGTAGTCGATCATGAACTCGTCGAATTCTTTGCAGGTCAACATGTTAGTTTGTTTGCTCCAGTACCGGCTCTAATAAGTACCTAAGCGCTGAGCGTGCCCGGTGCAACCGCGTCTTAACAGCGTTTATCTTGATGCCCAGTATAGCTGCTGTTTCTTTAGTCGTGTAGCCATCGATATCCCGGAGCAGCAGCACGAGCCTGTGGTCATCGGGCATCGTGTTAATGTTTTGTCGCACGATGCTTCTCATCTGTTCTGTGTCGATCAACTTGCTAATTGCAGCGCTTTGCCGCGGGCTGGCTGCTTCAATTCGATCACCATGCTCGTCAAATATCGGCAGCATGTGCTCGATCGATTGCTCCTGCCGACGTGCCTGCTTTCTGATCCTCATCAGGCATTGATTTATGGTTATGCCGCGTATCCATGTACTGAGCGAAGATCGCTGTTCGAATTTGTTGATGCTCTCGAATACGACCAGGAACGTGTCCTGAAAGCAGTCCGCCGCGTCGGCCTCCGATCGCAAGTAACGCCTTGCGGTCGCTAGAACTCGTGGGCCGAGCTTTCGTACTAATTTTTCATAACAGCTTTCGTCGCCAGCGCGAAGACATTCGAGCAATTGGTCCTCTTCGTTGTTTGTGCGCTGCCCATCTCCGTCTTCAGCGAATTCAGATGCGCTAGGATGGTTGACAGCACTCGGCGCCATTACCATTTGTGTACCTCCAGACCAGTTCTGACAAACGAACTGAATGAAAAGTTCACTATCGAAGCGAGTCGGCGGGTCGTGCATCTGCCAATGTATTCGGACCACGACAAGCCAACCAAACTGTCTGTAACCTTTTTGTTGCCTGCGGCCACTATGTTTGTACCGCCAAAATGACGGCGAGATTGCTGCGGCTGAATTGCCCAATAGCAAATCAATAGATATCAAGTGGAGAATGGACAAATGACTAATATAAGCAAGGGAATCATTGCAGGACTGGCGGCAACAGCAGTGTTGTCGATGATTATGGTCGCCAAAGGCATGATGGGGCTGATGCCGGGGCTAAATGTTATCGCGATGCTTAGTTCGATGGCAGGCGCCGCTCCGGTGGTCGGGTGGGTGATCCACCTCGCAATCGGAGCACTCGTCTGGGGTCTGGCATTTGCAGTTACGCTGAAAATCTTGCCGGGCAACTCCGATGTGGCCAAGGGCATCAGCTTCGGAATCGCCGCCTGGATCATGATGATGCTGATCGTTATGCCGATGGCCGGTGCCGGTCTGTTCGGCCTCAATATGGGAATGATGGCGCCGATTATGACACTGATGTTGCATGCGATATACGGTGCTGTACTCGGTTTCACATTCAGCAAGCTGCGTTCCGACGATATTTCCACAGAGCCGCAGATTAGTGGATCCGCATAATTCCCCTGCCTTTGACACAAGTGAAACCTGATGAAGCTAGCCGGAAATTCGGGGACAAACCTGGTTGAGGTACAGGATGTCCGTTACAGTCGCAGCGACCGGATGCTATTCAACGGTCTGAGTTTGGACATCCCTCGCGGTAAGGTCACTGCTGTAATGGGCCCCAGCGGCACTGGCAAGACAACCCTGCTCCATCTGATTACCGGTCAGCTGCTGCCGGATGAGGGAGTCGTTCTATTCGACGGCCGCGTAGTCTGCCCTTGTTCTCGACGGCGATTGTATGAAACGCGGCGGCAGATCGGGGTGCTCTTCCAGAACGGTGCATTGCTGACCAATCTGAATGTGTTCGAAAACGTGGCATTTCCGCTTCGGGAACATACGCGTCTACCGGAACAACTGATCCGGCAGATTGTCCTGATGAAGCTTCACTCGGTCGGGCTGCGCGCCGCATGGCTGAAAATGCCATCCCAATTGTCAGGTGGCATGGCCCGTCGAGTCGCACTTGCACGTGCGCTGGTAATGGACCCTAAGCTCATCGTCTACGACGAACCCTTCGCTGGTCTGGATCCCATCTCTACGGGCGTGATC
>Ga0255057_10001601_pt1 | contig 12583 bp, 11 predicted proteins | sample Cases_109_6_MG_FD_189022 | JGI IMG/M metagenome (GOLD analysis project Ga0255057, IMG submission 189022) | Seawater microbial communities from Amundsen Gulf, Northwest Territories, Canada - Cases_109_6 | ecosystem: Environmental > Aquatic > Marine > Gulf | place: Canada: Northwest Territories... | reverse complement strand
GCCTGGTAACCAAACATCCAGATGATGGGAATGTTGGCGAACATGATTATGCCGGTGCCGATGCCAATGACGTTGTCGAGATCGGCGTCGGTTTTCACGAAACCGAGCGTCGCCAAAACGATGAGCCCGCAGTAGACAAGCTTGTAAACCAGCACCGGTTTCTCTCCGCCAATAAAAACCACTCCCTGCTCGCCGTAGTAGCACCAGGAAATCATGGTTGAGATCGCGAACAGCCAGGTTGCGATCGAGACAACCCATTTTCCAAGCCCCGGCGTGACCGAGTCGAATGCCTTGGCCGTCAGGGTCGCGCCGACGTAATTCCGGTAATACCCGTCGCTGACAATCTTCGGCTGATCTTCGCTGACGAATGGAGTCCAGACGATCTCGTAACCCGACGCGGTCGGCGTCACGGCCCCCGTCATTTTGTGCAAATCATTTGCCGTCTGGTGGTTGTCGTGCGCACTTATAACCACGAAAGCGCTGTCGCCCGTGAACCAGTCATCACCGTCGACCGGAATACCTGGCAGCGTCCAGCCGTTTTCAGTTTGCTGGAACTCCGGGAGTTGCTCGAATGCGATATCGGGTCCACGGTTCCATATGCCCGTCGAAAGTATGATCAGCGCCGTAAATGTGCAGACGACAATTGTGTCTATGAAGGGCTCAAGGCCCGCGACGATTCCCTCTCGAGCCGGTTCGTCGGTTTTCGCGGCAGCATGCACCATTGGCGAAGAGCCCTGGCCGGCTTCGTTCGAGAATATTGCGCGCTTCATACCTATTTGAAAGGCGAAAAAGACAGATCCGCCGACAAACGCGCCGCCCGCAGCGGCGGGTGAGAACGCGGACTTGACGATCAGCACAAACATCGCGGGAATTTCACCGACGTTTACTGCAAGCACCCACAAACCTGTCAAAAGGTAGGCTGCGACCATTATCGGTACGACCGTCGCGGCAAACTTGCCGATGCGTTTGATGCCGCCAAGGATCACTGCACCAACGATGATTGAGAGAATGATGCCGGTTATCCAGGTAGGGATGCCGAAATAGGTTTGTGTAATCTCGGCGACGTTCCAGGCCTGGAACATGTTGCCGCCCGTCGCAGTCGAGGCGACCATGGCAATGCAGAAAATAACGCCGATAGCCCGGCCAAGTTTCGGCCAGTTCTGGCGTTCGAGCGACTTGGCAGCCACCCACATTGGACCGCCGTGCGGGTTATCGGGATCGTCCGTGTTGCGATACAGCATCGCCATCGTAACTTCGGTCAGCTTGATGGCCATACCGAGAATACCGATGACCCACATCCAGAACACGGCACCGGGTCCACCGAGTGTAATTGCGAGTGCTACGCCGCCAATGTTGCCCAGGCCGACCGTCGCCGATAGCGCAGCGGCCAATGCCTGGAAGTGATTGATTGCACCGGGGTCGTCGGGGTTGTCATAAACGCCGCGAATGACGGTGGGGCCATGACGCAGCGCCCAGTATTGCGAGAAGCCACTCCAAACCGTGAATAACAGGCCCGTACCAACGATCGCGTAGAGCACATACTCATGCCACAGGACGGCATTGATTAAAACCAGGATATCGCTGAGTCCGCCCATTTGGTCGGCTCGCAGGCGCTAACCGGCGACAGTCGGTGCCGCCTCGAGTATCGCCGTCACACCCATGCCGCCGGCTGTGCAAACTGATATCAGGCCGCGCCCCTCGCCCTGTTCGTTTAGCAATTTTGCGAGCGATGCGAGGATACGCGCGCCCGTGGCCGCGAACGGATGGCCGATGGCAATGCTGCCGCCTTTGACATTGAGTCGCGACAGGTCGATCGGCCCCATCGGTTCATTTCGTCCCAGCCGGTTGCGACAAAACTCCTCGGACTGCCAGGCCTTGAGCGTCGCGATGACCTGCGCGGCAAAGGCCTCGTGAATTTCGTAGAATTCGAAGTCCTGCAAACTCAGGTCGGCTTGTTTCAGCATGTCCGAGACCGCATACGCCGGCGCCATCAACAGGCCCTCATCGTCGACGAAATCGACGGCGGATACGTGTGCGAACGTGAGGTAGGCGAGAATTGGCAAGTTTTTCTTACGTGCCCAGTCTTCTGATGCGAGCAGCACGGCGGCTGCCCCATCGGTGAGCGGCGTGCTGTTGCCAGCCGTCAGCGTCGCGTCTTCACCTTTGTCGAATACGGGCTTCAGTGCCGCAAGCTTTTCGAAAGTAGTGTCGCGGCGAATATTGTTGTCCTCCTCCGCGTCATAAAATGGCACGACAAGGTCGTCGAACCAGCCGGCGTCGTAAGCGGCTGCCGCTTTGACGTGACTGGCAAGCGCCAGTTGATCCTGATGTTCACGCTGCACGCCCCATTGCTGGGCCGTGATCTCCATGCTTTGCCCCATTGACAGCCCCGTGCGGGGCTCCTTGACACCCGGATACTGCGGCAAAAAGTGGCCGGGGCGCAGCCTGAACCATGGTTTTATTCGCTCGAGGACGTTGTGCGCAGAGTATGCGTCCAGCAGGACTCGCCGAAAATCGTCTTTGAAGACAATCGGCGCATCGCTCGTGGAGTCTGTGCCGCCACCTATGCCGCAATCAATCTGTCCCAACGCGATCTTGTTCGAGATCATGATGGCAGCCTCGAGACTGGTGCCGCACGCACGCTGCAGGTCGACACCCGGTGTGCGCATCGACAGGCCGGATTCGATCACCGCCTCGCGCGCCAGGTTCCAGTCTTTCGAGTGCTTGATTACGGCGCCGAGAGCGACATCGCCCAGCGTCTGGCCTTTCAGGTCGAATTTGTTGACGACGCCCTCAAGCGCGGCGGTCATCAGCTCCATGTTCGAACAGTTCTTGTAAACCGAATGAGAACGACAGAATGGTGTTCGTGATCCACCGACTACAGCGACTCTTACAGCTCGTCCATCATGCAGCATTGCTTGCCTCCAGGCAGGGCGATTTATTCTTCGATAGCTGCTGGACTTTACACCATTGCCCCGCCTTACCGTAAGATTCAGCAAGTGACTTCTCTTTCCGCAACCTTATCCTGGCGAAACGAGCTCGGCCGTCTGTTCAAACTGGCCGGCCCGCTGATCGTCAATAACCTCTCGATCGCCGGCATGCAGTTCGCTGACGCGGTCATGGCCGGTCGACTGGGTGTGTCGACGCTGGCGGCCGTAGCTGTTGGTGGCAGCCTGTGGTTTTTCGCGTTTACGATGGCCCTGGGGCTGCTCATGGCGATCTCGCCAATCGCCGCCCGCCACTTCGGCGCGGGCAATTCGCACCTGATCGGTCGTTACACGCGGCAGGGAATTTATCTCGGCGCCGCGCTTTCAATACCGGTGATTCTTGCGGCGCAATTCCTGGTTCAGCCGTTGCTCGTATTCATTCCGATTGACCCCGAATTCCGCGAGATGACTATTGGCTATGTGCAGGCGATTACGCTCGGGGCGCCCGGTATGTTCGTTTTTCTCGCATTGCGGTTCACGACCGAAGGCATTGGCGTCACCAAACCGATGATGTACGTGTCGGTGTTCGCGCTGGTTTGCAATGTGTTCCTGAACTGGGTATTTATCTTCGGCAATCTCGGTGCGCCGGCGCTGGGTGCGGTCGGGTGTGGCCTCGCGAGTGCGATAACGATGTGGCTGATCGCCATTATTCTTGCAGTTCACATGTTCTCGGCGGAGATCTACAAGTCGATGGGAATTTTCTCGCGGCTGGCGCCGCTACGCCCGGAGGTGTTTAAGGAAATATTCGTACTGGGCCTGCCGATTGCCATAACGATTACGGCAGAGGCCGGCCTGTTCAACGCCGTGTCAATCATAATGGGAACGCTGGGAGCCGCGATTACGGCTGCGCATCAGATCGCGATCAACTTCGCCTCGACGATGTTCATGATTCCGCTGGCATTGAGTTCTGCGATCACGATTCGGGTTGGCCATGAACTCGGTGCGGGCCAGGTAATACGAGCCCGCTATGCCGGCGGCTTCGGCATATTTGTTTGTGCGGCGTTCATGGCATGTTCGGCGATCGCGCTGCTTGTTTTTCGCGATGCTGTTGTCAGCATGTACACGACCGATGAATTCGTAAAAGACATAGCGATCAGCCTGCTGCTCATGGCGGCGATATTTCAGGTTGGGGACGGCGTGCAGATCGGCGCGGCCGGCGCCTTGCGCGGCTACAAGGACACTCGCATGCCCATGATCATCAACACCGTTTCCTACTGGGTCATCGCGTTCCCGCTGGCGTACCTCGCGGCCGTGACATTCAGGATGCCGCCCAATTATATCTGGGGTGGTTTCGTCGCCGGACTGAGCGTTGCGGCAATCCTGCTGACCTGGCGCTACAACCGCCTGTCCAGGAGCCTTGTCCGGGTCTCACGCGGCCGGACGGATATTCGCATTTAGCCGGAACAGGTTTGTCGGATCGTATGTCGCTTTCAGTTCTGCAAGTCGCGGATAGTTCTCGCCGTAGTTACCCCAGGTCTTGCTTTCGCTCTCTTCATTGAGGTTGGTGTAGAAGCCGCCTATATGCGGGGACACAGCATTGTAGTAGCGGCGCAGTGACTCAATCTTGCGCTCGGACATCGATTCGTCCCGCCATAAGGCATTCATTCCGAGGTTGTAGCGTGCAGCCCGGTGCGAGTAGGCCGTCGCCGTCGGGCTGATACGCGAGGTCGCGCCGCCCAGGTGCTGGTACCAGACAGATGGCAGGTCGTCGCCTTCGTAGTTGCCTATCATGGCGTCAATGGATGCTTCGCTCAGTTCGCCGAGGAAACCCGATTTCAAGTAATTCAGCTGTCCGTGTGCCATGTCCCCGTCGAACTGGGTTTGCAGAGCCGCGTATGACATGGGACCGTATTCACCGTCAAGGCGCTTGCCGAAGGCCAGTATCGGTGCAAGTGCCTGCTCACCCGCGTCCCCGGCGCCCGCATAGCAGATTTCGATGCCAACGACAGGATTACCATCCTCGCCTACAAACCAGGAAGGCTCGACATTGGCCTCGTCAGGAAGCTGATTGTCGATTTCTGCATAAAGACGCAGCAAGTCGCGAGCCTGATCGAAACTGTAAACCAGGAGTCCGCCGTAGACGGTCGGATTGAATGGATGTAGCCGGTACAGGAATTCGGTAACGACGCCGAAATTGCCGCCGCCGCCGCGGATCGCCCAGAACAGGTCCGGATTCTCGTCGTCGCTGACGCGCAGGATGTCGCCGTTCGCCGTGACGATTGTTGCGGCAAGCAGGTTGTCGATTGACAAACCATGCAAGCGGTCCGTCCGGCCCATGCCGCCGCCCAGCGTAAAGCCGCCAACCCCGGTATGCGACACGACACCGGCTGTCGTAACGAGATTGTGTTGTAGCGCTGCGCCGTCAAGGTGTCCCAGCAGCGCGCCACCTGCAACGCGTGCTGTGTTTGCCTCAACATCGACTTCAACGCTCTGCATCAGCGAGAGGTCGATCATCATGCCGCCGTCACAGGTTGATTTGCCTGGAAAGCTGTGGCCGCCGCCTTTTACTGATACGAGCAGGTTGCGCTCGCTTGCGAATACTACCGCGTTCCGAACATCGTCAACGGATGTGCAACGCACCACCATGGCGGGCCGCTTGTGGTCAAACATGCCGTTCCACACTTTGTGCACAGCGTCGTAGCCATCGTGGGATTGCAGGTAGAGTCGGCCCGTCAGGCTATCTGAAAGTTCGCCGACCGCGGTGCTTTCGAGACTGATTTCCGCGCCGGCACCGGTTACGGCGTTGATTGTCGCGGATGTCGCAGGATCGGTTGTCGAGCGGCTGCACGCGGGCAAAGCGGCGGCAACGCCGGCGGCGATCGCGTTCTTGCAGAAGGTACGTCTGCGCATGATGGTCCCCTGTTTTTCGTCTTCTTGTCTTAGAGAAGCTTAGTAGACGATCGGGGTAACCGCCATGTTGTGGAAGGGAAAAATAGCTTTCTAGCCACCCTGGCCAAAGTCGGGGCTGTCGGTTGCGAGATACTCGTCTTCCGCGGGCGTGTTGGCGCGGCCGAGAAGCTCGTTTCGATGCGGGAAGCGGCCGAACTGCTCGACGATGTCACGGTGCAATTCGGCGAATTGCGCGATCGTACTGAATGTCTCGCGGTAGGTGGGTGATACGGCGTCCGCGAGCTTGTTGAACAGCTCACAGGCCTTGGCCTGCACCTTCGGAGACTCCGAGTGCTGCAACGGCATGTAAAAAAACGCGCGCTGAATTGGCGCCAGTCCGCGGTCCTTCCTCTCCATGGCGCCCTCGACGCAAAGCTTCAAAGCAACCTGGTCCATCTCGAACGCCTGCGCCGTGTTGCGGTAAATATTGCGTCGAAACTGATCAATCAAAAGAATCAGGGCAAGCCTGCCGCGCGGTTCCTCGGCCCAGTGACCAAGCTGTCCTGCGCTGGCTTGTTCGATATCAGCGAGGAACTCGGCCTGTATCTCATGATCGAAGGCGGCGTCGCTGCCGAACCAGATGTCCATGCGACGATCGACCTGTGGCGCGCTAAGCGACTGCTCTTTGAACCAGAATGAGAGGATCGCATCGATCCGCAGCCGATCTTCATCCGTGATGGCCGCGCGTTCGGACTCGTCAGGCAATGTTTCCGACATCAGTTTTCCCAGAATAAAAGTGCGAACCAGTTCACATATCGGGCAAGTGAACCGGATATCGCCCCCAATATAAGTAGACTTTAGCAGATGAAGGCAAGCCTCACCCGAATCGCGTTGTTGCTGCTACTGGCGCTGGTCGTCAACTGCTCCGGCGATCCGGATGATCCGGAGCAGCAGGTTCGCGACTGGGTCAACGCAATGCAAGAGGCCGCCGAGGAGAAAGCTCGAAGAGAGATTGTGGCGAATATTTCGCCGGCCTATGTTGATTCTCGCGGCTACAGTCGCGAGGATGTCGACCGGCTTTTGCGCTTGTACTTTCTGCGCCAGGGCAAGGTCGTACTGATGAGTCACATCGACGAAGTCCGGATAGTTGGCGGAACGGCTGCCGAAGTGTTCATCACGGTTGGGATGGCCGCTTCGAACGACAGTCCGTTGGGCATCAGCGCCGATGCATATCGATTTGAGCTGGAGCTTGAGCACGACGGTGATGATTGGCAGTTGATCTCTGCACGCTGGGGAGAGTTGGGCGATCAGCTTCTTTGAGGTGCACGCTATGAACAGACTAAGACGATGCAGCGGCGGTGGAATCCTGCTCATATCGGTGTTGCTGTCAGCATGCGCGAGTCTTGAGAATATCGTCAGCGCTCCCAGGGTCTCGTTGCGAAATGTGCACGTCGAAAACATAGGCTTCAGCAGCCAGACTTTCATCTTGGCTTTTGACGTTACGAATCCCAATGCCTTTCCATTGCCGATCAAGTCGATCAACTACGGAGTGAGGCTGGACGGCCATCGCTTTGCGAGTGGTGAAGCCGCGAGCGAATTCACGGTACCTGCAGGCGGTGACGGCGCGTTCGCGATCAGCGTTGACGTGGACTTGCTGCAGACGGCGCCGGAGCTGCTGTTTATTGTCCGCGATGCCACCCGGCGCGATATCCCGTATTCACTCGAGGGCCGCCTGGGTATTGATATTCCTTACACCAAGCCCGTCAAATTCGAAAACTCCGGGCTGATCAGGCTGCAGGCCTCATCGCGTTAGTCGCGACGAGGTACGAGCGGGGGGCCTCCCCTTTGGGGACCCCAGCCCGCGACGCCCGATATCGACAAGCCGCGGGCCAGCGCCTAGTCAAGGTTGGGCAAGCCCTGCAGGACCAGCAGATAGAAGCTGACGATTCCTACGATCTTCTCGTTCTCAACGACGGGCGCGTGACTGATGCCGAAGTTCTCGAACAGGCGCGCGCAATAGCGGATACCCATGTCCGGGCGCACGGTAAGAACCGGCTTGGCCATTACTTCATAGACGTTCACTCGCTCCGGCGCCCGGTCTCTCGCGATGACTTTTTTCGCGATGTCCGAGAACAACAACATGCCGTATTCGTCGTCTTCATCCCGCCTCTTTACGATCAGGCTCGTGGCGCCCACCTTCTTCATGATTTTCAAGGCAGAAAGTACATCGAGGTGGCCGTCGACTTCCGTAACGTCGGATCGCATGCAGTCGCGCACGACACCCCAGTTTCGTGTGCTCATAATTTTTCCTCCACGAGTTCGCTAAGTTCTTCCGCCTGATGAACGACTCCGACTGCGTCTTCGACATCGATTAAGACCGCGATCCCGGTTCCGGGTTTCGCGTCGAATTCACATACGTTGCCGATGTGCTCCAGGATTTCCCGGCTGAGATGTTGTTCGACCAACATCAGCACAACGTCGCGTTGCGTTGCCAGTGTCAGGCCGAAAAACGTCTTGTTTTCCTTGATGCCTTCGCCGCGTGCATTGTTGATGACGGTGCATCCGGTTGCACCGGCCTCGCGCGCCGCATTCATGACGTCATCTGTCTTGCTATCTTCAACGAAAGCTATAATTAACTTAAAGTGCATGATTATCTTCCTTTTCGTTGTCTCGATTGCCCGAATCGGGCGAAGAGACGCGTGCTCTCAATGCTGCAAGCTGGCCATACGCGAGGACCGAGATTATCGGAAAAAGACTCGCAAAAGCCACCAGGCCAAATCCATCCAGTAGCGGGCTACGTCCCGGCACCGCTTCGGACAGCCCCAACCCCAGCGCCGTTATCAATGGCACCGTGACCGTTGATGTGGTCACACCGCCGGAGTCGTAAGCCAGCGGCACGATGATTTTTGGCGCCAGCGCGGTTTGTACGATGACAACCAGGTAACCGGCGGCGATAAAGTAGTGCACAGGCGTGCCCGCGATAATCCTGAAACATCCGAGGCTCACCCCCACGCCGACGCCAATAGCGACCGCAATTCGCAAGCTCCAGACAGAGATCGTGCCACCCGAGACCGTGCTCGCTTTCATGGCTACCGCGATCAGGGCCGGTTCTGCCATCGTGGTACTGAAACCAATGGCGAGCGCGAAAATATAGACCCAATAGTAGTCCTGCCAGACCAGCTCGGCCGCGCCACCGGAATCCTGCCGTAGAAATTCGGGGTCGGTCAGCTGTTGTGCCATCAGGCGGCCGAGAGGAAACAAGGTCTGTTCCAGCCCGACCAGGAACAGGCCGAGTCCAAACACGACGAACACGAAGCCGACCGCGATCTGCTTCCAGTTCGACATGTGCTCGCCAATGACCAGCCGCTGAAAAACAAACAGGAAGATGGCAATAGGCAGCACATCAGCGGCGCTGCCCAGGACGAACTGCGTGATGCTACCGAGGAGGGTCATTGCATGACGATCCCGAAAATCAGGACAAACAGAATCGGCATGAGCGACGCAAGCGCAATGAGTCCGAAGCCGTCGGTCATCGGGTTTCTGCCCTTAACCGAGCTTGCGAGCCCGATACCGAGGGCGGTCACCAGCGGTACCGTCACCGTCGATGTGGTCACGCCACCGGAGTCATACGCGATACTGACGATCTCCTGTGGCGCTATCGTCGTGATGACGATAATCAGCAGGTAGCCGCCAATGATCAGCAACGGCAGTGACCAGTTGATCAGAATTCGCAGGACCCCCACAACAAGGGCAACGCCTACAGCCAGCGCAACGATCATGCGCAGCTCGAATGAATAGGTTCCCAGCGCCTCGGGCGACATCGCGATGACATTCGCGTTTGCTGCAACCCGGGCGGCTTCATCCGCAACGGCAAGCAGAGCCGGTTCGGCGAATGTGGTGCCAAACCCGAGCAGGAACGCGAAGCTGAGCAACCAGAAAACACTGCCCTTGCGGGCCAGGGAGTAGGCGAGCCTCTCGCCAACCGGGAAAAGTGCTAGCCGCAGCCCGAATATGAAAAAACTGAGACCGGCAACGACCAGCAAGGCGCCCAGCAGCAGCGACAGCAGGTTGCCGGCCGGCTGCCGGAACACGAATAATTGAAATGCGCTGACGACGGCAATGATCGGCATCAGGTCGCGCAAACTGCTAAGCGCATCCCTGCCAAGTGCAATCAAAGAGTTTTTCATTCTAGTCGGGTGCCAACAGCGCTCCTACAGAGAGGGTAACAGCACGGAAATCCTGACGCCGCCCTCTATGTTATCGGCTTCAATGCGGCCGCCGTGACCGTCGGCAATGAGTCTCGCGATGTACAGGCCAAGCCCGAGATGTTTATTGTCCTTGTGCGGCCTCACCGACACCATCGAGTCGAACATCTGCGTACGCATTCGTTCCGGTAGCGGCGGCCCCGGGTTCGTCACATCGATCCGTGTTTCATCTTCGTCGGTAGACAAGGCGACCGTGATTTCGTCGCCGACCGCGCTGAAACCAACCGCGTTGTCGACGAGCTTGTCCAGCATCTGGATCAGTAGCTCCGGCGACCCGCTTGCGGGGTACCGATTTCCGTCGCAGTCAAATACAAAAACGCGTTCGGCGTAGGCGTCACGGTAGGCGTTCACGGTTGATTCGAGCACGGCGCGCACATCGAATTCCTCGGCGTCGGCGTCTTGCATCAATTCCTCGACGCGGCTCGCCTCGCTCATCGCGCTTAGGATTTTGTACAGCCGATCGGCGCCGTCTTTTGCCCGGGCAGTGTAGGCGACAGCCGAGTCGCTCAGAGATTCGTGTTCCAGGTTGTCGAGCGACGAGCTTACGATCGCCAAAGGTGTGCGCAGTTCGTGTGACAGTTTCGATGCGAGCGTCCGCAGGTATTCGTTGTAGTCGCCGAGCTGGCCAAGAACGTAGCCGAAGCTTCGGGACAGGTCGCCGATTTCGTCTGCAGAGTCAGAGCTTGGCAGCGTCGAAGCAATTTTATCGCCCTCCAGCGCCTGTTCCGCGGCCGTGCTGAGCCGTCGTATACGGCGGGACAACAGGCTCGCGTAGCCGAGCAACACGCCCGCGACCACGAGCATCGCGATAATTGAAACGTTCATGAGTCGCGCAAGAGTCTGGTTTGTCAGGCTAAGGATCGCGACAGTGCCCTGTTGCAGGACAATCGCACCGATCGTCTCACCCGCTGATATTACCGGTTCCGCGACCGCGACGATCGCGCGCCCGCTGTCAGGGCTTCGGAACCAGGCGGCGGACTGACGGCCGCCAAGGGCTGTGGCGATGTAGGACTGCTGTTCCCGACCGCTGGGGTCTGGTTCGGCGAAGGTGGATTCCCTGCCGGGCTCAACCAGGGCGTCGTAAGCGAATCGCTGCCAGGCTGACACGGGCGCATCGCCGGTTGCTTGCTGTGATTGCAGGTCGCCGACCGTGGTAATCCGCCAGCCGGACGCGTCGGTCACGATCAGCCGCATGCCCTGTTGCACTATGCCCTCGGCAATACGAGCCAGGTCAGCGGCGGTGCTGACAAGCGGGCCCGGATCGGGTGTCGCAAAACTTGCGCTCCGGACGCCCGCTTCGTTCGTGTTCGCCGTGTTGTTGATCACAATGCCCAGGTGCGTGCCCAGCAGGTTTTGCGGAATGCGTGCCTCGAACTGGTAGCCACGCGGAACATCCTGCCAGTACGCATGTATCGTCGCTTCGGGTGCGAAACCATAGGCGTCTTGAACGTAGGTCACGACAGGTCCGGGTGCCTCTGCCGTAAACGAGAAGGATTCCTCGAGGTAAGGGGGACTTGCACTGATCAGGCGTACGCGATCGGCGTGACGTGAGCCTTCGTTGGGGACGATTGAGCCGGCATCGGCATAGACGACGTTGTGGTCCGTAACCTTGACGTACAGATAGAAGAATGGCCCGTATAGCCCGGTGACGAAACGGATTGGCCCGTCGGCACCTTGCATCGGCCGCAATGACGCTTCGGTGAGCGGCCAGTCATCGAAATAGCCGTCGATGTTCGGCGCGTTGTCCAGTCGATGCCCGTACAGCTGATCGCCAACGAGGTGACTTGCGCCGGCATGAGCGGGAAACTCCTCCGGATACTGCGCCAGCGAATCGGCGATGGCCCGCGCGGTTCCGGCAAGCATTTGTTGCTGGCTCTGGCGCAGCGCAGACTCGGTTTCGCGGATGAACTCGCAGCCGGCCCACGGCAGCATCAGGGTCAGCAGACTGACCAGAAGTAGCTGCCGCTTGAGAGTCATCGCCGCGTGCCGCCTTTAAGCGGACAACCAGCGGTAGCCCATGCCGTAAACGGTCTCGATCGCGTCGAACTGTGCATCAACGGCGACGAACTTGCGGCGAATACGCTTGATATGAGACGTAATCGTGTTGTCGTCAAGAACTGCCTGTGCGGCATCCATCAGTTGCTGTCGATTTTTGACGTGTCCCGGGTAACGGGCCATGGCGTGTACCAGCCAGAATTCGGTCAGCGTCAGCCCGACGGGCTGTCCCTGCCAGGCAATCATCATCCGGTCCGTGTCGATCTCGAGATCGCCGCGCGTGATCCGGCTTGCGGCGGCCTGCGGTTTCGACAGCGCGTCGAGGCGGCGAAACAAGGCAGCAATTCGTGCCATCAGGTGTGGCAGGCTGATGTCCTTGGTCAGGTAGTCGTCGGCGCCCAGCCGCAAGCCGGACACCGCGTCGAATTCGCTGTCGCGGGCCGTCAGAAAAATAATGGGCAAATCTGCCGCGCGTGACCGGAGGTCCCGGCAAAGCTCGAAGCCGCC
>Ga0255057_10001599_pt1 | contig 12584 bp, 11 predicted proteins | sample Cases_109_6_MG_FD_189022 | JGI IMG/M metagenome (GOLD analysis project Ga0255057, IMG submission 189022) | Seawater microbial communities from Amundsen Gulf, Northwest Territories, Canada - Cases_109_6 | ecosystem: Environmental > Aquatic > Marine > Gulf | place: Canada: Northwest Territories... | reverse complement strand
GAGCTCTTGATCTCCAATCGCGCAGAGCCCACCATGGTGGCTGTTCCCGACCCCACGCTATCGCCTAGGAGGCCACCGTGACCCAAGCTGCCGTCGCCAAATACGGCTCCGCTGCGATTCCCGAGGCTGAGCATCGGATCGAACCGACTTCGAAGTCGACACTGGATGAGGCCCTGGCGATTCTACAGGATCACAAGAAGGAGTGGGTAGCCCTCGACATCGACGAACGGATCGAGCTGCTCGGAGAGCTGCGCGACGGAGTCGTTCGAGTTGCCGAGCGATGGGCCGAAGCGACGGTTCAAGCGAAGGGCCTCACGGCGCAGAGTGCACAGGAAGGAGAAGAGTGGCTTGGGGGAGTCTCGCCCGTCGTCCGCAATATCGTGCTCCTGATCGCCTCGCTTCGCGACGTCGCCAAGCACGGCGCGCCCCAGCTTCCGAAGCGGGCTTTCGAGCGATCTGACGGCCAGGTCGTCGCCCCGGTGTTTCCAACCGACATGTGGGACAAGCTTCTTTTCCAAGGAGTTACCGCCGAGGTCTGGATGGAACCCGCGGTCGAGCTCGAGGACCTGCCGAACCAGCAAGCCGGCTTCTATCGAGCGCCCTCGCATGCCGGCCGTGTCGCGCTCGTGCTTGGAGCCGGCAACTGGTCGTCGATCGGTCCGATGGATGCGCTCTATAAAATGTTCGTCGAGGGTCAGGTCGTGATCCTCAAGATGAACCCGGTAAACGAGTATATCGGCCCGATCATCGACGAGGCCTTCGCACCGCTCCGCGAGCGAGGCTACTTTCGTGTGGTCTACGGCGGCGCCGCCGAGGGAGAGTACCTCTGCCAGCATCCCGCAGTCGAGGAGATGCACATCACCGGTTCCGACAAGACGCACGACGCGATCGTGTTCGGGGTAGGCGAGGAGGGCGCGCATCGGAAGGCAAACCGCGATCCCCGCAACACCAAGCGCTTCACGAGCGAGCTTGGCAATGTGAGCCCCATCATCATCGTTCCGGGCCCCTGGTCCAAGAGTGACTTGACCTTCCAGGCCTACAACATTGCGTCGACTCTGATCAACAACGGCGGCTACAACTGCACGGCGACGCGCGTGATCATTCAGCACGAGCAGTGGGACCAACGAGAAGCCTTCCTCGATGCTTTGAAGGATGTGTTCCGACAAGAACCGGATCGAAAGCCCTGGTATCCGGGAGCAGGGGACCGGCAGCAAGCGTTCGTCGAGCGGCACCCCGAAGCCGACGAATTTGGCGCCAAGGGGCCGGGAAAAGTTCCCTGGACCCTCATCGATCATCTGGACCCAACGAAGGCCGACGATATTTGCTTCACGACCGAGTCCTGGTGTGGGCTGACCGGCGAGGTAGCGCTGCCCGCTAACTCGATCGCCGACTACATCGACAAGGCGGTCGAGTTCGCCAACGACTCCTGCTGGGGCACGCTGAGCGCTTCGATCATGGTTCACCCCAAATCTCTCAAAGACCCGGTCGTCGCCGATGCCGTCGAGCGCGCAGTTGCGAACATGAGGTGCGGAACTGTCGCGGTGAATCTCTGGTCTGGCGTGGGCTACGGCCTCGTCAGCACAACTTGGGGGGCATTCCCCGGTCACCCACTCGAAGACATCGGTTCAGGGCAAGGCGTCGTTCACAACACGTATATGTTCGACAAGCCGCAGAAGGCCGTCGTCCGGGCCCCGTTCCGCATGTCTCCAAAGCCCGTGTGGTTCGTGAACCACAAGACGGCGGCCGACCTCGGGCACAAGCTCACGTACTTTTACGCCGATCCTTCGATCGCTCGCATTCCGAGCCTTCTGTGGTCCGCCCTGACTGGCTAGCGTCCCGCCTCAGCCCTCTTTGCTTGATCTCGTAACTTCCTCGTAGCTGCGACCGGTCTCCGCCTCCATCGCAACGTCGAATCCTGCGCGCTGCCACCCGGCCTCTTGGAGCTGCCCAAACGAATCCCGCGCGCCATCGAACCCAGCTCGCTGGTCTACGACGTTCTCGTAACCAGTCTGCATCAACCCCTGCGCCGCGCGGAGCGACCGACCCCCCGTCTTGCAGCCCACCACCAGCTTCGCTTCCTTCGGAAACACGGACGCAACCTCGGCGAGGAATCCGCCATTCGGGCGCATTCCACCCTGAGTCATGTGGGCGATCGGAATGTTGTATGCGCCGGCGGGATGGCCCGCCTCGAATTCGGGGATCGAGCGGACGTCGAGGTACGAGTAGCCCTCGTTCTCCATCAGCGACTTGGCCTCTTCGGGGGAAACTCTCTTGACGGACATAATGTCGATCTAGAGCGGCAGAGTCGACTGCGCCACCCGGGGAACGTCGACGATGCGCGTTGTGCACCAGGTGTCAGTCCCGGGCGTTCTCCAGGAAGAGATTTTCCAGGGTTTGCCGCTCCGGAATCATCGCCTCCAATCGAGCCCCTGCGGCGTTCGAGATGCGTAGGATTTCGGCCACCGCCTCGTCGCCCTCGACCCGAAGCGTGATCCTCCCGTCGGCGTCCTCCACGACCGTCCCCCTCGAGCCCAGCGAGTCCTTGAGTGCGCGCGAAGCTTCGCTCAGTCGAATCTCGACCCGTTGCGCGGCCGACGCGAGCAAGTCGTGCACCTGACCTTCCGAGGTGATGCGCCCCTTCTGCATGATCACCACGCGGTCGCACAGCATCTCGACGTCGCTCAGGATATGGCTCGTGAACAGTAGGGTTTTTCCCCGGTTGCGTTGCTCGAGCAGCAAGTCCCTCACTTCCTTTCGGCCGATCGGGTCGAGCCCGCTCATCGGCTCATCCAACATCAGGAGCTCAGGATCGTGTAGCAGCGCCTGTCCGAGGCCGATCCTTTGCATCATGCCCTTGGAGAACTTTCCGATCGGGCGATCGATCGCGTCCCGAAGTCCCACCTTGTCGATCATTTCTTCGGACCGATTGCGGCGATCTTTCTTTGCGATCCCGACTAGGCGCCCGCAGAGGTCGAGGAACTCGATCGGCGTGAGATACTGATAGACATACGGGTTCTCGGGCATGTAGCCGATGCGCTTGGTCGCTTCGCGATCGCTTGCATCGCGTCCGAAGATGCGAATCTCGCCTTTGGTCGGGAAGATCAACCGCAGGATCGCCTTGATCGTAGTGGTCTTCCCTGCGCCGTTTGGCCCGAGGAGTCCGAAGATTTCCCCCCGGTTCACCTTGAAGCTCGCACCGTTCACCGCTTCCACACGCTTTCGAAAGAACCCGATGTGGAACACCTTCCGGAGGTCCTTCACCTCGAGAACGGTCTCGGCCTCACTCATCGAGCACCTCTTGAACGCTTCGAATCACCTCTTGGACCTCCGCGTTGCGCATCTGTGGATACATCGGAAGCGCTATCCCGTGAGCGGCGATGTGTTCTGTAATAGGGAGGGACTCATCGTGCCCGGCAAAGCTCCCGAGCTCGTGGAGGGCGTGGGAAAGCAGGCCCGCCTCGACCCCCCGCGCGCGCAATTTCTCGCGGAAGGCATCGCGGTCGTGCCCTTGGGGGAGGACGACGCCCAAGGTTTGATAGTTGGATTCGGCGCCGTCGGGTGTGGCTTGCAGATCGACGGCGTCGCCGAGGGCCTCACGATAAAGCGACGCGATCTCACGACGCCGCCCAACGATCTCGTCGAGCCTTTGAAGCTGCGTCAGCCCAAGCGCCGCGGCGATCTCGGTCATTCTAAAGTTCCCAGCGGGCACGACGAACGTGGTCGCCAGTTGCCCATGGTTCCGCAAGACCCGGAGTTGCTCCGCGATGTCGTCGTCATCCGTGAGGCACATCCCACCTTCGCCGGTAGTCAGGACCTTTCGTGGATGAAAGCTCAGGCACGAGACCACACCCAAGTTCCCGCAAGGACCGTCGGAAAAGCGGCTGCCGATTGCACATGCTGCGTCTTCGATAATCGGTAGAGCGCCAAGCGCTTCACGGATTTCGGTCGATCTCGCTGGGTTGCCGAGCTGATCGATCACGATCGCCGCTTTCGCGTCGCTGGTCCGTGCGGCAGCAAACGCTTCACCTGTGCTATTCCATTCGTGCGGGTCGACATCGATGAATCGGACGCGCGCGCCCGCCAACCTCGATGCATGCGCTGGGCTCGGCCAACTGAGCGCCGGGCAAATGACCTCGGCGCCGTGACCGATTCCGAGCGCCTTGAGCGCGAGCTGCAGCGCTGCAGTTCCACTCGATACCGCGACCCCGTGGCGCCGCCCGACCAACGCGGCGACCGCTTGTTCGAAGCGCTCGACCAGCGGCCCCTGAACCAACTGCCCGGATTCGAGAACGGCCGCGACAGCGCGCTGCTCATCCTCGCCGATCCACGGTTTTGCTAGGTTAATCAAGGCGACGACATCCTATCAGGTCGGACGGTATCTCAACAGATTGCGGCGTTCGGGCCTAGAGTCCACGCTCAAAAGATGGACCTCTCGCGACAGGTCGAAGCGTTGGAGCGCGCGCTCGGGCGGCTCGGCATTCGCTTTCTCGAAGAGGAGCTGCCGGAAGAGGCCCACATCGATGGCGGCCTTTGCACCGTCGACGGCGAGCAGGTCCTCTATCTCTCGCCCACCGCACCCCCCTGGCGCCGCGCCGAGGTGCTTCTCGATGCCCTTCGTCGACTTCCACATCGCGACATCTGGCTCCCACCCGAGATCCGCCAGCTCGTGCAGGACGAAGATTTCGCGGATCGTCCGCTGCGGCTGGTAGCCTCCCGCCAGGCATCCCACGGTTCGGGTGCCAAGGAGGACGATCGTTGAGTGGTCTGGGTTTGATCCTTTCGGGAGGCGGCGCGCGTGGCGCATACGAGGTCGGCGTTCTCGAGTATATCTTCAGCGAGTTTCTCGATGCCCAGGGGAAGCCACCCAAAGTCGATCTGATCTCTGGCACGAGCGTAGGGGCGGTCAACGGTGCGTTCGTAGCGTCCAACATCCACGACGTCCCCCATGCAGTGAAGCAGTTGGTCAGCCTGTGGACGGGGCTAGAGCTGCCCGACGTGTTGGGCTTTGGGCTACGCCAGGCTGCCGGCCTCTACCGAGTCTTGCTCGGCGGTGCGGAGGCCCGCGGCGTGTTCGACCCGACCAACCTTTCTGCGCTCGTCGGTAGGAACATCCGTTGGCGTAACCTCCGGCGAAACATCCGTACCGGCGCGCTTCAGGCGCTCACCGTGAGCACGACACGCGTCGGGACAGGGCAACCGGTCATCTTCGTCGATGCTGCGCCCGGCCTCGGAATTCCCAAAAGCTTGGGGCTCCATGCGCTCGTTCGAAGAGCGAAAATCGGCCAGCATCACGTGTTGGCGTCCGCGGCGATCCCCCTCATATTTCCATCCGTGCAGATTGGTGATGAGATTCATTGCGATGGAGGCCTTCGCCTCAACACCCCGATAGGCCCGTCGATTCACCTCGGGATGAACCGCCTCCTGGTGGTCGGCCTTTCCACGCCCCACGTCGCCGGCCGGAGCGCCATGCGCGACGGGCAGTATCCGGGCGCCCCGTTCATGCTCGGGAAAGTCCTAAACGCGTTCCTTCTCGACCACGTCAACACCGATCTCCTCGAGGTCCAGCGCATCAACGACTTCTTGAAAGACGGGATTCGCGCATATGGCCCCGAGTTTCTCGATCGCATCAACGACGCCGCCAAGGCGCGCGGCGCCCTTGCACCACGCCGTCTCTTGAGCTCACTCGTGCTGCGTCCAAGTGTCGATATCGGACAGGTCGCCTCGAACTACCTCGCGTCGAACCGGGTTCGCTTCGGGAGGAGCCTCGGCCGCGCGTTCATCAGTCTGCTCGATGTGGGCGCTGGCGCGGACGCTGACCTTGCGAGCTATCTCCTGTTTGACGGTGGCTTCGCCCAAACCCTCATCGAAATGGGGCGCCGCGACGCCCACGCGCGCCGTTCCGAAATCGAGGCGTTCTTTTTTGAAGACCCAGAAGCGGTCCTATCCACAACTGTCACTGTGGACAGTGTGGAACATTCGGACTCCAACCCCCCGGAATAGTAACGGCTTCCGTCGTGGTTCATACTGTGGGCAAACAGTGGAACCCTGAATCGTAGGTCAGTTAGATTGTAATATTTTACCCACACCACTCCGTGTGATAGGCTCCAAAAGTGGCACAACCCAGCGTCGCGCACATTTCTGAGAACGCGACCCAGCTATCACAGCGTCTCGTTCAGAACATCGCGGGGGTCGTGCGAGGCAAAGAGGAGGTCATCAAGCTGGCCGTGGTCTCGCTTCTGGCAAGGGGCCACCTACTGCTCGAGGACGTGCCTGGTGTTGGAAAGACGACCCTCGCGCGCGCGCTTGCAGCGTCGGTCGGTGTGTCCTTTCGTCGCCTGCAGTGCACGTCAGACCTGATGCCGACCGATGTGCTTGGCGGCAACGTCTACAATCAGTCGCAGGGCACCTTCGAATTTCGTCCTGGGCCGATCTTCACCCAGGTGCTCCTCGCCGACGAAGTCAACCGCACGACGCCCAAGACGCAAAGTGCCCTTCTCGAGGCCATGGACGAACGCCAGGTCTCGATCGACGGGATAACCCACCGCCTCGAAGAACCCTTCTTCGTGGTCGCGACTCAAAACCCTCAAGAGTTCTACGGCACCTATCCGCTGCCCGAGTCACAGCTCGATCGCTTTCTCCTGCGTCTCAGCATCGGCTACCCGCCTCCTGGCATCGAACGTGAAGTTTTGAATCGACGCGGCGCCGACCCCGTGCGACAGCTCGAGCCCGTCATGACGGCGGCGGAGCTCCGACACGTTCAACAGGCGGTCGACTCCGTTCGCGTCGACGACTCAATTCTCGACTACCTCCACCGCATCATCATTGCGACACGAAACACACCGCTTCTGGCCGTCGGCGTCTCGACTCGCGGCGCGCTCGGCTTCGAGCGGGCGGTGCGTGCGCGAGCGCTCGTAGAAGCCCGTTCGTACGTGCTGCCGGACGACGTCAAAGCCTTGGCGAGCGCAGTGTTGGCGCACAGGGTCAAGGTGAGCGGTGGTGTGGCGGGCACCGCGATTCGCGACGACGCGGAGCGGGTGATTCGCGAGCTACTCACGGTCGTAGCCGTCCCGCTCTGATCGGTTCGGTCCATGCGCATCTTTCGACGAAGGCCGGGTAGACGAAAGTTTCGACTGACCCGCGAAGGTCGTGCCTTCCTCTTCGTGACTGTCGGCGTTGGGCTCGCTGCGGTGAACACCGCGAACAACTTGCTTTACTTGGTGCTCGGTCTTCTCTTGAGCTTGCTCCTCGTAAGCGGAGTCCTGAGCGACCTCGCGCTCTGGAAGTTGCGCGTGAAGCGAAAGCTTCCGGGCAAGATGTTTGCCGGCAAGCGTGCGCTCATCGAGATGACTGCCCTCAACCACAAGAGGTGGCTGTCGAGCGTTTCGGTGGAAGCGGTCGACCAGCTCGCTGGCTTCGAGACCGAGGCCGCGCGGTTCCTGCGTGTTCCGCCCGGCGAGTCGGCTAGCGCCACCTATGGTTTTCAGCCACCAAAGCGAGGGCTCGTCGCGCTCGGCGCTGTGCGTGTCGTCACCCGCTATCCCTTCGGCCTCATCGAAAAGGGATACACAGTATATCTGCCAGACGAGATCGTCGTATACCCGGCGCTCCTCGAGCACGCCCCTCCACCTCCGTTCGAGCGGATGCCCGGAGAGGCCGCTCCCATGCACCGAACCGGCCGTGGTAGCGAGTTCGCCGGAAGCGTTCGCTACTACCGCGACGGCGACGAGGCCCGTGACATCCATTGGACGCGAACCGCTACGCGTGGCGAGCTGGTCGTCCGTGAGCGCGACCAGGACTTGAGTATGTTCGTGACGCTCTTCGTCGACAACGTTCGGCCAGGTGACGTCGAAGACGAGGCAGCCTGGAGCGAGCAGTTTGAGCAATCGATCTCCGAGGTTGCGACCGCAACCGCCGCCTATCTCAACCAGGGGGTCTCCGTGCAAGTCCGGTCGAGCGACGATGCATCTTCGCTCGTTCTCGGCGGGGCGCCCCCGGATCCGATTTGGCACTTCCTGGCAATGCTGCGTCCTGCGCGCGTGGGTTCAACGCCGAAGACCGGAAAGAGTCGGGCTGCGTGAAGTTCGCGTTCGCCCACAAGTTCGTCACCTACCTGTTCGCGGGGCTCGGCCTCGTCGCGTTGATGCTCGGCACGACATTCGGTCCCGTCGAAACCACGCTCGTGGCCGCAGCCTTTGTGGCCAGCTGGTTTGCCGAGAGCCCCCTGTTAGACCGGCCCGGCTACACTCGTTTCTGGAGCGTCGCAGCGGTAGCGGTCCTCTTTCTGCAGATCGCTCGGACCCTCGGCGGGGAGGCCGTCCTGACCGTCGGGGTGGAGTACGCCGCCTTTCTCCAGCTCTCGCGCCTCGCACACCGCAAGAGCTCAGCCGACTTCCAGCAGATCGCCATCCTCGGGTTTCTTCACTTGATCTCCGGCACCGTCTTGTCGGCCGGGCTCGACTATGCGGTCGTCTTCTTCGGGTTCGTCATCGTGATGCCTTGGATGCTCGCCCTCACGCACCTGCGCCGGGAGCTCGAGATTCAGTACGGCCTGGGCACCCCGATGTTTCGGGCCGAGCTTCAAAGCCGAGAGCTCGCGACGCCCGCCTTCTTTGGAGGGACGACGCTTCTCGCGGTGCCGCTCTTCGTGCTCACCGCGGCGATGTTCTTTGCGTTTCCACGCGTCGGCTTTGGCTTGCTTTCAAATCTGGGTGCGCGGGTCCAATCAGTCGCCGGCTTTGGGGACGATGTGGAGCTCGGGGGATTCGGCACCATTCGCGACGATCCGACCGTGGTCATGCGCGTGAAGATGGCCGGGATGCCCAGTGCGCCCCCGCGGTCGATCGGTTTGCGCCTTCGGGGAACATCCTTCGACCGTTATCGAGAAGGCCGCTGGTCACGCACGCAGGTTGCGGGGGAAGACATGCGCCGCCTGCAGGACGAATACGTCCTGCACCGCCCTCCAAAGCCCGGCGACGAGCAATACCAGATCATTCTCGACCCGATGGAGGAAGCGGTCCTCTTCATCCCTGAGGGCACCGTGTCCTTACAGGTGCCACCGGTCGTTCGATCGGGTCGCAATCGGTACCGAAAGATCGTCTACGCACCCGGCCTTGACCTTCGTTATCGCGATCAATTCGACACGCCGCTCACGTACCAGGCTTTTGCGAGCCCTTCGGAGCGCGCCTTCCCGGAGCGCATTCCGCCGAAGCTCCAGGAGCGCTACCTCGAGGTTCCGGAGGGCTACGAGCGGATCTCTGAGCTCGCCCAGTCGATCGCCCGCGAGCTCGAACGGCCGATCGAAAAGGCCCGGCGCGTGGAAGCGTTCTTGCGGGGTGGCGGTGGCTATCGCTACTCGCTCGAGCAGCCCAAAACTGAAGGGAAGGATCCCCTCCACGTCTTCCTCTTCGAGGCGAAAGCCGGCCACTGCGAGTACTTCTCGACTGCCATGGCGATCATGATGCGGACTCTCGGGTTGCCCGCTCGAAACGTCACAGGCTTTCTCGGTGCAGACTACAACCCGTACGGAGGCTACTACGCCGTGCGCAACGGGAATGCGCATAGTTGGGTCGAAGTCTTGATCGACGACAAGTGGGTCACGTTCGACCCGACCCCGGCCTCGCGAGAGGTCTCCACCCTGCCCTCCGGGCTAGTCGTGAAGCTTCGCCAGATGATGGACGCCCTTCGTGTGCGTTGGGCGGAGTATATCGTCGAGTTCAACATTCGAGACCAGGCGCGTGCCCTCCGGGGATTCGCCGAGTGGTATCAGTCGCTTCGGCGCGATCGTCGAGCCGCCGCGTTGCCATCCGAAACCCGGGATGCAGAGCACAGCGGTCTTCACGTTCCCCTCCGTCCGGATTGGCGGTGGTTCGTCGCGATCATGAGCCTCTTCGGTATCGGAGTGCTCTTCGTTCGCTGGAGTCAAAAACGAAGACGCCAAACTCGTGCTGGGCGCCACTTGGACCCCGACAGAGACCGTGCGGTACGACTCTATCTCTCGCTCGAAAACAGCCTTCGGCGTTCAGGCCAGGCGCGACCCCCCGACGTCACCCCGGCCGAGCACGCCGACCAACTCGGGCGCTCGGGCTTCCCGGCCGCTGACGAGGTGAGTGAGATTACCGATGCCTATCTGGCGGCGCGGTTTGGCGACACGCGGATGTCCCCGCCCGACTATCACCGACTGCGGCAGGTGAGTCGGAGCATCCGCGCCAAGGCGAAGAGCCGGCCTACTGTGTGAAGAACCACCCGGCCGCGACTCCGCCCGCGCCCAAAAACACGAAGGCGACCACGAGCGCGACGACCTTCGACTTGCTCGTTTTCTTGGCCGGTGCCTTCCCGGGTTGTGCTCTAGCAGCGGCCCTCGGCGCTCCGCCTTCGTTGGCGGCACTTGGCGGTCGGAACGTCTTGACCGGTTCGGCCGCCGCCTTTTTCGGACGTGAAGGCGGGTTGAGCGACGGCCCCATCGGGCCAGCCCGAGGTCTCACGATGGCGCCCGTGTCGTCTTTGGAGCCCGCCTCCAACCAGCCCATCGTCGCTCCCGCTGGCGCGCTCTCGCGTACGTTCTCGATCGCGCTCTCGACATCGAGGTCGCCCTCGAACCACTGGCTCGGATCGACGAAGTCCGACGCCTCGAGCGGGTTCGCGCCGTCATCGGCCTTGCGCAACGCGAAGGACGATTCGTCGATAGGAGTCTCTGCGGGCCCGTCGAGCGACGTGAAGCGCGCCAGCTCTTCTTGAATCATGGTGTCGATCATCATCGGCCGTGGGGGTACCGACTTCTGCCGCTCAAGCGCGGCTTTGACTAGGTTCGCGATGTCGTAGGACGTCACCTTCATTTGATGGTGGAACAAGTACCCCGCCAACGTGTCGCCGAACTCGCGTGCGCTTTCGAAGCGTTCGTCAGGGTCCCGCTCCAACGACTTGAGCAGAATCTTCTCGAACTCGGGCTCGACCTGCGGGTGATCGCCGACGAGCGAAGGCACCCGCGCGCTCGAGACCGCTTGCACGGTTTCGTAGTCGGTTTCTCCGAGGAAGAGACGTCGGCCGGCGAGCATCTCCCAGATGCAAACCCCCAGCGCGAAGACATCGGCGCGCTCGGTGACGTCTTGGCCCGTCGCCGCCTCGGGTGACAGGTAGCTGAACTTACCCTTCACGACACCAGGATCGGTCCGCTCCAGCTGCGTCCGTGCCTTGGCAAGGCCGAAGTCCGTCACCTTCACCTCCCCACGTCGGCTGATCAGAATATTCGGGGGCGACACGTCGCGATGGACCAGCTCGAGTGGACCCCCGTCGTCGTCTCGGAGCTCATGTGCGTAGCTCAGCCCGCGGCAGGCCTCCATCGCGATGTAGATCACATCTTTCAGAGGGAACGACTCGCGCTTGAGCCGCAGGGTCTCCATGATCTTCTTGAGGTTCGTCCCGTCGACGAACTCCATCACGATGAAGTAGCTGTTGTCGGCCGAGCCGATATCGAAGACGCTGACGATGTTGGCGTGCGAGAGCCGGGCGCCCAGGCGCGCCTCGTCCAGGAACATCCCAATGAAATTCGTGTGCGAGGCGAGGTGGGGCAAAACGCGCTTGATCGCGACGCGCTTCTTGAACCCCTGAACACTGGTGGCTTCTGCGAGGAAGACCTCCGCCATGCCCCCAGACTCAAGCTTCTCGATCAGGCGGTATCTCTGATCGGTCATCCTCGCCCGTATGCCTTCCCTAGAGGCGTCGCCATATTGTCGATTGCGGGGGCTATCAGCGTCAAGGAACGGATATCATTGACAGGGTCGCTCTCCGGCGCTTGACTGCTGCCGTGCCACGATCGAAAAAGCCCCTTCGAATCGCCCCCTCTGTCCTTTCGGCGGATTTTGGCCGCCTTGCGGCTGAAGTCCAGGCTGTCGACGATGCCGGGGCCGACTGGATCCACGTCGACGTCATGGACGGCCGATTCGTGCCCAACATCACCATCGGGCCGCTCGTGGTGAAGGCTATCCGAACCGCCACAAAACGCGTGGTCGACGTCCATTTGATGATCGTCGAGCCCGAGAAATATGTTCAGTCGTTCGCCGACGCGGGCGCAGATGTGATCACCGTCCATGCCGAGGCCTGTACGCATCTTCATCGGACGATACAGCAGATCCGCTCTCTCGGAAAAAGAGCCGGCGTTTCCCTGAACCCCCATACCCCTCCAGATGGCCTACGCTACGTTCTGCCCGACGTCGACCTCATCCTCGTAATGAGCGTAAATCCAGGCTTCGGCGGACAGAGCTTCATCCCTTCTTCCAACACGAAGCTCGCCGCGATCCGCGACATGATCGACGCTGCCGGGCTCGATATCGACCTTCAGGTCGATGGGGGCGTGAAGCCCGGTGTCGCGCGCTCGGTGGTCGAAGCGGGCGCGGATGTGTTGGTCGCCGGAAGCGCGATCTTCAAGGCGGACAACTACGCGGACGCGATCACTGCGCTCCGGAAGGATGCCGAGTGAGCGAGGACCCCGCCCTCACTACCATCTTCGTTGATCGCAAAGCGACCAAGCGCAAGCTACGCAAGAGCAGACTGGTCGTCGTGGAGGGACCCGAAGCGGGCAGTCGGCTCGA
>Ga0255057_10001598_pt1 | contig 12586 bp, 10 predicted proteins | sample Cases_109_6_MG_FD_189022 | JGI IMG/M metagenome (GOLD analysis project Ga0255057, IMG submission 189022) | Seawater microbial communities from Amundsen Gulf, Northwest Territories, Canada - Cases_109_6 | ecosystem: Environmental > Aquatic > Marine > Gulf | place: Canada: Northwest Territories... | reverse complement strand
GCGGTGCCAAGGTCGATCGACAGGTCATTTGAGAAATAACCCATGAGGTTTTTGAACATGCGGGGAGAGGTCCGAAGCGAGTTAACGGTGTAATTTAACAATGCCCACGACATTGCACAAGGTAGTGTATCATTGCGTGCGCGCTCGCCTGCGGGCGTTTTGCCAACGCTCAAACCCCGGAATTGCCCCGTGTCACTCGATAAAGATCAGGTACAGCACATTGCGATGCTGGCAAGGCTTCGACTTGCCGACGACGAGTTAGCCGAAACGCAGGAAAAGTTGTCTCGAATCGTCGATTTTGTGGATCAGCTGTCCGCAGCGCCGACCGATGAAGTAGTCCCGATGGCTCACCCGCTGAATCAGGCCCAGCGCCTGCGTCCGGACCAGGTTACCGAGGCAAATGAGCGCGACAAGGTGCAGGAAAATGCGCCGTCTGTCAGCGACGGGCACTATCTCGTGCCCAAGGTTCTTGAATGATGGACCTGCATTCTCAAACACTGACGCAACTCAAGGACGGTTTGGGACGTGGCGACTTCAGTTCGCTTGAGTTAACGCAAGCGCTGCTCGATCGTATCGCGGCACATGGCGAGGAGCTGAACGCCTTTATTACCGTGATGCGTGACGCGGCCCTCGAAAACGCGAAGCAGGCCGACGCGGCACGAGCCGGCGGCAACGCGGGCGTTTTGAATGGATTGCCGATCGTACACAAGGACATTTTTTGCACGCGAGATGTGCTGACAACCTGCGGCTCGCGCATGCTGGAAAATTTTGTTTCGCCTTACGACGCAACCATCGTTGAGCGAATGGCAGCGGCAGGCGCAGTCGTCCTGGGCAAGACCAACATGGATGAGTTCGCGATGGGTTCGTCCAACGAGACCAGCTATTTCGGTCCGGTCAAAAATCCCTGGGACCATGAACGCTCCCCTGGCGGCTCGTCGGGTGGTTCGGCAGCGTCGGTCGCCGCAAGACTGTCCCCGGCGGCAACCGCGACGGACACGGGCGGCTCCATTCGCCAGCCTGCCGCATTGACCAACACGGTTGGTTTCAAGCCGACCTACGGTCGCGTTTCGCGCTATGGCATGATCGCGTTTGCGTCGAGTCTCGATCAGGCCGGCGTCATCACACGATCGGCCGCAGATGCTGCGTTGTTGCTGGGTGTCATGGCCGGATTCGACGAACGTGACTCGACGTCGATCGACCATCCGGTGCCCGATTACGTAGCCGGTCTCGACGGTTCGCTTAAAGGTCTGCGTGTCGGCATAGTCCGCCAGCACTTTGATGACGGTCTGGACGATGCGACCGGCAAAGCCGTTCGTGAAGCTTTGGCTGTGCTTGAGGCGCAAGGTGCGAGCCTGACCGAAGTTGACCTGCCCAATCTCGATTATTGCGTGCCGACGTATTATGTTGTCGCACCCGCTGAATGTTCCTCGAACCTGTCTCGTTTCGACGGCGTTCGTTTCGGTCATAGAGCCGAAGACCCGCAAGACTTGCTCGATCTGTATTGCCGCAGTCGCGGCGAGGGATTCGGCGCTGAAGTGAAACGTCGCATCATGACCGGTACCTACGTTTTGTCGGCCGGATATTACGACGCCTATTATCTCAAGGCGCAAAAAGTCCGACAGCTGGTCAGCGATGATTTCAGCCGAGCGTTTGAAAACGTCGATGTGATCGCGGGTCCGACAACGCCGACGCCCGCTTTTAAGCTCGGCGACAAGACCGACGACCCGATCACGATGTACCTCAACGATATCTATACGATCGGCGCGAATCTCGCCGGGTTGCCTGCGATGTCCACGCCTTGCGGCATGGTTGACGGCTTGCCCGTCGGCCTGCATCTCGTGGGTCCGCACTGGGCTGAAGAGTCCCTGCTGCGCACATCGCACCAGTTTCAGCAGCAGACTGACTGGCATGCGCAGTGCCCGGAGGCCTACCAATGAACGCCGCTTGGGAAGTCGTGATCGGCCTCGAGATTCATAACCAGCTCGCCACCGAGTCGAAGATTTTCTCTGGCGCGTCAACCGCCTATGGCGCTGAGCCAAACACGCAGGCTTGCCTCGTCGATCTCGGCTACCCGGGCGTGCTGCCCGTGTTGAATGAAGAGGTCGTTCGCAGGGCCGTGAAATTCGGTCTTGCGGTGAACGCGAACGTCTCGCCGCGATCGATTTTCGCCCGTAAGAATTACTTCTATCCGGATCTGCCCAAGGGCTACCAGATCAGCCAGTTCGAGCTGCCCATTGTCGAAGGCGGCGAGTTAACCATCAAAGATGCGGACGGCAACGACAAACGCATCGGCATCACGCGTGCGCATCTCGAAGAGGACGCGGGTAAATCAATCCATGAAGGGCACGATCGCTCTACGCGCATCGATTTGAACCGGGCGGGAACGCCTTTGCTGGAAATCGTTTCCGAACCGGATCTGCGCTCCGCCAAAGAGGCCGTCGATTACCTGCGAAAAATCCATACCATCGTGCGTTACCTCGAGATCTCGGACGGCAACATGCAGGAAGGGTCCTTCCGCTGCGACGCAAATGTATCCGTGCGACCGCGTGGCCAGGAAGAACTCGGCACCCGTACGGAATTGAAAAATCTGAATTCGTTTCGCTTTATTGAGAAGGCGATTAATTTCGAAATCGAACGCCAGATCGAGCTCATCGAAGACGGCGGCACAGTTGTCCAGGAAACGCGGCTGTACGATTCGGACAAGGATGAAACCCGCGCGATGCGGTCCAAGGAAGAGGCGAACGATTATCGCTACTTCCCGGATCCCGATTTGTTGCCCGTCGAAATCAGCGCCGATTACATTGAAGCAGTCAGAGCGACGCTGCCGGAGTTGCCGGCAGCCAAACAACAGCGCTTCGTCGACGATTACAAGCTCAAATCCGACGATGCAAACATCCTGACGTCGAGCCGGGCCGTGGCCGACTATTTCGAAGCCGCAATGGATGCGAGCGATGCGAGCCCGCAAGTCGTCGCCAACTGGATAATCGGTGAATTATCGGGCGCTTTGAACAAGGACGGGCTGGACATCGATGCAAGCCGGGTATCTGCGGAAGACCTGGCCAGACTGGTGAATCGGATCGCTGATAACACGATCTCGGGCAAGATCGCCAAAGAAGTGTTCGAAGCGATGTGGGCTGGCGAGGGCAGCGCCGACGACGTCATCGAATCCCGCGGACTCCGGCAGATCACGGACAGCTCGGCAATCGAGGCCGCCGTCGACAAAGTCATCGCCGATAATCCCGATCAGGTCGCCGAATACAAGGGCGGCAAAGACAAGCTGATGGGCTATTTCGTCGGCAAAGTCATGCAGGAAACGCAGGGCAAAGCCAACCCGGGGCAGGTCAATAAGATGCTTAAAGACAAGTTGGGCAGCTAGGGCCGCGCGCCTCAAGCTGAAACACATGTCCGCCGATCACGTCATACCGTTTATTTTCGAGGATCTGCCGGTCCGCGGCGCGCTCATACACTTGTCTCGCGCCTGGCGCCGCATGCTTCGTGACCATGACTACGACAAGACCATTCAGGAAACACTGGGTCACGCCGCCGCGGCGACGGGACTAATCGCACAGAGTTTGAAATTCGACGGCGTGGCAACACTGCAGATTCAAGGTAGCGGTGACTTGCGCATGCTGGTAATGCAAAGCACGAGCGAACTTGAACTGCGTGGTATGGCGACACCGGCGCCCGAAGTCGCAGCAAGTTCCTTCGATCAGCTCATGCAAGATGCGAATTGCGCCATTACAGTCGACTCGGGCGAGCGGCCGTATCAGGGGATCGTCGAAATTAATGAAACATCACTGGCGGCCAGCCTGGAAAATTACTTCCGTCGATCGGTGCAGGTGCCGAGCCACGTGGCGCTGGTCAGCGATAACTCTCTCGCGGCGGGATTGCTGTTGCAGAAAATGCCGGGACAAGCCATTGATGAGGATGACTGGAACCGCCTGGGATTTGTTGCGGCAACACTCAAGACAGATGATTTCCCAGGCGCAGATGGTGTCGAACTGATCGGAAAACTGTTCGCCGAAGACGATGTTCGAGTCTACGAAGGTCAGAACGTCACATTCCGCTGTCGTTGTTCCAAGCAGCGTGCCGAAGAAGTGTTGCGCATGCTGGGCGAAAACGAAACCAACGAAGCCCTCCAGGAGCAAGGCAGCATCGAGGTCACCTGCGAATACTGTGGGCGAAAACGCAGCTTTGACTCCGTCGATATCAGCCGCGTGTTCACCGACAATGTCGTCGCCGGGCCCGATATTATCCAGTAATAGCGGCTTGTAGGAGCGCTGCTTGACGCGCGACAGCCACCACCCGTAGATCTGCCGCTTGGACTACTACATCTGGGAATAATTGCGCATTTGTAGTTCAGTGGAAGAATCGACTACCTGAATATAAGTGTATACTTATATTCTTATGAAGCCCGAGACCCAGCACCTCATCGACCAGTTCAAGGCGCTCGCTGACCCTGTTCGCCTGCGCCTTATCGTCCTGTGTTCGCAGGGTGAGTGCAGCGTCACCGAGTTGACCGAAGTGCTCGGGCAAAGCCAGCCCCGCATTTCCCAGCACGTCAAAACATTGTGCGACGCCGGATTACTGGAACGATTCCGCGACGGCCACTTCGTTTTCTATCGCCTCCCCGAACAAGGCGATGCCGCTGTGCAACTCCGAAAACTATTCGCTTTGTTGCCTGACGACGAGCCGGACTTCGAGCGCGACATCGAAGCTTTGCGAGAATCCCGCGGTGCAGCGCCCGTTGCTCAAACAGAAGCCGACCGACCATTGCACCACGCCCTTGTTGAACTGACGGTGTCGACGCCAGTGGGCGATTTGCTGGATATCGGCAGCGGGCAGGGACGCATCCTCAAACTTTTTGCATCGCGTGCCCAGCGTGCGGTCGGTGTCGATATAGATGCCGATGCGCGTCGTTTCGCGCGTGCCGAAGTATTGCTCGCTGGCTTGCCGAATTGCAGTCTCCGGCAGGGCGACATGTATTCACTGCCGTTCGCGGATGGCGAGTTCGATACGGTGATAATCGACGACGTCTTGATCGAAGCGGAGCGCCCCGTAGAAGTTCTCGCCGAAGCATTGCGAATGATCCAGGCAGGCGGTCGGTTGTTGCTTTTGGCGACTTGTCACGATGCGGACCCTAAATCATTGAGTTCGAAACTCGCGGGCTGGTGCCACGACGCCGGTTTGCGCTTGTCGCCCCCTCGTTCGATACCCGCAGATGATCCGCGCTGGTTGCTGGCCGTCGCCACGCGAACCGAGCCGTCGACGGCTGCTGCCTAAAGACGCCGTATGACTACCGCTGACGACAACGTCCAGGTCTCATTCGAGTTTTTTCCACCGAATTCGGAAAAGATGAATCAAACGCTCTGGGCTTCGATCGAACGTCTGGCCGTGCTTGAGCCGCGTTTCGTTTCCGTCACGTACGGTGCAGACGGTTCGACCCGCGAACGAACCCATGCAGCCGTGCAGCGAATCGCCGATCAAACCAGTCTCACTGCCGCACCGCATCTCACCTGCATCGGTGCGGATCGCGCCGAAATAGACGACATCGCTCGTGAGTACTGGGACATGGGTATACGGCATCTGGTGGCGCTGCGCGGTGACCCTCCGCCGGACACCGGCGTATACAAGCCACACCCGAACGGCTACGACTATGCGGCAGACCTGGTGGCAGGGCTGCGCAAGGTCGCCGATTTCGATATCTCCGTGGCGGCGTATCCGGAGGTGCATCCGGAAGCGAGCAACGCGATCGCGGATTTGGACAACTTGCGGCGCAAACTTGATGCCGGCGCTACGCGCGCGATTACACAATTCTTTTTTGATGTGGACGTGTTTCTTCGCTATCGCGATCTATGCGCGGCGGCGGGCATCGAATCGTCAATCGTGCCGGGTATCTTGCCGATCACCCGATTCCCGCAGCTAACGCGATTTGCCGAGCAGTGTGGAGCCAGCGTGCCGGAATGGCTAAGCCAACGGTTTGCAGGGCTCGAGGAGGATGCCGAAACGAGACAGATGATCGCCGCCAGCGTTGCCATTGAACAGGTCCAGAGGCTTCAGGCGGAGGGTATTACGGAGTTTCACTTCTACACGCTGAATCGCTCAGAACTGACGTTCGCTATTTGTCATGCGCTCGGCGTGCGTACGAAGCAGGTTGCCGCCTGAGGCTGATCGATGGACCGACAGAAACGCATCAAGACACTGCTCGCCACACTTGAGGATCGAATACTGATTCTCGACGGCGCCATGGGCACGATGATTCAGGCTTACGGTCTCAGCGAAGAGGGCTACCGCGGCGACCGCTTCAGTGACTGGGAACGCGACCTCAAAGGTAACAATGATCTGCTAACGCTGACGAAGCCGAAGATCATCCGCGACATTCACCGGCAGTTTCTTGAGGCCGGTGCCGACATCATCGAAACCAATACCTTCAATTCCAATGCGCCGTCCATGGCGGATTACGGCATGGAGTCACTGGTCCGGGAACTGAACACCGCTGCCGCGCGACTGGCCCGCGACTGCGCCGACATGTATGCGTCGGCGGTTGGCGCGCCACGCTATGTCGCTGGCGTACTCGGACCGACCAATCGCACGGCATCTATTTCGCCCGACGTTAACGATCCGGGTTATCGAAACATCAGCTTCCAGGAACTCGCAGAAACTTATGAAGAATCTGCCGTCGCGTTGATCGAGGGCGGCGTCGATTTTCTGATGATCGAAACAATATTCGACACGTTGAACGCCAAGGCCGCTATTTTTGCGGTAAAAAAAGCCATCGAGGCGACCGGCGTGACCGTGCCGGTCATGATCTCCGGCACGATCACTGATGCGTCGGGGCGAACATTGTCGGGCCAGACAACCGAAGCATTCTGGAATTCCGTGCGGCATGTCGACCCGTTCATGATCGGTTTGAATTGCGCGCTGGGCGCGAAAGAATTACGAGCCTACGTCGCCGAATTGTCGCGCATAGCGGATACGCGAGTTAGTGCGCACCCGAATGCCGGCCTGCCAAATGAATTTGGCGAATATGACGAGACGCCAGAGGACATGGCCGATGTGATCGGTGAATTCGCAAGCAGCGGTTTCGTCAATCTGGTGGGTGGTTGTTGCGGCACTCGTCCGGAACACATTGCAGCGATCAAATCCGCGGTGGCGTCGTCCGCGCCACGCGACATTCCGCAACTCCCTGCAAGGACACGCTTGTCAGGTCTTGAGCCCCTGAACATCGGGCCCGATGACCTGTTCGTAAATGTTGGTGAACGATGCAATGTCACGGGCTCGGCGCGCTTTCGAAAATTGATCGAAGCCGACGACTATTCCGAGGCGGTGCAGGTCGCGAGATTACAGGTGGAAGACGGCGCACAGGTCATCGACGTCAACATGGACGAAGGCATGCTCGATTCGGAGCAGGAGATGGAGACCTTTCTCAAGCTCATCGCTTCCGAGCCGGACGTGTCGCGCTTGCCCATAATGATCGATTCCTCCAAGTGGTCCGTCATCGAGGCAGGCTTGCGTTGCGTGCAAGGCAAAGCGGTTGTGAATTCGATCAGTCTCAAGGAAGGCGAGGAACCCTTCATCGAACAAGCGAAGCTTGTTCGTGCCTATGGCGCTGCCGTGATCATTATGGCGTTCGACGAAGACGGCCAGGCGGACTCGGTCGAACGCAAGGTCAAAATATGCAAACGCTCGTACGACATCCTGACCGGACAGCTGGGATTCGATCCCTCCGACATCATCTTCGATGCGAATATTTTCGCGGTGGCGACCGGGATCGAAGAACACGCGGAATACGGCATTGCGTTTATCGAGGCGACAAGAGGTATCAAGGAAGCGATGCCGGCGGCGCTGGTCAGTGGTGGCGTTAGTAATGTGTCGTTCTCGTTTCGCGGCAACAACGTTGTTCGCGAAGCCATTCATTCCGTATTTCTCTATCACGCGATACGCGCCGGTATGGATATGGGCATCGTAAACGCCGGCCAGTTGGCCATTTACGAAAACCTTCCGGACGATCTGCGTAATGCCGTCGAAGATGTCATTCTGAACAGACGCGATGACTCGACTGAGCGCCTGCTCGACGTTGCGGAGCGATACAAGGATCAGGCGGCGGGCAGCAAGGAGCGAAAGCAGGATCTTGAATGGCGAACCTGGCCCGTTGAAAAACGCCTCGAACACGCACTCGTCAAAGGTGTCGACGAATTCGTCGTCGAAGATGCCGAGGCCGCGCGCGTTGCGGCAAGTCGGCCGCTCGATGTGATCGAAGGACCGCTAATGGCGGGCATGAACGTGGTAGGCGACCTGTTCGGTGACGGCAAGATGTTCCTGCCACAGGTTGTTAAGTCCGCGCGCGTCATGAAAAAGGCGGTTGCTCATCTCGTCCCATTCATCGAGGAGGAAAAAGACGGCGTCATGAGCAGTAATGGGAAAATTGTGATGGCGACCGTAAAAGGCGATGTTCACGACATTGGCAAGAAGATCGTTGGCGTCGTTCTTCAGTGCAATAACTTCGAAGTTGTCGATCTTGGTGTCATGGTGAGTTGCGACAAAATTCTCGACGCGGCCCGACGCGAGAATGCAGAGATGATCGGTTTATCCGGGTTGATCACGCCGTCCTTGGACGAAATGGTCAACGTCGCGTCCGAGATGCAGCGTCTCGATTTCGAAATGCCGCTTCTTATTGGCGGAGCAACGACGTCGCCGGCGCACACGGCGGTGAAGATCGAACCGAACTACGAAGGGCCGGTCATATACGTCAAGGATGCGTCGCGCTCAGTCGGTGTCGCCCAGGCATTAGTCGGCAGCGATAGCCGCGCAGCGCTCGTTGAAAAGAATCGCGGCGACAACGAACGGCGCCGCAAACAGCATGCGGGCAAAAAGAGGCTAACGCCGCAAATATCCCTCGCGGATGCGCGACGTCGCCGGCACAACATTGACTGGTCCACATACCAACCGCCAGCGCCGACATTTACCGGTAAGCAAGTGATCGACGACATAAACCTTGCCGTGCTTCGCGACTTCATCGACTGGATGCCGTTTTTTAATGCCTGGGAATTTCACGGCAAGTACCCGGCGATCCTCACTGATGCCACGGTCGGCGAGGCTGCGACATCGTTATTCACCGACGCGACAGCAATGCTTGACAAGATCGTGACCGAAAAATGGCTCGAGGCGCGTGCGGTATTCGGTTTCTGGCCCGCCAATTCGGATGGCGCCGACGACATTCTCGTGTACGCCGACGAAACGCGCGACGCGCCGACGACGCGGCTGTGTCACCTGCGGCAGCAACGCGCCAAGGCCGCATCGCAGCCACAACATTGTCTTGCCGACTATGTAGCGCCACATACCAGCAAGCTGCCCGATTACGTTGGCGGGTTTGCTGTGACTGCCGGTATCGGCATCGACGCACATGTGGCGCGCTTCGAGGCGGACCACGATGATTACAGCGCGATTGTGCTGAAGGCACTGGCCGATCGACTCGCAGAAGCGCTAGCCGAGTATTTGCATGAGCGAGTTCGCCGCGAATTCTGGGCCTACTCTTCGCCCGAGCAATTGAGCAACGACGAATTAATCGCCGAAAAGTACGCCGGTATCCGACCCGCTCCGGGCTATCCCGCATGCCCTGATCACACAGAGAAAGGAACCTTGTGGTCAATGCTGGAGGTTGAAGACAGCATCGGCCTGCGGCTGACCGATTCTTATGCAATGTTCCCGACCGCCGCCGTCAGTGGCTTTTATTTCTCGCATCCGGAGTCGAAGTACTTCGCGGTTGGCAAGATCGATCGCGATCAGCTGGAATCCTACGCTGAACGCAAAGGGCTGGACATTGTCGAAGCTGAGAAATGGCTTGCACCGAATCTTGGCTATGACCCCAATGCGAAAAACGCTGCCTAGTTGGCAAATCCTTCGCGTACTAATGTGCGCAATTTTCCTGCTCGCGTTTGCAACCGCAATCGTCGGCAGCGCCGAGGACTATCGCGCCGCTCGTGCCGAACTGGTGGCGGCCTACCAAGTCGAAGATTACCCGGCGATGCGCGCGGCCGAGGCAAAACCGGGGTCGAACCGAGGATTATCGCCGCAGCGGACGATGGTCCTCACTGGAGCGTCTTCGGTATACGACTGACCGGCGATGGCTTGCTTTGGTTTGTTAGCGCGGCGATTCCGGAATTCGCGGAGCTCGACGATGCGGATGCCGGAAAGAATGGTCTTTACGCGCTAAATACGAACACAGGTAAGATTGTGGTTCGCGCGCCATTGCCGCCAACCGGAAACAAACAGGTTTTGGGCGACCTGATTTTCGATGGCGACGACACAATATTCCTGGCTGACCAGGCCGACGGAATCATCTACTGGTATTCCATTAAGAGTAATGAGTTTTCAACACTCGTGGATCGCGGCCAACTTGGCTCGCCACAAGGACTCGTCTTCGATCAGTCGGGCAGCAGCCTGTATGTCGCTGATTATATCGGTGGCTTGTATCGAGTGAGCCTTTCGACTGGCAACCGATGGTTCATCCGTCATTGGAAATCGCATACTCGCGATGAACCTTCCCGAGTTCGATGAACCGAATCTCGGCGTCATCCGCGGAGACGATTTTCTATTCATCGCCAACAGCCACTGGAATCGTTTCGATCGCGACGGCAATCTGCCGGATGACCTGACGGCACCGATCGTATTGAAAATCGATTTGAGCGACTAGCTCTTCGAAATTTAATGCTCTTAGCGCTGCTTTCGCAGCCGGAAATTGACGACGACCGGATAGTGATCCGAGCCGATGTCTGCGGCAGTGTCAAAGCTCGTCACCGTAATACCGCTGGACACGAGTACGTGATCAATCGGAATCATGGCGATAGGCATAAACAGCGGCCACGTCGGCTTTGTGCCGAAGCCCCTGCGCGCGTTGCTCAGACCGCTTTTTCGTTCGAATTCCCTGTAATGGGCCGCCCACATGCTGATATTGAGGTCGCCGACGAGAATAAGCGGTCCTGGCGTTCTCCCGGCGAGTCGCGCAACGACGTCCAGTTGCTGATTGCGCGCATCGTAGTTGGTCGCCCCGATGGGTGGCATCGGATGCGAACTGATGATGTTCAGACGATCGCGCCCGACGATTACCGTAGCCATGATTTCCGGATATCCGAGCGGCTCGGCTTCGACGACAGAAATCGAATCGAATGGAAACTTTGAATACATGGCGATGCCGAACTGATCGTCGCGGTCTTCGACAATTTTGTAAGGGTAGAGCGCATCAATTTCGCCGATGGCGTTCATCCAGCGCGGCGTCGCTTCCTGCATGACGACGATGTCGGGAGATTCTTCGTTAATCAGAGCGATAAAGCGCAAGGAACTGTTATTGGAGGCCAAAACGTTCGCGTGAAGAAGCTTGATGTCGGCGTCATCGCCGTTCTCCACGCCGAATGGCAGATACCACGGCACCACAAACCACGCGTTAAGAAAAAACGTGGCGACGCCGACCGTAATCCAGGGAGTGCGTCGCAGGAACACGAAAATAGTCGTCAGCAAAAACGCCGACACAAAATATTGCAGACGAAAGTGCGAAAATAATTCCAGAAACCGGTGCAGGAAATCGAAAGTAGTTACCACGCTGAAAACAGCGGTCAGGAAAAGAGCCGCCTCAAGAAGCCCGACGAAAATGGACCGCCGACGTTGTTCGTCTACCGACACGTCGGACAGTCAGATCGCTTTTTGATCGCGATCGAGTGAAATTCGCTGCTCTGTCCGTCGTAAAGACGCAGCACCCCGGTACTGACGTCGATTCCCGCGAGTGTCTTGAGCGCTTCGACCGCCATCAAGGTGCCGATGACACCGGGAACGGGTGCGAGTACGCCGTTGCCGGCGCAATTCTCGAGCGATTCGTCGGCTTCGGAATACAGGCAGCGATAACAGGGCGACTTCCGGAAGTCGGGTCCGAAGACGGCCAGTTGACCTTCCAGCCGGATCGCGGCGCCCGACACGAGCCGGCGTCCCGCGGCAAAGCAGGCGTCATTGACCTGAAAGCGCGTAGAGAAATTGTCTGAGCCGTCGAGGACGACTTCGACGTCGGCAACAGCGTCGGCCAATTGTCCGTTGTCCATGCGTGAATCGACAATCGTAACGTCGACATCGGGATTAGTCGCAGCGAGGCGAGAGCCGGCGACACGTACCTTCGACTTGCCGACGTCGTCTGGCCCATAAAGAACCTGGCGGCCCAGGTTGGTGGCGTCAATGCTGTCGAAATCACAAATGACGACGCGGCCAACGCCGCTAGAAACGAGGTACTGACCTGCCGCGCAGCCAATGCCGCCGGCACCGATAAGCAATGCGGAGCCTGCCGCAATCCGCGCCTGGCCCTTGGCGCCGACTTGCTCCAGTGCAAGGTGACGTGCGTCTCGGCCGGGCTCGGGGTGCTTACTGGCCATCAGCGCTGACGACTTAGTCGTCGATCGTTACTTCCAGAATCGTGACGGCGTCCAGCGGCACATCCTGGTGCCCGCCGTTGTTGCCGGTCGGGACCCCGGCAATCGCGTCGACCACGTCCATGCCGTCACTAACCTCTGCAAATACGGCGTAGCCAAAGTCGCGGCCGCCATGATTG
>Ga0255057_10001597_pt1 | contig 12589 bp, 13 predicted proteins | sample Cases_109_6_MG_FD_189022 | JGI IMG/M metagenome (GOLD analysis project Ga0255057, IMG submission 189022) | Seawater microbial communities from Amundsen Gulf, Northwest Territories, Canada - Cases_109_6 | ecosystem: Environmental > Aquatic > Marine > Gulf | place: Canada: Northwest Territories... | reverse complement strand
CATGCCCGTCGTCGTCGTCACCTTCGTCGTGATCGTGGAAGTCGAAGCCGACCACCCCGTACACGTCGGCTACTGGCTCCTGGATGGCCGGCGGCAGCACACCGGCGGCCGCAACCCCGGTGGTTGTGAGCAGCAGTGCTGAAGCAATCGCCGCGACCCGGGCGGCGAAGCTGTTGTAGAGCTTTCTCATGGTCAATGATCTCCTCGGTAGAGAGCCGAGAGCCTGGCCCGCCGGCAGCAGAGCGCCCGCCGCTGCGGCCGCAGCGGCAACCTGTTCCGATGCCGTTGATGCGTCGACCGTGACGTCGGCGTTCTGCCGAACCGCCGCTGCCCATTCAGCGATACCGTCGAGTGATGGGTCGACCGCGTCGCCCTGGAGGAGCTGTTCGATCTCGTGATCGCTGAGGGGTCGGTCTTGGCTCATGTCACATCCGTAACCGATGGCGCGCCCGGTTTGGTCGCGGATTTCCCGAGTCGGGTGCGCAGGGCGTTGATTGCCCGGTACTGGGCAGATTTGACGGCACTCTCGCTCACTTCGAGGGCCGATGCGGTCTCTGCGACCGACAGGTCACCGATGATCCGCAGCAACAGGGTCGACTGCTGCAGATCGGGAAGGAATGAAATCACTGCGGCAAGATCCTCGAGCTCCAGCGCGCTCGGATCGCCCTCGACGATGCCGAGGCGGTGCTCCGCGGCAGCCAATCCATCGTCGAGAGGCATCGTCTGAGGTTCTCGTTCCCGGCGCCGGGCCTCATCGATGACGCGATGGTGCGCCACCGTGAAGGCCCATGATCTGAAACCGGCCGCATTTCCCTCGAACGTGGGTGTGTTGCGAGCTAGCTGCATCCACACCTCGCCGAGGGCGGCTTCGGGATCGCGCGAGCCCCGCGCCCGGATGTAGCCGAGGAGGCGCGGTGACAGCCATGAGTAGAGCTGCTCCCAGGCCCAGGGAGCGCCCTCCTTGGCCGCTAGGACTGCAGCGTCAAATGGAGCGTCCACGATTGGTGGCTTGGAAGACCGGCATCGATTTCTTGACGCTACGACAGGTCGAGAATTAGACCGCATGGTTCCGTCACCGATCGCCCTGGCGGTTGGTACCGTCGATTGCGATGATCCGGCGTACCGCGCTGCTTGTGGCGCTCCTCATGGTTGCCGCCGCCTGTCAGGGACAGACCGAGCGGGACGGCAGCCTGCTTGCCGTCGTCGACGACGCCGGCGATCTGGTTCTGTTCGCCGGCGACGGCGAGCTTGTGAGGCAGGTGACCGAGCTCAACGGCCAGGCCGCCGTGTTCCAGCCCATCTGGTCGGGTCCGGAGAGCGTGGTCTACGTCGAGCAGCACACGTTCTCGGGCGATCTCGTCGTGACCGATACCGAGAGCAACGAACTGAGGCGAGTCGAATTCATCACCGCTCCGTTCTATGTCTATCCGGACCCGGATGGTGGCGACGGCGCCGATATCGTCACCCTGCGCAACCACGTCGAAGGTGGTCTCGCCGCCGAGGTCATCCATGAGGATCGGACCGTCACCGCCCTCGAGGGCAGCTTCCCCTACTACTTCACCTGGACGGCCGATCAGCGTGTTGTGGCGCACTCCGGGGCGGTCTCGCTCGGCGAGGCGTATCCCGATCGGCTACTGCTGGCCGACAGCGTCGGGACATTCGCCGCACCGGGCTCGCGCGGCAACGAGATCATCTTTGTTCGCTCGACCGGTTCGACGTCTCTGCTGACGGTGCTTTCCGATGGTGAGCTCCGCGATCTGGCCTCGGTTCGCGGTCCCGCAAACCTCGTTGTTGGTGCCGACCGCATTGCTGTGCGGTCGCTGAGAACCGACCCGGGTGGAGGCAGTGTCGAGGCGCGAGCTCAGACCATCCAGGCAATCCCCCCTGACGCGCTGGCGGTAGTCGGGCTCGACGACGCGGAGGTCGAGATCGTTGCAACCGGGGGAGTGCTCGGATTCTTCTGGGATCCGTTCGGCGCCCGCCTCCTCTACCTCGTCGTCGAAGACGCCGACCAGGGCCAACTCCGATGGCGAGTGTGGGATGACGGCGCAAGCAACGACTACGGGTCGTTTGGGCCCGACCCCTCATGGTTCACGAGCTTCGCCCCATTCTTTGACCAGTACGCCCAATCGATGACGCTGTGGGCACCCGACGGGACCGCATTCGCCTATCCAGGGACCGTCGACGGTGAGTCCGGGATCTGGGTTCAGCGTCTCGGCGAGGCTGAGCCGCAGCGCATCTCCTCCGGATCGTGGGTGGCGTGGGGACCGGGGGGCTCTTCGTAGCCGGGTCGCCATGATCGGGCGGTTCGATCGGTAGTCTCCCAGAGATGGCGACGCTGATCGGGACGGCGGACGGCGTTCATTCCGTCGAAGACCAATCTGTGGTGCTCGCAGGGCACCGCATCGACTCGCTCGGCCGCGGCGACGCAGCATGGTGGGTGCTCACCGACGGCGACGCGGTCTGGAACATCCCCGACGGAGGCACACCGAGCCGGGTGGCCGGGTTCGACGCGACGAGAGTCAACTGCCTGTTGCCACGAAGAGACGACGTGCTGCTCGGCACCCAGGCAGCCCAGCTGTTCCACATTCCGTCTTCGGGTGATCAAGGGGCCGATCCGACGATCGATCAAGCCTTTGAGGAAGCGCCGGGCCGCAGCGATTGGTACACACCGTGGGGCGGCCCGCCGGATGTTCGATCGCTGGCCGAGGACCGCGACGGCGCCGTGTACCTGAACGTCCACGTCGGTGGGATTCTGCGCTACCGCGACGACGATCCGGTGTGGAAAGACACCATGGACATCAACGCCGACGTCCACGAGGTCATCGCACATCGAGAGACCTCGGGCACCGCGGTAGCCGCAACGGCCCGGGGGCTGGCCATCTCACGCGACGGTGCTGAGAATTGGAGCTTCCACACCGAAGGCCTCCATGCTCGCTATTGCCGCGCCGTCGCCGTGGCCGGCGATCGCGTCTACGTCTCGGCATCGCGGAGTAACCGTGGCGAGAACGCCGCCATCTATCGCACCAACCTGGACGGCGCGAACCTCGAGCGCTGTGAGGCCGGGCTGCCCGAGTGGTTTTCGACCAACGTGAACACCGGTTGCCTGCAGGCGGCCGGTGAGATGGTCATAGTCGGCGACGCCGACGGCACCGTGTACCGATCCGTCGATGCCGGCCACAAGTGGGTCACGGCCGCCGAGGGATTGCCAAGCATCCGCTGCGTCGGGATCGGCTGATCGCTGCTATCAGCGAGTTCGATGCCGGTCACGATCGCCGGGTCAATCTCCCCTGAGCTCGATCCAGGTTGCAGCGGCCTTCGCCAGAATCTCGCCATCGGGTGTGGCCAGCGCCGATCCTGAATACAGCTTGCGTCCGTCAGTCCCGAGCGGCCAGCCCATGGCGATGAGCTGCTCGCCAACCACCGGTGCCCGATCGATCGCCGCGGTGATCCTCCCGAGGACCGCAACCGGTGTTGTGCCGAGGCCGAAGTAGGACGGACAGTCCAGTGCCGACCAGACGAGGCGGCGATCGATCGGCTCGCCGTCGGCGGCGAGCGAGGTGTCCGGGATCCACGGTGCGGCCACAATGTCGGCCCCTTCGACCGGACCTGGGTAGATGTGCAGCCCGTCGTCCTTGCGATCGGTGCCACAGACGAAACACGTCGGAAAGGTGTGGCCGCCGTCTCGGAACACATACCGCTGCGATGCGTCAACGGCCTCTTCGAGCGAGGGCGGCTCGGGCACCTCGAGATCGAGCGCTGACGATGTCGCTTCGCCGACCAGCTGATCGCCGTCCAGCAAGACACTCTCGGCGCCGTCACCTTGCAGCATCATCGGGGTGTCAAGCGGTGGCGGGATCCTCAGCGTGACCGTGGCCACGCCTTCAACGCCCTCGGCCACGACTCCGGCGGCATACCCGCCGTTGGCGCTCTTTGGGGGTCCGCAATACCGGGCGTCGATGGTGACGGCCTGCTCCATCCAGGGGACGATAGATCGGCCACGGCGGGGGCGCTCGCTAGCCTCCCGCCATGCCTCCCGATAGGCCCTTCGCCCCTTGGTTCCTCGACCGCTTCGCCTTCGTTCTGGCTGCGGTATCGACCACCGTGCTGGTTCTGCTGCTGTTCGATCTGCCACGGACGTCTACGGCCACGACGCAGGAGGAAGTTGGGGTCACGTTATTGACCGCGGTCACCCTGGTATTCGCTCTCCTGGCATCCGGCGTCAGTCGCCCAGTATTCAGTGTCGCCGTTCTTTCAGGGGTTCTATTTGTGGGGTGGGCCTTGATCTCGTGGATCGCGGGATCCGACTCGGTCGGGTTCCTGCGGTGGTTCTGGTTCCTGCTGGTCGTGGCCACGCCTTTTATCGTGTTGCGCCGGCTGGTGGCCCACCGCGTCGTCACCAACGAGACCCTGATCGGCGCCGCCAGCGTCTATCTCCTCATCGCTGTTGTTTTCATGTTCCTGTTCCTGGCCATCGACGCTGTTCAAGCGGAACCCTTCTTCGGCGAGCCGGAGCCCACGACCGGGTTCATGTATTTCGCCCTCGTGACGATCACCACGCTGGGCTACGGCGATCTGACCCCGGCGACCGACACCGCCCGCGCCGTGGCGGTGGCCACCGCCGTCATCGGTCAGATCTATCTGGTGTTCATCGTGGCCCGCATGGTGGCCCTCTACACGAGGACCGCTCGGGGAGACGCAGACGCGTCGACTTGATTGGATGCAGCGGTAGCCTCCCCGCCGTGATGAAAGCGCGACTTCTCGCCCTCTCTGGCGCTGCCGTCGTGGTTCTGGCTACCTGTACCGGGGGTGCGGACACAACCACCTCTACGACCCAGTCACCGTCCACGACCGAGTCCAGCACAACGCTTCCGGCCGACACCACCACGACGACTCTCGCGGAGGTCACCGTGCCAGGATCAGCATCGGACTCGCTCGATCCTTTCGTCGTGGAGCGGATCCAGCGAGAGCTGGGCGAGTTGATGGTCGAGGCCGCGGAGGTTCGCGGCCTGCCGTTCCTCTCGACTCCCACCGTCGTGATCCTCGACGAGGCCGAGTTCACCGCCCGGGTGGCAGATCTGATCGCCGAGGACCTGGACGAGGACGATCTCGCCACCGACGCTGCCTTCCTGTCGTTGCTCGGGATGTTGCCCGAGGGCACCGACCTGTACGGCCTGTACATCGATCTGTACTCGGAGCAGGTGGCCGGCTTCTACGACGGCGATGCGCTCGAGATGGTCGTTCCTGCGTCGCCGGATGGGTTCACACCGCTGCAACGGATCACGGTGATGCACGAGCTGGTCCACGCCCTCACCGACCAGCACTTCGACTTCAACGGGGAATACGACACCCTCATCGACGAGGGGAACGGCGACGACGCCTCGGCGTACATCGCCCTCATCGAGGGCGACGCCCAGCGGGCATCGTTCGTCTACATGGAGGGTCTGAGCCCGCTCGAGGCAGTGCAAGCGGCGACCGAGGCGTTCCGAATCGAATCGCCCGTTTTCGACTCCGTGCCCGGCTGGATGCGCGACGACCTGCTGTTCCCGTACCAGCAGGGACTCAACTTCACCGATGCGCTCATCGGATCCGGCGGCCTTGCCGCCGTCGATTCCGCCTATAGCGAGCCGCCGACGACGACCGAGCAGATCCTCGACTTCACCAAGTATGAGATCGGTGAGGGTCCAAGAGAGCTGCCGGCCCTCACCACGCTGCCCTCAGGCTGGGAGATCCACGATGAGGGGACGTACGGCGAGACGTTCGGCGAGTGGGGACTCCGGCAGGTGCTGGGCGAGAGTCTGTCGCCCGGGTTGGCCACGCAAACGGCCGCCGGCTGGGGCAACGACAACTTCGCCGTGTACACCCGCGGCGAGGACATGGCGATCGTCATGCACTACATCGGCGACTCCGAACGCGATGCCGAGGAGCTGGCAGACGGCCTCATCGTCCACGGCCGCACCGCCATGGCCGGAGGAGCCGCGGTCGAGTCGGGCGGCGGTCTTCTCTACGACCAGGCCGGCAAGTACATCTTCATCGACCGGGTCGCCGACGAGCTGTTCTTCATCGCCTCGACCGATCTCGATGCAGGCCACGAGCTGAGAGTGCAACTCGGCCTCTGAGTCCCTAGCCGCGGGTTGCGCGTTGACGTACCTTGGGCCAAATGGAGATCAGGCAGGGTTCGAACGCGACTCAGCCGCGGCCGGCGTTTGGCTTGCGGCCGTGGTTCGCCTTATTGCGGCGGGCGCGGAGCTTGCGTCGTTTTGCCTTTGCCATGGCTGGGAGAATACCAGCGGCGGCCTGGTATCGACGGGCGCCCTGGATCGATGTTTTCTGGGGGGAATGGCGTATCGATGGGGTTCTGGTCGCCGCATCGTTTGCGCAGCGACTGATTGGCATCCATGGCCGCGGTGTGTCAGGCGTGTTACTCAGTGCCGCTTCCGTCCACGGCTCCGGGCTCCATGAACCGCTCCAAGTCCTCCACCTCAGCGAGCTCGGAGCAGTGGTCGGCCACGACGTGCTCGGCATCGGCGGTCGGGTGCGTGCCACGGCGCATTGGGTACTCGAGGTTCCCATGGGACCGGCTCCGCCGCCGATCGGCGCACGCCTCAGGGTTCTGCCATCCTCGCAACGGTGAAAGGGACCCTCTTCGTCTGTGCGACGCCCATCGGCAACCTCGACGACGTGTCGCCGCGACTGCGCAGCACGCTGGAGGCGGCCGACGTCGTGTTTGCCGAAGACACCCGGAGAACCGGCAAGCTGCTGGAGCGATTCGGGATCGAAGCGGAGCTGCGCTCCTTCTTCGTCGGCAATGAGCAGCAGCGGCTCGGCGAGCTACGCGAGCGGCTCCGGCGCGGCGAGACGGTGGCGCTGGTCTCCGATGCGGGGATGCCGTCGGTGTCCGATCCCGGCGTGCTGGCGGTGCGGTTGGCGGCCGATGTGGGCGCGACGGTGTCGGTTGTCCCGGGACCGAGCGCGGTGACCAGTGCGCTGGCCGTGTCGGGGCTTGGTGGCGATCGCTTCGTCTTCGAGGGGTTCCTGCCGCGCGGCGCGGGGGAGCGGGATCGGCGGATGGCCGCCATCGAGGGTGACGACCGGCCGACGGTGCTGTTCTCGCCGCCGACGCGAATCGCTCAGGATCTCGCCAACCTCGCCGACCACGTCGGGGATGACCGGACGGTGGTCGTGGCGAGGGAGATGACCAAGCTGCACGAAGAGGTCTGGCGCGGAACGCTTCGCGATGCGGCAAATCACTGGTCCGCGGTTCAGCCGCGGGGCGAGTTCACAGTGGTGATCGCACCGGCGGTCGAGCGCCCGCCCGACATGGCTGCGGCGCTCAGCGCGGTCGAAGACCTCGTAACGGGCGGGGAGCGCTTGTCAGCCGCGGTGCGACAGGTAGCCGAAGCTCAAGGGATCTCGCGCCGGATGCTCTACGAGGCGTCGCTCGAAGCGAGGAACAGCCGGGCCTAGCGAGGACCTAGGCGAAACGCTAGGCGAACTGTTAAGCCGCGACTTTCCCTCGGCAGATGGCGCAGATGCCCCGGCCGAGGAATTCGCCGACATCGTCGGTTGAACCGCAGAAGACGCATGTTGCTTCGAGCTTGCGCAGGACGATTGCGCTGTTCTGCACGCTGATCTCGAGCTCGTCGCCTTCTCGAATGTTGAAGAGTCGGCGGGTCTCGGCAGGTATGACGATTCTGCCAAGATCATCGATTTTTCTGACGATGACGGTGTCCACGGGGTGCCTCCTGGGAACTGTTTCCTCGTTGAAGGTGCAAGTGTAGGGGGCGCTCCGGCAACTGGTAGGCGTTCCCAGTTGTCGGACTCTGTCGGATTCTTCCATCGAGCGACGGAAAGTCGGAACGACGGGCAAGTACCATCACCGCCCGTGCCCGAATCCACCGAGAACCCGAAGAAGATCCTGGTCGCCGTTGCCTGGCCCTACGCCAGCGGCTCGCGCCACCTCGGCCATCTCGCTGGTGCCTACCTGCCACCCGACATCTTCGCCCGGTATCAGCGAGCGGCCGGCAACGACGTATTGATGGTGTCGGGCAGCGATGTTCACGGCACACCCATCACCGTCCGCGCCGACGAGGAGGGTGTCACCCCACAAGAGATCGTCGATCGCTACCACCCCGAGATCGTGCAGAACTGGAAAGACCTCGGCATCTCCTATGACCTCTTCACCACCACCGGCACCGATACCCACCGCCGGGTGGCCCAAGAATTCTTCACCCGCCTCCTCGACAACGGCTACCTGTATCGAGAGACCGCCGAGCAGTTCTACGACGAGGAGGCCGAGCGGTTCCTTCCGGACCGGTACGTCGAGGGCACCTGCCCATATTGCGGCTTCATCCACGCCAGGGGCGATCAGTGCGACAACTGCGGCAGGACCCTGGAACCCACCGACCTGATCGACCCGAGGAGCAAGCTGACCGGGAACACGCCCGTGTTGCGGGAGACCGAGCACTACGTGTGGAAGCTCAGCGAGTTCCAGGAGCCGCTTCTCGAATGGTTGGGCACTCGGGAGGGGTGGCGGCCCCATGTGATCAACTTCGCAAAGGGAATGGTGGAGGACGGCCTTCGGGACCGTGACTTCACTCGCGACCTCGAGTGGGGGATCCCGCTTCCGGTCGACGACCTCGGGCCGGGCAAGACCATCTATGTGTGGTGGGAGGCGTTGATGGGCTACTTCTCGGCACCCCAGGAATGGGCGCGCCTCCGCGGCGAACCCGACGCCTGGAAGGCGTGGTGGGAGGACCCTGACGCCGAGACCTACTACTTCATCGGCAAGGACAACATCCCCTTCCACGCGGTCTACTGGCCGGCGCTGCTCATGGGTTACGGCGGGCTGAATCTTCCGACCGACGTCCCGGCCAACCAGTTCGTCAACTTCGGCGGAGAGCAGGCCTCGGCCAGCCGCGGTATCGGGCGTTCAATCGGCTGGTACACACAGCATTTCGAGCCAGACGCTCTCCGTTACGCCGTCGCCATCAACTTCCCGGAGACCTCCGACACCGAGATCACCATGGAGGACCTGGTGAAGCGAGTCAACGAGGAGCTCGTTGCAACCTGGGGCAACCTGGTCAACCGGGTGGTATCGATGATCGACCAGTACTTCGAAGGGGTGGTTCCGCCCGCCGGAGATTTGGACGCCGCCGACGAACAGCTGCTCGCCGACACGGACGCGACCATCGAGGAGGCGGGTTCCCTCATCGGAGAGGTCAAACTGCGTGCCGGCCTGCAACAGGCCATGGCAGGAGCCCAGGCGGTCAACGCCTACCTCAACGAGAAGGCGCCATGGAAAACCGCAGCAGACGACCCGGAGCGCACCGCAACGACACTCAACGTGGCCCTAGACGCCATCGCCGGCCTCGCCGTTGCCCTATACCCGTACCTTCCGTTCACCACGACCGAGCTGCTTGGCGCGATCGGTGTCGACCTCGGTGAACAGGGACCGACCTGGCAACGCCCCGAGATCGCTGCAGGTACCAAGCTCGACCCGCTCAACCCCCTCTACGCCAAGATGGAGCCGATCGACGAGGAGGAGTGAGCGTGGCCGGATGGGTCGACACCCATTGCCATCTCTTCCTGATGGCCGAAGACACGGCAACGGTCATCGATCGTGCCGCAAAAGAAGGCGTGTCCTGGCTGATGTGCCCGGGCATCGACCTCGAGACGACGCTGCAAGCACGTACCATCGCCATGGAGCATCCAGGCCGGGTCCGCTGGAGCGCCGGCCTCCACCCCCACCACGCCTCGCAATGGGAGGAACAGCGAGGCCGACTGGGGTCCCTGGCCCTCGAGGCCGATGCCATCGGAGAGTGCGGCCTCGACTACTACCGAGACCTCTCCCCTCGCGACCAGCAGCGGACGGCGTTCGCCGGCCACGTTGCGCTTGCCGCGGAGCTCGACAAGCCGATCATCATCCACGTCCGGGATGCCTTTGCCGACGCCTACGACGAGCTGGAGAGTGCCGGGCTCGGTGCGCGAGCGGTGATGCATTGCTGGACGGGAGGGCCCCGCTGGACCAAGCGGTTCACCGACCTGGGCGTGACGTTCTCCTTTGCGGGAGCCATCACCTATGACACCGCCGATGCGGTCCGCCGCGGCGCCGCAGAAGCCCCGCCCCATCGAACGATCGTCGAAACCGACAGCCCGTATCTCACCCCCGTCCCGCACCGGGGCGAGGAAAATCGGCCGGAATGGGTCGCGCTCAACGGCGAGGCACTCGCCGAAGTGTGGGGGATTGACGTCGACGAGGTGGCCGAGCTCACTGCCGGACACGCCGGCCGCGTGTTCGGCTCAGCGAGTGCGGACGATGGTTGATTCCCCACAGGGGCGATCGCGCATCCGCGAGCTGCTCGACATCCATGAGCTGAGCCCGCGCAAGCGGCTCGGGCAACACTTTCTCGCCGATCCCAACGTCATCGGGAGAATCATGCGCGTCGCCGGAGTTGGAGCCGGCTCGAACGTCGTCGAGATCGGCGGGGGCACCGGTGCGCTGACCCAAGCGCTTGCGGCCTCGGGCGCCACCGTTGTCGTCTACGAAGTCGACGACGGGCTGGCCGGCGTGCTCGACGAAGTCGTCGGCAACCTCCCCAACGTCGAGGTCCACCACGAGGACGCCACCCGGGTTGATCTCGAGGAGGCGCTCGACGATCGGCCGTGGTCACTCGTCGCCAACCTCCCGTACAACGTGGGAACGGGCATCCTGCTCGATGCGCTCCGGCACGCGCCGAAGGTCGAGCGCCTCGTCGTGATGGTCCAGAGTGAGGTCGCCGACCGGCTCTTTGCATCCCCTGGCACCCGGACCTACGGCCTCCCCAGCGTGATCACGGCCCTCCATGCCGAGGGCGGCCCGCAGTTCACCGTCGGGCCGGACGTCTTCTATCCGAAGCCGCAGGTCGGGTCGACGGTCCTCGCCCTCGATCGAATCACGCCCCCCGAGAAGGCAGAGGAGGCGATCGAGCTCGCCGCAAACGCCTTCCAGCAACGCAGGAAGATGTTGCGCAAGAGCCTGGAGTCGATGATCGTCGACCCGGCGGCGGCGCTGCTGGCGGTCGGTATCGACCCGACGAGCCGCGCCGAGGAGCTGTCGCCACAGGATTTCGTAAGGCTGGCCGAGGTGATGGATCAGTGAGTGACAGTGATCAGCAGTCGTTGGCGAACGCCAAGGTCAATCTCTCGCTGCGCGTCCAATCGCCGCGTTCCGACGGCCTGCATCCGATTCGCGGCGTGTTCCAATCCGTCGACTGGGCCGATGAGGTGCGTCTCTCCGCCACCGATGCCGACGACGTGGTGGTCAGCGGCCTTGCGGTGCCTGAGGACGAGACCAACCTTGCGTGGCGGGCGGCCGACGCGGTGCGACGGATCGCCGAATCGGAGGAGCCGTTGCGGGTCTCGCTCCACAAGTCGGTGCCCGACGGCGCCGGGCTGGGAGGCGGCAGTGCCGATGCGGCCGCTGCACTGATCTTGGCGTCGCGCCGGTTCGGGGTCCCGTTTGAGGACGTGCGCCGCCTCGCCGTCGACCTCGGCGCCGATGTGCCGTTTGCCCTGGTCGGTGGCACCGCGATCGTCGGTGGGATCGGTGAGCTGGTGCAGCCGGAGCCCGACGCCGTCGACTTCGCGCTCGCGATCGTGGTTCCCGACGTAGCGCTGGCGACGGCTTCGGTGTACTCCGAGTGGGATTCCCTCGACGGCCCGGCAGGCCCCATTCACCCGGATGGCGCCCTGCCCCCCGCGCTGCGCGATCTCTCCCCATTCGCCAACGATCTGTACCCGGCGGCGGTCTCCATCGAGCCCCGGATCGACGACTGGCGCAACGAGCTCGAGGGAACATGGGGCGTGCCGGTGGCCATGACCGGCAGCGGCTCGGCCCTCTTCGCCTATTTCTCGTCCCTCGACGAAGCCAAGGACGCCATCGCCGCCGCCCCGGCCCCCGCCCGAGCGAGCCGCGCCGTCTCCCCCACCAACCACGGCTGGCGAATCCTCGAAGAGGAGTGATCCGAACGCGAACCCAGGTCGTATACGACGATGCGAGCCCACAGAATGGGAGCGAGGCTGATCGGCCGTACCGCCGGTGAGGTCTAACCTTCCATCGTTCCCCTCTGGGGGGTGGTGTAACTGGCAGCACAGGTGGTTTTGGTCCATCCAGTACGGGTTCGAGTCCTGTCCCCCCAGCGATGACTGATACAAATCTGACGACGCTCGGCATTCTTGTACTCGCCGCCGGCCAGGGCACGCGGATGAAGTCCGAGATCCCGAAGGCGCTGCACACCGCGGCCGGGCGGAGCCTGCTCCACTGGATCCTGGCCAACACCGATCCTCTCGAGGGCGAGGAGACCTTGGTGGTCGTCGGCAACGGATCCCACGCCGTGATCGATGCACTCCCGGATGGTGTCGGCCACGTGGTTCAGGATCCCCAGATCGGCACCGGAGACGCAGTCCGTGTTGGCCTCGACGAGCTCTCCCCGGCGGTGACCGAGGTGCTCGTCGTGCCCGTCGACATGCCACTCCTGTCGACCGACACCCTGTTAGCGGTGCTCGACGCACATCGCGGCTCGGATAATGCCGCCACGATCCTGTCCGC
>Ga0255057_10001596_pt1 | contig 12597 bp, 6 predicted proteins | sample Cases_109_6_MG_FD_189022 | JGI IMG/M metagenome (GOLD analysis project Ga0255057, IMG submission 189022) | Seawater microbial communities from Amundsen Gulf, Northwest Territories, Canada - Cases_109_6 | ecosystem: Environmental > Aquatic > Marine > Gulf | place: Canada: Northwest Territories... | reverse complement strand
TCGAGAACGAACCAGTCTGACTGGTACTTGCCGGTGTTGGCTTCTCCGAGCATCGGTCCTGACGTCGTCCAGCTGCCCACGCTCTGCATACCTTCCAACGGGAGGACGGTATTGAGATTGGCATGCAAGAAGCCACCAACCTCGAACATGCCGCGATCTGAGAACCCCGCTTCTCTAGATGCAATGTCTGCTTCCGAGTCCGACTCCCCACCGGCGACCAAAGAATGCATAGAGCCCGGTACGGGAACCTCTACCTCATCGCCCAACCCGCAGGTCGCATCACCCCGAAGCGACGCAAAGTTCTGACCGCCGAAGGTCCAACCATCAGTATCGGTGGTATCACTCCATAGAGTCGAAGCGGTCAACGAAATCACCAACACAGCTCCAAGCATGGCGACCGCTTCAGGAGGGCGCTGGGGATGGAGATCACTGCGCCAGCGGAGAACTGCAGATGCCAGAAGAGCCACAACACCCGCTGTCATCGCCCACCCCACCAACGACGTCAGCTCGAACGGAAGCAGTCCAGCTTCCGAAGTCGTCCGGTTGGCCAGCGGGTCATGCACGGTCCAGGCGTAGGTACGGAGATCGAACGCGGTCCAAGAAAGAGAGGCCGACCACGTCCAAGACATCGCAAAGACGACACCCAGCAAGGCGAATATCCATCGCGACTTGTCGACCTTGCGCAGTTCGATCGCAACGACGATCGCAGCAAGCCCCAGCAGACCGCCGACATGCCACGGCCACTTACTCGGCGTCAGTGTGAGCAAGAACAGACCCGTCACCAACGACCATGCCGGCAGATTGATCAGACCGGCTTGGCGCCGCGCCCGCAGCAGAAATGCTCCGATCCCGAGGGCGATGAAGGCGATGCTCATTCGCCTCATCGGAGTCGCGTATGGAGTCAGGTCTAGGTTTCTGTATCGAAGGAACTCTCTACTGATGAAGTCGTCGTGTGAGCTGCTCGCACGGAACCCGCTGATCGCATCGAGCTTCGCCGCAATGTTCGAATCGAGGAACCAGACGAGCAATAGCAGCGAGCCGACCATGAGAACCCACACGGTGAACAAGTAACGCGCCTCGCGAGCCGATCGGATCCAATCACGGAAGGCCGACCAGGACGCGATGACAGGCGCGACAACGATGATCCCCGCCGTGTGACTTGTCACGGCCAGGGGGATGACCACCGCCCAGACAACGAGCACCCAGCCTCTGTCGCCTTGGTTGAAACGAACAGCAAGCAGAGTGGACAGAACGACAAGCGCTCCGACCAGCGGCTCGGCTCTCAGGGTCATCCCCCAAGCCCCGAACCCAACCACGAAAACGGCTGCCATTAGCCAAACGGACCCGCCGCGACCGGGAACAGCGAGTCTTCGGCCGATCGATCGCAGGCCGGCCCAGGTAAGAACACCCAACGCAAAGGCCGGGAGTCGCATCACAACCACCGACGAGCTGACGCCCCCCCACAAGTGCTGCAACCACGCCACCCAATAGCCGAACGGGTAGACAGCACCCGGTTCGGTGTACATCGCCGAGAAGTCGCCGTGCGCGTCGTAGGACCGAACGCTCGCCGTGATCCATCCGTCGTCGATGTTGACCGGAATAAGGATCAGCCAGACGAAGAGCGTTCCGACGACCGCAACATCGACGAATCTCAAGCTGGCGAGCAATCGCCTCAGTCGGGGCGTGGCTTTCGCGGTCGCTCTGTCGGGATCCCGCGAGTCGCGCACGATCAACTCTCGGGACACGATCAAAAGGGCGATCAACGCGACGGCCATGAAGAGGAATTGGATCCCGGTCGGGCTGGTCCCGAGTTCACGGGTCTCTACCGTTATCGCCGACTGCGGATCGGTAGCCGCTGGGCCGGTGAACCATGCCTCAGCCAGATATGCCGGTCCGCCTTCGGCCGACACTTCCCGACCCTCGGCGCCGAGCCGCCATAACCCGTCGCGGTAGTCAAGAATCGCAACGCACTCCGCTTCGTTACCCACCTCGACTTGAACGACCACAGCACTATTCCGTGTTACCTCAACGGAACCTCTATCGACTCGGACATACAACGCATTGCCCGGGTCGTTGAAGGTCAGCGAACCAGGACGATTGGCCCACATCGGTGGAGCGGTCGTCGACAGGGTCGAGCCCGGCTCGGTGCAGGGAAGCTCAATATGGAGCGCATCAGCGATGGGACGCACCAGCGCCAGAGAGGCCGCCGCAGAGTCGATGCTGACCGCGGAGCCTGCAGAGCGAATCGCTGGCTGGTACTCGTACACCAGAGAATCCTGCTCGACCGGCGCAGCGGCGTAGGCAAGAGCAGCACCCGCGCCGAGTATCGCGACCGATACCAGCGCTCGCGCCCCCAGCCAGGGTCGGCGTCGATCGCTCATCTCAATCATCTCTCACGAACTCCCCGACCCCACGAGCAGATCGACCGGTTAGATACTCCTGGCTCACGAACATGAAGTTGTCGATATCCCCCAGATGGCCTCCAATCCTGATACTTCTCGGCGGCGGATCGATCGCCAGAGGCACACGAAAGTAGCGGTCCGCCAGCGCCGCTGCAGCAAACGAATGCTGCCAAACCGTCTTCCACATCTGAATCATTAACCCAGGGGGCGAAACAACCGACCCGGCGAACAGAGGCACCTGCACACACGGGAAGTACAACGCCAGCGGCGGGGTGATCAAAATTCCGGAGCCATACGATCTCGCCACCTCTCCTACCGAAGCAGTCGCAACAGCAAGAGGAAGAGACGAGGCCACCCACGCGTTGCCGGCGCCGGTGGTCACATCGCGCAAGAGGAGCCGAACCCGGTTTGACTCCAAGGGGATGGCAAGAGTGCGCAAGGACCAATCGGTGAAGTAGCCCGCCGCTCCCACCGATTCGATGCCAACATCCTCTACACCGGTCTCGGTCGACGCTCCCCACTGCACGGCAATCGCGTTTCCTGAGGTCTCCTCAAGCAAGCCCATCACCATCAACGCCAATGTGTCCTGCCCGGGTTCGACCCGATGCCAGGCGGTGCGAAAGCTCCCGACGTTTCCGTCTCCGGCATCGTCGCTACGCGTGACCCAGCTACCTACATCCGCCATTCCCTCCAGCGGACGAACATTGTTGAGGCTGGATGGCGAGAAGCCTCCAGCAATGAACTCGCCGCCGCCTTCGAACCCTCGCTCAGTGGCCGCTTGGTCGGCGGCTGCCACGGCGGCCTCCCGAGTCGGATCGAGCGCTTGCAGCGATCCCGGAACCGGAACCATGACCTCGTCACCCAGACCACACCCCTCTTGTCCCACCAGTGATCGGAGATTCTGGCGACCGAAGGTCCAGGAGTCGGTGCCAACCGTATCAATCACCAGCGTCGAAACAGTAAACACAATCGCAGCCAAGGAGGCGGCAAGGACAACGGCTCCGGGTGGTGTCCAGCCCACTGGTCGTCGCCATCGTCGATGGGCCAGCAGCAGGCCGGTGATGCCGAACCCAATGACAACCCACGTCCATGGAGCCGAAAGGTCGAGACCCCTCCACCACTCGAGTGTCCGAAGATCGAACGCGGTCCATGGCAGCGAGATCGACCAGGCGTAGGTGATCAGCACTCCGGTCCCCACCAAAGCTATGACCAGCCTGAACCCGCTCAACAGGTCGACATCCCCTCCGTCGCGATCGACCTTCCCAGGGTCAATTCCTCGGAGTTCGACGGTGACAAGAAGAGCTACCAAACCAACGAGCGCTCCGAAATGGACCGGCCACTTGCTGGGCACGAACGCCAACAAGCCAACGGCAACAAGAGTGGACCACCCGACAAGGCTGCGAGCATCGCCCCGTCGCCTCTTCCGGATAAGAAACACGCCGAGGCCGATCAGCAAGAACGCTGAGTCGAGGCGTCTCAGGACCGTGGCGTATGGCGTCTCGTCGAGGAGGTCATAGCGTGAGAGTTCATCGACGATCGTCGAGTCTTGGCCGCCACTGTGGGCCAGAACAGCGCGTATATGCTCAAAGAGTGTTGCGAGGTTCGAATCGATGAGCAACAGCAGGACAGTCAGCGACCCCAAAAAGAGCACACTCGCTGCTCCTATCCAGGCGGCCTCCCTGCTTGAGCGGACCCAACGCCACAGATCACGAGACACCGCAAGCACGGGCGCAATAACCAATATCCCTGTCGGATGCACCGTGAGACCCAGCGCGATTACTAACAGCCATCCCACGATCGTCCAGCCGCGCTCACCCCGTCGAAAACGGAACGCCAGGACGAGCGACGCAACCACTAGAGCCGCCACGAAAGGTTCCGGTCGCAATGTCATACCCCAGGCCCCGAACCCGACGGCGAACACGGCCCCCATCAACCACACCGAAAAGCCACGACCCGATACGCCCAAGGACCGACCAAGGGATCGAATCCCGGTCCACGTCAACATGCCCAGAAGCAAAGCCGGTAGCCGTGCCATGAGGGCGGACGGGGCAACCTCCAACCATTGGTGCTGAACCCAATGCATCCAGTACCCCAACGGAGACGCAGCGCTGTTGTCAAAGATGAACGAGAAATCGCCGTAGGCGTGATAGCTGTTTCGGATTGCGGCCATCCAACCGTCGTCGATGTTGGTCGGGATCAAGAACGCCCAGACCACCAGCACTCCAAGGACCGACAGGTCAACCACGCCGACCGCGATCCGAATCCTCCTCATGAAACCGCTGCGAAACCACCGGGCCTTGGCCGGTCCGGCGCCGCGGATGATGATCCCGCGGCCTGTGACGACCAGCAACACCGCCGCCACACCCAGCAACATCAGCTGGACGGTCGAGGGACTCGAACCCAACTCGCGGGTCTCGACCATGACCTCAGAAATGGAGCTAGTCGCAGCAGGGCCGGCAAACGTCGCCTCTGTGAATCTGAAAGTCCCCACCTCGGCGGCCTCGTGGCGACCCGCAGCGCTGATCTGTAACACGCCGCTCCGATAGTCCAACTCGGCAACACAACCGTTTGCGTCCTCAATCGGGATACGAATGATCTCGTGCTCGCCAATCTCGACAAACACCCTGTCACTCTCGACTGTCAGCTTCAGTCGATCCCCGAGACCGAGGAACTGGAGCGGTGAATGCTCGGCGCCAGGAGAGGACCACCACACCCACGGGTCCATCGAGACAAACGATGATCCGGGTTCGTCACACGGAAGCGATAATTCGAGCACGTCCGGCATCACCCTTGCCAACGCCAATGGAGCAACCACGGAATCGATTGCACGAAGACCGCCGGGTTTGAATGAGTAGGAGATCGAGTCCTGCTCCACCGGACTCACTGCGAATCCGATCACGGCAACCGCGCCAAGGATCGCGATCGATACCAGCCAATGAAGCCCGAGAATCGGACGCCGTCGTTCGCTCGGATCACTCATAGCGCCCAAGTCTCACACACGGCTCGCGGGGATCGAACGACTGACCGATCCGATGCGGCCGACTTGCAGGAGCGGTCCGACGTAGGCGCAAGGTCATCCAGAAAAGCCATCAAACTGGGTGTTGACGCGAGCGGGGCTTCCGGTGAGGAATCGCTGGCTCACAAACAGCAGAACACGATCGACATCGCGATTCGGCGGGACCACCACGTCGATCTGAAAGTAGCGGTCGGATATTGCGGCTGCGGCGAAAGTGGTCTGCCACGGAGTCTCATCCCGCAGCATCAGCAGGGAGGGTGGCAGCACCACGCCGGCGAAGATGGTTGGGAGATCAACGCACGGGAAGTACAGAGCAAGGGGTGGAGTGATCATGATGCCGGTACTCGTCCCCAGCGCATTGGAGTCAGACAACGGCGCCATCGTGACCCCCAGGGGAAACGAGGAGGCGATCCAGCCATCCGGGCTACTTGTCGTCTCGTCGCTCAGCAGCAGGCGGACCCGATCTGCCCCCAACGGGACCGTGAGAGTCACCAGCGACCAATCAGTGAAGTAACCCCCCGGCGATGCCTCGTCGATCCCCATCGACTCGACTCCGGACACCGATGACGATCCCCATTGGACAGCCACCCGGTTGGAGGCTGTGCCTTCAGAGACGGGTACCGACTCACCTGGAACCGGGGGAAACCCGCCCATGACCATGAGCGCCACACCGTCATCGGCCGGATCCAGCGAGCGCCAGTCAGAGCGGAAACTCCCTACATTCGACTCCGGCGCAGCACCGTCAGGCGCTATCCAACTCCCCATCACCCCCATATCGTTCACCGGGAGCACGGCGTTGATTCCTATCTCTGGATACCCGGTGGCGGTGAATAGTCCCCCTCCCGAAAACCCGGCGTCGCCCGCTTCCAGATCCGCGGGAGCTGTGGCGGCAGCGACTGATGGGAGCACATGAATCGACCCACCAATCGGTGCCAGTACCTGTTCACCGAGACCACACTCCGACACACCGCGAATCTGGTCGAGTCTCTGACTGGTCTGCGTCCAGCCATCGGTACGGAAGGCATCGACCACGAAGGTCGACGCTGTGATCACCATGGCGAGAGCCACCCCACTGGCGACAAGAACCTCCAAGAGTCTTCGGTCGCTGCGGCGAGTCTTGCGGGCTCGCCATTCGAGCACGAGGGCTATACCGACCGCCACACCGAGCCAGGTGATCACCGACGCCAGGTCGAACGGAAACAGATTGGTCGCTCCCGCCCACCATTGCTGGGTCCGGAGATCGAAGGCCGCCCAGGGCTCATCGGATGCCCAGGCCCAGGCCATAACCACGACGACCGACAGAGCGATCACAATCGCCGATATCGAGAAACGGCGACGGCCTCGCCCGACTCTCCTCAGTTCGAGCGGAACGACCAGTGCCGTCAGTCCGATGAGGCCCCCGAAGTGCCACGGCCACTTGCTCGGGGTCAGGAACAGCAACAGCAGAGCTGCGACGAGGCTCCACGAAGGTAGGCGCGATCTTGTTGTGTCGGTTTTCCGGCTCCCGAGGAAAAACGCCAACAACCCGACGAACCCAAGCAGCACCTGGAGCCGGCGCAAGAGCGTTCCATACGGTGCCCTGCTCAGGAACTCGTATCGGACCAGCTCATCGAAGACGAAGAACTCATGAGTCCCGCCTCGTAAAGCCGCGATCGACTCCAGCTTTCCGGCAAGGTCGGTATCGACGAAAAACAGCAGCATCGTGAGCGTTGCGAGCGACAAGACCGCTGCGATGGCCACGTGGCGGTTCGCTGCCGCCCAACTCCAGAGTGCGCGCCCCGAGACGATGACGGGGGCGAGCACGATCACCCCTGCTGGATGTGCCGTCACGCCCAGGGCAACGACAACAATCCACGCCGCCACGATCGATCCGTGACTGCGATCCGAGAACCAGATCGCCAAGGCGAGCGACGCCACGGCCAGACCCGCCACGAAGGGTTCGGCACGCAGCGTCATGCCCCACGCACCGAATCCGAGGGTGTACACGGCAGCCATGAACCAAACAGAGCCGTTATTACCGGGCACACCCAACCGTCGAGCGATCCATCGGATTCCGAACCATGTCGCCCACCCGACGACCAACACCGGGACCCGAAGAAACACGGTGGCACCGCTGATGCCGAACCAGATCGTCCCAAGCCACCGTACCCAGTAACCCAGCGGACCGACGGTGACCGGATGCTCGAAGATCGTGGAGAATGCTCCGTGCTCCGAGTAGCCGTCGGTCATACCCCGGATCCAACCGTCGTCAAAGGCCCAGGGGATCGTCACCATCCAAATCAGGAGAGCGGTGAGCACAGCAGCGTCCACCGGACCAAGGCCGGAGAACATCGACCAGATTCGGGATCGAATGCGCCGGGACGATCGCGGCAGCCCAGGACGACCTGCGGCAGCCACCCACCGCAGCGTCATTACGAGTCCGACAATCGCGAAAAACATGAACGCCAGTTGGAGACCAGTCGGTGACGATCCGAGTTCTCTCGTGGTAACTACGACCTGAGAGATCGGGTTTGAGGTAGCGGGCCCGGCGAATTCAGCGGCGACCACGGTCGGACCTGCTCCCGCAGTGCTCCACGATCGGTTGCCGTTGACCAGAGACCACAACCCATCTTCATAGGTGACATCGACCAGGCAGCCCGGCGCGAGCTCCGCGGGAACGGCGAACACGCGGTCGGGTCCCACTTCGACGAGTATCTCCTCGGCCGAAACGGCAACTCGGACCCCCTCGCCCAACAGCGTGTACTGGATAGGCGACGAGATCGCGGATGGCGAGATCTCCGACGTCTCCCACACGGAGCGATTCAACGACATGAACTCCGCGCCTGGCTCGTCGCAGGGCAACACGACGTGAAGCGAATCTGGAACTCCGGTGGCAAGCGCAAGTCCGGCCACCACTAACTCGTGACTGCCCCCAAGATCGGCGGGGCGCATCGCGTACCTATGCGTCACCTGGTGAGCCGGAAGGAGACCTCCAGCGATCGCTGCAAGGAGGGCAAACAACGCAATTGCGATGCCTCGATTCGCCGGGGGTGTCCTCGACTGGGAATCGTTGTTTCGCGTCGCGGAGTTGGGCGGCATCATTGAAGACCGGTGCTGGATGTACTCCGGAGTCCGGCTCGGGAATCCGAGAGAAGACGCTCAACCATGCTAAGTCGGGACGACCGAACGGACATCGCCACCGCCGGTCATTTCGATGTCGAAGAATCTGGCAGCATTCCTAAACGCAGCATTCTCCAACTTCGACTCCTCGAGTCCCGCTCCCAGATCTGCAAAACGACGGCGCAAGGTCGTTGGGCTGTACTCCGGGTAGTCAGAGCCGATGCACACCCGCCTGTCAAACGCTGAAAGAGCGAAACGAAGATCGGCGTCGATCGAACTGCCCGCGTATTTGCACATGGTCATGGAAAGGTCGAGCAGCACACTCGGGTGCGCCCGGGCGATCTCCACGTACTCGAGCAACCGCACACCTCCACCGTGAACGAGCATGATCCGCGCCTCGCCAACATCGGCCAGAAGATCGACCAGTCGTTCCGAATTGAGACGTGAATGTAGCGGCGCCCTGGAGAACGGATAGGTGCAGAGCAACGTCCTCAGCCCAGCAGACTCTGCGGCATCGATCGTTACACGGATCCCGGGTTCGTCGAAGCCGAATTGTCCCAGGCGCGGGTGAAGTTTGATCCCGACATATCCAAGATCACAGAGTCTCTTCGCCGCCGTGGCATCGAACCGGCGGGGGTCGGCGAACGCCACCGGGAAAAGTGAATTCGACGCCGACCTGACCAGGGCGGCATAGCTCTCTTCGTCATAGCCCCCGACGTCAGAACCCATACCCACAGCCAGGGCCACGCCTATTTCGGCGGAATCCATCTCTTCGAGCAACAGATCAATGGTGCTCTGGCCCGAGAGTCGGCCGTCCAACCAATCACCGTCGGGCGTTGGATGGGTCAGACTGTCGAAGATCGGTATCACGTTGCCACTACCTCAACATCCAGGGATCCCCGAATTTCGAGGATCAGCTCCTCCAACCGAGCGTCATTCGGAGCCGAGATGATTGCATAGGCGTGCCTGGTCGAATCCTCTTTCGGTGGACCAATCACATCACCGACCCCGGCAAGAAAATCAAACGCAAGCACGTCCGAAATTCGCCGAGCCTCCTCCCTACCCTCGAGTCGGAAAACCGTTCCGCCGTCGAATTCGAACCAGACCACCGCGACAAGACCCGGCCTGGGCTCGATCTTGGGTGGTCGGGTCCGGTGGCCGAGCGCGGATTCGATCAACATGTCCATTGTGGCCACCCCGGTCGCGGCCGGCACCACGTGTGACGAGATCAGGTTGCCGCCACCCCTTGCCGCCACGTCGACCAGATACACGCCTTCGTCCGAGCATCGCAACTCAGCATGCGAAAGACCGAATTGAACACCGGTCGATTCGATGAACTTCGATACGTGCTCGATAGCCGTTGCTATGGGCAAACCTTCGTGGGTATGCCGATAGACGATCGAATCCGCAACCATCGCATCGCTGCTTCGATGCCGCTTGCGAGACGAGGCGAGGTAGACATACTTTCCATCTACCACCACACCCTCGACAGTGATCTCAGGCCCAATGATCAACTGCTCGGCAATGGCCCTGCCCGACCTCGAAGCACGTAGAGCGGCGTGCACTGCCGCGGGTAATGCATCGGCGTCCCCAACCGCCGTCACACCTCTACTTGCCTGGCCATCAACCGGCTTGACGACGAGCGGAAAACCAACTCGGTCTGCCACCTCGGCCGTGGTTGTACCCCTGTCCAGCACCAAGTAGAGCGGAGTCGGCAACCCGAGGGCCCGAACGTGGTCTCGCATCGCCGCCTTGTCTGTGAAGAGCGTTGAGCGCTCAACTCCGAGTCCGGGCAAACCAAGATGATCCGCGATGGTGGCGACAGTTCGGACCGCGATATCGCTCTGGTCTGTGATCGCGGCAACCACTTCATGTGACTCGGCGAATTCGAGGACGGCGTCGACATCGAGCACGTCCGATCGGAGATGACTGTGCGCTACGGCAAAGCCTGGCGAATTCTGCAACGGGTTTACCGTGACCGGTCGGTACCCGAGCTCGGCGACACGCTGGAGCAACGGTACCTGCCACCGCCCGCCGGGAAGTACGAGGACAGAACCCTGGTTCACGCCGGCAGCCTAGAAGGCACGATTGCCGCCGAACCCGACGAATCTCCCGGTCCACTCGGGGAACATGAGTCCGGTTGCGAGCATCTGCCGGACCCACGACTCAGGAGTTCGCGGGCTGATCAGACCGACTGGCCCTGGTATCCGACGATCGGCTCCTTGGCCACTTGAGCCGGGTTGCCGACCACCAGCGTGTTACTCGGCACGTCACGTGTCACGACGGCACCGGATCCGACGACGGAGTTGTCTCCAATCGCAATGTCGGGGTTGACCACCGCACCGGCCCCAACGAACGTGCCACGGCCGATGTGCACCCCCCCGCAGAGGACAACGCCGGGGCCGACGAAGGCATACTCGTCTACGACCGCTTCGTGACCGATGGAGGCTGCGCGGTTGACGAGGGCGAAGGCAGCTATCCGAACCCTCGAACCAATGACCACGCCGGCGTTGATCACCACTCCCTGTTCGACGGCGACCGAACTCGCAATAATCGCAGTCGGATCCACGGCGGGGGGGAATTGCGTGAACCCCACTGTCCGCGCCTCGGTCATTGCCTGCAGTCGGTTGCCGGGGGTCCCAAACGGCAGCACGACCGGGAGATCGGTGAGGCCTACGGGAAGCGAATCAACGTCGATGATCGGAGCGAGTCCCTCGGGTAGTGGGCCCTCGGACCGATTCGAAACATACGCTTCGACGACCCACCCCAGTCTTGCAAGAGTCTCGGCCATGTCGTGGACGTATCTGCTCCCAACACCGAATACGACACACTTCATGGCGGCAATTCTCTTCCAATGGCCCTTGCCATAGACTCCCGCCAATGAGCGTACAGCGGGTTTGCGTAGTGGGCGCCGGCGCACTCGGCGGCTACATGAGCGGCAGGCTCGCACAAGCCGAGGTCGAGGTGACCGTGATCGATCGCGGTGCACACCTGGAGAGATTGCGTCGCGATGGTCTCACCATCGTTGACGTCGACGGCACCGAATCGGTTGCAGACTTCACAGCCGTCGAAGGCGCCCGGGCAGCCGGGACACACGATCTGGTGATTCTCGGAGTCAAGGCACATCAAATCGAAGAGGTCGCACCCGACCTCCACCATCTGTTCCACGAAGACACCATCGTCATGACGATCCAGAACGGCGTCCCCTGGTGGTATTTCCACGACCATGGCGGACCATTCGACGGATTGCGGCTACAGACCTTGGACCCCCACGGGATCATCGAGCAGCACGTTCCGACACGCAGGATTGTCGGATGTGTCGCCTATCCGGCGGTGACCAAACCAGAGCCGGGGGTGGTTCGACTGGTGAGCAGGGGCAGGTACCCGATCGGCGAACTCGACGGTACCAACAGCCATCGCGTCAATGACGTCTCTCGACTTCTGGAGGGGGCAGGGCTTCGCTCTCGCGTGCTCGACGACCTCCGAGCCGAGATCTGGCTGAAGGCCCTCGGCAGCGCCTCATTCAATCCGGTCAGTGCGCTCACCGGATTCACGATGGAGGAGATGTGTGTCGACCCGGATACCGGTCTATTGATCCGACATGTGATGGAAGAGGCGGAGCACATTGCCCACAAGCTCGGCATCGCCCTCCGGCGAACCATCGATCAGCGCATCGAAGGTGGGCGTGCCGTGGGCGCTCACAAGACAAGCATGCTGCAGGACGTCGAGCAGGGTGAGCGGCTCGAAATCGAGGCGCTGGTCGGAGCCGTCGCCGAGATAGGCCGCATCACCGATATTCCAACGCCGACAATCGACGCGGTGTACGCCCTCGTCAAGGGACTCGACAACAAGCTCGGTGGTGTCGCCGCCAACGCCTGAGCTGACCCGCGGAGCGCCTCGACGGAGGATGAGACGACTTGGGGCGTTGATTGATTACCGTGCCGCCGATGGCCCTTCCACTGATTCCGTTCAACCGACCCACCGTGGTGGGACGCGAATATGAATATGTCCGGGATGCGGTTGCCGGCGGCCACACCTCCTCCTCGGGTCCGTTCTCCAAGCGTGCCAGCGCCCTGCTTC
>Ga0255057_10001595_pt1 | contig 12607 bp, 10 predicted proteins | sample Cases_109_6_MG_FD_189022 | JGI IMG/M metagenome (GOLD analysis project Ga0255057, IMG submission 189022) | Seawater microbial communities from Amundsen Gulf, Northwest Territories, Canada - Cases_109_6 | ecosystem: Environmental > Aquatic > Marine > Gulf | place: Canada: Northwest Territories... | reverse complement strand
CGCCAGGGCCTTCGCCTGCATCTCGTGAGAGTTCCGTGCGTGCGGCAACGCCGAGTCGATTTCCACGGTGCGGTCGACCACATGCTTGAGCAGAGACTGATCAAAGGTCTGCATTCCGTGAAACCCGCTGTCCTTGATAACTTCGACGAGGAACGACGCCTCGTCCCCGCCCATGATCCATTCCTGGGTTCGCTCGTTGTTGGTGAGCACCTCACAGGCCAGGGTGTAACCAGAGTCCGACGTCTCGATCAGTAGCTGGCTGACTATGGCTTGCAGTTGGGCCGCCAACTGACTCCTGATTACAGCTTTCTGAGATTCGGGGAACATCGAGACAAGACGGCTGATTGTCTCGGCGGGATCGGTCGTGCGCATCGAAGAGATCACCAGATGCCCTGTTTCCGCCGCGTCGATGGCCACCCGTGCGGTGTCAGGGTCGGATAGCTCCGAGACCATGATCACGTCGGTGTCGTGACGCATCGCCCCACGGATCGCTTCGGCCATGTTGGGCGTGTCGACGCCCACTTCCCGTTGCACCACAACCGAGAGCTTGTCGGGGTGAAGGACCTCGATGGGATCCTCGATCGTGAGAATGGCAGTGCCCCGGTTGGAGTTGATCCAGTCGAGCATCGAAGAGATGGTCGTCGTCTTCCCCGAGCCCGATCTACCCGTGATCAGGACGAGTCCGGATGAAGCTGCAGAAACCTTCTCAATGATCCGGGGCAGCCCCAACTCCGCAAAGCTCTTCGAGCCGGGCACGACTCTACGAAGAACCATCGAAACGGAGCCGCGCTGCCGAAATGCGGTTACCCGGAACCGACCGATCTCGTGCTTTCCGTATGCAAAGTCTGCAGTACCGACATCTTTGAAGTCGCTGGCGGCCTTTGGTGTGAAAATCCCTTCGGCGTATTCCTGGGTATCGGCCGGACGCAGCGGTTCGATACCGTCCAGTCTTCGCAACTCCCCATCTATCCGCACGATCGGCGCGGACCCCACCTTCAGGTGGACGTCAGATGCTCCCAAACCGACGGCGCGCTGTAGGAGATCGTCAATACTGTTTTCCATATTCCTTCCCGAGTGTGACCCGTTTGATTATCGGCGGATCCAGTGGAAGGTTTAGGAGGAATAGCGTGGCGATCCGGGGCAACAATGGCCCAGGTGAGCACTCTCCTATCGAGCCTCAAACGCTCCAATAACGTGCGATTTCCACGGCTGCACGATTCACGGCGCGCCCCGATTCCTCTGGCGATACACCGGTTTCCTCACTTATCGGTGGGATACCGGCGAGTCCCATCAAGGTGGCGATGGTGGACTGTTCCAACGCATCAATGTCGTAACCACCCTCGAGCGCCATCACTACCCGACTGGAAGGGTGTATGCCGGAAACGCTGGCAGCGAGCCACCCATAGTCCTCCGACCTGAGTTGAAGCCCGGCAAGCTGGTCGTTCATGTGGGCGTCGTACCCGGCGCTGATAAACACCCAGTCCGGCTCGAACTGGGACACCACTGGAATGACAAGCTCCCCCCAGGCACGCCGGTAGACGTCACCAGCCGTACCCGCCGGCACCGGAATGTTGATATTTGTCCCTTTTCCATCACCCTCGTCGATATCGGTGAGATTGCCGTCGAATGGATAAAATGGGTCCTGGTGGATCGACACGTAGAGCACGCCCGGATCGTCACCAAGCATTGACTGTGTTCCGTTTCCGTGATGAACATCCCAGTCGAGAATGGCCACCCTTTTGCCCTGCGAACGCAGAAGGGCTGCCGAAACTGCAACATTGTTGAACAGACAGAAGCCCATGGCCCGGTCGGCCAACGCGTGATGGCCCGGGGGTCGACAGATCGCAAACCCGGTGACGTCCGTATGTGGTTCGAGTTCCTCGACCAAGGCCCACACTCCTCCGGCAGCCGTCAAGGCAGCCTTCCATGACTGCTCCGAGACGATGGTGTCCATATCGAGCGCCCCACCACTCAGTGAGCAGAACTTCTCGATCATTTCGATATACGACGCATCGTGAACCACCGCCAACTCACTCCGTCGGATCTCCGGTGATTCGATGTTTTTGATGTCGAGCCCGGACCCTTCCACGCCTCGTCTGACGGCATGCACACGCTCCGGGCGCTCCGGGTGGCCGGCACCGGTGTCGTGCTCCAAAGAGGATGGGTGGCTGGCAACAACGACCTGCATATACGTACTCTCCCACACGTGTCCCCCCGGCTTAGCATCAACGGCGCCTGGCCCGCACCCGTCACCCTCTCGCGCGGATGGGCCCGGGCTAGCGCAAGACCGTGGAACGATGACTCACCTGACGCATTTCTCAGACTCGACCGCGGTGGGCAGGATTTTCTCTCAGCTGCCTCTGAGGATCTGGCGGAGATGAGCAGAGGCCAGGTCTACTCGCCCGCCCTGTACCCATCAGCCACGCGGATCTGGCGTAAGTGCGGTTACGGAGAAGTCTTTCAACTCGATGTCATGGAACGCTCGGTCCGAGCGAACCGCCAACTGCCCAAGACAAAGGTCGCCGAGACCGAAAAGCCCAACTGGGATACGATCATCGAAATCGACAAGGCGGCGTTCGACGGCTTTTGGAGAATGGGTCGCCACGGTCTCGAGGAAGCCTTGACGTCAACAAGCCGATCGGTGGTCCTCACTGCCGGCGATGCCGAAGTCGTTGGGTACGCCATCGTTGGGGCACAGTGGAACGTCTCCTATCTTCAGCGGATCGCTGTTCATCCCCGGCACACAGGAGAGCGCATCGGGTCTGACCTGGTGAAGGAGGCGCTCGCATGGGCCCGACGCGCCGCCTCGCAGACAATGGTTCTCAATGTCCGGAAAGAGAACACGCGCGCCAGACGTCTCTATTCAAAGGAAGGCTTCACAGAAACCGGTACCGCGCTGCGAATCCTCCGGTTTGATTCCTACGACACGAGACCTGATGGGCTAGGCCACTAGAAGCGATGCCTGCCGCGATTCCCGACAGATTCCAACTTGAAATGCGCTTGGGTCGAGATGGTGACATCGAGGAGTGGCTGGCGATGGACACGTCCTTGGACCGGCCCGTCCTCGTGCGCAGTCTCGGCCCTGAGACGACGCCCGAAAGACGGGCTCAGTTCGTGAGCAAAGTTGGTGACGCCGCGAAAGTCTCCCACCCTCACCTAGCTCGTGTGTTTGCCGTTGCTGAGGTAGATGGAGGCGCCTACTCCGTGTCGGAGTGGACAGGAGGCTCGACCGTGGCAGATCGTGTTGAGGCCAAGCATCCGATTGAGCTTCCCGACTTTCTACCCAATGCCTCCGGTCTCGCTGGGGCGTTGTCGGCCCTCCATGAGCTGGGAGCATTTCACGGAGCCATAGATCTTTCGGCCATCTCCTATTCAGCGGCTCATGCGGCAAAACTCGGCGCCTTTGGCAGGACGCCGCTCACCGACATAGCCGGTGATGTGAGGGGACTGGCCGCCGCGCTCGAGTCTGCTTTGACCGGGTCTTCGCCAGGTGGCCCACCGCCGTCCGAACGTATCGACGGTCTTTCTAGGACCATCGACCGAGTATTGCGTTCGGGTCAGTCGGGGGACCTGAGCGCGTCGGACATGGAGAAAGCGCTGCTCGCTGCTCCGACACCACGTTTGCCCACTCCCGAACCGCGAGCGGCTTCACGTCGTCTCATCATCTCGGCGATCGTGCTGGTAGCACTGGCCGTAGGCTTGGTAGCCCTCGGTCGCGTTATCACCGGTGGAGATGAGCCGATACTTCCTGCTCCGGTGACTACCGCCCTGCCCTCGGCCACGTCAATCGCCACAGCGCCGCCGACCACCCTCAGCTTCGGGGACGTGGGCATTGAGAATGTCTCCACCTTCGATCCCTTCGGGGAAGGTGGCGAAAACGACGACAGCGTGGCCAACCTCGTAGACAGCAATGTGTCAACCGTTTGGCAAACCGAGAGCTACCACGACCCCTTGCCTCTCATCAAGCCAGGAGTTGGTGTCACCGTGACTGTCACGGGCACCCCGGGACGCATCCAGTTGGTTGGGATCAGTCCCGGCACACGGTTCGATCTCTATTGGTCTGTCAGTTTCTTTCCTCAACTCGACGAATGGGGCAGAATCGCAGGTGCTCAGGCCCAACCCGGTGTGACGATGGTCGATCTCCCCGCGCGCGAGAACGGGTTCTGGCTGGTTTGGCTTACCGATCTCCCCCAGCATGCCGACGGGTCGTATTACGCCTCGATATCAGAAGTACGATTCCTTCCGTGACTACCGCTGCCAAGGACGCTGTGCTTCTGGCGCGGGTGGCCGACGGGGACCATGACGCCTTCACCGAGGTCATGAGGGCACATGAGGATCGGGTCTTCTCGGTGTGCCTCAGGATCATGGGGGATAGGGAGAAAGCGTTGGACGCAACCCAGGAGACTTTCCTCACAGCGTTTCGCAAAGCTCACCAATTCGAGGGCAAGTCCACATTCGGGACATGGGTGTACCGCATCGCGGTGAACACTTGTTACGACCAACTCCGTAAACAGAAGCGTCGGCCATCGGAGCCGATGCCCGACTATTTCGACCCTGCCGATGCCAGCGCCCAGGAGGCAGTCGAGGCTGCCGGGATTCGCCCCGAGCTCCAGGAAGCTCTCTCTTCGCTCTCACCGGAGTTCCGTAGCGCCATCGTGTTGTCCGACATTGAGGGCATGTCCCTTCCGGAGGCCGCTGAGACCTTGGGCGTGCCCGTGGGAACCATGAAGTCCCGGGTATTTCGAGGAAGACGTCTTCTTGCTCAACATCTGGGGAACCAAAACACAACATGAGAGCATCAAAGGTTTGGCATGCGTAAACACGAGATCGAGTTGATCACCGCTCTCGCCGAGGGAACTCTCGATGACGAGACTCAGGCACGCGCCCTCATCGCATCGTCCAACAAAGCCCGGATCGAGTACGAGGGGCAGAAGACCGCCCTCGCCGCCCTCGCTGATGTCCAGCCGGCGGTGATGTCCGATATCGAGAAGGCAACTCTGCATCGAGACACTTGGACCGCTCTCAAGACCCAGCCCGTTGCCGTCAAGAAGACAGCTCCGTGGTACTACCGATGGTCGTATGCGGCTGCAGGCCTGTTTCTCGTCGTGGGTCTCGTCACTGTCCTCAATACGGATGGATTCTCAGGAGACGAAGCCGGCACCGAAGAGCTGGCGATATCTCGGGATGGCGGTGAGGCCGCAGACACCTCTATCGCCGCCGGTGGAGCCGACCAGGGGGCAGAGGCGCCTTCGATCGCCGAGGATGGCGCTTTGGCTGATGACTCTGCATCGGACGATCCGATCGTTGACTTCTTCAGGCTCGAGGCTTCGAAGGTTCGTGCCGGACAGTTCGCGACCGCCACGGCTTCCGAGGCCGACGAACAGCAATCAGTGTTAGACAAGCAAACGGAATGTCTACTCCGAGCGGATCTAGAGGGATACGAAGCCGTTGGAGAGGTGAGCTTTGCCGACGCTGAAGACTTTGGCCTCGACCCTGATACCGCATATTTGATTGCCGTCCCGACGGCCGAGGAGTTGGGCGAGGACACCCCCGTTGTTTTCGTCGAAGCCGACACGTGTGCACTCGTGCATACCGACGAGTGAAATCGTCGCTGATGTTTCTCGTGACTCTGGGATAGACCTGGCCGTCTACTGTTCGATAGTCTGCGGCTTCCAACATGCTCCACTTGTCTGAATGATCACATGTAGTTCCTGCGGAACCGAGAATCCAGCCGACCACTCCTTCTGTTCGAATTGTGGGAGTGCCCTGGGTCGATCATGCTCGAACTGCGGCACGGTCAACGAGCCCTCCAACAAGTTCTGTTTCAGCTGTGGCAATGGTCTCGAGGCCTCGGCTGCACCGAAGAATTCATTGGTGGATCCCGCTTACGATCCGGGTGAGCGCCGTTTCGTTTCCGTCGTGTTTGCTGATCTTGTCGGGTTCACCTCACTCTCAGAGGGGCGAGACCCAGAGGATCTACGCTCGATGCTGACCGACTACTACGACCGATGCCGCGAGATCATCGATCGTTACGGGGGCGTGACCGACAAGTTCATCGGGGACGCCGTAATGGGTGTTTTCGGAGCCGAAGCGGCCAATGAGGATGACGCCGAGAGAGCTACCCGGACAGCCCTCGAACTCGTCAACATGGTGCAGGGTCTAGGCGGCGACGTCGGAATGCCAGGCCTCGATGCGAGAGCCGGTGTCATGTCAGGCGAGGCCTCTGTCGGATCGGGGGGGAATGAACACGGTCTTGTGGTTGGCGACTTGGTAAACACGGCGTCGCGTCTTCAATCGATCGCACCACCGGGTGGAGTGTTCGTAGGCGAATCCACCCGAGATCTGGTTGGTGTGACTGTCGAATTCGCCGCTGTGGGCGATCAGAAAGTTAAGGGCAAAGATTTGTCGGTTACCGCATTCAACGCGGTCCGGGTTGTTGCCCTCTCGCGGTCCAAGCGTGGCGGTGAATTGGTCGAAGGACCATTTGTTGGTCGAGACGACGAGCTCCGACTCCTCAAGGATCAACTGCATGCCACCGGTCGTGAGCAGCGGGCTCGAATGGTGTCGGTCATCGGGGAGGGTGGCATCGGAAAGACCCGGCTATCCCAAGAGCTGCTGCGGTATATCGACGGTATCGCCGAGGTCGTCTACTACCACAATGGTCGATCGCCGGCGTACGGAGAAGGAGTCACTTTTTGGGCTCTCGGAGAGATGATCCGACAGCGGGCGGGGATTACCGAGGGTGAGGATTCGGCCAAGGCCCGGATGAAACTGCGGACGACCGTTGCAGAGTTCGCACCCGACGAAGAAGACCAAAGATGGATCGAGCCCAGGCTGGCGGCACTCATCGGCATAGCCGATATGCCACAAGGTGATCGTTCCGAGTTGTACGCGGCACTCCGCACCTTTTTCCAGAGAATCGCTGAGCAAGGGACGGTTCTCATGGTGTTCGAGGACCTCCATTGGGCCGATGAGGGGTTGCTCGATTTCATCGAAGAACTGGTAGAGAGAAGCACTCAGAGCCCGATACTGGTGCTTGCATTGGCCCGCCCCGAGCTTCTCGAGAGACGATCGGATTGGGGCACCACTCGACGCCGTTCTCTGCTGATGCATCTCAGTCGTCTCGATGAGGATGCAATGAGAGAGTTGGTGGCTGGTCTTGCGCCAGGAATACCTCCCGGTGTGGTGGACCGTATTGCCGAGAGGACTGCCGGGGTGCCGCTTCATGCCGTCGAGTTTGTCCGCATGCTCATCAATTCGGATCGTCTGGTTGTCGTTGAAGGTGGATACGAATTGGTCGGCGATCCCGGCGAGTTGGCTATACCAGACAGTGTTAGTGCCATCATCGGGGCACGACTCGATCGACTGGGACCCGATGAGGTTGCGGTGATCCAGGACGCTTCGGTGCTCGGGCTTTCGTTCACCTTGGGTGGGATTGCCGACATGGGTGAGGCGCCGCCCGAGGAATTGGAAGAGACCCTGAGGTCGCTGGTTCGAATCGACATTCTCGAACTAGATGAAGATCCTCGTTCACCGGAACGTGGTCAATATCGGTTTGTGCAGAGTTTGATCCGCGAAGTCGCCTATGGCCGATTGCCCAAATCCGATCGGGTGAGCCGTCATCTCGAGGTCGCCCGTCGAACGGAGTCGCTTGATGACCCCGAACTGGCGGCTGTCGTGGCAGGTCACTACACCAGCGCAGCGGCTGCTGATCCCGGCAATGTGGAGCTGAGGGCACAGGCCCGGGGATCCATTATCGCTTCGGCGGAGCGAGCACGAGCATTGCGGTCCGACCTGCAGGCCGTTTCCCTGTATCAGCACGCAATCGAACTGACCTCGGACGAAGCGGAGATAGCCGAGTTGAAAACGCAGCTGAGCACAAGTCTGGAGAAATCCGGCCGAGAAGATCTGGCGTATGAAATCGGCTTCGAGGCTCTCGAGTATTACCGGGAGATGGCTGATGTCCCTGGTGTCGTTCGCGCTGCCACTTCCGTCGCTTTCGCGCTGGCCGGAAATTTCGAAGCTGACAGGGCAGTAGAGATCATTCTGCCCGTGTACGAGTCAACCCCGAAGACCGACGACAAGGGCTGGGCACGACTTGCGAGCGAGACTTCTCGGGCTTTGGCCCTAACCGGTGAGGGTGCGAGCTCGATCGAGGTGGCCGATCGGGTGTTGCCAGTTCTAGAGCAATTGGACATGGTCGAGGAGCTGCTCGACACGCTCAACAACAAGGCCATGTCGTTGGCACAAGGCGGACGTAACGTCGAGAGCGTTGCCCTTCTTCGAGGCATCGCTGATGTAGCTAGGGAACGTGGTCTTCTCAATGCAGAGATTCGTGCCATAAACAACCTTGGGGCGACGACTCTGGTTGATAATCAAATGCAAGACTTTGGCGAACTGGACAAGATCATTGACAAGTCGGGCAGCATTAGTTGGCAAGTCAGAAAAGACTTCTTCGGCTCTTTGAACACATTCCACACTGGTGATATTGAAAAAGCACTTTCAATAGTCGAAGACGGTGAGGGGTTTGACCTCTCCGGGTTTTGGGAATCTGCGTTCGAGTGCAACCGGTTCTGGTTCGAACAGACGCGGGATGGTGTCGATCCGGTCAAGCATGCCCGGATACTCGAGATAGCCGAAGGGTACCTCGAGAACGACGACCCCCAGATCAACCAGTCGGGGGAAGAGATCCGTGCGAAGGCCATGTTTCTCCACGGAGATTTCGAATCCGTGGTCAGACTGGTTCTGGAAGGTGAGTCGGAACCGTTCAACTACCCAAGCTCTTTTGAAGAAGGTATCGGGAGTGCAGGTTTATTGGGCGATGTGGAGAGCGCGCGACAATTACTCAGTCAGCTACAAGCCATGAACCTCAAGGGTCGAGCGATCAGCGGACTCGACCAGTTCGCCAACATGGTTGTGGCAGCCTTGGATGGTGACGTCGAATCGGCCCTTGGGGCTCGAGGCAGGATGGTGGAACTTTGGTCGACGACCATGTTGCCTTTGTCCCGCGCCCACGCGGATACCGTCACGGCGGCAGTTCTGCCTTTCGATCATCCCGAGGCCGTTGAGGCGGCAAAGTCAGCCATGGATTTCTTCACCAGCAACGGCTTCAAGGCGTATCTCGACCTTTACCAGGACATATTCGCTCGGTATCGGGAAGAATCCGAAGAGGTCGCGGTCTAAAGACAGGTCGCGGTCTGAAGGCCGCTCGCGGTACAGAAAGCGGTGAATCCCTTTCTCGAATGAGACAGGCCCAAATACCGTCCACGCAGCCTTAGAACTAGCCTGACGCCAGCATGCACGAATACGCGATCAAGTTCGCCGAGCTCCTCGAGCAAGTAGCTCTGAAGGTCCGGGCCATGACGGTCGACCGTGTCGCGTACGGCATCAAGCTCACCGGGTTGGGAATCCTCGCGCTCACAATGGCGTTCACAGCATTGATATTCCTGCTGTGGACGATATTCGGAGCACTGGAGATTCCACTCACCACGGCGGGAGCGTTCGCAGTCTTGGGCGTCCTGCTCCTTGGAGTCGGCGGCTACCTGTGGTTCAAGAGGATTGAGGAAGAATGACACACGAAAAACTGATAATCATCGGATCGGGTCCGGCCGGGCTCACTGCTGCCTTGTATGCAGCCCGAGCCGACCTGAACCCGATCGTGTTCGAAGGTTCCGCTGCCGGCGGGCAGTTGATGATCACGACCGACGTCGAGAACTACCCCGGCTTCCCGGACGGGATCATGGGACCGGAGCTCATGGAGCAATTCCGCAAACAAGCTGAGAGATTCGGGTCACGGCTTCACCAGGTTGACGTGACCGAGGTCGACTTCTCGGTGAGTCCGTTCAAGGTCAACGTTGGCGCCGATGAGTACACCGCCGACTCAGTGGTCATAGCGACTGGAGCGTCGGCCACTTGGCTTGGAGTCCCCGGGGAGGAACGGCTCACCGGTAAGGGTGTTTCGGCATGCGCTACCTGCGATGGGTTCTTTTTCAGGGATCAGGAGATAATTGTGGTCGGTGGCGGAGACACGGCCATGGAGGAAGCACTGTTCCTCACCAGGTTTGCCTCCAAGGTGACCATCGTCCATCGGCGTGACGAGTTCCGCGCGTCGAAGATCATGGCCGCCCGGGCCATTGCGCATCCCAAGATCGAAGTGGAGTGGAATTCGATCGTCACTGAGATCCATGGTGAGGATCAGGTGAGCGGGGCGACACTCGAGGACACCCTTACCGGGGAGTCCCACCAGATGTCCGTCGATGGGGCGTTTGTTGCCATAGGCCACAAGCCGACGACGGAACTCTTCGTCGATAAGTTGGAGTTGGACGACAACGGTTATCTGATACTTGCCGGTGGTGGCACCAGCACTTCGGTGGAAGGCGTGTTCGCCGCCGGTGATGTGGCCGACCATGTCTATCGACAGGCCGTTACAGCCGCAGGTACCGGCTGCATGGCCGCCATCGACGCACAGCGTTGGTTGGCCCACCAGGAATAGCTAGCCACTATCAGGAATGTCTTGTCAGTGAGCCAGGTTTACTGAGTTAGAAATCAAGGAGAAAAGACACCATGGCCGACATCCGAGAACTCAACGACGGGACCTTCAATGACGAGATCACGGCCGATAAGCCGATTCTCGTCGACTTCTGGGCCGAGTGGTGTGGTCCATGCCGTGTGATTGCCCCGGTACTGGAAGAGCTCGCCGAAGAGCACGATGGCTTCAACATCGGAAAACTTAACGTTGATCACAACCCCCAAACTGCCGCAGCTCATGATGTCATGAGTATCCCGACACTCATCCTCTTCAAGGACGGTGTCGAAAAGAAGCGGATCGTCGGCGCCGCTCCCAAGCAGCGTCTCATGCAGGAACTCGCCGAATACGTCTAACGGGGTATCCCACAGTATTGGCTACGTGACTCAGGGTTCTTTCCTGCCTTAAGGTTCACGCATGCGTCTTTATCGTCTCGGGGACGAGGGCACCGCTATCCGCGATATCCAGGATCGTCTTGCCGCGCTCGGATTCGAGTCTGCAGGCGACCCCCGGGGTTCGTTCCAAGAACAGACGGCTCAAGCCGTGGTCTCTTTCCAGAAGGCCAAAGGATTGGATGGTGACGGAATCGTCGGACCAGAGTCCTGGCGTTCGCTCTATGAGGCGGGTTATCGGCTCGGTGATCGTCTCATCTATATGAGGCGCCCAATGCTCCGCGGAGAAGATGTTGCCGAGCTTCAGTCGCGGCTCAACTCTTTAGGATTCGACTCAGACAAGGCCGATGGCATCTTTGGGCCTGACACCGAGAGTGCGGTCATCGACTTTCAGCGCAATCGCAATTTGGCAGAAGATGGAAAAGTTGGACCCGAGGTCGTTACAGAAATCCATCTGGTGACCCGTGGCGAGATGAAGGAAGGTCGCCATTCGCTTCGGGAACGGGAATGGCTGAGAAGACTCCCCCCCACCGTCGCCGGCACCCGGATATACCTCGACGCCGGTTGTCGTGATCCAGATGAAGCGAGACAGGCCTGGAAGGCGGCAAGTGCTGCCGCCCTCGCAATCCAGGATGCCGGTGGTCTTCCGATGATGTCGAGAAGTCAGGACACCCAACTACCTGAGCGACTCAGGGCACGACGGGCCAATCGGATGGGCTCGGACCTGATCCTTGCTTTCAGAATCAACTCTGCCGACGAAGACTGCGTCTTCTACTTCGCCTCTGAGCACAGCAACTCTGCCGCCGGCGAGCAATTGGCCCGGTCGCTCTCGTCTGTGGTGGGAGGTCGGGTGGAGGGCCGGGCAAGCTCAATGCTCAAGGAAACCAGAGCACCGGCGTCCGTCATCTCACATCGCTCGCTTGATGAAAAGCTGGGAGTGGAGGCCGTCGAAGGATTGGCGGAATTCTTTGCTTCGGCCGCCTCTACGAGATAACACGGTAGATGCGCTCGAGCTCCTCTAATGAGCCAAATCGGATCTCGACTCTGCCCTTCTCATTCCGATAACTGATCTTGACCTTTGTCCCCAAATGATCAATCAGCCGATTCTCGAGTTCGATGATCTCGACGGGACGAACCACGCGAAGGCCGCCACCGGTGGCCGGTGACTCCATCTCCCTTCGGGTACGCACTGCATCCTCGACCTGACGCACACTCCATCCCTCCTTGTGCGCCTTCTCGGCCAGGTAGATGGAGTACTTTTCATCTTCGAGACCCAGCAATGCTCGCGCTGCACCGGCACTGAGATGGCCAGCGTCGACCATCGTCTGCACCGGGCCGGGTAGCTGCAGGAGACGCAGAGTATTGGAGACGGCCGGTCGCGACTTGCCGACCCTTTCTGCCACCCGCTCCTGAGTCATTCCATAATCTTCCAGGAGTTGCCGGTAGGCATGAGCCTCTTCGAGGGGAGTCAGGTCCTGTCGTTGTACATTCTCGATGAGCGATTCGACGAGTGTTGAGTCCCCGGATGCCCCCCTGGCCACTGCTGGGATGGTGTCTAGTCCGGCCCGTTTTGCGGCACGCCAGCGTCTTTCTCCGGCGACAATGGTGTAACCGGTGTCAGTGGGCGTGACCACAATCGGTTGAAGGATGCCCACCTCTTTGATCGAAGCGGAGAGCTCCTCGAGGGAGG
>Ga0255057_10001594_pt1 | contig 12611 bp, 16 predicted proteins | sample Cases_109_6_MG_FD_189022 | JGI IMG/M metagenome (GOLD analysis project Ga0255057, IMG submission 189022) | Seawater microbial communities from Amundsen Gulf, Northwest Territories, Canada - Cases_109_6 | ecosystem: Environmental > Aquatic > Marine > Gulf | place: Canada: Northwest Territories... | reverse complement strand
CGGCAATCACCCTGAAACGGTGATCTCAATCGTCCCGCGGCCAGCGAGCCCGACTGGCTGCAAAAAGGATTTGTCATTCATGATGCCTCCCCCCTGGCCCAATCTTGCCCCGCCCTTGACACACAGGCAAGTGCCCCGTTCCATTATGGAGGCATGTCCGGCGACGAGGATCAACCACAGCTCCCTGCGACTCAACTTCGCGAAGGAGCCGAGCGGCTTTGTCTCCAGCTCGGTTGGTGCCCGGTATTCTAAGGCGATGGTCCCAAACGCGATGGCGCTACCGACTACGGTCATGTAGAGGCCGACCAAGCCCACGTTTCCGGCCCTGCCCTGAGCCGGGGAATGGGTCTACGCAGCAGGCAATTTTTCCAAAAGTAGGAACAGAACTCCTAGCTTTCGTCTCAAAATGCCAAATGCGTAGCCTCAACCCCTGTCACCGTGCGCAACAGACCCATCACAACAAGGCCTTGGATGGTTAGAATCTGGGCTCCAAAACCTGGACCCTGGCTATACACACTATGTTTGAATCGCTGCTTTACACAGTACGTTTATCGGATTACCTCAAGCCGCTTGAGGCTTGGTGGCGCGATCTGGTCTATTTCTGGGGCAGGCTGGAAAGAGGTAACTTGATTTTCTTTTCGGGACTGGGTCTGTTGGTCGCGGTAGCCGCTTTCGCGGTGCATTTTTCGATAGCAGGGCACAATCACGTCCAGGCAGGCCACGATCGCATCCGGGCAGAGCACAATCGAATGCAAGCACTGACTTGCCTTGCTCTGAATGTTTATCACGAGGCGAGAGGTGAGCCTCTGGTCGGTCAATATGCAGTCGCTGAGGTTACGATGAATCGTGTCGTATCGACGCGATATCCGAGCACAATTTGTGAAGTAGTTTACGAGAAAAGATGGGATCGAATCCGCCGCCGTTATGTGGGTGCGTTTTCCTGGACGGAGCTCGACTCAACTACGGAGTTGAAAACAAAGGAATGGATGCGTGCCTGGAAAGTCGCAGAAGCTGTCCACGGTGAGCGGGAAGCGCCCAAGCTGAAGGGGGCGTTGTTCTATCATGCCAAATCTATCAGACCGAGCTGGGCGAGGGGGAAACAGCCCGTCGCCAGGATCGGAATGCATATCTTCTATCTATAACTTAGAACACATTTGCTGGTAAACAGCAGCCTGCCACGACGTCCGCTGGCACCTCCACGGCCATTCGCCCCGTGGACAGCTTAGCGTATATTCTCGTATTCACTGTGGGTACTTCCGGAAACGGGTAGGGAGGCCGCCATGAGCATGTACCATGACGGAATGCGCGAGCTGCAGGACCGTTACGGCGGGCGCAGGGTCGCCGACCGCCTCGAGCAGCACCGCAGGCACACGACTGCGTATCAACGGGCGAGTCCGGATCATCGATGACGAGGAAGAGTATGCCGATCTGCCTGGAGCCAAGCGACTCGTTTGCGTGACTGCCGATCACATCTACTACAACTGTCCCCGAAGTGTGCCGAAGATGGCATTTGTCGAGCCGTCGATCTACCCCCCCTCCCCCCCGCCCCGGCTATACGCCGCCGGAGCCAGAGTGGAAAAATCGAGATTACATTCGTGACGTACTGGACGACTAATCTGCATTTCGTCGTTTGGTGTCACTTCCCGCCTGGCTTTAATTTATATATTATTAAATAGGCGCTAAGGGGATGAGCGCCAACCGTTGCCTTCATCGGATCACAGCGGTGGCTGGGTCAAGAAGTCCATTTATTGACCTTCGTTTTCCGCCTCGTGGCCCATAACGGCCGGTATGCCCATGTACACCTATCGGTCCCATGTCGCGGAGAGGGAGAAATGAAGAAAATAAAATGCTTGCTCAGCACTGCACTCGCATCGGCCATACTATTTGGTATGGCGAGTTTTCAAGCAGCCGATGCCACCGAGGAATATGTCTTCAAAGCTCAAGCCAAGACTCTATACCAAGCACCGCTGCAAGGAGTGCCAGGCAAGGAGGTGATCATTAAACACTTTGCAGCTCCGCCCAAGTTTGTTGGGGGAAAGCATAGGCATCCCGGCCCGGTCTTTGTGTACGTGCTCGAAGGGGAGCTTACTGTGAAGCTTGCGAGCGGGACTAAAACCTTTAAGGCGGGGGAGTTATATCCCGAGGATATTAATGCTGTGATGGTCGGCAGAAATCCAAGCGCGACCGATGACCTCGAGCTCCTGGTGTTTCAAGTAGGGGATATCGGCAAGCCTATGATGCTCAAGGTCGAGTAAGAGGTTCCATCGAAACATTATCTCGACTACTCGAATGTCTCAATTTGGCCGAGGCTGTTTTTACACAGCCTCGGCCAGTTGCGGCCATTCAGCACACATCAACCAACGACTGGTTGAGCCCAAACGCGCGCCGAGCACTTTTGATGTGCAATAATTGCTACCTCAGGATTCGCAGCACCCAATGCGGGATCCCCGCCATGCGGCGATCGCTATCGGGAGAACGCCATGAGACTGTTTGATTTCGCGCTTGCGCCCAACCCGCGCCGGGTGCGCATGTTTCTGGCGGAAAAATCCGTCGAAATCCCGCTGGTTCAAATAAATACTCGCGAGCGTGAGCAGTTCGAGGAGTCCTTTCACGCAAAGAATCCGCAGAACGCCGTGCCGGTGCTCGAGCTTGATGACGGCACCTGTATCGCCGAATCGGTGGCGATTTGCCGTTATATCGAGGAATTGCACCCCGAACCACCTTTGATGGGGATGGATGCGAAGAGCAAGGCAATCGTCGAGATGTGGAATCGGCGCGTCGAGCTGGTGGGCTATGTGGCGGCCTCGGAGGCGGTTCGAAACGCGCTGCCGATGTTCGAGGATCGCGGGCTTTCAGGTGTGCCCCGGGGGGTTCCCCAGATCCCCGCCCTGGTGGAGCGCGGCAAGCAGACCCTGGGTCGATTCTTCGGAATGCTCGACCGACAGCTTGCCGGCAACCCGTTCGTCGCCGGCGAGGCATTTACCATCGCTGATATTACGGCATTCGTGACCATCGAGTTCGCGAAGCGCGTCGATGTGGCGATCCCCGGGAGTGGGGCGGAAAACGTCGTGCGTTGGCATGGGGAGATCGCCTCCCGGCCAAGCGCGGCAGCATGATCGCTTAGTCCAGGCCGACGGGCGATTATCACTGTGGTGGTCCTGCTCCGGTGTGAATAGAAGGGGAGCGGTAGAGGCTGACGACATGACGAAGAGCGACTCTAAGCAACCATTGAAGGTCTACTGGCAGCCGGGATGCTCCAGCTGTCTCAAGACCAAAGAATTCCTGCTCGCCAACGGCGTGGAGTTCGAGTCCATCAACGTGTTGGAAGACGAGAACGGGTTCCGGGAGCTCGAGGCCCTGGGTCTCAGACTGGTGCCCATCGTCGCCCGGGGCAGGAACTGGGCAAACGGCGCGGTGTTTCGTGACGTCGCCAAGGTGGCGGGCTTCGAGTGGGGCGGCCACGACATTCTGGCGCCGGAGGAGCTGCTGGCGCGGATCGACAAAATTCTGAGCGCCGCCCGTCGATTCGCCGCACAAATCCCGGAGCATGAGCTCGACACCCTGCTGCCGGGGCGCCCGCGATCCTACCGCCAGCTCGCTTTCCACATTTTTCAAATACCAGACGTATTCTTGGATCGCGTGGAGCACGACGCGCCCTATACTTACGAAGCACTGATCAGCCAGTTGCCAACGGAGCTCGAGACCCTGCAGGACCTTCTGGTCTACGGGGCGGCGGTGCGGTCGCGCCTGAACGCCTGGTGGCAATCGGCGGGACGGCACACAGACTTCGCGCAATCGGGAAAGGTCTACTACGGCGACGTGACCCTGCACGAAGTATTCGAGCGAACCGCCTGGCACTCAGGCCAGCACACGCGACAGTTAGCGCTGACCCTGGAGAAGCTCGGCATATCGCCATTGGATCCCCTGACAGAAGCGGATTTTGCTGGCCTGCCCATGCCTGAGAACGTATGGGACAACGAAAAGAGCTGGGAATGATCTGATCGCCGTACAGGCCGCCGTCGGGGCGCACTGTCCGATTTCGTCCATCGACCCACAGTGCCCTCAACAATTCCATCGGGAGTGATTCAATTGATTGTGTCACCACCAAGATAAACAAAGCTACAGCACAACGGAGATTCCTAAAATTGTAAGCGACATGTTAATGGACGAGAATTTGTGTGCAAAAACTGCGTTGGCGGAGACAAATTTGGTCCACGCCGGAGGCCAGGTTTGCCATACTGATTGGAAAGCAACGGGGAGAACGCCAATGCCAACAGTTCGAGAGAAAAGGTTGGCCATCGAGGCTGCGAGACGTGCGATCTTGCAGCAGTGGCAGCAGCGGTACATATCGCGCAATGCCCAGATTACCAACGAGATGCACATTTTCTACGGATGGCTCAGGGAAGCTCGCCCAAACTTGTTAGAGCCCAAGTGTCTAGATATCGAACCATGGCAGGTCATCCAAGAATGGCTTAAGGATTACGAGCGCGGTCATCCTCGTAGGTAATACGATGACAGTTGCGGACGGGGCTCCGGCACGTGAATAGCCCTGCGGGGGTGTCCTTTCGCATAATACGCAAGACTTCGGTCGCAGCAGCTTGAGGCCTGCACCCACGGCATCGTCCGCACCTGCACTTCCACAGTCGTGTTATCGACGGCTTAGCTCGACATGAGGTTTAGCGCGCAACGTGCAACCGGCATATCAAATGCTTTAGACGACGTAATGTTCATTGGGGTATTCGGCGAAATAGCGATCTCTTCTGTCGACAATTACAGTGACAATCTTTGACCCTTTTTTCATTGTCTTGGCCACTTCGATGGCCGCGCACACGTTGGCTCCTGATGACATGCCGCAGTACAGACCCTCTTCCCGGCATAATCTGTCCGCCATTTTCTTGGCATCGCCGTTTTCGATGGTGATCTCATTGTCCATAAGGTTACTTTCAAGAAGATCTTCAATCACAAACCTTAATTTAGGACCACCAAAATTCTCTAGGGCCTTGTGAACGGCCCGAGACCGCACCCATTCAATTCGCGGATCATCTGTCGGCACAACGCCGGCAACCTTCAATTCCGGAAATTTTCCCTTCAGGGTTTGAGCTACACCGAGAAGGGTTCCTCCCGTCCCTACGGAAGCCACCCAGCCATCAATTTGTCCGTCCATCTGATCCAAGATCTCTCTCCCCGTATACTCCCGGTGCGCCCTTGTGTTATCAACATTGCACAATTGGTTGGCCCACCAATTTGACGAGTCGCTTTGTTGCAGGTCGTAGCACTGTTTCATTCGGATGGCCACAAAGGTGGCGGCTCTTTCGACTCCTTGTAACCGATCGGCATTTTCCATGTGCTCGTTCAAATCGATCGGAGTCACATTGGCGCCATAGAGCCGGGCAATTCGGATTCGATCCGCTGAATCATAGGCGCTGGAAAGCTGCGCGGGCAAAAAGATTTGAACTTTATAACCCTTCACGGCTCCCACAAAGGACAAGGCCGGCCCGGTATTGCCGGTGGACTGATCAACGATCGTTCCACCAGGTTTGAGCTCGCCTCTTTTCTCAGCTTCCTCAATCATGCAAAGAGCCATACGATCCTTGATGCTTCCCCCAGGATTTGTGAACTCGCATTTAACATAGATATCAACCCCGAGAGATCCCGTAACATGATTCAGCTTGAGCAAAGGAGTGTTTCCGATGTGGTTAAGAATTGTTGTCTTTTCAACCATCTTTTCGTCCACCTTTCGAAGCAATTCACAAACCGCAGGAACTCAATCAGCCAAGGCGAACCCCAATAGGGGCCGCACGATCAGGACCAATGCGTGGAGATCACCGGCACCGCGCCCTAAGATAGCGGTTTCCGATGGGCTTATTCGACCGGAACCAGATTTAACAGCTTGTCGACACTCAGCTTCTGCAGGCAGTAATCAATCTTGAGGCCCAAGTCAAAAGGATTGTTCTCGGTCACCTTGCCGTCGACGGACTGGATGCCAAATCCACCGCCGATCCCGCCCAGGTCACAGTGCTCTCCACGGACCTTAGTACCTTCTTCAAGACGTGCAGTGAGAATGAAGCTGCAAGTCGGCAGCAAATCTGGACCATTGGCGTTGACCGGAGCGCAAAAGCCCGACCCCGCCCTGTATTGCTGGCTGCCAAACTCGATAGCGTTATTACCTGCTTTACGCCACACCCCCAGGTTGGCGCTCTCGACGTCATTCTTGGTGACAAGCCCCGTATTGGGGTCAACGGACTCGTCATGACCTTCCTCGGCACCCATGATAAGGTTCCCGTCCTCATAAAAACTTATCATCATGGCTTCTCGGATTTCCTTCCCATCGTGGTCGAAAGCGAGGAACCCCCGGTATGTCCCTATGAATGGGTCAGCTGCCGCGGGCGCTGACAAGAACACGGGTATTGCGGCGAAATAGAAGGCGAACAGCTTAGTTGTTATCGATTTGGTTTCTTTCACGGTCGGCCTCTTTATTGTTAGTACGATAATCTTGATGCGCCAAACGTTCAAAGCTGACGAGCACCTCAGAACCGAGAGCAGTGCGGACCGGTGTAGAGTGCTCTACAAGCGACGCGGAAACAACCGCGCGTAGACTGATCGTGGATGCGGTATTCGGCTGATCGCCGTACTTCACCCGCGCAGAGCTCGTTGATATGCTGCGATGCAGCGAATGGTTGGAAATGGCCGATTATCTGAATGGTACTCTCGGTCAAGCGCGGATCTTTGAGTGCTCCGGAAACGGTGCGCTGGCGCCCCGTCTGAGAACGGGATCTCGCGCCAATGTGATCCGGGTCAAGAACGTTGGCGCGTTTCTGTTGGAGGCTTCAGGATGTTATCCGGGTCATACAGATCACCGATGAGGGCCGAGGATGACTGACGTCGGACAGTGGCTTGACTCCCTCGGTCTCGGACAATACGCCGAAGCGTTCGAGGAGAACGCCATTGTGTGGGCCACGCTTCCCGAGCTTGACCACGATCTGCTTAAAGAAGTCGGTGTTAAGCCTGTCGGCCACCGGGTAGCGATCCTGAAGGCAATCCAATCCCTCGATAGCGATGGCGGCATTCCACCAGGTCAGCACGAGCAACTGTCGCGATCGCGACACCCCACTCCCACCGGCGAGGCCGAACGCCGCCAACTGACGGTGATGTTCTGTGATCTGGTGGGCTCAACCACGCTCTCCGCAAAGCTTGATCCAGAGGATATGCGGGAGGTGATCACTTCGTTCCAAGACGCGTCTCGGGAGGCGATCCAACAGTATGCAGGGTTCATCGCCCGCTACATGGGTGATGGGATGCTCGTGTACTTCGGCTATCCCCAGGCGCATGAGGACGACGCCGAGCGAGCGGTGAGGGCAGGTCTCGCCATTGTGCGGTCGATGGCGGAACTCAACACCGGAATCGGTAAGCGCTACGAGGTCGTGCTGGCGGTTCGGGTCGGGGTGGCGACTGGCCCGGTAGTCGTTGGGGACATCGTGGGCGAGGGAGCGGCCGAGGAAGCGGCGGTGGTTGGCGAGACGCCGAATTTGGCGGCGAGGCTGCAGGGAGTGGCCGAGCCCGATCAGGTAGTGGTCGCATCGGCGACGCGACGGCTGCTGGGGGCGTTGTTCGAGTACGACGACTTGGGCACGCGCGAGCTGAAAGGCATTGCGCAGCCGGTCCAGGTGTGGCGAGTGATGCGCGAGGGCGACGTCGAGAGCCGCTACGAGGCTATGCGTGTTCGGGGTGGATTGCCGCTCGTCGGGCGGCGGGAGGAGCTTGGGCTGTTGGTACGTTCGTGGGAGGCGAGTAAAGAAGGACACGGCCAAGTGGTCCTCATTCAGGGTGAGGCGGGGATCGGCAAGTCGCGGCTACTCGACGCATTGCGTGAGCACGTGGCGGGGCAGGACTACCTCTGGGTCGCGCATCGATGTTCGCCGTATCACGCCAATAGCACGCTCTATCCGGTCATCGAGCACATGAAGCGAGTGACGGGCTGGAAGCAGGAAGACGGCCCGGAGCAGAAGCTCGAGAAACTCGAAACGGCGCTCGCGGGGCAGAGTCTCCCGCTCCAGGAGGCGGTGCCGCTGTATGCGGAGCTGATGTCACTGCCGCTGCCGGAGGGGCGCTACAAACCATCGAATCTCGACCCGAAGCAGAAGCGTGAGGCGACTCTCGATGCGATCGCCGGGTGGCTGCTCGAGATGGCGGAGCAGACACCCGTGCTCCACGTGTTTGAGGACCTGCATTGGGCGGACCCCACGACGCTGGAGCTGTTGGGGCTTTACATCGAGCAATCACCCACCGTTTCAATGCTGAACGTGCTGACGTATCGCCCGGAGTTCGTGCTGCCGTGGTCGATGCGTTCGCACATGACGCCGATCACCCTCAACCGGCTGGAGCGCCAAGAGGTGGAGGCGATGATCGGGTATCAGGCGAACGGCAAGGAGGTCCCTTCGGAGGTCGTCGAGCACATCGTCGCGAAGGCCGACGGGGTGCCGCTGTATGTGGAGGAGCTGACTAAAACGATTCTCGAATCGGATTACCTGCACGAGGAGGCAGAGCGCTACACACTTGCCGGCTCGCTCTCCGAGGTCGCCATCCCGGCGACTTTGCAAGACTCGCTGATGGCGCGATTGGATCGGGCGCCGACGATGCGTGAGGTGGCGCAGGTGGGGGCCGTGCTCGGACGTGAATTCGCGTATGAGGTTCTGAATGCAATAGTGGGGTTCGAGGAGCCGCATCTCAAGAGCGGGCTCGGGCAGCTGGTCGAGAACGAGCTCCTCTATCAACGAGGTCGTCCTCCGCGATCGACGTACATCTTCAAGCACGCGCTCATCCAGGATGCCGCCTATCAGTCATTGTTGAAGCGCACCCGGCAGCAGTACCACCTGCAGGTAGGACAGCTCTTGGAAGCACGGTTCCCGGAGACGGTGGAAGCTCATCCGGAACTGCTGGCCCATCATTATACGGAAGGAGGTGCCGCAAAGGAGGCGATCACGGCGTGGCATAAGGCCGGCAAGCTTGCACGGTCCCGCGGCGCGAACCAGGAAGCGGTCACACATCTGAGCAACGGGTTATCCGTCGTCAACGATCTCCCGGATGATCAGGAACGGACTCAGTACGAGCTCAAGCTGCAGTTTTCCTTGGGCGGAGTGTTCCTCCAGATGAAGGGACACTGGGCGTCGGAAGTGGAGGTTGCGTTCGCTCGGGCGCGCGAGCTCTGCGAGCAGATTGGCGATGCACCGGAGTTCGTGCCGACGCTGTTTGGTCTTTGGCGCTTATACGTTGTTCAGATGGAAGAGATTGAAAAGCCCAAGGAAGTTGCCGCACAGTTGCTGCGGTGTGCCGAGAAGGAAACAGAGCCGGCTCCCCAGGTTGTCGCTCACTACGCGGCGGGGTTCACGCGCATTGTCATGGGCGAATTTTCAGCCGCTGATGAGCATCTGCGGGAAGGAAAAAGGCGTTATTCTCCAGCAGATCGTGACACCGCCGAGGTCTATCGTTTCGGGCAGGATCCCGGTGTCGCCTGCCGCTGTTACCTGGCTATGACTGATTGGGTGCTCGGCTATCCAGACAGTGCGCGTAAGCACGCACGAGACGGTTTGGCGCTCGCCGAGCAGCTCGACGATCCGTTCAGCCTCGCGTACGCGCTTGCTTTCGCCTCATTGGTCGACCAGTTCCAGGACAACCGCAAGGGCATCTTGGAGAAGGCAGGTGAGGCGATTCGCCTGGCGACGGAGAAAGTATTTCCGTACTGGCTGAGCATCGGAAAAGTCATAGGAGGATGGGGCGAGGCGGCTACGAACCCGATCAATTCGACGATCCAAAGCCTCCGAGATCGCGTCGCGGATCACCGCGCCCTCGGCACCAATTTGTTCATGCCGTATTTTCTAGCCTTGGTGGGAGATGCGGCGCTGAGAGCAGGGCAAACTGATGCATGCGGGGCCGCCTTGGATGAGGCCGAGACGTTTCTGCATCGCACCGGTGAACGATGGTGGGAAGCCGAGATCCACCGACTGCAAGGAGCGCTCCTGGTGGCGCGGAACGGCGACTGCACCGAAGCTGAAAGTCGTTTCGAGGAAGCGATCAAAGTCGCTCGAGAGCAACAAGCAATATCCTTGGAGCTTCGCGCCACCATGAGCCTGGGCCGATTGTGGCAGCAGAAAGGCAAGCGCGGCGAAGCCCACGACTTACTCGCCTCAGTCTACAATCGGTTCACCGAAGGCTTCGACACTTCGGACTTGAAGGACGCCAAGGCGCTGCTCGACTCGTTACCACAAAAGGTAACGTCTTCGCGTTGAGTGCGCCTTTTGTCCCGCCTGCAAAAGTCCGACCCTTTGCAGACATTCGTGTCAAGAAAACGAGACGCCCGAGAACGTCTTCGGATATGCTCCTTGAAATCTCTAATTATGCTAAGGTGACACAGAACCAACCACGGCAGGCGCGACAACGTGGTTGTTTTCACAATACAGTTTAACTGCCCTCTCGAATAAGCACGTGGGATTAATTATTACCTCAGAAAATGATGAAGAAAGCCAAAGAAGCTCAGCGCCTTATTATTGCAGTTCTTATATCAATTTCGCCTCTTTTCGTTGCGGAGCAAGCCCACGCACAAGAGATCCTTAGAATTGGATACTGGAACATACCACCTCACGTAATCGAATCAGTCGGTGGTAAGCCCAAAGGCGCTGCGATTAGCTACTTCGACGAATATATCGGCCCTGGGCTAGGAATGACTGTTGCCTGGGATGAGAACATTACACCTCCTACACGACTAATGGATCAGCTACGACAGGGCCGAAAGGATGCCATGATCTTCCTGGGAAAAACAAAGGAAAGGACTGAATATCTGCACTATCCGAATCCATATCTTGATATTCCACAAACCCTTGCTTTCTTGGAGAGTCATCCAATCAATCGAATTACAAAAATCAGCGAGCTTTATAACTTAAGAGTGGGATTTCTCGTAGGAGGGCGGCTTCCAGATATATTGCGTGATGACAAGATTCAATATGATTTGATCGCGGGTGAGCGTCTTTTCCAACGCAACATTGAAAAGCTATTACTTGGCCGTATTGATGCAATATATGCTCCACTCACAATTGCATTGACCAATATGATTAAGAAAATGGAAGTAGGCGATCAAGTAAAGCTTGTCCCAATTGAGTTTCTGGAGCCCGTTCTGATCTATACCGTATTTTCCAGGAAAACAGTCGGTGAAGCTGTCGTTGAAAAATACAACAACGCCTTAGAAGCGGCTAGCAAAGCACAACAATATAAAGACTACGTCAAAACCTACCAATCAAGACCAAACGCTCGCTAAAGAGGAGCTCCACTTGCTTAGTGAGTGTTTGATCCTGATTGGTGCGTGGGAGCCTGGCGATCGGAATGACCGATCATGGTCGATTCCGGTCGATTGAGATGATTGAATAGGCCGTCAGGCCTCGAAGATCCGAGATAGCCCAGCTGTGACAATTAGATTACAGATGGGTATGCCACTGACATGTATCAACACACGAAAATTCCTGGAATCATCTTTTGCGTAGTTATCATTGCGTACTCGCAAATCGCATATAGCGACGAGAACGCATGGGAAATACTGAAACGCGGCGGGCATGTTGTCTTGATGCGTCATGCCACGGCCGAGAAAGCGGGTGACCCTCTCGCATTTACGATCAATGATTGTAGTGTGCAGAGAAATCTTTCACAGAAAGGTAGAAGAGAGGCAGAGCTTGTTGGTCGAGCGTTTCGCGCTTGGTCCATTCCGATCGCTAAGGTGTTATCCAGTCGTTACTGTCGTACTCAGGAGACTGCAAAACTAGCTTTTAGTCGCGTGACCACCTGGCAGCCGTTGGATTTGCTCTATGCGATTCCTGAACAGGACAGAGACGCCCGGACCGAAGCTGTCGCGAAGCGTATCGGTGCTTATTCTGGTAATGGTAACCTAATCATGATTACACACAGACCTAATATCGATGCGCTGACGTTCGAGATGATTGAACCCGGTGGGCTTTTGGTCTTGGAGCCCGATGACGAAGGCAGTTTCAATATCGTTGGGCATCTCTCACCTGATGATCTTGAGGTGAAGTAAAATAGGTGCGCCTGACAAGCGATTCCGTAATGACGGTAGACGAAGAGTTCGTCGAAATGATGTGCGACGGCTATTCCAAGGATTGGGTCGCGATCTTCGACAATGCCTGCAAGTCGGCTTGCGAGGGCCGTTCGGCTTGACCGCTCTGAGGCCTGCCGCTCATCCCGAGGTTTGACAGTTGGTAAGCCACGGATTACCGTTCGCGCTCTTGAGCGTACCCGCCGCCCATCCAGAAAAAGTCAGCGCGAGGAGAGCGAAGTGAAACGATTCATGTTGCTGCATTTTGGATTCGAAAAGCCCACCCCGGAGATCATGACGGCCTGGGGCAAATGGTTTGAATCGGTCGCGGACGAGACCGTGGACCAGGGGGGATTCCACGGTGGTGCGCGAGAAATCTCGCATAGCGGAACCAAGGATCTACCCATGGGGATGGAATCCATCACGGGCTACTCGATCATCAATGCCGAGAGCCTTGATGATGCAGAAAAGATCGCTCAGGACAATCCATTCATTGCGAGTATCCGGATCTACGAAATCA
>Ga0255057_10001593_pt1 | contig 12617 bp, 9 predicted proteins | sample Cases_109_6_MG_FD_189022 | JGI IMG/M metagenome (GOLD analysis project Ga0255057, IMG submission 189022) | Seawater microbial communities from Amundsen Gulf, Northwest Territories, Canada - Cases_109_6 | ecosystem: Environmental > Aquatic > Marine > Gulf | place: Canada: Northwest Territories... | reverse complement strand
ACCCACATGGGCCATCTGAAGGGGACGCTTACCGCTTTCTGTCGCGCCTACTTCGGCGTGAGCGACCTGCCGCTTCGTTTCCGGCCCTCGTTCTTTCCCTTCACCGAACCCTCGGCGGAGGTCGATATCGGCTGTTCGCGCGATGGCGGGCAACTCAAGATCGGCGCCGGCTCGGACTGGCTCGAGATTCTCGGCTGCGGCATGGTGCATCCCAAGGTCTTGGAGAACTGCGGCATCGATCCGGCGGAATACCAAGGCTATGCCTTCGGCGTCGGGATCGAGCGCATCGCCATGCTGAAGTATGGCATGCCCGACCTGCGGCCCTTCTTCGAAGCCGATCTGCGCTGGCTCAAGCACTACGGCTTCTCGCCCATCGACGTGCCGAGCATGATCCGGGGGCTCTAAGTCATGAAGTTCACACTATCCTGGCTGAAGAACCATCTGGAGACCGACGCTGGCGCAGAGGAGATCGCCGACCGGCTGACGCTGCTCGGCCTGGAGGTCGAAGGGATCGAGGATCGCGCGCGCGACCTGCGGCCTTTCACCGTGGCCTACGTGGTCGAGGCCAAGCCCCATCCCAACGCCGACCGCCTCAAGGTCTGCCAGGTCGATACCGGCACGGAGGTGGTGCAGGTGGTCTGCGGCGCGACCAATGCGAGGACCGGCATGAAGGGCGTGTTCGCGCCGGTGGGCTGTTATATCCCCGGCACCGACATGACGCTGAAGGCCGGGGTCATCCGCGGAGAGACATCGAACGGCATGCTGGTCTCCGAGCGCGAGATGGGCCTCTCCGACGAGCACGAAGGCATCATCGAGCTGGACGAGGCGGCGCCTCTCGGGGCGCCGATGGCCCAGGTGATGGGCCTCGACGATCCGGTGATCGACGTGGCGATCACGCCCAACCGGGCGGACTGCCTGGGCGTGCGGGGGATTGCGCGCGACCTGGCGGCGGCCGGGCTCGGCACCTTGAAGCCGGTCGACCTCTCGCCCGTTGCGGGCGCCTTCGAAAGCCCGATCAAATGGCGTCGCGACTTGCCCGGCGGCCTGTCGGCGGCCTGTCCCTTCGTCGCCGGCCGCACTTTCCGCGGCGTCAAGAACGGCCCCAGCCCGGCCTGGATGCAGCGGCGCCTCACCGCCATCGGCCTGCGGCCGATCTCGGCCTTGGTGGACATCACCAACTATGTCACCTACGACCTATGCCGGCCGCTTCACGTGTTCGATGCCGACAAGCTGGCCGGCGATCTCACCATGCGCATGGCCGCTGACGGCGAGGATATCCTGGCGCTCGATGGCGAGACATACCGTCTCGATCCCACCATGGTGGTTATCGCCGACGATAACGGGCCGCAGGGCATCGGTGGCCTCATGGGTGGCGAGATCACCGGATGCACGGCCGAGACGGTCAACGTGTTCCTCGAGGTGGCGCTGTTCGATCCGATCCGCGTGGCGGCCACGGGTCGCCAGCTCGGCATTCTTTCCGACGCGCGCTTCCGCTTCGAGCGCGGGGTCGATCCCGACTCGGCGCTGTGGGGCGCCGAGGTGGCGGCGCGGCTGATCGGCGAGATCTGCGGCGGCGAGGCCTCGGAGGTGGTAACCGCCGGCGAGTTCCCGGCCGTCGATCGGGAAATCGCCTTGCGGCCAGAGCGCGTCCACACCCTGGGCGGCGTTGAGGTGGCGCGTGAGCGCCAGGCGGCCATTCTGCGCGACTTGGGTTTTGCGGTGGAGGAGGCGGAGGAGACCTTCACCGTCACGGTGCCGCGGTGGCGCGGTGACGTCGAAGGCGAGGCCTGCCTGGTCGAGGAGATCATGCGCGTCCACGGCTACGACACCATCCCGCTGACCCCGCTGCCGCGCCAAAGCGATCTGCCGGAGCCGGTCCTGACCCTGACCCAGCGCCGCGAGAGCCGGGCGCGCCGTGCCCTGGCCTGGCGCGGCCTCGACGAGGCGGTGACATTTTCCTTCATCTCGAGCGACCTCGCCGAGGCATTCGGCGGCGTCGATATGGGTCTCAGGCTGGTCAACCCGATCTCCAGCGACCTCGACGTCATGCGCCCCTCGGTGCTGCCCGGGCTCGCCGCCGCGGCGGCGCGCAACGCCGATCGCGGGTTCGCCGACGTGGCGCTGTTCGAAGTCGGCCCGCAATACGCCGACACAAGCCCCGAGGGACAGAGCCTGGTGGCCGCCGGCCTGCGGGCCGGGCGTGCTCAATCGGCACATTGGGAGATGAGGCCTCGTCCACTCGATGCGTTCGATGCGAAGGCCGACGCGCTGGCCGTGCTTTTGGCGCTGGGTGCGCCGACCGAAAACCTACAGGTCGACAGCGCGGCCCCGCCCGCCTGGTATCACCCGGGCCGCTGCGGCGCGCTGCGGCTCGGCCCCAAGGTGCTGGGACAGTTCGGCGAGCTGCATCCGCGCGTGCTCAAGGCCTTGGGTCTGCGCGGCCCGGCGGTCGCCTTCGAGGTCTTTCTCGAGACCCTCCCGGAGCCCAAGGCCAAGGATGGCAGCCTGCGTCCGGCGCCGCTGTTGTCGCCCTTTCAGCCTTTGCGGCGCGACTTCGCCTTTGTCGTGGAGGAGAGCGTCACGGCGGAGAAGCTTCTGCGCGCGGCCAAGGGGGCCGACAAGACCCTGGTGGCCGACGTCGAGCTTTTCGATCTCTACGCCGGCGAGAACCTGGGGCCTGGAAAGAAGTCGCTCGCCATTACCGTCACGCTGCAGCCGACGGACAAGACCTTGACCGACGAGGAGATCGCAGCCGTTTCGCAAAAGATCGTCGCGAAGGTCGAAAAAGCCACCGGCGGCGCGCTGCGGGCTTGACGCGAAAGGTGCTCGAAGATGTGGCGTTATGTCCTGATTATGCCGTTTGCCTTGGCTCTGTTGTTGCCTCATAGCGCGGCGCGCGGCCAAGGCGACGTCAAGGTCCTCACCGCCGAGACGATCGAGGTCAAGGGCGCCCGCTACCGCTTGGCAGGCATCGACGCGCCGGAGCCGGGGCAGCGTTGTTGGCTGGCCTCGCACCTCTATCCCTGCGACGAGATCGCCCGCGCCGCTCTGATGGACCTCGTCGCGGGCAGCGGCGAGGTGCGTTGCGAGCCCCGGAACAAGGTCCCCTTGACCGACGGCACGATCATCGCGCGCTGCTTTTCGGAAGGCTACGATCTTGCCGAAGGCATGACCTATACCGGCTGGGCCCTGGCCGACAGGGCGAGCGGCGAGCGCTACCGCACCTTCGAGGCGGGCGCGCGCGAGGCGGGGCGCGGTTTGTGGCGCGGGCGCTTCGTTCAGCCCTGGGACTGGCGTGCCGGCACGCGGTTGCCGGAAGAGGCCGCGGCGGAAAATTCGGGCGGCTAGACGTCTAGGCCTTGCCGAAACGCGGTGTACGTTTTTCGGTAAAGGCCGTGATTCCTTCCTCGAAATCGGGTGTGAGCGTACACTCGGCGAAGCTCTCCCGCTCCAGCGCGAGCTGGGTTTCCAGATCATGCTCGAAGGAGGCCCGGATCAGCCGTTTGCAGCCGGCGCTGGACCGCGCGGCGCCGTCGGCCAGCCGCTGAGCGATCTTCAGCGTTTCCTCGGCCAGGGCCTCGGGCGGCACCACCTTGTTGACGAGGCCCAGCGCCAGAGCTTCCTCAGCGTTCAGCGTCTCGCCCAGCATGGCAATTTCCATCGCCTTGCGCGCGCCGACGAGGCGCGGCAGCGCGAAGGTAAGACCGCCGTCGGGGGTGGTGCCTATCTTTTCATAGGCGGCGGTAAAGCGGCTGTCGGCCGAGGCGACCGCCAGGTCGCAGGCCAGCATGAGGCTGAAACCCGCTCCCGCGGCCGAGCCCTGCACCTGCGCGATGACCGGCTTTTCCATGCGGGCGATGGTGACGATGGCCTGGTGCAGGCGACCGATCAACTGCTGAAATGCCGCTTTGCGGGTCTCGCCCTCGAGGGTCAGGAAGTTTTCCTTGAAATAGCGAAGATCGCCGCCGGCCATGAAGTGCACGCCGGCGCCGGCGAGGATCACGGCCCGGACGGATTCGTCGCTTGCCAAGTCTTCGATAAGCGGTGCCAGCGCCTCCATCATCGAGAGGTCGAGGCTGTTCAGGACATGAGGCCGGTTCAAGGTGACCCGAACAACGGGCCCCTCGCGCTCTTGAATGATAGGATCGGAGGTCATGGACTTACTCTCAGCTCACACACGAGGAACGCACACACCACCCCCTGCGCAGGGCGCGGGGAAGCGGCCCTGGGGCGAAGATTAGGACAGTCCTTCGGCCTTTGCAAAAGCTTCCCGCCGGCGGTGGGCCGTGCAAGCTTCACCACACCGCGGAGCGGCGGGCGGGCGCCTCACGAAGGGTGCGACACCTAAGCGCTCAGGTCTTGTACCACTGGATGCAAAGCTGCGGGCCCTTGTGGACGTTCTGCGCCGTGGTGGTGGAGCGGATGGTGTTGACCGTGAAGTCCTCCATCTCCTTCAAGTGTGCCTCGGGCACGCCACGTTTTTTCAATCTCTTTCGGGCCGCGTTGGCTTCGCTATCGTACTCTTCCCAGTCGGACCGACCGAGAAGTTTGGTGGCATTGGCCATGCAGACGTTCTGCAGGAACCATCGGGATTCGTTGCGCTTCTGGGCGGCGTGCGCCGCCCCGATGCTGAAGGTGGCCGAGCTCAAGACAAGGCAGGAGATCACCAAAGGGATCGAAAGTCGGCCTACATAGCTCTTTCGTTTCATCTTTTTCTGATCCAACTCTTCAAGTCCATACGGAATTCACGCCCCAATCCTTGAGGCCTTAATTTGAGAATTCGTAAAGACGGCACTTTTGTGACATGGACACAATAGCGCCACAATGCCGTCTTGTTAACCACCCGCGAAGAAAATCTTGTTGCGTGACATCTGGAAAGAGGCTTTTCGCCGCCAAACAGGGTTAACGCCAAGCGATGGCGCGATCGGCCGGCCCCATGCGAAGGGCGCCCGTCGTGGCTCGATGGCGCGCCAGACTTTCCGTTGCCAGCGCCCGGCGCCGGCCCTATCTTCCTGCCGGCTCTGCGCTTGAATTGGAAACGGCCGGGCGAGAAGCGATTTCATGAGCGATGTCGATCACATAAGAAACTTCGCGATCATCGCGCATATCGACCATGGGAAATCGACCCTGGCGGATCGCTTGATCCAGCTCTGCGGCGCGCTCAGCGAGCGCGAGATGAAGGAGCAGGTGCTGGACTCGATGGACCTGGAGCGTGAGCGCGGCATCACCATCAAGGCACAGACCGTCAGGCTGCTCTATAAGGCGAAAGACGGCGAGACCTATCAGCTCAACCTGATCGACACGCCCGGCCACGTCGACTTCTCCTACGAGGTGAGCCGTTCGCTGGCCGCCTGCGAAGGCTCGCTCCTCCTGGTCGACGCCAGCCAGGGGGTCGAGGCCCAGACCCTGGCCAACGTCTACATGGCGATCGAAAACGACCACGAGGTCATCCCGGTCCTCAACAAGGTGGATCTCCCGGCGGCCGAGCCGGAGCGTGTGCGCGAGCAGATAGAAGAGGTCATCGGCCTCGATGCCAGCGACGCCATCGCCATTTCCGCCAAGACGGGTGCCGGCGTCCCCGATGTGCTGGAGGCTCTGGTGGCACGATTGCCGGCGCCCAAGGGCGATCCCGGACAGCCCTTGAAGGCCCTGCTGGTGGATAGCTGGTACGACAGCTATCTGGGGGTCATCACGCTGGTGCGGGTGGTCGACGGCGAGCTGCGGCCCGGCATGAAAACACGCATGATGGGCTCGGGTGCGCTCCATCAGGTCGACAAGGTCGGCGTCTTCACGCCGAAGATGGTGAATTGCCGCAGTCTGGGGCCGGGCGAGATCGGCTTCCTCACCGCGTCAATCAAATCGGTCGCCGATTGCTGGGTCGGCGACACCATCACCGATGAGCGCAAGCCCACGGCCGAGGCGCTGCCCGGCTTCGCGCCGTCTGTGCCGGTGGTCTTCTGCGGCCTCTTTCCCGTCGACTCCAACGACTATGAGGGGCTGCGCGACAGCCTCGCCAAGTTGGCGCTGAACGATAGCTCGTTCCTCTTCGAGCCGGAGAGCTCGGCTGCTCTCGGCTTCGGCTTTCGCTGCGGCTTTCTCGGCCTCCTGCATCTGGAGATCGTGCAGGAGCGCTTGGAGCGGGAGTTCGATCTCGATCTGGTGGCCACCGCGCCGTCGGTCGTCTATCGCATAAACCTGATCGACGGCAAGCGGTTGGAGCTTCACAACCCCGCCGACATGCCCGACGTGGTGCGGATCGCGTCCATCGAAGAGCCTTGGATCAGGGCGACCATCCTGGTGCCCGACGAGTACCTGGGTGCGATCCTCAAGCTCTGCGAGGACCGGCGGGGCGAGCAGATCGAGCTGACCTATGCCGGAAGCCGGGCCATGTTGGTCTATCATCTGCCGCTGAACGAGGTGGTGTTCGATTTCTACGACCGCCTCAAGTCGGTCAGCCGCGGCTATGCCAGCTTCGACTATCAGATCCAGGAGTACCGCGAGAGCGACCTGGTCAAGGTGGCCATCCTGGTCAATGGCGAGCCGCTGGATTCGCTCTCCATGGTGGTTCACCGCGAGCGCGCGGAGGCGCGCGGCCGGGTGCTGTGCGAGCGTCTCAAGGACCTGATCCCCCGGCAGCTTTTCAAGATCGCCATCCAGGCCGCCATCGGCGGCAAGATCATCGCCCGCGAGACCATCTCGGCGCTGCGCAAGGACGTGACGGCCAAGTGTTACGGCGGTGACGTGTCGCGCAAGCGCAAGCTGCTGGATAAGCAAAAAGCGGGCAAGAAGCGCATGCGCCAGGTCGGCGACGTCGAGATCCCTCAGTCGGCTTTCCTGGCGGCGCTACGGATGGGCGACGACTGACCCGGCGCGAGGCGGGCGAAGGAGCATCACGTGCCGGAAAGCCGGACCGGTTCTGAGAACACGAGCGACGCCGCGCTGGCCGGGGCGGTACGGGAAGCCCTGTCCTATCATCAAAACGGCCGGGTGGCCGAGGCATACGAGATCTACCGGCGGCTGCTAACCCAGCACCCGGCGCACCCGGACCTGTTGAACCTGGCCGGTGCCGCGGCTTTGCAAATGGGCGACCCTCGTGCGGCCCGCGGGTATCTTGAAGGCGCGCTCGCCGCCCGGCCGGACTTCGCCGATGCGCACGCCAACCTGGCAACGGCGTTGCAGAACACGGGCGCTCACCAGGACGCCCGCCAGCACCTTGACCGTTGTCTGGCGCTGAAGCCCGATCACCTCGCGGCCTGGCGCAATCTCGGCAACAACCTGCGGCTCAGCGAGCGTCCGGCCGAGGCCTGCGAGGCCTATCGGCGGGCGCTGGCCCTGGCGCCCTCGGACCACGATACCCGGTGCTACCTGGGCGATGCGCTACTCGCCGCCGGCCGAGCGGAGGAGGCTATCGATACATACCGGGAGCTTTTGACGCAGGCACCCGACCACGCCCGGGCGCTCGGTCATCTGGCGGGCGCCTTGCAGCAACTGGGCCGCTTGGACGAGGCGCTCGCATTGGCGCAAGAAGCGGTGGCCCGCCAACCCTCCGACCCGCTCTTGCAGTACAACCTCGGCTGCCTTCTGCAGAGTGCCGGCCAGACGGAGGAGGCCAGCCGGCGCTACGAGCTGGCGCTGCAACTCGATCCCAACTACGACAAGGCGCTGTTCAATCTCGGCATGATGCGCCAGGCCATGAGCGACGACGCGACCGCCGCCGATGCCTATCGCCGGGTTCTGGAGATCCGGCCGGATCATCCGAGCGCGCAGCATATGCTCGATGCGGTCGAAGGACACACCACCGCCATCGCGCCGGCCCGGCACATCCAAGAGATCTTCGATCGCTATGCCGACGGATTCGAGGAGCACCTGGTGGGCAAGCTGGGCTACAGCGCGCCCGAGGCGCTGCGCGCCGCCCTCGATGCCCATCCCCGTGGCGCCGCGGACCTTGGGGGCGCCAAGCCTTTCCGCCGGGCGCTCGACATGGGCTGCGGCACGGGGCTGGTGGCGCGCCAGGTGCGCAACATGGCCGAGGCCATCGACGGCCTGGACATCGCGCCGCGAATGGCCGCCGCGGCCCGCGGCTCGGGCCTCTACGATCAGGTCTTCGAGGAGGACGTGGCGGCTTTTTTGACCAGCGGCAGCGGGCGCGAGCGGTCCTACGATCTGGCGTTGTCGGCCGATGTCTTCATCTACATCGGCGATCTGGAGCCGATCTTCGCCGCTCTTGCCAAGCAGATGCCGAGCGGCGGCCTCTTTTGCTTTTCCGTCGAGCGCCTCGAGGAAGGCGATTTCAAGCTGCTCGCCACCGGGCGCTACGCGCAGAGCCGTGCCTACATCGAGCGTTTGGCCGCAGCGTACGGGTTCGAGGTTCTCTCAAAGACCGATTTCACCTTGCGCCATGAATGGAGCCGGCCGATCGCCGGCCTCGCCTTTCTTTTGCAGCGTGCTTGAGCGCGCGCGCCAGCACCGGCTCATCGGGACTTGATGAACCGCCGGCCTTGGCGGCCTTCCTTGCGGCGCCGGCAAAAGATCGCGAGAAGCAGGCCCGGGACCATCGGATATAAAAACGCCGGCCAGTGCAGCATGGGCGATAAGACGGCGTCCCAGAACCAGACCGAAAGATAGCGCTCGACCCCGGCCTGAAGGCCGTTCAAGCTTCCTGGGCTGAGCTCGAACCAGAGCTTGCCCAAGGCCAGGAGATCGAGTTTTCCCGCGCTGGCCGAGGCAAGCGTATCACGGCCGAGGGCGGCCAGTCCGATCAGGATCAGGACGAACCCGAAGATGCGTGCAACGCTCATCTTTCACCGCCCCTTGTGTGACGCTCCGGCAGACGCGTGCGGATGGAACCTGCGCACGAACGTAGCAGAATAGGCATGGGAGTGCCACGGCAAGGCCGTTGTCGTCGCCCGGCTGGGCGAGCGCCGACGCGCATCCTCCCAGCGTATCTCCGTTGCATGAATCGGCTGTCTCGGATAGGGTCGCCGCCGCGCGGAGCCGCCGCTATCGAGGCGCGATTCGGAGGGATGGCCGAGTGGCTTAAGGCGCACGCCTGGAAAGCGTGTTCACGGGGAACCGTGTCGTGGGTTCGAATCCCACTCCCTCCGCCATGACTTAAGTCATTGATATTGCAGTGTTTTTCATGGTTTTGGCAGGGCGGAATTAGCACCTCTTCCCGGGGGTTTAGGGCCTATGCGCATCGGCCCGGTGGTCCCAAGAGACCAATGAGTCCCGTATCTGGGGCTCCAATATCCCGAATATCTCTTTTCGCCATTCGAGTGGTACGGTTCGCGCGGCGGTGCCGCTACTCGCATCGTGCCCCCAAAGCGAGATCGCCCTCCGCCTTTTTGTGGACGAAGGGCGTTGGCGGTGTTGCGAGGAGGATGCGGTTCAGATGAAGCCGAGCCCGGCGCGCTGTTCATCCCAGTCGATGGGCGCGCGGGTATTGGCCATCAGCTTGCGGGCATTGAGCTCCAACGGCTGGCGGCCGTGGAGGATCGTTCGGGTGATGTCAGGCGCGAGGAAGCTGAGCCGCAGCATTCGGGTGAAGTAGGAGCTGCTCACGCCGGCCTCATTTGCCATCTCGGATATGGGGCGACCACCGCGTGTGAAGATCTCTTGCAGCTCATGGGCCCGGGCGATCAGCTTGAGAAGGCCGGCGTCCGCCTTGGTTCCGGATCGCTCATTCGCGCCCCCGATCAGGAGCTTCTTCTCCATCCCGGTTCGCTTCAACCGCGCCGCAATCGTCAGAACCAGGACTGGCTCGTCAGGCAGGGCCATCGGTTGGCAGGCCCCGATCACCTCACCGCTGCGCAGGAGATCGGCCAGATACGCGCTTCGGATCCTGATCTCCAGGTCCCTGGGCTTCAGCGTGATGCGGGCGACCAGACCCTGGAGCCGCTGGCGCTTCTGGGCAGCAGGCAGGTGCAGCCAGCGCTCGGCGAGGCTGGAGGCTGCGGCGATCAGGGTCTCGATCTCATGGGCCTCGGAAAAGCTCTCTGCAAGAGCATCGTGCAGCGCTCCTTCATCCTTGAGGAAAGAGACGATCCGATCTTCGACCAGGCGCTCGACGTCGCCCGCCGGCACGCGGCGCGCGGCATCGGAGGCCTTCGGTCGTCCGCGTTTGATGAGCGACTGGGTGACGTAATAACGGTAGCGCCGGCCTTTCTTGTTAGCGTGCGTGGGTATCATGCGCTCGCCGCCGGCGTCGAAGATCAGCCCCGCCAGCAAGCTGGGTTCTCCGCGATGTTGGCGCCCTTGGGCCGCTCGAGCAGCGAGAGCGCGATTTGCGTTTTGGTCCGCGGACGTTGACGCCTGCGCGGCGCGGCGGCCTTTACCTTTGTACCAGGCGTGGTCACCGATTTGGGGGTTCGACGGGGCTTCTTGGTCATCTTGCTCTCCATGGTCTGGACGCCGCGCCCGCTGCGCGGCGTTCCCATTGCCCCAAGCCCCGGTTCTCATGCCACCAGGGCGGGATAGGACCATGGAGAAGCCCGTCCCGTTGTCACCGCACAGTGACGCTCTCTTGGCCGCGGAAGTCCAGTGAAAAAGCCAGGATGTCGGCAAACTTATCCGCGGCTAGTATGTTAAATTCAATCACGAATTTCGCGATCATGTGAAGATGGTATCGCGAGTTCGAATTTCTTTCATTACTACAATATATTTTCTTCTTATACGAGTATTTGTACGCGCTTCCTGTAGGCCGCATTTTTCTGCGACTCTTTTGGATTATTTGGGCCTACCTCGTAACCGAATATTGGGCCGGTTCTGTGGTATTTATACAATCAATAGACGTATTTTCTGAGGGCAGTTTTGGCGGTTACGAAAGGCCCGTCGGGAGATACTTGGGTAGATGGTGTCATTAGAGGCCAAGCGCCTGTCTTTGCCTCTCCCAGAAAGGGGGAATCCGGCCCTTTCGGATCAGGGTTCCGCCCGTGATCTCGGGCGGCTGCTGGCCGGCGAGGAAGTGAGGCCCTTTCGATAATTGGGCAGCGCCTTTGCGGCCCCTGGCGCTTCGGTGCTGGGGCGGGCACTTGCAAAATCACATCACGAGACCAAATATTGCAGAGCGGGGCCAAAAGCACCACGAGCGAAAGTTTATCGAATCAGCCTAGCCAAGCGCGGCCCCGGCAAACTGATTGGATCAACTGATAGGCATGTCTTGTCGTGCCTTGCTCGTGGGATTGCGCAAATGGAATTCAAGAAGAAAGAAGATGCTGAACTGGCCGAACTGGCTGATCGTATCAACGCGTCGTTCGGTGCTTTCGGGAGCTCCTCCCGGGAGGCACTGAACCATGCGCTGGAGTGCGGAGAACTCCTTATCGAGGCGAAGGTCAAACTGCCACATGGCGAGTGGAAGGGATGGATCGAGGTACACACCAAAGTCGGTGCGCGCCAGGCTCAGAAACTCATGCGATTGGCTCGGTATGGAGATCAGATACGCGCAAATGCGAATTGGAATTCGCATTTGTCCATAGATACCTTACTGGCTTCGATCAAGTCAAAACCTCCTACGCCAAAGGCGACAGCCATGGCCCACGGCGGTGCCGTCGAAGCACTCGCTCAGGACATCGAGGGGATGCGTCGTCGCGGGCAGGTCGGACGGGTTCTCGAGGCCATCAATACTATCTGCCAGATCGAGATCAACCCAAGAGAGGCGGTTGCCCTATTGAAGGCAGACAAGGAGAGACAGATGGTCGCCGAAGCAACCGCCACAGCCACCGCCTGGCTGTGTGATTTCCAGAAGGCGTTGGAAAAGCCAACCCCAACAAGCCATCCCCCACATCTTCGGCTGGCTTCTGAGGCTCAACCAAATGACGTAGGAGAGTAGATGGGGCGCTCGACCAGCCTCGCACGACGAAGCACTAGACACACCACAGGCTCGGCGACTAGGGCGGCGCGGATTTCTTGGGGCAAGAATGGAGGTCAGAGGCCGGAGAGCTTGACGCGTTGCATGGTATGGCGCCGGCGTTCATCTACCCAACCCAAAAACTGGGAAAGACTGTCGACCTGATCGTCATGGCGGCCGTGGGGGAAGGCCAGGAGCTCTAACCGAAAGTCGCCGAGCCAATGGGCAGACTTGGGGATATGAACTTGGCCGGCCTCGATCTTGGCCGACTGTGTGGCCATGCGGGTCATCTTGTCGCCTTGGGGCTCGACCTTGATGGGCCGGCAGTTTCCCGCGCGGCCCAGATCCTGGATGAGCGAGGTGCCAGAGCCCTTATCTTCGATGAGAATGGTCTCCGCCCGGTGGCGGTCTTTCATCTCGATTACCCGGCGTTTCAGGCTCGGATAGTCCAAGCGCTCACGGCAGACATCGATCAAGTAGAAGTCATCCCCTTTGTCGAGCCAAGTGGTGCAAACGCTAAAGTCGTTGAGTTCACCGGCCTTGCTGGCCGTGTCCCAGGACTGAACGATCCGGCCGTTGGGGCCCGCTGCTGGCAGTTCGTCATAAACCTGAAACCAGTCCCACTTGATCAAGTTTCCGGTCTCCGGGACCGGGCTCTGCTGGTATTGTGATTCGAAGAAAAAAGATCCGAGATTGGCCTTGACCTCATCCAGTACCGAGCGGGGTTCGCGCGCGGGATGGAGAAGATCACCGGTTTCGCGGTGACAAAATC
>Ga0255057_10001592_pt1 | contig 12621 bp, 12 predicted proteins | sample Cases_109_6_MG_FD_189022 | JGI IMG/M metagenome (GOLD analysis project Ga0255057, IMG submission 189022) | Seawater microbial communities from Amundsen Gulf, Northwest Territories, Canada - Cases_109_6 | ecosystem: Environmental > Aquatic > Marine > Gulf | place: Canada: Northwest Territories... | reverse complement strand
GCGGGGTAACCTGCTCCCCTACCGCATCCATTTCCGTGTCTGCATGCATCATGGTGGCTGCCCGACGACGGTAATCCACCATGGTCAGACCACACCTCTCCAAGGTGGAAATTGCTCCGATTCCCAATTCGGGCCCAGGTCGGCCCGACATGCGATTGCTAATTGGCCGCTTGTGGCGGCGACAAGGGCGACACGAAGGAACGGCCTGCGCAAACCTCATTGATAGCGATCATGAGGTCGGAGGCGATGCGCGATTTGATCACGTAGCCCAGCGCCCCGGCCTCCAGCGCCTCCTTGGCGAAGTCCGGATCGTCGTGCACGGTGAGGAAGACGATGCGTGCCTCGGCTCCGGCTTCCTTCAGGCGATGGGCCGTCTCTATCCCATTCATCACCGGCATGGAGATGTCGAGCACCAGAACGTCGGGTTTCAGGTCTTGCGCGGCCTCCAGCGCCTGTTGACCGTCGGTCGCCGTTCCAACCACGTTGCACTCAGCCTCCAACAGCCTGGCGACTCGATCTAGCATCGCCTCGTGGTCGTCAGCCAAGAGCACGCGAATTCGATCCAATCCCTGCCTCCCGTTATTTTTCGGTTGCGACCGAGAGCGCCAAACATGGCCAGTAGTCGCGGACAACCGAAACTCTGTGTTCAAAGGGGCCACGAAATCGTGCAGCTCATGATTAGCACGGAAGATCGGGCGGGAGGACTGGAAGAACTGACAGTTTTGGGCGGTAACTTTCTCAGTGGTGCCGCTCGAGCGGGACGATGCCTTCCCTGATGGCAAACTGAATCAAATCCGCATTGGTCTTGAGTTGAAGCTGCTCCATCATGCGGTATTTGTGGAACGCCACCGTGCGCGGCGTGACGTTCAGGATATCGGCCGCCTCCTTCATGGAGCGTCCTTCCGCCAAGAGTTGCAGGACTTCGCGCTGGCGGGGCGTCAACTGCGGGGGGTCTCGGTCGCCGCCGGGCCGTCGAATGAACGACTCCACCATGCCCTGCGTGATGTGCGGGGTGACGTAGGACCGCCCACTGAGCGCCTCGTTGATCGCCTTGGAGAGTTCTGAGGCAGCCGAGATCTTGAGCAGATACCCGGACGCGCCCAGACGAAAGGCTTCGCGTGCGAGGTCCGGGTCCTCGTTCATGGTCAGGAAGATAAGCTTGATGGCGGGCATGGTCTTCTTGAGTTGCCGGGCTGCGTCCAGACCGTTCAAGAGCGGCATGGCGATATCGAGCACGATCACGTCGGGCTTGAGCTCGGCGGCCGCGGCGAGCAGAGCGCGCCCGTCGGAGACGGCGCCCACCACCGTGTAATCGGGCTCGAGCAGTTTTTCGAAGGCTTCGAGCAGGAGCGTATGGTCATCGGCCAGAAGCACGCGTGGTAGCATCAACAAATCTCCCGGCTTGGTTCGTTGTCGTCGGGCATTCTCGCGACCCTTCCACCGTTCTGGATCGAGGCTATTGTTGATCCGAAGCCGGTATCGGCACGCGAACCTCGATGCGGGTGCCATTCGGTTCGACCCGCTCAAACGAGATGGTTCCACTCACCAGGCGGAGTCGCTCGCGCATGCTGAGGAGGCCGAGCCCGCCGCGCGTTCGGGCGCTTTCTAGATCGAACCCCGTGCCGTCGTCCAAGATTTGCAGGATCAGCTCATCGGGGCTCCCCCCGAGCTCGACCCGGGCGCTCTCGGCGCCGCTGTGCTTGATGACGTTCCTGAGCGCCTCTTGAACAATCCGGTAGAGGCACAGCGCGACGCCGCCGGGAAGCAAGCGCGGGACCCCGTGATGCACGAGCTCGATATGGATGCCATTCTGGCCGGAGAGCTCCTTGCAGAAGCTCCTGGTTGCCGGCACGAGGCCAAGGTGTTGCAGAACGGAAGGATGAAGTTGATGGGACAAGCGATGGATATCGGATGACAGCTCTTTCGTGCGCCGTAACAGGGGCTCGAGGCCGTCGGCGAGGCATTCTTGGGAATCCACCGACCCATCGTGAAGCCGCTCGAGGTCCACGGCGAGAAGTGCCAGTCTTTGGTTGAAGTCGTCGTGAAGCTCGCGGGCGATTCGGCTGCGCTCCTCTTCCTGCGCGGTGATCAGCCGGGCGCTGAGGCCTCGCAGCGATTCCTCGGCCTGTTTACGCTCGGTGATGTCAATCATGAAACCCCGCAGGGCCACCGGCGCGCCGTCTTGCCTCACGACGTTGACGATATCCTGGAGCCAGACGCTCCGCCCGTCCGCCGCAATCATTCGGTATTCAAACTCATAGTTTTCATACTGGTTTGAGGAATTTAGGCAATAATCCATCGCCCAGGCGCGGTCCTCCAAATGCATGTGGTCGACCCAGAAATCTTTCTCCAGCCAGCGTTCGCGTGGATAGCCGAGGAGCTCGACCGCCTGCGGCCCAACGTAGGTGAATTTCCAAGTCTTGGCGTCCGTTTCCCAGGGAATGGCATTGGTCTTCTCGAGCAGGAGCTGGAGGCGCTCCTCGTGATGGCGAAGCGCCAATTCGATCTTCTTGCGCTCGCTAATGTCACGAATCACGGTGGTGACGAACGCGCCTTCGGTGGTCTGCACCGGACTCAGGCTGATTTCCACGGGCAGCTCGCCACCATCCTTGCACCGGGCGACAAGTTCGAGGCCCACCCCCATCGACCGGACCTGCGGATTGCCGGAGTAATCATTGCGATGACGGACGTGGCGGCCTCGGAGATGTTCGGGCAGAAGAATTTCCACGCTCTGACCAATCAGCTCTTCGGAGCCATAGCCGAACACACGCTCCACCTGTCTGTTGACCACGACAATCCTACCGTCCCGATCCACGGTGACGATGGGATCGGGTGCGGCGAGAAGGAGGGTCTTGTACAAATCTTGCGATCGCCTGCGCTCGGCGATTTCGCGCTCGAGCTCTCGGTTTACACGGCTTAGTTCCCGGGTCCGCTCCTCGACCCGCAACTCGAGCTCGTCGCGCGCCTTTATCAGCGCCACCTCGCCGCGCTTGCGCTCGGTGACTTCTTCAACAACACAAGCGACCCTTAAAACTGTACCGGCCTCGGATTTGATCGCATAGTAGTGATGCTGGAAAGACCTTATGCGTGCCGGATGGGCCCGGGTTTCCGCATCGACCTCCCCGCCGACGATAGGCTCTCCCGTTTCGATCACGTGGCGGAGCTGCCCCTCCACGCCCGCTGCAACGTCGGGAATTACCTCGCGGATCGACCGTCCCAAGTGTTCCTCCACTGATATCCCATTGAGCTCGGCCAAGAAGTTGTTAATGAAGACGAATCGCAGATTCGTGTCGAAACAGCAGAGACCGATCGGGGCCTCCGCGAACATGCCAATCAGCTCCTCGAAATGGTGCTCCCTCAAATTACCGTGCACGCTTACCTCCGTCCTGGTAGAGGCTAATTGTCTCGGCGCGCTTGCGCTCGGTGATGTCGGTAGCGATCGCGCCGAGCCGCACCAGCGCGGGAGACGCGATCAGGTCTACGATGCTGTCCAGCGCCATGATCTCGGCGGGTGACTCGAAGCCGAAAATCCGGGCACAAGTCTGATTGGCCAGGAGGGGTTCGTACTCTTTCGTTACGATGAGCACGCCCTGGAGCGAGGCCTCGATCAAGCCTTGCAAAGCCTCTTCGTTGGCGCGAAGACTTCGTTTCAATTCCACGCGCGCAGCCTCGCGACGGCCCCGAGCGTGCTCCACGAAAGGACGGAGGGATCCGTGCCCTCGATACGCGATGCGGTGTCTTCGATCGTCCGGTTTCGCCTGTTCCCCGAACCTGCGCCCGGGCGGCACTTGGTGACAAACATTCGAGCCGTTTCCTGTGATGCCCATTCTGTTGGGTCATGTTGCCGTTATTGTTTTATTTCTGACAAGTAGGTAATTCTACATATCGGCTTGGGGCGATCCGGAAGAATCGGCCCGAATTCGGATCGCAGGAAGTCATTCCCCGAAGCGGCGGCTCATTGGCAACCAAAGGCCATGCGGTGAAGCGGCTGCCCGCGCTTCGCGCCTACAAGAAAAGTGTGACCCGGTTAGGGGTCACACGAGTGAGGGGCTATAACAGGGAGGACTCTTAAATTCACACCGTGACGCTTATAAAGCTTGGCATCACGTTGACGCTTATAAGCTTGGCATCGAGACGGCCCGGGAGGAACTGTCAATACTGACAGTTTTGTCGAACAAAATTGCCAGAGGCCTCAATTTTCCGCACCGATTGCCGCACTCCATCGGGTGGCTCGATGCCGCCTTCGACGAATCCCCTCCGCCACTGACAGTATTTTCCGGGTGAACTGTCAATTCTGACAGTTCCCATCGCGGCACTTTGCGGCAATAGTCTGCCATTGGATTAACAGCCATCTGAACTAAGGCCCCCGAAGGAGGAGGTTTCCAACAAGGGCCAAAGGAAGTGACGGTCGCCGAACGCTGCGGCGCCCGAAGAGTGATGTTGTGATTAAGAGTGCTGTCAAAAGAACCAAGCGGGAAAGCTGTCGGGGAAATCGTCGGTTCGATACTCGGCCAGTGGTAGCGGCCCAGGAGAGCGAGAAGTCGTCACTTAGTTCCTGGCCCTAGTTTCCTTGCGGCTCGAATGCGTTAATGGGGGGAAGAGATGCGTGGTTCATACCTAGCCTGCCGTGTTGTCTTGGCTGCGATAGTCGTCGCATTCGGCAGTGGGTGTTCCTCTTCGCGAGACACCCAAGAAGGCGTGAGGCCAGAGCCGAACCCCCTAACACAGAACCCTTGGGTTCCGTCGGGACCAGACCCGAGCGGCCCCCAATGTGGTGATATTGACCACAAACTCGCCGGAACCCTCGAAGGTTCGGGCAAGAAGGTTGGCCTTATCGCCGGCGTTAGTTGGGGTGGGGGAACGCTCACTCTGACGAACGGTGAGCAATATCAATTCAGCTTCAATGGATTCAAACTATTGGACGTGAGTGCCGCCAGTATCGAGTTCACGGGCAAGATTTATAACCTCTCGAGAATCGAGGACCTGATTGGCACCTACTACGGGTCTAGTGGCAGCCTCGGGCTTGTCGTGGGTGAGGGCGAGGTGATCGCGAATAACAGTCGTTGCGTGGTGATCACAGCTCAAGCCAAGGGCGAAGGAATACTGTTGTCGCCGCCTGGTCCGGGGGGATTCACATTGCAACTTGCACCCGACGAATAGGCGCAAGATCGGAGCCTAGACGATGGTCGCCCAAACAGAAGAGAGACCGCGCGCACTGGGGTTCTGGATGTGCACGGCGCTGGTCGTCGGCAATGTGGTTGGCTCGGGCATCTTCTTGTTGCCGGCGACGCTCGCCCCCTACGGCAGCATCTCGATCGTCGGCTGGATGCTTACGTCGCTGGGCGCCATCAGCCTCGCCCTGGTGTTTGCGAAGCTGGCATCCCTGGTGCCCAAGGCAGGCGGGCCCTATGCTTACACTCGCGAGGGGTTTGGCGATTTCGCCGGCTTCTGGATCGCTTGGGGTTACTGGATCGCCGTCTGGTCGGGTAACGCCGCTGTCGCGGTCGCCTTCGTCAGCTATCTCACGGTCTTCGTGCCAGCCCTGAAGGATCAGCTCTGGTTGGCTGGCCTGGTCGGCCTCGGGTTGGTCTGGTCGATCACCTGGATCAACTGCCGTGGCGTCAAGGAAGCCGGCACCATCCAGTTGATCACCGCGATCTTGAAATTGGTGCCGCTGATCGCCATCGCCACACTCGGACTGCTGTGGGTCGACACGGCCCATTTCACGCCCTTCAACGCCAGCGGTGAGCCGGTCTTCTCTGTATTGGCGGCCACGGCGGCGCTCACTCTCTGGTCGTTTCTAGGCCTTGAATCGGCAACCGTCCCCGCCGGGGACGTGGAAAATCCCACGCGGACCATTCCCCGGGCGACGATCTTCGGCACGCTGCTTGCGGCCGTGGTCTACATCCTCGGGATGATCGTGGTCATGGGCGTGGTGCCCCCTGAGGAGCTGGCCCGTTCGAACGCACCTTTTTCCCTCGCTGCGGCCAACATGTGGGGCCAGTGGGCCTACTACGCCGTGGCCTTCGGGGCTATCGTCTCCTGCCTCGGCACCATCAACGGTTTTACCCTGCTACAGGGCCAGGTGCCCGCGGCAGCGGCGCAAGACGGGCTGTTCCCGCGCAGGTTCGCTAAATTCTCCCAACGGGGTGTACCCGCTTACGGTCTCGTCGTCTCGAGCGTCTTCATCACGATCCTGCTGCTGTTGAACTACTCGGGCTCGCGCAGCATGGTGGAGATCTTTGAGTTCATAATTTTGCTGGCCACTCTCACCACGCTCATGCCCTATGCCTTCTGCGCCATGGCGGAGTTGATCATTCTACTCAAGGACCCGGAGCGGTTCCGTGGCCAGCGGCTGCTCGGCTCGGGCGTGATCGCGGTGGTCGCCTTCGTCTACTCGGTCTGGACGGTCTACGGATCCGGTGCGGAGATCGTCCTCTATGGTTTCATCTTGCTGCTGCTCGGCATCCCCGTTTACGTGTGGATGGAGAGAGAGAACGCCGAGGCACCAGCTCTGGCGACGGTGAAAGTGGCGGGAGAGGATTGAGATGGGAAGCATGAGGGGAGTTACTCGTCGGGCACGGCGATATCTAGGCATTGGCTTAACGTTGGGACTCGCGGGCCTAATCACCTGGGCTCAACCGTCATCGGCCCAGACGCTCGAACGGGTAGCGGCTGCGGGCGTACTCAAGATCGGATACCGGAAAGATGCACCGCCGTTCTCTTTCGAAACAGAGGCTGGTGAGGCGGCCGGCTACACAATAGATCTTTGCCGGAAGATCGCCGCCGACGTGAAGGAAGAGCTGAGTCTCCCCGAGATCGCGCTGGAATATGTCGCGGTAGGGACGGAGGACCGCTTTCGGGCCATCTCCAATGGGCAAATCGACATCCTCTGCGGGGCAGCCACGGCAACTCTATCGCGGCGGGAAGTGGTCTCCTTCTCATTGCCCGTCTTCATCACCGGGGTAAGTGGGCTCTTGCGTGCCGATGCGCCATCGTTCCTGCGCGAGGTCCTGGCAGGACGCCGGCCGACAGTGCCGCCTCGCACGCTCGTCCTCCAGGCCTTCACCGACCGCACCTTCGCCGCCCGCTCGAATACCACCGCCGAGGCATGGCTGAAGGACGGCCTGGCCGATCTCGCAACCAACGCCGAGATGGTTACGGTCCCCAGTCATGATGAAGGGGTACGGCGGGTCCTAGAGGGCGAGGTCGATGCCTACTTCGCCGACCGGGCGATACTTGTGGGGCTGGTTGCACAAAGCGCCAGTCCGGACGCCTTCGAGATCTCCGACCGCTTCTTCACTTACGAGCCCTACGCCCTGGCTTTGCTAAAGGGTGATGAGGCGTTTCGCCTGCGGATCGACCGCACCTTGAGCCGTCTCTACCGCACCGGCGAAATTGATTCGATCTTTGGCGAGCACATCGGTGTGCCCGGAGAGGCCGTGCGGGCGTTGTTCATGATCAACAGCTTACCTGAATGATCCGAATGATCTGATGGGGGCCGCAGCAGGCATGAAGTTTAGGTATGGAAGACGCGTCGAGAGGCGCTTGCAAAGACAACCGGTTGGTCGAGAGGCATATCGACCGAAAGTCCATGGTGAGTCGAGCGAGGAGGCGGGATCGTCATGAAGTTCAAGTTTCCGACTGCGTATACGATTCTCTTCTGTCTGATCATTGCCGTGGCGGTCGCAACCTGGCTCATCTCGGCTGGAGAATACCAACGCGAATTCAGCGATGCGCTCGGACGCGATGTTCCTGTACCCGGCACCTACCATGAGGTCGAGCCGAACCCGCAGGGCGTCTTTGACGTCTTCCTGGCGCCGATCGCCGGTTTCTATAATCCGGACACCTACGAGGCCAGCGCGATTGATGTGGCGCTCTTCGTAATCATCATCGGAGGATTCCTCGGGATCGTCACCAAAACGGGCGCGATTGATGCCGGCATTGGCCGGGCCATGATGCGGCTCGAGGGGCGCGAGAAGTGGATGATCCCGATACTGATGGCGCTTTTTGCTGCCGGCGGGACGATCTATGGCATGGCCGAGGAGTCGCTTGCTTTCTATACCCTGATCATCCCCGTGATGATTGTGGCCGGCTACGATGCTGCGACGGGTGTGGCTATCATCATGATCGGCGCCGGAATCGGCACCCTTGGCTCGACGATCAATCCTTTCGCAACGGTAATTGCGTCTAACGCTGCGGGCGTCGCTTTCACCGAAGGGATCATTCTGCGATTCGGAATTTTGATCGTTGGATGGCTTGTATGCGTGGCATTTGTGATGCGCTATGCCGAGCGCGTTCGCCGGGATCCCTCATGCTCGATCGTTGCCGACATGAGGGAAGCGAACGAAGAGCATTTCTTGAAAGGGCGCGATACTTCGGAGACCATCGAGTTCACCGGCAAGCATAAGCTCATTCTCATCATCTTCGGACTTAGTTTCGCCGTCATGATCTGGGGTGTGTCGGCTGGTGACTGGTGGATGGCCGAGATGTCCGCCTTGTTCATCGCCGCCTCCATACTCGTCGGCCTGGTGGCACGGATGGGCGAGGAGGAGTTCACCTCCACCTTTGTCGATGGCGCCCGCGATCTCCTTGGCGTGGCACTCGTCATTGGCCTCGCACGCGGCATTGTCGTGGTGATGGATGATGGCAAAGTCACCGATACCATTTTGTTCTGGGCAGAGGGGGCAGTTACCGGCCTGTCCACTGTAGCCTTCATCAACGCCATGTATTGGCTCCAAGTGGCTCTGTCGTTCTTCGTGCCGTCTTCGTCGGGGCTCGCCGTCCTCACCATGCCGGTCATGGCGCCGCTGGCGGACTTCGCCGGGGTAAGTCGCGACCTCGTGGTGACGGCCTATCAATCCGCGAGCGGCATCGTGAACCTGATCAATCCGACGTTCGCTGTGGTGATGGGCGGCCTGGCGTTGGGTCGGGTTCCTTACGAACGCTGGCTGGGCTTCATGTGGCCTCTTCTGTTGATTCTGAGGGTAATCATTATGGGGGCCTTGAGCCTGGCCGCAACGTTGTGATTTGCGGTGCTTCCGACAACTGCGCGGATCGTGTGAACACTGCACGCGAAATCATCTGAGAACTGCAACAAGGACTTATCGGGGAATAGTGATATGACGACCTACGGAGTTCATTCCGAAGTTGGCAAACTGAGGAAGGTGATCGTGCACCGTCCCGGACTTGCCTTGAGCCGACTGACACCCTCGAACCGTCAGGAGCTGCTGTTCGACGACGTCATTTGGGTCAAACAAGGCCGCGTCGAGCACCACGCCTTTGTTGACGCGATGCGTCACTGCGGCGTCGATGTCTACTTCGTGCGCGAGCTGCTTGAGGAGGTTCTGCAAGACGCCGAGGCGCGCAAATGGCTGCTGGACCGTAAGATAAGGGAGGAAATTGTTGGGGTCGGTCTCGCCGCGGACCTTCATGCGGCCATGATGGAGATGGATGCCCAAAAGCTGTCGAATCATTTGATCGGCGGCATGAACGTTACTGAATTGCCCTTCAAGACGGAGCTTCCACTTGGACTGGTGATGGAGCCGCATGACTTCGTGCTTGCACCTTTGCCGAACCAGCTCTTCACCCGCGATCCCTCAGCCTGGATCTACGGTGGTGTGACGCTGAACCCCATGTACTGGCCCGCACGACGTCAAGAAACCCTCAACATGGCGGCCATCTACAAGTTCCATCCCATGTTCAAGGACGCCGATTTCGAGTTTTGGTGGGGCGACGACGTCGACCATGACTATGGCATGGCGAGCGTTGAAGGCGGCGACGTCATGCCGATCGGCAATAAGACGGTCCTAATTGGCATGAGCGAGCGGACGAGCCGACAGGGGATTGGGCAGTTCGCCAGAGCTCTCTTCTCCAAAGGCGCGGCGGAGCGCGTCATCGCTTGCGCCATGCCAAGAGAGCGCGCCTATATGCACCTCGATACGGTCTTCACAATTTGCGACCGAGACGTGGTCAACATGTTCCCGGGCGTCGTAGACACCATCAACACCGCCAGCCTGCGCCCGGGGGATAAGGAGGGCGAGATCTCGATCACTGTGGAGAAGGGCAACTTCGTGGCCGTGGTTGAAGAGGCCCTGGGTTTGAAAAAGGACGAACTGCGCGTCGTTACAACGGGTGGCGGCCCTTATGACCAGGAACGCGAGCAATGGGATGACGGAAACAACGTTGTTGCGCTGGAGCCGGGGGTGGTGATCGCTTATGAGCGAAACGTCCACACTAACACCCTGTTGCGCAAGGCGGGCGTCGAAGTCATTACCATTCCGGGCAACGAGCTTGGGCGCGGGCGTGGCGGCGGCCACTGCATGACCTGCCCGATCCTGCGGGATCCGGTGGACTGACTCCGTGCCCCAAACGGAACACCTAGACTAAGGAGAAGAGCAAAATGGCATTCAATCTACTTGGGCGCAATTTTCTGAAGCTGCTCGACTTTGATCAGCGAGATATGCGCTACCTGCTCGATCTATCGCGAGACCTGAAGCGCGCCAAATACGCCGGGACCGAGCGGCAGCATCTGAAGGGTAAGAATATAGTTCTGGTCTTCGAGAAGTCCTCGACGCGAACGTTTTGTGCCTTCGAGGTTGCCGCCTACGACCAAGGGGCATGCACCACCTATCTCGGCCCATCGGGTTCCCAGATCGGCCACAAGGAATCGATGAAGGACACAGCGCGCGTCCTCGGCCGCATGTACGATGCTATCGAGTATCGCGGCTTTGGCCAAGAGATCGTCGAGGAGCTAGCAAACTACGCAGGCGTACCGGTCTTCAACGGCCTGACTGACGAGTTCCACCCCACTCAGATGCTGGCTGACTTACTGACGATGCGCGAGCACAGTGACAAGCCGTTGCACAATGTCTCCTATGCTTTTGTGGGCGATGCGCGCAGCAACATGGGCCACTCACTGATGATCGCCGGTTGCTTGATGGGTATGGACGTTCGTATTGCGGGGCCAAAATCGAACTGGCCGGATGATGAGATGCAGAAGGCCGCACGCGGTCTTGCCGACACCTATGGCGCAAGACTGATGGTCACTGAGGATCCTTTCGAGGCTGTGAAGGGCTGTGACTTCATCCACACTGATATCTGGGTCTCCATGGGCGAGCCGGAGGCCGTCTGGGCCGAGCGCATCGAGCTGCTTAAGCCCTATCAGGTCAACAAGGAGTTGATGGCGGCCACAGGCGTTCCGTTTACTCAGTTTATGCACTGCCTGCCGGCCTTCCACAATCGTGAGACCAAGGTCGGCGAGGACATGTACCAGAAGTTCGGGATTGCGGAGATGGAGGTTACCGAAGAAGTGTTCGAGTCACCGGCGGGAATTCAGTTTGAGCAGGCAGAGAACCGCTTGCACACCATCAAGGCCATTCTGGTGGCAGCGATCGGAGGTTTGTGATGCGCATAGTGGTGGCCTTAGGCGGCAACGCTCTGCTCAAGCGCGGGGAGCCCATGACAGCAGAGAACCAGAGGGCCAACGTGCGGACCGCGGCCGAGGCACTGGCGACCATTGCGGAGGGTAACGAACTCGTCATCACGCACGGTAACGGTCCTCAGGTGGGACTCCTTGCGCTTCAAGCCGCGGCTTACAACGAAGCCGAAGGATTTCCACTGGATGTTCTTGGATCGCAGACGGAGGGAATGATTGGCTACGTCATCGAGCAGGAGCTCGGCAATCTGGTTCCCTACGAAGTCCCCTTTGCCACGATCCTCACCATGATCGAGGTGCATCGCGACGACCCGGCCTTCGAGGATCCGACCAAGTTCATAGGTCCGGTCTATGACGAGGGGGAGGCACGTAGGCTTGCCGCTGCGAAGGGATGGTCGATCAGGCAGGATGGCGACAAGTGGCGACGCGTCGTGGCGTCTCCGAAACCCCAGCACATCTTCGAGCTCCGACCGATCAGGTGGCTGCTCGAGCAGGGCACGATCGTGACCTGTGCCGGGGGTGGAGGTATCCCGAGCGTCTACGACGAGGATCGTAAGCTGCACGGTATCGAGGCCGTCATCGATAAGGACTTGGCGAGCGAGCTGCTGGCCCGGGAACTCGAAGCGGATCTCTTCATCATGGCGACCGATGCCGATGCCGTCTACGTCGGTTGGAACACACCTGAGGCCAAAGCGATCAAGAGTATTTCGTCGGACGCTTTGAAGCAGTACGACTTTCCGGCGGGGTCTATGGGCCCAAAGGTCGAGGCGGCCTGTCAATTCGCCGAACGCACCGGTAAGACGACGGCGATCGGCGCGCTGGCTGATCTCAAAGGCATGGTCGATGGAATTGCCGGAACCACGGTGACGACGGTACAAGACGAAACCGTCTGGCATTAGCCCCCGCCTTCGCGGAGGTTCAGTAGGGCCGCTAAAGAGATATCTAGTGTGACAGATGAGACGGAAGTAATCAGGGAGCCTTCAACTTCTGCTGCCGAGCAACAACTACGAGCCCGATTGGCACAAGACGTTAATGGGACTGGCCGCGAAAGATGGTGGTGAGATTTCGCCGTCAGCACTGGTGAGCCAGATAATCGCTGATCATAGCTTTGGGGAGTGAGGAGCGGTAAATGGCACAACAAGGATTCGTACGCTACTCTCGCGTGATCGAGATTGTCGGTGACA
>Ga0255057_10001591_pt1 | contig 12621 bp, 11 predicted proteins | sample Cases_109_6_MG_FD_189022 | JGI IMG/M metagenome (GOLD analysis project Ga0255057, IMG submission 189022) | Seawater microbial communities from Amundsen Gulf, Northwest Territories, Canada - Cases_109_6 | ecosystem: Environmental > Aquatic > Marine > Gulf | place: Canada: Northwest Territories... | reverse complement strand
AAAGGCGAAGATGATATGGCGACAGCTTGCGAAGGTGCAGAAGGTAGGGAAGGTCACCGTTGCAAGCCTTGATTTGAGCGCCGCCATGGAAGCAAGGGCCGCACTGTGGCGCAAGCATGGCAGGGATGTTTATCCCCTGCCTCAGGAGGCTGAACTCGGGAAGCTGGAACGCAAATTGCTGACGGGAGAAGTATCCCAAGAGGGGTTTGACAGGGCCTGTAACGCGATGGCGGAACGAAGATGAAAAACGCGCACGAATTTAGAGCCGAAGACCTGATCGAGTTCGGGATCGTCAACGCGGTCGTGGGCGACGACACCCATCAAGCCCGCTATTTCGTCAATCTTGATGACGTTGTGATGGTGAAAAGCACGTCCGGACACATGACAACGCAGGTGGGTGGAAGTCCACAGATTATGATCGCTCATCTCCTGCTACGCGAGATAGTGGAAGGCCGGCGCTAACCTCGCGCCACGTGGCCATTCGATGTCAAATAGCACACCTTTGGTGTCCGCTTGGGTGAACACATCCATGGTCACGCGATGCGGGCAGGACACTAAGTCATAAAGCATTGAGGCTGTGACGGGCGGGGGCACTTAACCTTCTTCCTCGGACGTTTGGCCTTTTCGTTGGTAATCGACCACGCGTTCGCACAGGGCTATGAACTCATCGAGGAGGAGATCGTTCTTGGCATCGTTGGTTCGCCAGGCGCATATCTGAAAATCTGCGGGCCCTAACCCATCATTCACATGATCCGCAGTCGGCAGAAGCGTGAACCGCGCCTTATATTGGCGGCCATCGGCCTTAGATTCTTTGTTATCGTACTGGCTCAATAGATGCCAATCGAGCTGTTCTCCGGTATAGAAATCCAGACCTTCGGACCCGATGACAGCTTTGTGTATCGCGATCTTGTAGGATTCATTCGTCGCGGACACGTTGCCCCGCTTGCGGTCACGGCGGACATGAGCAACAGCCTTTCTATGCAGCCATTTGTCATACGCGCTTTGCGTGAGCACGCCTTTCAAAAAACTCGGCAACTCGTATTTTCGCGCCATGACTGCGCTCTCGTTCTACGGCGATGTGTCGTTGCCTATCGTCCGTCCCATATCCCGTTTCCCGCAGCGCGGCTGCTGCGATCACCGCATCTTCCTCTAACTTCGGATTCTGGCCAGACCTCTCCAAGACGACAACCCGAAAAGCCTGCGGTGGCAAGCCGTGGCGCGAGTTTAAGTACTGTAAAAATGTGTCCCCAGCGTGTCCCCAAACCTCAGATCTGGACATTTGTGTTGGTCGTTCTTTAGGCGTAGTGACCGTAACACTCTGATAAAAAAAGGCCGGGGCCAAAAGGCCCCGGCAAGTCGAACAGGGAGGCTTCACGTCTGGGAGACGTAGGACCTCCTGATATGAGAGGAGGCCCTCTTCCTCGGACGGGGGCGCCCGAAGGAACTCTATTCGGCCCGAAGGCCAAAATTTCCTTTAATGCTGCAACGCAACATCCACGCATTAAACATAGTGGTTGAGTTCGCGATGAGAACCCCGATTACGACAGTGGTGCTATGCGTTAAACGCATAGCCGCGTATGCGGCGTAAATCTACCGGCCGCCGCCCTTCATCGCGACGAGAGGTAGGGGCAACATCGGGGTCTGTGTCAGAAGTTCGACTCGGCGATCTTGCGCAGCAGGAAATCGCGGAACACCCCGATACGCTTGGATGCCCTCATCTCTTCGGCATAAACGAAGTAGGCATCGAACTCGGGGTTTTCGATATCGGGAAGAATTTGCACCAGGTTGTCGTCGCCATAGGCCATTACGTTCGGTAGTGCCCCAATGCCCGCCCCGGACAACACGGCGTTCTTGATCGCGTAGACGTTGTTGATGATCAGCGTCGGGCGCCTTTTACCCCTTCCCGACACGCCCACGCGCAACAGCCAGTCGGCTTCCGGGACGGGCGAGCGGCCCATATCGCCATAGGTAATGATGCGATGGTTGTCCAGGTCGGCGGGGTCCTGCGGCATCCCGTATTTCTTGATGTAGGCGCCCGATGCATAGGCGTGGATATGCACGGTCATCAGATGGCGCTGAATGAGATCGGCCTGGCGCGGCGGCGCGAAGCGGATGGCCACGTCGGCTTGGCGCAAGGAGAGGTCGAGCTCGCGGTCGTCAAGCAGTAGATGGGCCTCGATTTCGGGGTAGATCTCGAGGAATTCGTGGATCTTGGGCGCCAGCCAAGTGGCGCCGAACGAGACCATCGTGGTGATCTTGAGCGGGCCCCTGGGGCGGTCCTTGCTTTCGGTGAGCTGTGCTTCGACCATGGCCAGCTTGCCGAAGACGTCATGCGCGGCCCGATAGAGAAGCTCGCCCTGCTCGGTCAGTATCAGGCCGCGTGCGTGGCGGTGGAAGAGGGGTAGGCGGAGCGACTCCTCCAGAGCCGAAATCTGGCGCGATACCGCCGACTGCGAGAGGTTCAGCAAATCACCGGCATGGGTGAAGCTCCCCGCCTCGGCGACGGTGTGAAAGACCCGCAGCTTGTCCCAGTCCATAATGGAAGCACCCGGACCGCGTCGCCCGGCGGCTTTGGCCCCGGTGGCATTTGCCTCGTCTGGCATGTGCGCGAGCTCCCTTGGGTCAGGCGATGGCTTACTCGGCGGCCGCGGCGGCGTCGGCTTCCTGTTCGGCCAGATACTTCTCGGCCTCGAGCGCCGCCATACAGCCCATGCCGGCGGCGGTCACGGCTTGCCGGTACACCTTATCGACGCAATCCCCGGCGGCGAAAACACCGGCGATCGAGGTCTTGGTCGAGTTGGGCGAGGCCAGGATATAGCCTTCGTCGTCCATCTCGATCCGGTCCTTGAAAGCGGCGGTGGCAGGGTCGTGGCCGATGGCGACGAAGAGGCCGCCGACCTTCAAGCTCGAGGTCTCCCCGGTCTTGACGTTGCGAAAGCTGACGCCCTCGACCCCATCCATCGGGCCGCTGCCCCCGGTTACCTCCTCCACGACGCTGTCCCAAACCACCTCGATCTTCGGGTTTCGGAACAAGCGTTCCTGCATGATCTTCTCGGCGCGCAGCTCATCGCGGCGATGAACCAGCGTAACCCGCGAGCAGATGTTGGACAGATAGAGCGCCTCTTCCACCGCCGTGTTCCCGCCACCGACCACGGCGACCTCCTGGTCGCGGTAGAAGAAGCCGTCGCAGGTCGCGCAGGCCGACACGCCGCGGCCGTTGAAACGGCGTTCGCTGTCCAGGCCCAACCAGCGCGCCTGGGCCCCGGTGGCGATGATCACCGCATCGGCCAGGTAGGTATCGCCGCTGTCGCCCAGCGCGCGATAAGGCCGGGAGGAGAAATCGACCTCGACGATAAGGTCGGAAAGAAACTCGGTGCCGACGTTCTCCGCTTGCTTTTGCATCTGCTCCATCAGCCACGGGCCCTGAATGACGTCGGCAAAGCCCGGATAGTTTTCCACGTCGGTTGTGATGGTCATCTGCCCGCCGGGCTGCAGGCCTTGGACGACCAGCGGCTTCAAATTCGCCCGTGCGGCATATATCGCGGCGGTCAAGCCGGCTGCTCCGGACCCTGCGATGAGCAACCGTCGGCGGTAAGTTTCGGCCATGGGACGCAATCCTCATCGAACAGCGGGCGACTGGGGTCAAGATAGTCATCGCGCCGGTTACCCGCAAGACGCCCGGGCCGGGTGTCGGCGATGGCATGTGGGTCGGCGCTCGCGTGCCCCTTGCGGCTTGTCCACCCTTCATCTTTTGTAATAATATTACCGAAACCGGAACGAGTCCCGCTCCAGCCAAATCGGCTTGCCGCGAAGGACTCGTCATCGAAGCAGGGCGGCGATTTGGGAGGACGGTCATGCGCCGGGTCAAGCTGGATCGCATCGATCTGCAGATCCTACGCGATCTGCAGGAAAACGGACGGATGACCAACGTCGAGCTGTCGCGCCGCGCGGGGATCTCGGCGCCGCCCTGCCTGCGCCGCGTGCGCGCGCTGGAGGACGCCGGCTTCATCAAAGGCTATCACGCCGAGCTCGAAGGCGAGGCCCTGGGCTTCGAAGTCAGCTTCTTCGCGCTGGTCGGACTGGATAACCAGTCCGATGCGGTGCTGACCCGCTTCGAGGAGATGGTCGGCGCCTGGGCCGAGGTGCGCGAATGCCATATGGCGCGGGGTCCGCACGATTTCGTGCTGCGTCTCGTGGCGCGCAATACGGCCCACGAGAACAAGCTGACCGAACAGCTTACGGCGGCGCCGCACGTTGCCACCGTCCAGACGATCCAGGTCATCCGCAGCTCCAAAATGCGCCCGGGCGTGCCGATCGACGACGAGAGCGGCGGCGAGCCCTTCTAAGGCCGGGCTCCCCGTCGGGCGGCGCGTCTTACTTGAAGCCGATGGAGATGATGGTGAAGCCCTTTTCGCCCTTCGGGGTGGCGACCTCGACTGAATCGCCGACTTCCTTGCCGATGAGGGCGCGGCTGAGGGGGGCTGTGATCGACAGGCGGCCGATCTTGATGTCGGCCTCCATCTCGCCGACGATCTGATAGGTCGCCTCCTCGTCCGTATCCTCGTCAGCCAGGGTCACGGTGGCCCCGAAGGTCACCGTATTACCGCTGAGCGAGGTGACGTCGATCACCTGGGACCGCGCGAATTTGTCTTCCAGCTCCGCGACGCGGCCTTCGATGAACCCCTGGCGCTCGCGCGCGGCGTGGTATTCCGCGTTTTCCGACAGGTCGCCGTGCTCGCGCGCCTCGGCGATCGCCCGCACGACCTCGGGGCGAGCCGTGGTCTTCAGGTAATGAAGCTCTTCTTTCAGGCGGTCGAACCCCGCCAAGGTCATAGGTACTTTTTCGCTCATGAATCAGAGCCCTATCAGGCAATCGTTACTGTTCCGGAAATGCGACCTTCCAGCGGATCTCCACGAGGGACGCTAAAAAACCCCCGTAAAATAAGACTGCAAGGGCGCCACTTCAAGACGTCCCTTGCGCATGGCCTTGATTGCCTGGACGGCGGCCGCGGCTCCCCTGACCGTCGTGTAGTAGGGAATCGACTGGTCGAGCGCCCCGCGGCGCAGGGAAAAGCTGTCGGCGATGGCCTTTTGGCCTTCCGTGGTGTTGAACACCAATTGGACCTGGCCGCTTTTCATCGCATCGACGATGTGCGGCCGTCCTTCGCGGGCTTTCTTGATCCGTCGGACCGAAATTCCCTGGCTGGCAAAGAAATCGGCGGTGCCCGAGGTCGCCAGAATTCCGTACCCGAGCTCCGACAGCTCGCGCGCGACCGGCGCCATGGCGGCCTTGTCGCCGTCCTTGACGGAGATGAAGATCGTGCCTTCTTCCGGCAGGTCCGCCGCGCAGGCGATCTGTGCTTTCAGGAAGGCGCGGTCGAAAGAGCTGTCGAGGCCCATGACCTCGCCGGTCGAACGCATCTCGGGGCCCAGCACGATGTCGACGCCGGGAAAGCGGTTGAAGGGAAAGACGGCCTCCTTGACCGCGATGTGATCGCGCCGCGTGGCTTCGAGCGCGAAGTCGTCCAGCTTGGCGCCGGCCATCACGCGGGCGGCGATCTTGGCGATCGGCACGCCGGTCGCCTTGGCGACGAAAGGCACCGTACGAGAGGCTCGGGGGTTGACCTCGAGCACGTAAAGCCCGCCATTCTGCACCGCGAACTGGATGTTCATCAGCCCTACGACACCGAGCTTGAGGGCCAGCACCTCGGCCTGACGGCCGATTTCCTCGATGGTGGCGTCCGGCAGGCTGTGCGGCGGCAGGGAACAGGCGCTATCGCCGGAGTGGATACCCGCCTCCTCGATATGCTCCATGATACCGGCGATGAAGACCTTGGAGCCGTCCGAGACGGCATCCACGTCGACCTCGACGGCATCGCGCAGATAGCGGTCGATCAACACCGGATTGCGCCCGGAGACCTTCACCGCGCTGCCGATGTAGGCACTCAGATGCTGAGCGTCGTGGACGATCTCCATGGCCCTGCCGCCCAACACGTAGGACGGCCGTATCAAGACCGGATAGCCGATCGTCTCGGCGACAGCCAGCGCCTCTTCTTGCGACGTGGCGGTGCCGTTCACCGGCTGTTTCAGCCCCAGCTCGGCCAAGAGCTTCTGGAAGCGCTGGCGATCCTCGGCCAGGTCGATTGCGTCGGGCGAGGTGCCGAGGATGGGGATACCGGCCTCGGCCAGGGCATGGGCCAGCTTGAGCGGCGTCTGGCCGCCGAGCTGCACGATGACGCCCTTCAGGGTGCCGTTCGACTGTTCGGTGCGGGCGATCTCGATGACATCCTCGGCGGTAAGCGGCTCGAAATAGAGCCGGTCCGAGGTATCGTAATCGGTCGATACGGTCTCCGGGTTGCAGTTGACCATGATGCTTTCCAGGCCGGCCTCGGACAGGGAATAGGCCGCGTGCACACAACAATAGTCGAACTCGATGCCCTGCCCGATACGGTTGGGCCCGCCGCCCAGGATCATGACCTTGTCGCGCGCGCTGGGCGCCGCTTCGCAGCGCGTCGCGTCGGGGCCACCCTGCCAAGAGAACGGATGCTCGTAGCAGGAGTACATGTAGGGCGTGGCGGAGGGAAACTCGCCGGCGCAGGTATCGATGCGCTTGAAGACGGGGTGAAGATCGAGCGCGCAGCGCGCCGCCGTCACGTCGGCTTCCGTCGAACCGGTAAGCTCGGCCAGCCGTTGGTCGCCGAACCCTTGTTGCTTCAGCCCGAGCAAGCCGCCGCGGTCTGTGGGCAATCCACCAGCCCGCACCGCGCTCTCGCTCTCGATGATCTCGGAAATCCGCTCCAGGAACCAGGGGTCGTAGTGGGTGATCGCGGCAATCTCGGCTAGCGGCATGCCCAAGCGCATCGCCTGGGCGATCTTCAAGATCCGGTCCGGGCTTGGGGTGTCGAGTTCGGCGCACACCGCCTCCCAGTCGATGGCGCCGCCGGGCGTAGGGGCGCCGGCAATTTCCACCTCGTTCAAGCCGGTGAGGCCGGTTTCCATGGAGCGCAGCGCCTTTTGCAGCGACTCGGCGAAGGAGCGCCCGATCGCCATCGCCTCGCCGACCGATTTCATGGACGTCGTCAGCAGCGGCTCCGCCCCGGGGAACTTCTCGAAGGTAAAGCGGGGCATTTTGGTAACCACATAGTCGATCGTCGGCTCGAAGGCGGCCGGCGTGACCTTGGTGATGTCGTTGTCCAGCTCGTCCAGCCGGTAGCCCACCGCCAGCCGCGCCGCCACCTTGGCGATGGGAAAGCCGGTCGCTTTCGAGGCCAGCGCGGAGGAGCGCGACACCCGCGGGTTCATCTCGATGACCACCATCTGGCCGTCTTCCGGGTTGATGGCGAATTGCACGTTGGACCCGCCGGTATCGACACCGATCTCGCGCAAGACGGCAATCGAGGCGTTGCGGAGGACCTGGAACTCCTTGTCGGTCAGGGTGAGGGCCGGCGCCACGGTGATCGAGTCGCCTGTGTGGATGCCCATCGGGTCGACGTTTTCGATCGAGCAGACGATGATGCAGTTGTCGGCGCAGTCGCGGACCACCTCCATCTCATACTCTTTCCAGCCCAGCACCGATTGCTCGATCAATATCTCGTGGGTGGGGGAGGCCGCGAGGCCACCCCTGACGATCTGTTCGTACTCGTCGGGGTTGTAGGCGATGCCGCCACCGGTTCCGCCCAGGGTAAACGACGGCCGGATGATGGCCGGCAGGCCGATGGAGGGAAGGGCTTGGACGGCCTCTTCCCAGTTCCTGACCAAGTGAGAGCGCGGACAGGTGAGGCCGATCGCGCTCATCGCTTCGCGAAACTGCTCGCGGTCTTCGGCCTTGTCGATCACATCGGCCTTGGCGCCGATCATCTCGACGCCGAACTCGGCGAGCACGCCCCGGCGCTCCAGCGTCAGGCCGCAATTGAGCGCCGTCTGCCCGCCCATGGTCGCCAGCAGCGCATCGGGGCGCTCGCGCTCGATGATCAGGGTCAGCATCTCCGGGGTGATAGGCTCGATATAAGTGGCATCGGCAAGGCCCGGATCGGTCATGATGGTGGCCGGGTTGGAGTTCGCCAGCACCACGCGGTAGCCTTCGTCCTTCAAGGCTTTGCAAGCCTGGGCACCGGAATAGTCGAACTCGCAGGCCTGCCCGATGACGATGGGGCCGGCGCCGATGATGAGGATCGATTCTAGATCTGTGCGTTTGGGCATGCGCGCTGCGAAGGGCCCGTCATGAAGATCGCGGGGCCGGTTGGTGCCAAGGTTTTTGGGCGCGTCTATGTGCCACGGGCAAAGGGCGATGAAAAGGTCAAAATCCGTGGCTAACGTCACAGTGCACGGGTCGGGGCGGGGGATGCGCGCCCGGTTCGCATGTCGTACCCGTAGCGGGCGAAATCTCCCTCGAAATCCTCGAGCGCGAGCAGACCGACGCAAGGGCCGGCACCGCGCCAGGTCAGCTGGCCGTCGCGCAGCTGCCGGACCAGGGCAAGGGCGGCGAGCGTCGGCACATAGGGGCCCAGGCCCGGCGCGGCGGCCAGAGACCACAGCGCGCTCAGGGGCCGGCCGGCGCCATCCTCCCCCCGGGCCCGCACGACCATGCCGCCGCGGTCCTCGCCGAAGGTGTCGAGAAGCGATGCGACGGCCAGGGCGAGCCGGACAAAAGGGGTAAGCGACGGAAGGAGACCGCGGCGCACGGCCTCGCTCGCCAGAGCCAGCCCGCGGTGCAGCAGGTCCAGCTCGAGCCCGGCCAGGAATTCCGCCGAGCCGGTCGGTTGGTAGCGCTCGACCAGCAGGTCGAGGTCGGGTGTCTCGCACAGCGAGACGAGGCGCTCGCCCAATCCCGGGAAGGCGAGCCGTCGGGTCAGCCCCCAGCCGGGTGCGGTGGTCCAGCGGCCGGCGCGAAAGACACGCACCGGCTTTCCGGCATAGGAGAATATGGCCCGCGTCACCGAGGGCCCGCGTGGCGCCCGGTTGCCGGGGCTGACGGCGACAAGCAACTCGTCGATCCGCCGCCACCCCCCGGTCAGCCGGTCGATGACGGCATGGGAGAGGGCGGGCGTCGTGCTGGCCCCCGACAGGACCGTCACGCGCCGGGCGCGCGCCACCCGGTCGAAGCGCCGAATATTCATCACGAAGTCGCGGCCGTCGGCCAGGTCGATATAGTGCACGCCCGCCTCGATGGCCGCCTCGACCAAGGCGAAGCCACTGGCCTGAAACGGGCCGGCGGCGTCGATCACCAGCGAGGCGCCCAGACGCCTCAGGTCCGCCGCGCCGATGCCGGTCCGGTCGAGGCGGGCGATACGTGCCGGACCTTTCAGGGTCTTCCTAAGCGCTTCCAGGCGCGGTTCGTTGCGGCCGGCAAGGATCAGGTCGAAGCCTGGCTCGTTGACGATCTGCTCGGCCAGGCGCCGGCCGAAGACGCCGCTCGCGCCGACGAGAAGGAGGGTGTGGCGGGCGCCCGTTCGGCGGGGTTTCGATCGCTGCGCCGACTCTGGGACCTGGCTTGTCAAGGCGCACGCCGCCCTGGATCGGCGAAGAGCCCGGTCTGACGGAACAGCTCGCCCAGCAGGGGGTGATCGATCTGCAGTACGAAGGCAAAGGTACCCTGGCCCCGATCGATATGGCTTACGGTCACGCGGCCTGGGCTCATCCAGTGCGGGAAGCGAACGCGAAGCCCCGGAAGCTGCAGGAAGAAGTGGTCGCTGCGGAAGTGAAGCGCGGGGCCAGCCGCGGCGACCCGCAACGCCATGCCGAAGCCAAAGCCGAGGTACTCCTCCAGGCCGGTCGGGCCCCGGAACCGCTTGGCGCTATGGATCACCTGCGGGAAGCCGCGACGGCGGCCATAGATTCGGGTCCAGGTCTGGCCTCCCGCCACGGTGTCCTCGGACACGGCGACCGTCGCTGGAACGCCCGTCTCGCAGGTCGTCGGCAGAGACCCGCCAATCAGCCGCGAGGCCTGCACCAGAAGCCAACCGGCCCGGCTTTTGCGGACCTCGACGATCCGCCCGCAATAGATGACCGTCGCCTCGCCGCTCAGCCGTTTCGAGAAGCGGCGGCGCACGGCCGCCGGCAAGCCCGCCCAGGCCTGAGGCGACAAGAGGGCGCGGAAGCGAAGATCATCCGCGGGCGCCGGGTAGGGCGCGCCCTCGTCCGCTTGGGCCGCCGGATCGGGATCCGAAATTGGGTTGAACATGGGCATTATCGAGCCCTCCATTTATTTTCTTAACAACGGTTATTTCTGTAATAAGAGAAATATTCTCTCAAAAAAATTTTACCCCGTATCGGCCGCCTCTCGGCCGGCGGTCTTGCGTGTCATCGAGAGAAGCTTGGTTACCTTGGCACCCAATTTGATCAGGGCCACCAGTTGCGACTTCGGCACCCCGATCATCTGCTGGTACCAGCGGTTCAAGGTCTCGATGAAGTCCAGCATTTCCCGCAGGCGCTTGAGGGCGAGCGGGTCGACGCGGCTGTCGCCGTCGGCCTCCGCCACACAGGCTCGCAATGCCTGAGCCGCGGGGTCTATTTCCCGCTCCTTACGTCCTGCGGCGATGCGCCGCACCATCTCCCAAATATCGGTTTCCGCTTCGAAATGGTCGCGCCGGTCGCCGAGGACGGGCACCCGGCGGATCAGCTTCCAGCCGAGAAGCTCCTTGATCGAGTTGGAGACGTTGGAACGCGCAAGCCCAAGGGTCTCCGCGATTTCCTCGGCAGTGAGCGACCGCGCCGAGAGGTAGAGAAGAGCATGGATCTGCGCGACCGATCGGTTGACCCCCCATTGGTTGCCCATGTCGCCCCAATGAAGGATGAAGCGCTCCACCGCGGGAGCCAGAGTCTTTGGCGTGTCTGTAATTTCTGTCATAACAGAAATATCTGTTTAAATCAGCCGAATGTCAAGAGGAAATCGCTTGATCATTGGGGTTGGTCCTTAGGGGAGCGGGGTCGGCCCGCCGGGGAGGGGTCTTCAGGCGACCTTCTTCTGGGCCTCGATCGCGTCGATGAAACGGTGGAACAGGTAGTGGCTGTCTTGCGGGCCGGGCGACGCCTCGGGGTGGTACTGCACCGAGAATACCGGGCGACCGGTCACCCTGAGCCCCTCGTTGGTGCCGTCGAACAGCGAGACGTGGGTTGCCTCGACCCCGGCCGGCAGGCTGTCGGCCACGATCTCGAAACCATGGTTCTGGCTGGTGATCTCGATGCGGCCGCTTTGCAGATCCTTCACCGGATGGTTGGCGCCGCGATGGCCGAGGTGCATCTTGCGTGTCTTCGCGCCCAAGGCGAGCGCCAGGATCTGATGACCTAGACAGATGCCGAAGATCGGCAAGCCGGCGGCGAGAAGCCCCTCGACCATGCTCACCGCGTAACGGCCGGTCGCGGCCGGATCGCCAGGCCCGTTCGACAGAAAAACCCCATCGGGGTTTTGCGCGAGGATCTCCTCGGCGGTGGCGGATGCCGGCATGACCAGGACCTCGCAGTGGGCCGCGGCCAGGCAGCGCAGAATGTTGCGCTTGGCGCCGAAGTCGACCGCCACGACCCGGTGCCTGGGCGAGGCCATCCGCCCATAGCCCTGGTCCGCGGACCAGGTCGTCTCGTCCCAGCGGTAGCTTTGCCGGCAGGTGACCTCCTTGGCCAGGTCGAGGCCCTCGAGGACCGGCGAGCCGGCGGCCGCCGCGCGGAGCTGCGCCAGGTCGATCCCTTCGGTGCCGTCGCGCCGGTGGGCGATACAGCCTTGCGGTGCGCCCAGGTCGCGGATCCGGTGGGTCAGCGCGCGCGTGTCCACGCCGGCGATGCCGATGAGACCCTGCGCGGCCAGCCAGGCGTCGAAGGGCTGTACCGCGCGCCAACTCGACGGCCTGGTAACGTTCTCGCGCAGCACGATGCCGCGGGCCGCGGGCGTCATGGTTTCGATATCCTCGGCATTGGCGCCGGTGTTGCCGATGTGGGGGAAGGTAAAGGTGACGATCTGCCCGGCGTAGGACGGGTCGGTCATGATCTCCTGATAGCCGGTCATCGAGGTGTTGAAGCAGACCTCGCCCACCGTGGTGCCGCCGGCACCCAGTCCCTTGCCCCAGAAAACCGTGCCGTCGGACAGCACCAGCGCGGCCGTCGCGCCGGGGGGCGCCTCGCCCGCCGGGGCTTTGCTCTTTGCTTGTGGCAGATCGTCCATCGCGCTCGAACCCGGTGCCGCGGCGGTCTATGTACGGCATGCCCGGCTAGGGGTCAAGACGAAGTTCCACATAAAAACTTATAAAATTCAATATCTTAAGAACGACGCTCAAGCTTTGCCATTTGGCGTCAACTTCGCTACGCTCCCGCAGCCCCGAGACATACGAAAAGAGGCAGATGTTACGTCAAGACATCAGCGGCGCGTTGAAAGTCGCCATGAAGGCCAAGGACCAACTGAGTGTGGCGACGCTCAGGCTTATCCTGGCGGCACTCAAGGACCGGGACATCGCCGCCAGGACGAAGGGTAGCAGCGAGGCCGTCGGCGATCCGGAGATCCTGGAGCTGTTGCAAAAGATGGTGCGCCAGCGCCGCGATTCGATCGAAATGTATGAAAAGGGCGGGCGTCAGGATCTGGCCGACCGGGAAGCCGGCGAGATCGAAGTCATTCAGCGGTTTCTCCCGCGTCCCTTG